>Ga0302314_10014210_pt1 | contig 13639 bp, 10 predicted proteins | sample III_Palsa_N2_3_FD_200533 | JGI IMG/M metagenome (GOLD analysis project Ga0302314, IMG submission 200533) | Peat permafrost microbial communities from Stordalen Mire near Abisko, Sweden - III_Palsa_N2_3 | ecosystem: Environmental > Terrestrial > Soil > Palsa > Peat permafrost | place: Sweden... | reverse complement strand
CTGCCGGACCTGCTGTCGAAGTCCTGGATCCTCGCCTCCATCGGCAACATCAGCACCTGGGAGTACACCGGCTACAACATGCTCATCCTGTACGCGGCCCTGCGCTCCGTTCCGGAGGAGCTGTACGAGGCGGCGGCGATGGACGGCGCGGGGGAGATCCGCAAGGCCGTCAGCATCAAGATCCCGGCGCTGCGTCAGGCCCTGCTGCTCACCACGATCTTCTCGATCATCGGGAGCTTCCAGCTGTTCAACGAGCCGAACGTGCTGCAGTCGCTGGCGCCCAGCGTGATCACGACCAACTACACGCCCAACATGTACGCCTACAACCTCGCCTTCAACGGCCAGGAGTTCAACTACTCGGCCGCCATCGCGGTGGTACTCGGCGGCGTGACCGCCGTCGTCGCCTACACCGTCCAGATCTGGACCGCCCGAAGGGAGCGCCTGCTGTGAGAAGGCCCGTGACCAGCACCACCCGCCGCCGCAGCACCCCGCTCACCATCGCGATGCTGCTGATGCTCGGCTACACGCTGCTGCCGCTGTGCTGGCTGCTGATGAGCACCACCAAGGACGGCAGCTCGCTGTTCTCCAGCTTCGGGCTGTGGTTCGGCAACGGCTTCCACCTGTTCGCCAACATCCACGCCGTGCTGACCTTCAACGGCGGCATCTACCTGCGCTGGTTCGGCAACACCGTGCTGTACTCGGTGGTCGGCGCCGGCGGCGCCGCCGCGATCGCCACGGCCGGCGGCTACGGCCTGGCGAAGTACCGCTTCCGGGGCCGAGGCCTGCTGTTCGCCCTGGTCCTGGGCGCGATCACGATCCCGGCCACCGCCCTCGCGGTGCCGACGTACCTGCTCTTCAGCAAGATAGGCATCGTCAACACCCCCTGGGCCGTGCTGATCCCCTCGCTGGCCAGCCCCTTCGGCCTCTACCTGATCCGGGTCTACGCGCTGGAGTCGGTGCCGGACTCGATGCTGGAGGCCGCCCGCATCGACGGCGCCGGGGAACTGCGGATCTTCTTCACCATCTCGCTGCGGCTGCTGGCGCCCGGCTTCGTCACGGTGCTGCTGTTCACCCTCGTGGCGACCTGGAACAACTACTTCCTGCCGCTGATCGTCCTCAGCAACCCCAAGTGGTTCCCGCTGACCGTGGGCCTCAGCCAGTGGAACGGCCTGGCCACCGGGGCGAACAGCGCCGGAACAGTCGTCAACTACTACCCGATGATCATCACCGGCAGCGTGCTGGCGATCATCCCGCTGATCGCGGCCTTCCTCTTCCTCCAGCGCTTCTGGCAGTCGGGACTGGCCGCCGGCAGCGTCAAGCAGTAAGCACCACCCCCCAGCAGCACCCCCCAGCACCACCCGCGACTTCCCGGCGGCATCCGCACCGCGCCACCGGGCTGCTCAACCACACCCTCATCCGAACGCGCACCACCCTGTCCCGAGGAGATTCCCGCCATGGCTGTCGAGAAGAGAACTCTGTCCCGTCCCCGCACCCGGGTGGTGCTCGCCACCGCGGCCGTGCTCGGTCTCGCCCTCACCACCGCCTGCAGCAGCAGTTCGAGCGCCAAGCCCGCCGCCGCCTCGACCGCCGGGGCGCTGAGCGCCCCGGTCACCCTGACCTTCTGGACCTGGACGCCCGCCGCCGCGCCGACCGTCGCCCTGTTCGAGAAGCAGTACCCGAACATCAAGGTGAACGTGGTCAACGCGGGCCAGTCCGCCGCCGAGTACACCAAGCTGGAGACCGCGGTGAAGGCCGGCAGCGGCGCCCCCGACGTCGCCCAGATCGAGTACTTCGCGCTGCCGCAGTTCGCCATCGCCAAGCAGGTCGTCAACCTCGACGCCTACGGCGCGCAGGCGCTCCAGTCGAAGTACACGGCCTCGGCCTGGGCGCAGGTCGCCATCGACGGCGGCGTCTACGCCTACCCGCAGGACACCGGTCCGCTGACGATGTTCTACCGCAGCGACATCTTCAAGAAGCTGGGCCTGACGCCGCCGACCACCTGGGCCCAGTTCGCCACCGACGCCGCGAAGATCCACGCCGCGAATCCCGCCGACTACATCACCTCGATCGACCCGGGCGACGCCGGCGGCGTCGACAGCCTCATCTGGCAGGCCGGCGGCAAGTCCTTCCAGACCAGCGGGAGCAGCGACGTCACGGTGAACCTGGCCGACTCCGGCGCCGCGAGGGTCTCCAGTCTGTGGACCGGCCTGGTCAAGAACAAGCTGGTCGACCCGACCCCGGGCTGGACCCCGGACTGGTGGAAGGGCATGGCCAGCGGCAAGTACGCGATGTGGATCACCGGCGCCTGGGCGCCCGGGAACATCGCCAGCACCATCCCGCAGACCGCCGGCAAGTGGGCCGCCGCGCCCGTCCCGCAGTGGACCGCCGGCGCGGACGTCAGCTCGCAGAACGGCGGATCCTCCGACGCCGTCATCTCCACCAGCACCCACAAGGCCGCCGCCGCGCTCTTCGCCCAGTGGCTCAACAGCGACCCGGTCGCCACCAAGTCCCTCTCCCAGAACGGGCTCTTCCCGGCGACCTCGGCCATGCTGAACGACCCCGCCTTCCTCGACGAGCCCATCGCCGTCCTCGGCGGGCAGGAGGCGAACAAGGTCTACGCCGCCTCCTCCGCGGCCGTCGCGCCCGGCTGGCAGTACCTGCCCTTCCAGGTCTACGCCAACTCGGTCTTCCCCGACACCGTCGGACAGGCCCTCACCAACGGCACCGACATGCAGGCGGGTCTGAGCGCCTGGCAGAAGCAGATCACCGCCTACGGTTCGCAGCAGGGCTTCACCGTGACCAGCGGCTGAGACCAGCCCAGCCGGGGCGGTGCGCTGCCTCCCGCGCCCCGCCCCGGCCGCCGCCCCGTACCATCCGCGCCCCGAGGAGCAACCAGCCGTGCCCGCGCTTCAGATCACCGACCAGGGATTCCTTCTCGACCAGCAGCCGTACCAGATCCTCTCCGGCGGCCTGCACTACTTCCGAATCCACCCCGACCAGTGGGCCGACCGGCTGCACAAGGCCCGCCTGATGGGCCTGAACACCGTCGAGACGTACGTCCCCTGGAACCTCCACGAGCGCAGGCCCGGTGCCTTCCGCGCCGACGGGGACCTCGACCTGCCGCACTACCTCGCACTCGCCGCCGCCGAGGGCCTCAACGTACTGGTGCGGCCAGGGCCCTACATCTGCGGGGAGTGGGAGGGCGGCGGCCTGCCGTCCTGGCTGCTCGCCGAGCCGGGGATCGCCCTGCGCAGCACCGACCCCCGCTACCTCGCCGCCGTGGACGGATACTTCGCGGCCCTGCTGCCGCTGCTGCTGCCGTACCTGGGCTCGCGCGGCGGCCCGGTGATCGCGGTGCAGGTCGAGAACGAGTACGGCGCCTACGGCGACGATCCCGCCTATCTGCGCCACCTGGCCGACCTGCTGCGCCGGGGCGGGGTCGACGTGCCGCTGTTCACCTCCGACCAGCCCGCCGACCTGGCCCGCGGCGGCCTGGACGACGTGCTGCGGACCGCCAACTTCGGCAGCCGGGCCACCGCCAACCTGGCCGAGCTGCGCCGCCACCAGCCCACCGGGCCGCTGATGTGCGCCGAGTTCTGGAACGGCTGGTTCGACCGCTGGGGCGGGGTGCACGCCTCCCGCAGCGCCGACGACGCGGCGGCCACCCTGGACGGGATACTGGCCGCCGGGGCCTCGGTGAACTTCTACATGTTCCAGGGCGGGACGAACTTCGGCTTCACCAACGGGGCCAACGACAAGGGCTTCTACCGGCCGACCGTCACCTCCTACGACTACGACTCCCCGTTGGACGAGGCGGGCGACCCGGGTCCCAAGTTCACCGCCTTCCGGGACGTCATCGCCAGGTACGCCCCGGTCCCGGCCGAACCGGTGCCGGCCCCCGCTCCCAAGCTCGGCATCGCCGGCATCGAGCTGACCCGCAGCGCCTCGCTGCTGGACGCGGTGGCGGCGCTCGGCGAGGGCGTCGGCCTGCGCACCCGGCAGCCGGCGCTGATGGAGCAGCTCGGCCAGGACTTCGGCTTCGTCCACTACCGCGCGGTGCTGCCGACGGCCGGTCCCGCGCTGCTCACCGTCGCGGCCGTGCACGACCGGGCCCAGGTGTTCGTGGACGGGCAGCCGGTCGGCGTGCTGGAGCGCGAGACCCACCAGCGGGCCCTGGCCTTCCTGGTGCCGCGCCCGGACGCGGTGCTGTCGGTGCTGGTGGAGAACCAGGGCCGGGTCAACTACGGGCAGGGCATCCACGACCGCAAGGGCCTGCACGGACCGGTCGCCGTCAACGGCACGGAACTGACCGACTGGCTCTGCACGCCGCTGCCCCTGGACTCGCTCGACGGACTGCCCTTCGCCGCTGCGGCCGGGGCGCAGGTCGGACCGGCGTTCCACCGGGGGACCTTCGAGGTCGCCGAGCCCGCCGACACCTTCCTCGCGCTCGACGGCTGGACCAAGGGCAACGCCTGGATCAACGGCTTCGCCCTCGGCCGTTACTGGTCGCGCGGACCCCAGCACACCCTCTACGTCCCCGGCCCGGTGCTGCGGGTCGGGAGCAACGAGATCACCGTGCTGGAACTGCACGCGACGGCCACCCGCACGGTCGACCTGCGCGAGGCGCCCGACCTCGGCCCGACCCAGGACTAGCCGCTGCCCTGATAAGCCACCGGCCGCCTCCGCCCGCGGGCAGAGGCGGCCGGTGGCCCGCGTTCGCGGGCGGAGCCGGTTCCCCGGCCCGCCCGGCGGGGTCACATGCGGCGGATGGCGTCGATCGGGCCGAAGTCGCTCAGCGGCATCAGCTCGACCACCCAGCCGGTCGCCGGCGCGTTCAGCAGCATGCCGTTGCCCGCGTAGAGGCCGACGTGGTTGTAGCCGTCGAGCACGATGATGTCGCCGACCTTGGCGTCCGCGAGGCTGGCGACCGGGCTGCCCTCGGAGGCGTCCTCGGACGACGAGTGCGGCAGGGCGATGTGGGCGTGGGCGTAGGCCCACATCACCAGGCCCGAGCAGTCGAACTCGGTGGGACCGGCGTAGGAGAAGTGGTAGAAGTCGCCCATGACGCTCATGGCCGCCTGCATGGCGGTCGCCGCCTGCGGGGATATGCCGCTGAGGTCGATCTGGCTCTTGTCCAGCGAGCCGTCGTAGCCGAGGTCCCCGCCGCAGTTGTTGCCGCAGCCGGGGGTGGTGGGGCCGCCGGTGGTGCCGGGCGTGCTGGTGGTGGTGCCGTTGCCGCCGAAGCCGCCGCCGTTCACCTGGGTCTGCTGGGCCGGGGTCAGCGACTGCACCAGCGACTGCGCGGCCTGGATCTTCTGCTGATTGGCGGACTTGGCCTTCTGCATGGTCAGCAGCAGCGCCTGCTGCTGGGCGAGTTCGGCCGTGGCCTCGGTCTTCTCCCGGGCCAGGACGGACTCCTGGCTCTGCAGCTGGGACAGCGCCGCCTGCTGGGTCGCGCTCAGCTGTCCCTGGGTGGAGGCCTGCTCCAGGAAGTCGCTGGGGTCCTTCGACAGCATCAGCTCGACCGTCGGGTCCATCGTGCCGGCCCGGTACTGCGCCGCCGCGACCGCGCCGAGCTGGGTCTGCTCCTGGTTGATGACCCCCTGCTGCCTGGCCACCTCCGCCTCGATGAAGCTGACCTTCTGCTGCAGCGCCTGCTCGTTGGTCTGGGCGGTGTCGTACTGGTTGGCCGCCGCGTCCGCTGCCTGCCGGTCGGCGGTGAGCTCGGCCTTGGCCTGGCTCAGCGTCAGCTTGGGCGCGGCCTGGGCGCCGCTCTGCGCGGAGATCACCACCACCGTCGCCGCAGCGGCGATGGTGTAGACCGAAGTGCGCGCACGGCTGGCCGGTTTGGGACGACGGTGTGAGGCCACAGAGACTGTTTCCCTTCCTGCGACCACCAAGATCCTTGGGCGGATCCCTGAAAGCTGGGCCCAGAACCAGGGTGGGAACCCCCGCTTCGCCCGGTCGAGCGACAGTTCAGGACAGAGGTTCGAGAGCAGACACTAGTGGGGCTGTTATCAACCTGTCATCCCGGCAGTGACGTTCGTCTGCTTATGAGTCACATGTCCACGCCGGGAATCGGGCGAATACGGGCAGCCGGGGGAAGGGCGGGGCGACACGTGATCACATATCACTATAAGAAGGACAAAATGAACCTATGGTGATCGTGTCATCTCTCAAGTGATGGGAAACCTGATGAAGGCTTGGCTACGGGCGTCCGCTGCGGCTGCGGTCGCCGCGTTCGTCACTCTGCCGGTGCTGGGTACGCCGGCCGTCGCGGACGCGGGCAGGGGGATCCCCTCGGCGCAGTGCGCGGCCGGTGTCCGGGTCGGACCCGACGGGGCGGGCTTCTACAACCCGCCGTCGCCGCTGCCCGCCGGTGCGCACGGCGACGTGATCTGGGCCCGCCGGGTCGCGGCCCCCGCACACGCCGAGGCCTGCCGGATCCTCTACCTCTCGACGCTGCACGACGGTCGGCGGGTGGCCGTCTCGGGCCTGGTGGTCTGGCCGACCGGGCAGCCGCCGAAGGGCGGCCGCGACGTGGTGGCCTGGGCCCACGGGACGGTCGGCGGCCCGCGCCAGTGCGCGCCGTCGGCCGCGCCGGATCCGGCCCAGGACCTCGTCGACTACTACACCTACAAGAGCCCCTACTCGATCGACGTCGGGGTCCCCGCCCTGACGAAGTTCCTCGCCGCCGGCGACGTGGTGGTGGCCACCGACTACCAGGGCCTGGGGACGCCGGGCGTCCACCAGTATGTGGTGGCCGACACCGAGACCCACAACGTGCTGGACTCGGTCGAGGCGGCGCGGCGGCTCCAGCCGGTCCACGCGGGCAACCAGCTCGCGGTCCTGGGCTGGTCGCAGGGCGGCGGTGCGGCGCTGTTCATCGGTCAGAACGTCCGCTCCTACAGCCCGGACCTGGACCTGGTCGGGGTGGCCGCGCTGGCCCCGGCGGCCGACCTCGGCCCGCAGTTCGAGGGCCGGGTCCTCCCCGGCCCGCGCAACGACTCCTCGGCCGCGCACAGCGCCGCGCTGCGGGTCAACGTCTACCGGGGCTTCCTGGCCGCCTACCCCGAACTCAAGGCCACCGACGTGCTGAAGCCGGCCGGGCTGGAGGCGCTGAAGGGCGACGGGGTCGCCTGCCTGTCGCACTTCGCGGACGTCATCCAGAGCAACGTCGCCGACGTGCACAAGCTGGACACGCTGTTCAAGCCGCTGCGCGAGGTCCCGGAGGCCTGGCACCGGCGGCTGCACGAGAACACCCCCGGCTACGCCACCACGGTCGCTCCGGTGCTGGTCATGCAGGGGACCGCCGACACGGTGATCAACCCGCACTCCACCGCCCAGTACGTCAGGCGGGCCTGCGCGTTCAGCCAGCCGGTCGAGTACACCACCTACCAGGGGGCCACCCACAACACGGTCCCCTTCGACGCGCAGAAGCAGTACGTGCCGTGGATCGCCGCGCGGTTCGCCGGGAAGCAGGCCCCCTCGAACTGCTGACCCACCGCTGGGGGCACTGGGGGCGCTAGGGGCGGTCGTGGATGACGGCGAGGGCGTGTTCCCGGGCGGGGGGCCCCAGGGCGCTGTTGAGCTGGTCGAAGAGCCTCCCGGCGGTCACCCCGTTCCACTCCGGCGGGAGCAGGGAGAGCGGCAGGCCGGGATCGCGGTAGGGCAGTCGACGCCATTCGGTGAGCATCGGGATGTAGGTCTGGAAGGCGTCCAGCGGGGACGCCCCGAGCGGCTTGTCCGTGTCGACGACGGGCCGGTAGCGCCGCAGGAAGTGCGCGTACAGCTCGGTGAGCTCGTCCAGGTCCCACCAGCTGCGGACCTTGGACCGCAGGTCGCCGAAGGCGAAGTGGTCGCCGGTGAAGATGTCGACGTACGGGGAGAGCCCGCGCCGCTCCAGCGTCCGCCTGGCCTCGGTCGCCAGGTTGCCCGGCGCGACCCACACCCCGGGGGCCGCGGTCCCGAAGCCGAGCCGGGTCAGGCTGGTCCGGAGTTCGTGGCGCTTGTCCCGCTCGGACTCCGGGACGGAGAAGACCACCACGATCCAGCCGTCCCCGGTGACCGCCCGGATCCGCTCGAAGATCCTCACGTCGCCCTCGGCGAGGGTCTCCAGCGCCGGGGCAGCCAGCGAGTAGCCCGCGGCCCCGCCGTGGCGCTCGCTCAGCAGGACGTCGCGGCGCTTGAGCCGGGAGACGGAGGACCGCACCGCCTGCCCCTCGACGCCGAGGTCCGCCATCAGCCTGACCAGCGAGGCCACCGACAGCCAGTTCTGCTCTCCGCGTGCGTACAGCCCGAAGACGGTGAGGATCAGCGGGCCGAGGCGGGTGTCACGGGCGCCCGCGGGCGGCGCTTGGGGCTCGGTGGACCTCATGCGTCCCTGCCCCCGCACTGGCGTCGACTCACTGGCGCCGTTCACTCTCCCGTGCTCGACCGGGCCCCCGCTGGGCCCCGGATCAGTCGATCAGCAGCTTATCGCCTGATGTGTGCCGCGGATCGGCTCAGCCGGCCGGGCTGACCAGCCGGTCGTCCGGGATCACGGCCACGCCGAGGATCTCGATCACGGCCTCGGGCTGCCACAGGGCGGTGCAGCCGATGCCGGCCATGGCCGGGTAGACCGGTCCGGCGAGCTCGCGCCAGACCCGGCCGATCTCCCTGCCGTGGGCCTGGTAGTCGGGGATGTCGGTCAGGTAGAGGGTCACGCTGACCAGGTCCTCCGGCTTCCCCCCGGCGGCGCGCAGGGTGGTGAGCACATTGCCGAAGGCCTGGCGGAACTGCTCGACGACGCCGCCCGGGACGATCCGCATGTTCGCGTCCAGGGCGGTCTGGCCGCCCAGGTAGAGCGTGTTCCCCGCCAGCGTTCCGTGCGAGTAGCCGCTCGGTGCGGGGAGGGCGTCCGGGTTCACGGCGACGGGTGTCATGGCACCTCCGGTGGGGCCGGGTCGGGATGCGGGCCCGGTGTCGTCGGCCCGTGGTATTGACAATAGATGACGGCGGTGAAAAATACGAGATAAGCGTCCCGGAGCCGAAACGGAGCTGTCCGCATGGAGCCAGACTTCAGCAAGTACCGTCTTGAGGGCGACAACTCGATGTACCGGCTGCCCAGCGGGCTCGTCGCCCCGGTCGTGACCCGCGGCGGCCTGGAGGACGCGGGCACCGCCGACTCGGGCGGGGCCGTCCGGGTCTCCGGGGTCAGCGCCCAGCACACCCCGGCCACCCGGCTGTGGTTCGGCCAGGTGCGGAACGAGCCCGGGTACCGGTCGGTCTCGCACCACCACGGCGAGGCCGAGACCGGCGGGTACGTCCTGTCCGGAAGGGCGCGCATCTACTTCGGCGAGGCCTTCGCGGACTACGTCGACATGGAGCAGGGCGACTGGGTCTTCGTGCCGCCCTTCATGCCCCACGTCGAGTGCAACCTCTCCCGCAGCAAGCCGCTGGTCTGGATGACCACCAGGACGCCGGAGAACATCGTGGTCAACCTGCCCGACGTCGCCGACGCCGAGCTGCGCGACTGGACGGACCGGTGAGCGCGGCCGAGGCCCCCACGTCGGAGGTCTTCACCTCGGCCGTCGCCCTGACGCCGACCGAGCCCGCCCACTTCGACCTCGCCTTCACGGCCGTCACCCAGCCCTGCCCGTGGCCCAAGGCCTACGGCGGCGACCTGGTCGCCCAGGCCGCCGCGGCCGCCATGCGGTCGGTGACCGACGGCAAGACGCTGCACTCCACGCACAGCTACTTCCTGCGGCCGGCCGACATCGGCCACGCGGTGCGCTACGAGGTCGAGCTGCTGCGGGACGGACGCGGCTACAGCACCCGGCAGGTGCGCGGCTACCAGAACGGCAAGCCCGTCTACGTCTGCCTGGCCAACTTCGCCGCCGGCGAGCCGGGCGGGACCTTCCAGGCGGAGTTCGCCGCCGCCGTCCCCGATCCCGAGGAGCTGCCCAGCTCGGCGGAGTACCTGGGGCCGCGCGACGGCGGCACCATGACCGACGCCTCGAAGGCCTACTGGTCCGGCGGCCGGGGCTTCGACATGCGGCACGTGCCGGGCCCGGTCTACCTCACCGTCGAGGGGAAGCAGCTGCCGCACCAGGCGGTCTGGCTCAGGCCGTTCGACCCGCTGCGGCCCGTCCCGGGGCTCAGCGACGCCCAGCGCGACCTCGCGGCACTCGCCTACGTCTGCGACTACACGATCCTCGAACCCGTGCTGCGGGTGCTGGACCTGCCCTGGGCCAGGCCCGGCCTGGTCACCGCGAGCCTCGACCACTCGATGTGGTTCCACCGCTCCGGGCGGGTCGACGACTGGCTGCTCTACGTCCAGGAAGCGGTCGCCGCGGACAGCGGCCGCGGCCTCGGCACCGGTCGCTTCCTCACCCGCGACCACCGTCACCTGGCCACCGTGGCCCAGGAGGGCATGATCCGCGCCGCCTGACCGTCCGCCACGGCAGGCTCCTGGAAGGAGTCCTCCCTTGCCCCTCTCGCCCTCAGCCCATGTGGACACCTTTGCGCGGGACCACCTGCCCCCGGCGGAGCTGTGGCCCACCATCGAGTTCGGCACACCGGAACTGCGGTACCCGGACCGGCTCAACGCCGCCACCGAAATCATCGACGTCCCGGTCCTGACCTACGGAGCCGACCGCCCGGCGCTGTTCACCGCTGACGGGGACAGCTGGTCCTACGGCCAGTTGCAGACCAGGGCCAACCAGGTCGCGCAGGTCCTGGCCGAGGACCTGGGCCTGGTTCCCGGGCAGCGCGTGCTGCTGCGCTCGCCCAACAACCCGTGGACGGTCGCGGCCTGGCTCGGGGTGCTCAAGGCCGGGGGCGTCGTGGTGACCACGATGGCGGCGGTCCGGGCCCGCGAACTCGCCCCGGTCGTCGAGCGCACCCGGCCCTCGGTGGCGCTGGTCGACCACCGCTTCGCCGAGGACGCCCACCGGGTCAGGGACACCACCCTGCCGTCGATGACGGTGGTGGCCTACGGCGGCGGCGGTGCGGCGGACCTCGTGGCGCGGGCCACCGCCAAGTCGGGCCGGTTCCGCAACGTGCCGACCGCCGCCGACGACGTCGCACTGCTGGGACCGACCTCCGGCAGCACCGGCGTACCGAAGATCACCATGCACTTCCACCGCGACCTGCTGTCCATCGACCACACTTTCGGGCGCCCGGTCCTGGGCCTGGCCGCCACTGACACCGTCGCCTGCTCCGCCCCGCTCGCCTTCACCTTCGGCCTCGGCATGCTGCTGGTCTTCCCGCTCCGGGCGGGCGCGCGGGTGCTGCTGACCGAGTCCGCCGGCCCGCTGGAGCTCGCGGCGGAGGTCGAGCGGCGGGGCGTCACCGTGCTGGCCACCGCGCCCACGGCCTACAAGGCGATCCTGCGCGAGGGGCAGCAGCACCGGCTGGCCGGCCTGCGGGTCGCGGTGTCGGCGGGCGAGCACCTGCCGCAGGCCACCTGGGAGGAGCTGCGCGACCGGCTCGGACTGCGGGTGGTCGACGGCATCGGCGCCACGGAGCTGCTGCACATCTTCATCTCGGCGGCGGGCGACGACATCAGGCCCGGGGCGACCGGCAGGCCGGTGCCCGGCTACCGGGCCGCCATCCTCGGCCCCGACGGCCGCGAACTCGGCCCCGGCGAGCCGGGGCGGCTGGCCGTCGTCGGTCCGGTCGGCTGCCGCTACCTCGACGACCCGCGCCAGTTCGACTACGTCGTCGACGGCTGGAACGTCACCGGCGACCTCTTCTACCGGGACCAGGACGGCTACTACTACTTCGTGGCCCGCAGTGACAGCATGATCGTCTCCTCCGGCTACAACATCGGCGGCCCCGAGGTCGAGGCCGCCATCGACACCCACCCCGACGTGCTGGAGTGCGGCGTCGTCGCCAAGCCCGACCCGGAGCGCGGCGCGATCGTCTGCGCCTTCGTGGTCCTGCGCGCGGGGGTGCCCGGCGACGGCGCGAAGGCCAAGGAGATCCAGGACCACGTCAAGCGGATCCTCGCCCCCTACAAGTACCCCCGGGAGGTGCGGTTCCGCGCGGCCCTGCCCCGCAACACCAGTGGCAAGCTCCAGCGTTTCGCACTCCGCCGGATCGTCGAGGACGAGCAGACCGCCGAGGACGAGCAGAGCATCGAGGACGAGCAGAGCATCGACGGCGTGCCCGCCGCCGAGCAGTGAGAGGAACCCCCGTGAAGATCGCGATCGTCGGAGGCGGCCCCGGCGGCCTCTACCTCGCCGCGCTGATGAAGCAGCTCGATCCGGCCCACGACGTCACGGTGTGGGAGCGCAACGCCCCGGACGACACCTTCGGCTTTGGCGTGGTGTTCTCCGACGAGACGCTGGGCGGGATCGAGAACGCCGACACCGAGTTCGCCGCCGCCATGGCGAGCCGCTTCGCCCGCTGGACCGACATCGACATCCACTTCCGCGGCCGCGGCCACACCGTCGGCGGCCAGGGATTCGCCGCGATGAGCCGCAAGGACCTGCTGCGGCTGCTCCAGGAGCGCTGCCGGGCGCTGGGGGTCGTCCTGCACTTCTCGACACCCGCCCCCGACACGGCAGCACTGCGCGCCTCGCACGACCTGGTGGTCGCCGCCGACGGCGCCAACTCCCGGATCCGGCAGGCCGCCGCGCAGGTCTTCCGGCCCACGCTGGACCAGCGGCGGAACAAGTACATGTGGCTCGGCACGGACCTGGTCTTCGAAGCCTTCCAGTTCTTCGTCAAGCAGACCGACTGGGGCACCATGCAGGTCCACGGGTACCCCTACTCCGACAGCGGCTCGACCTTCATCGTGGAGATGCACGAGGACGTCTGGCGGCGGGCCGGCTTCGACGCGACCGGGCCCGCCGCGCTCCCGCCCGGCGCCTCGGACGAGGCGGCGGTGCGCCGCCTCGGCGAGATCTTCGCCGAGGAGCTCGACGGCCACCGGCTCTCCGCGAACAACTCCAGGTGGCTCAGCTTCACCACCGTCCGCAACCAGCGGTGGCACGACGGGAACGTGGTCCTGCTCGGCGACGCCGCGCACACCGCGCACTTCTCGATCGGCTCGGGCACCAAGCTCGCCATGGAGGACGCGCTGGCGCTCGCCGCCTGCCTGCACGAACACCCGGACCTGGACTCCGGGTTGGCGGCCTACGAGACGGAGCGGCGACCCGTGGTCGAGTCCACCCAGCGGGCGGCCCAGGCCTCCCTGGAGTGGTTCGAGAACATCGGCATGTACGTCCAGCAGGAGCCGACCCAGTTCTGCTTCAACCTGCTGACCCGGTCGCGCCGGATCACCTACGACAACCTGCGCACCCGGGACCAGGAGTTCGCCGACCGGGTCGACGCCGCGTTCGCCGCCGCCCAGGGGCTCGACGCTGTCGCGCCCGCGATGTTCCAGCCGTTCACGCTGGGCGGGCTGGAGCTGAAGAACCGGGTGGTGGTCTCCCCGATGGACATGTACTCGGCGGTCGACGGCCTGCCGGGCAGCTTCCACCTGGTCCACCTCGGCTCCAAGGCCCTGGGCGGCGCCGGACTGGTGATGACGGAGATGGTCTGCGTCTCGCCCGAGGGCCGGATCACCCCCGGCTGCACGGGCCTGTGGACCGACGCCCAGCGGGACGCCTGGGGGGAGGTCGTCTCCTTCGTCCACGACCGCAGCACC
>Ga0302314_10014209_pt1 | contig 13640 bp, 14 predicted proteins | sample III_Palsa_N2_3_FD_200533 | JGI IMG/M metagenome (GOLD analysis project Ga0302314, IMG submission 200533) | Peat permafrost microbial communities from Stordalen Mire near Abisko, Sweden - III_Palsa_N2_3 | ecosystem: Environmental > Terrestrial > Soil > Palsa > Peat permafrost | place: Sweden... | reverse complement strand
GATGGCCTCCGGGGCGCTGAAGGGCCACTGCTGCTCCGGTCCGAGCTTCTGCCCGACGTTGGTGGTGAGGGAAGTAACGACCTCCGGCGAATGGTAGCGCGACCAGATCTGCATGACGCTGACCGACGGATTTCCCCCGCCCCAGCGCGCGAGAGCATGGTCGAGGGCCGCCGCCGTGGCGAAGGCCGTGCACGCGGGCGCGTTGCCCTGGTTTCGCACCGGTCCCTCGGTGCCCTCGAGGCGGTGATCGACCACCGCGGGGAGAACGGCGGGGTCCTGCGACAGGAGCCTCCTCGGTACGACAGCAACCGCGCTTCCACTGCGATCGAAGAAGAGGGAGGCGCGCGCACAGGCCATCGGCGCGGGCTGCGCGCCGGACCACACCGCGTGACACGGATTGCCGTCCAGACCCGCGCCCGGTGCAGGCGCCGTCATCGCCCCCTGCGCCGAGAGCGACGGCAGATCCGGCAGGGCGGGCACCGCCGCCCTCGGCACGCGCACGGCCGGCGGGGATCGGGCGGCGCCGAGATCGCTGGCGGCAAGCTCCGCGGGAAGTCCCGCGTCCACGGCGGCCGGGACGGGGGCGAGAGCACACGCCGCCGCGGAGACGACCACGATCCACACCGATGAGAGCCCGCGCACCCGGTGCGCGACGTCGACCCCTGGCGCGTGGCCATCGGCCGCGACGAGCTGCGTTTCGACGCCGTCGCGGTCACCCGGGAGACGCGGGCAGCCGTCGGCGCGCTCGCCGTGGTCGCCGATCGCGTGCGCCTGGCGGCGGCTCACTGCGCGGACCCCCACGTTCGCGTCGCGCTGCGGGACCTCGCCGCCCACGAGATCGCCGACGAACCGGCCGAGCCTCCCACGCGCTCCCTAGCGGCTAGGGAGAGCCGCAGACCTTGACGTCGAGGTCGCCCGCCAGGATGTAGCCGCCGCTCTGCAGGTCGATCTTCATCTTGCCGACCGTGCCATTCTGCGTCGCCGCAGAGACCACGGTCAGCAGCCCCGACGGCTTGAAGGTGGTGGACACGTGCTTCTTGCGAATGAAGGCGGCCTCGCCGAGGTTGCCGCCCCGGGCGCGACGCAGCGCCGAGAGGTCGGTCTTGTAGCCGTCCTTCCAGGGCACCAGGAGCAGCATCGATCCGTCGCCCGACTTGGCGTCCTCCGGCGCCACGCAGTCCGTTCCCTGGTGAATCATGACCAGCACACGCCCGTCCTTCTGCACGGGCCCGGCGAGCTGCGCGAGCTTGGGCGTGAAAGGCTTGCCGTCGATCTCGCCCGTCGCGCCCGGCGCCGGGTGAAACTCCGCTGGCGAGGCCGCTTCGCCCGGAGGCGGCGTGGCCGGGGTCGACGCCGTCGCGGCAGGGGGCGCATCGGTCGCCGCGCTCCCCGGCGCGGCGGCAGGCAGGGAAGAAGAGGCCGCCCCGCCGGAGCTCGATTCGAGCGACGAGGTGTCCGCCTCGGTCGCCGCGGGCTTGGAGGATCCACCGCAGGCGAGCAGCACGAGGAGCGAGCAGACGAGGGCGTGTGAATCACACGCCACGGCCTTCCGAAGGTCGGCTAGGGGCACGCGCATGGCGAAGGAGCCTATGCTGCCGGCGTGCTTTACGTCTACGTCGCCGCCGCCATCGTCGGCCTGGTGCTCCTCGCGGCCTCGCTGCTGGGCGCGGGGCACGACCACGCGGCCACCCACGACGGGTCGGGCGAGGGCGGCTCGTCGCCGGCAACCGCCCTCCTCTCCGTGCGCGTGTGGACCTACCTGCTGGCCTTCGGCGGCGTGACCGGCATGCTCCTCCGCCGGGTCGCGCACGAGGGGGAGGGGACGTCGGCGGCCGGCGCGCTGCTCGTCGGCGTGGTGGCCGCGGCCATGGCGCGCGTCGTCATCGGCCGCGCATCGCGGGCCGGCGCCTCCGGGACGGTGCGCTCGACGGACTTGGTGGGCCGGTCGGCGGCCGTCGTCATCCCTTTCGGAGGAGCCGCGACCGGCAAGGTGCGCGTGCGCGTCGCCGGGGCCGACGTGGATCTCCTGGCCGTCACCGAGGACAGCGACCCACTCGCGCGGGAAGACGAGGTTCTCATCGTCGAGGTCCGTGCCGGAGGCTCGGCGCTGGTCACGCGCATTCCGAGGTCCCGATGATCGGGTCGCTCGGGGAGGTGTATCCTGGGCTCGTTCACGCACCGGAGAGGAACCGATGCTCGCGTCATTCGCTCACGTAAAAGAGGGGATCGCCGATCTGGGCGTCGACACCTCAGAGAGTCAGGAGCTCGTCGTGGTGGTGGGCGCGGCCGTCGCGGTGGCGGTGGTCCTCCTCGTCTGCCTGGCCATGATGAGGCGGCTCCTCTACGTGTGCCGCCCCAACGAGCTCCTCGTCGTCGCCGGAAAGAAGCACCGGCTGCCCTCCGGGGAGTCGGCCAACTACACGGTCATCCAGTCGGGGTCGCACTGGCGCATGCCGTTTCTCCAGACCGTCTCGCGCATGGACCTGCGGCTCATGCCCACCGAGCTGTCGGTCACCAAGGTGCTCTCCAACGGCGGCATCCCGCTCGACGTGCACGCCATCGCCAACATCAAGGTCACCAGCCACCCGCAGTTCACCTACAACGCCGTGGAGCGCTTCCTCACCCTGCCCCCCCAGGCCATTCATCTCACCGCCAAGCAGACGCTGGAGGGGGCGCTGCGCGACGTCATCTCCCAGCTGACGCCGGAGCAGGTGAACGAGGACCGCATCGAGTTTGCCAACCGCCTCCTGGAGACCACCAGCGAAGTCTTCGACAAGCTGGGCCTTCACCTCGACACCCTGAAGATTCAGCGCGTGGAGGACGAAGCCAAGTACCTGGTCAACATCGCGCGCACGCAGATCGCCAACGCGCTCCGCGACGCGGAGAACGCCGAGAACCAGGCCAACCAGGAGTTCAAGCAAGAGGAAGCGGCAGCCCGGCAGGCCGCGGAGCTGGCGCAGAAGCAGGCCGAGATCGGCGTCGCGCAGAAAAGAAACGAGCTGAGGGCGCTGGTCGGGCAGCTGGAAGGGGCCGCGCAGGCGGTGGAGCGCGAGGCCACGGTGGCCGCCGAGCAAGCGCGCGCCGAGGCCGAGCAAGAGCTGCAATCGCTGCGCGGCGAGCTGGAGACCCGGCGCTTGCAGTGCGAGGTGGTCCTCCCGGCCGAAGCGGCACGCAAGGGGGCGGAGCTTCTTGCGCAAGGAGCGGCAGCGCAGCAGCGCGAGCAGGGGCTGGCCACCGCGGAGACCACCCGGGCCATGAGCCAGGCGCTGGCCACGGCGGGATCCGACGCGCGGGAGATGTTCGTGCTGTCGCAGCTCGACACCCTGGTCTCGCAGGTCGCGCAGAAGGTGCAGGGGATCGGCGTGGCGGAGGTGCAAGTGATCGACGGGGGCGATGGGCGCGCGCTGCCCGCGCTGGCGGCCAGCTTCCCGGCGGTGGTCGGGTCGGTGTTCGGCGCGCTCAAGGATCTGACCGGGGTGGACGTGCAAGCGATGCTCGCCTCGGCCGGGACGGGAGGCGCGCGATGAGCCCCGCCTCCATCGGCGTGATCCTGGCCGTCCTTCTGGTGGCCGCCCTGGTGGTCCTCATCACGGTGACGAAGAACCTCTACGTCTGCTCGCCCAGCGAGGTGCTCATCTTCTCGGGACGCCGCTGGAAAAGCGCGGACGGCAAGGAGCTCGGATTCCGCGTCGTCCGCGGGGGGCGAGGGATGCGCGTGCCGCTCTTCGAGGTGGTGGACCGCATGCAGCTTACCAACATGGCCATCGAGCTGGCGGTGCAGGGCGCCTACTCCAAGGGCGGGGTCCCGCTGAACGTGACGGCCATCGCCAACATCAAGATCCCGAGCGAGGAGCCGCTGCTGCACAACGCCATCGAGCGCTTCCTCGGCTACTCGCAGCAGCAGATCATGCTCATCGCCAAGGACACGCTGGAGGCCAACCTACGCGGCGTCATCGCCGAGCTCACACCCGAAGAGATCAACCAGAAGAAGGTGGTCTTCCAGCAGAAGCTCATCGAGGAGGCCGACCGCGACCTCATGCGCCTGGGGCTCATTCTCGACAACCTGCAGATCCAGAACATCTCCGACGACGTGGGGTACCTCACCTCGGTGGGCCGCGTGCGCGGCGCCCGGGTGCGGCGCGACGCGGCCATCGGGGAGGTCCGCGCCCGGGCCACGGCGCTGGTGCAGAAAGCCCAGAACACCATGAACGCAGAGATCTCCAAGATCGACGCGGACATCCAGGTCGCGCAGAAGGAGAACGAGCGGCGTATCATCGCCGCCACCACCCAGCGCGCGGCGGTCATCTCCGAGGTGCGCGGCCAGGTGCAAGCGGAGGTCGCCGAGGCCGGCGCGCAGTTGAAGACCTGGAATGCGCGCGTCGAGCAGGTGCGGCGGAAGCTCGAGGCAGACGTGGTGGCGCCTGCAGACGCCGAGCGCCAGAAGGCGGAGGCGGAGGCCAAGGGTCAGGCGTCGCAGGTGATCGCGCAGGGCCGGGCCGCCGCAGCCGCAGTGACTGCGCTGGCGGAGGCTTACAAGGCGTCGGGCGCACGCGGCCGGGACGCGCTGCTCCTGCAGAAGCTCGTGCCGGTATTCAATCTGCTGGCCGGCACGCTGCGAGAAATCAAGATCGACCGGCTGGTGGTCCTGGGGCAGGGGAGTGGCGCGGGAGGCGCGTCGCCGCTGACGTCCATCATCGCGACCAACGAGCAGGTGCGTGCCGCGACGGGTGTGGACCTGGTGGCCGCGGCGAGAGGGCGTCTGGCGGGCACGGCAGAGTGAAGGCGGCGGCGCGCTCGACGTAAAGCTCACCCCCGACTAGCGACCGTGGTGCAAGGCGTCGCGCCGGAGCCTTGACGAAAGCGCGAACGCCCGCCAAGTTTACGCTATTGATTTCGATGGTGATGACGCCGCTCCCCACGCCCCCGTGCACTCGCCGCCTTGCGGCCAGGCGCCCGCACGCTTTCGTCGCCGGGGTGCGCACGTAGATCGCCGATCGTCTCCTCCGAGCTCCGGGACGCCTGGCAACGAAAGCAGGCAGCAGGGGCTCGAGAGGAGCGGGGTCGTGAGCACGGGAAACGGGACGAGGCGAGAAGGCTGGGTCGCTGACGCGACGCGCGCGGCGCTGCACCACGGCGCTTCCGCGACGATGCGCGAGCTCGCGGCGCTGGCGTGGCCGATCGCGGCCGGGATGCTCGGTGACACGCTGCTCGGGCTGGTGGACACGAAGCTCGTCGGCGGCCTCGGACGCGATGCGCTCGGCGGGGTGGGTGTCGCCACGACGCTGATGTTCCTGAACTACTCGCTCATCTTCGGGGTGATGCGCGCCGTGAAGGTACGCACGGCGTTTGCCATGGGAGAGAAGCGTCCCGAGGACGGCGTCCGGTACGCGACGACGGGGGCCGTCCTGGGCGCCAGCGTGGGAATCGTCGTGTGGATCCTCGGACGCGACGTGACCGGCCTGCTCACGCTCCTCCGCCTCGACGCGCCGCTGATCCCGCGCGCGCGCGACTTCTTCGCCGCGGTGACGTACGGCGCCCCCGCGGTCGGAGCGCTGCTCGCGCTGGTCAATCACCGGCAGGCGCGCGGAGACGTGCAAACGCCCATGGCGGTGGGGTTGGGGGGGAACGTCTTGAACGCGTTTCTGGCGTACGGGCTCATCTACGGGCGCTGGGGGCTGCCGCGCCTCGGCGTCGCCGGAAGCGGTTACGCCACGGCCGCGACGCAGTGGGTGGAGCTCGGCGTCATGATCGTCCTCCTCGCGAGGAGCGCGCGTGGCAAGAGCACTCTCTCCTACCGCCAGGCCGCGCGCGAGCTGATAGGCATCGGTGTCCCCGGGGGCCTCCAGATGGCCGGCGAGCTTCTGGCCTTCAACACGTTCACCGCCATCCTCGGCAGCATCGGGGCGGCGCAGATGGCCGCGCACCAGATCGCGCTCGTCACCATCCGGACGTCCTTCCTCCCCGGCATCGCCGTGGGCGAGGCGTCGTGCATCCTCGTGGGTCGCGCGCTCGGCCAGCGCTGCCTGTCCGAGGCGGATCGGGCGAACCGCGCGGCCATCACGCTGGCCGTGGGCTTCATGGCGTCGTGCGGCGTCGTCTTTGCCCTCTTCGGCGGAGCCATCGCCCGGGCTTTCACCCGCGACACCGAGGTGGCGTCGATCGCGCGAAACCTGCTCCTGGTGGCGGCGCTTTTCCAGGTGCTCGACGCTTTCAACGTGGTCCTCCGCGGCTCACTCCGCGGAGCCGCCGACGTTCGCGTCCCCGCGTTCCTGGGGATCGCCATCGTGTGGACGTGTGTGCCGACGGCGGCCTTCTTTCTCGGCAAGCTCGCCGGGTGGGGCGCGATCGGCGGCTGGTGCGGCTTCGTCGGCGAGACCATCCTGGCGACCATCCTGTTCGGGCGACGCTGGTCGCACGGCTCCTGGCGGGCCTCGTACGCCGAGCATCGGGCGGAGTCCGTCCCGCTCGGAGCGCCGGCCTCGGCGTAGACTGGGCTCACGGTGCTGACGCGCGTGCTCCAGCGCTGCCTCGAGTGCGGCGAAGGGGGTGCGAGTGAGGGTGCGAACGACGGCGCGTACGCCCTCTTCGTTCAGTCCCGAATCCTCGGCGATCGAGCCTGATTTCCGGCGCCCTCGGCCCGACTCGAACGGGCGACCACCTGTTTAGGAAACAGGTGCTCTATCCAACTGAGCTACGAGGGCAATCTCTGCGAAGGCGGCGTCGGCCGTCGTCGCGGCCTACTCCGATACCGCCTCTTTCCGGCCACTGCCACGCTATTGCCACGCGGTCGCACCTTTTCGCACCGGGAGCGCCGGGGAATCGGGGCGCGTCGCGGTACGCTATGCACGCGCATGGCCCGCGTCGACAGCCTCCTCTCCATCCTCGCCCAGCAGGGCGCCAACGAGCTGCGTCTGGGGACCGACAAGGAACCCAGGATGCTGGCCTTCGGGGTCGCCAGGCGACTCAGCATTCCGACCACGCCGGAGGACACGCTGCGCGAGCTCCTCGGCGACATCTTGACCCCTCAGCGGGAGCACGCGCTGAAGACGCAAGGGCGCGCCGAGATGGCCTACGAGGCCGCCGGCATCGGTGTCTTCCAGGTAAAGCTGAGCGCGCGGCCCGACGGCTTCGACGCGGTGTTCCTCCGCGAGGCGCGCCGGGGCCCGGCGGCGACCCCCGCTCCTCTCCCGGGCTCGGCGACGGCGCCCACCCCGGTGGTCGCCTTCGCGCGGCCCGCGGCCGTCCCGGTGGCCGTCCCGGTGTTGCCGGCGACCGGCGTCTCCCTCCTCGCCGCGCTCGCTCCGCCCCCCGCTCGCGACCCGGCGCCCACGCCGGCTCTCTTGCGCCTCCTCGCGGCGGCCTTCGCTCTTCGTGCGAGCGATCTCCATCTCACCGACGGACAGCCGCCGCTGGTCCGCGTCGACGGCGCGCTCCAGCGACTCGCCGGTGAGGGGGTCGATCTCGCCGCCATGGTGGGGGCGAGCCTGCTGCGCGGATCGTCCGCCGACGCCGGCGTCGATGCGCCGGGCATCGGCCGCGCGCGCTTGCACGTGTTTCGCACCTCGGAGGGCCTGGCCGCGGCGGTGCGCCTGCTCCCGGCGTCCGCGCCCTCCCTCGCGTCCCTGCAGCTCCCGATGCCGCTCGAAGACCTGATCGCGCTGCCGCATGGACTCGTGCTGGTGTGCGGAGCGACCGGATCGGGTAAATCGACCACCCTGGCGGCGCTGGCGCAGGAAGCGCTCCGCCGACGATCCATCGTCCTCAGCACGCTGGAGGATCCCATCGAGCATGGCCTGGTCGCCTCGGAGAGCTCGCTGGTGCGGCGCCGCCAGGTGGGACGCGACACGCCGGACTTTGCCAGCGGCCTGCGCGACGCGCTGCGCGAGGACCCGGACGTCCTTCTGGTCGGCGAGATGCGCGATCCGGACACCATCGGCCTGGCCCTCACCGCGGCCGAGACCGGGCACCTGGTTCTATCCTCCTTGCACAGCGGCTCCGCGGCGTCGGCCGTCGAGCGCATCGTCGACGCGTACCCGCCCGGACGTCAGGCGCAGATCCGCATCCAGCTGGCGGACTCCCTCCGCGCCGTGGTGGTGCAGCGCTTGCTCCCGCGCGCCCGAGGGGGCAGCCGGATCGTGGCGCTCGAAGTGCTGCGCGTCACGCACGCGGTGGCCTCGATGGTGCGTGACGGAAAGACCGCGCAGCTTTCCACGGCGATGCAGTCCGGTCGCCGCGAGGGGATGATCTCCCTCGAGCGCTGCCTCGCCGACCGGGTGCAAGCGGGGGAGGTGCGCCTCGAGGATGCGCGAGCGGCCTCGAACGATCCGGCCTCGCTGTCGCTCTACATGGCCAAGCCGGAGCGCTGAAGAGCGCCGGGGCCGCCGCTCGACTACGCCGCGAGGATGCGCTGGACTGCGCGCACGGCGTCCCCGAGACCGGTCATGCGGTCGCCCAGGGCGGCGAAGTACAGCATCCCGTCGCGCGTGGCCACGGCGCGTGCGGTCACGTCGCGACCCGGGGTGGCGGCGTCGACGTCAGCCGCCGAGGCGCGCCTCCAGGCCACGTCGCGAGCCGTCCGCGCCAGCCCGGCGACCTCCCCCGGCATTCCTACCCCGGCCACGATGGCGCCGGCGTCGTCCACCAGGACCAGCGCCGGCGTGAGGCTGCGGTCGGCCACGGATTCGACGAGGTATTGCAGCGCCTCGTTCCGGTCGTTGCTGCGCTTGTTGCGACGGTCGTTCATGGGCGGGATCGTGCGACAGGGCGCGTCGGACGGCCCAGTTTCTCGCCGGAGCGGGCCTCGGTGCTCAGTCCTCCAGGGACCCCTTGGTGGACGGGACGCCCGCCACCCGCGGCTCGATGCGCACCGCCTCGCGCAGCGCCCGCGCCAGCGCTTTGAAACAGATCTCCACGCTGTGGTGGAGGATTTCCCCGCGCTCCAGCACCACGTGCAGATTGCACTGGGCCCCGCGCGCGAAGGCCTCGAAGAACACCGGCGCGAGTTCCACGTCCCAGGTGCCGATCTTGCCCCCGCGGGGCAAGGGCACCTCCCAGACGAAGTGCGCCCGGCCCGAGAGATCGATGGCACAGGCGGCCCGCGCCTCGTCCATCGGCAGCGTGGCATGTCCGTACCGCACGATGCCGGCCTTGTCCCCGAGGGCCTTGCTCACGCACTGGCCCAGCACCAGGCCGAGGTCCTCGGTCGTATGGTGCCCGTCGATCTCCACGTCCCCGGTGGCGCGCACCATCAGGTCCACCAGGCCGTGGCGCGCGATCTGGTCCACCATGTGCGTCAGAAAGGGGAGGGGCGTCTCCACGTCGGCGCGACCGGTGCCGTCGAGATCGACCGACACCTCGACGCTCGTCTCCTTCGTCGTGCGCGACACCTTCCCTGACCGGCCCATGGGACCTCGACAATAGCGTATGATCGGCGGCGATGGACGAGGCCGAACGCGCTCGCGACGCCCCTCTGCAAGAGACGGCGCCGGCGGCGTCCGCCGACGACAGCCTGAGCCCGCAAGAACGCGCGCGCCTCCTCGGCCGCTACGGGAGGCAGTTCGTGGCCGGCGAGACCCTCTTCCAGGAGGGGACGCCGGCGCGCGAGGCCTTCCTCCTGCAAGAAGGGCGTGTCCGGCTGCTCAAGCACGTCGCCATGGCCGAGCGCAGCCTCGCGGTCGTCAAACCGGGGGACCTCTTCGGCGAGGGGGCGATGCTCGAAGGGACGACGTACGGGTCGACGGCGGTGGCGATGACCCACGGGACTGTCCTCGCACTCGATCGGGGGACCTTTCGCCACCTGCTCGAGACCCACCCGCCGGTGGCGACCCGCGCGGTGGATCAGCTGGTGCGCCGCCTGCGTGACGCCGAGGACCAGATCGAGATCATGATGCTTCGCGGCGTCCAGTCGAAGGTTACCAGCGCCCTCTTGAAGCTCGCCGGCAAGGCGGCAGGGTCCGCGGAGCTGAACGTCTCCCCGGTCGAGCTGTCGACGCGCGTGGGGCTCGACGTGGAGGCGGTGAAACGAACCGTGCAGCGTCTGCGGGAGCGGCAGTACATCCGCATCACCGGCGAGCGCATCGAAATCCCCGACGTGGACGCCCTGCGCCGCCTCTGCGTCCTGCTCGGGACGAAGGACGAGCTGGCCGGCGACTGAGCCTGCTCCAGAATAAACAAGGGTCTCGGGCGTTGACGCGCGGTGCCAGCCTGCGGTACTCCCGGTTTCCCGCGGACGGTGTGGCTTTTTTGCAACGATTCCTTATAGCCTCGGTTTTCGCTCTCTTTCCCCTGGGCGCCGCGGTTGCGGCTTGCAGCGGACGAGGGGCGAGCGCTCCACCCCCCAACCCGGAGCGACAGAGCGACGTCGAGTACGCGATTGCACGGGATTACTTCGACAAGGGTCAGCCTCGGTTGGCCCTCGACCATTGCCGCAAAGCCGTCCAGCTGAACGACCAGAATGCCCGGGCCCTCTACTTTACTTCCCTCGTCTATCTCTTCTTCTGCAGCGGAAAGCTGGAGTTCGCCGACCCCGACTGTCGCATGGACGACGCCGAGACGTTCGCGCGCAAGGCCCTGAAGGTGGAGGCCACGTTTCGCGAAGCAAAAAACCTCCTCGGGCAGATCCTCATCGACCAGAAGAAATACGCCGAGGCCATCGCCATGCTCCAGCCGCTGACCCAGGACCCCTCCTTCGAATCGAGCTTTCTCGCCTGGGGAAACCTCGGCTGGGCGCAGGTTCTGGCCGGGCAAGTCGACACCGGAATCGAATCCCTGCAAAAAGCCGTCACCGAACCACGATTTTGCGTCGGCCACTACCGCCTGGGAGTCGCCCACGAGAGGAAAGGAGACCTGGTCGCTGCCGAACAATCCCTCACCAACGCACTCGAAGTCGACGCCCCCGAATGCAAAAACCTGCAGGACGCCTGGGAAGAACGGGCGCAGGTCCGCATGAAGCTCGGGAAACTCGTCGATGCGCGAGCCGACTTCCAGAAATGCCGTGATATCTCCGCCGAAACATTGGCGGGCCGAGCATGCCTGGACGCGCTGGCCCGGATCCAGTGAACGCGATCGCACCCGCGATCGCACCCATCGTCACCCACGCGAGCACGGAGCTGATGAACGAGACCCTCGGCAGTTACCTCAAGGATCAGCGCGAGCGGCGCGGAATGAGCGTCGTCGAGCTGTCGCGCGTCACGCGCATCCCGCTCGCCTCGCTCGAGGCGATCGAGACCGATCGCTTCGACGAGCTGCCCGGTGAGGTCTTCGCGCGCGGCTTCCTCAAGGCGTACGCGCAGGCGGTGGGCCTGGTGCCGCCCGACGTCCTGGCGCGTTACACCTCGAGCCGCCGTGTGGCCTTCGTCACCCCGCTGCCGGTCCAGACGCCGCTCCAGGCCGCGCGCGAAGGGCAGGGCCGCCGCTTCGGAGTGGCCATCGCCTTCGTCCTGCTGCTCATCCTGCTGTCGCTCGCGCTGTCCATCGTGCTCAAGCCGCGCGGGCACGACATGCCCACGGAGCTGTCGCACCGGCTCACGACGGGGCCCGCCCGAGCCGTGTGAGCCGCATCGAGAGCGAGGCGCTGGTCGTCCGGACGGTGGAGCTCGGGGAGGCCGACGTCATCGCCACCCTCATCACCCGGGAAGCCGGAAAGCTCAGCGTGATGGCCCGGGGAGCGCGCAAGGGATCGCGACGTGTGAGCGGCGCCCTCGAGCCGGTGCATACCATCGCCGTTCTTCTCGAGGACAAGGGGCAGGACCTGGTCACGCTCAAGGAGTCCCGCATCGTCCGTACCCGGTGCGGCCTGGCGGCGAGCCTCGACGCGCTGGATGCTGCGGGTGTGGCGCTGCGCTGGGCTCGGCACCTTTTTCCCCCCCGGACGCCGGAGCCGGAGGGGTGGCGCATCCTCGTCGAGCTCCTCGACGCGCTCGACCTCGGGGAGAGCGGGCCGCGGAAAGAGCTCGCGCGAGCCGGTCTCGCCCTGCTCGCGGCTGTGGGCTACGCGCTGGATCTCACGAGCTGCGTCGTGTGCGGACGCGCGTGCCCCGAGGGCAGGCCGGCGTGTATCGATCCGGCACGGGGAGGGCTGGTCTGTCGCTCCTGCGGAGGGGCGTCCACGGTGCTCTCGCCCGAGGTTCGCCGCGCGGCCCGGGCCATCACCGAAGGTGGCGCCGTCGAGCCGACCGTCGGCGACGCCGAGGTGCTCCTTCAGGTGGTCGACCGCGCCATGGCCGCGCACGCCGGGTTCGAGCGCTGAGGAGCATGCTGGACGTCATCACCTTCGGCGAGATCCTGTGGGACTTGTTCGAGATCCCTTCGCGCGCTCGCCGCGCCGAGCCCATCGCCCGCGACTTCCGGCGCGAGCTGGGAGGCGCCCCGGCCAACGTGGCAACCGGGCTGGCGCGCCTCGGGGCGAAGTCGGCGGTGGTGGGCGGCGTCGGGCGGGACCGCTTCGGGGAGGCGCTGGTGCAGCATCTCGAGCGCGACGGCGTCGACGTGCGTTTCGTCGTGAAGCTCCCGAACCGCACCGGGCTCACCTTCGTGGTGCGCGACGCCCGGGGGGAGCCGGAGTTTCTCTTCTATCGCCACGCGTCGGCCGATCTCTCTCTCCGCACCAGGCACGTGGTGGCGGCCATGGGTCGCGCGCGCTGGGTGCTGGTCGGATCGAGCACTCTGATGACGCGCGAGCTCGGGCGCGCCACCGGGCGTTTTCTCGACCTGGCCGAGCGTGCAGGGGCGTCGATCTTCGTGGACCTCAACGTGCGCGCACACCTCTGGCCGAGCCGCGCCGCCATGGAGCGCGCCATCGCGGCGCTCGTTCGGCGAGCGGTCGTGGTCAAGGCCAGCGACGCCGATCTCCGCGCGGTCAGCGGAGAGACGTCGCCGCGCAGCGGGCTCCGCTGGCTGGAGCGACACGCGCCGCAGGCCTCCTGGCTCATCACGCGTGGCCCCGGCGTGGCCAGCGCCATCGGTGCCCACGGAGCCGTCGACGCGTCGGCCCTGCGCGCTCGCTGCGTCGACGCGACCGGGGCCGGGGACGCCTTCATCGCCGGCGCGCTGGCCACGCTCGTGGCCGCCCGCGCCGTGCCGGGCTCGGCCTCGTGGCGCGAGCCCGACGTTTGGCGTGCGGCGTTGCGCGCCGGCCACATGATGGGCAAGAAAGCGGTGTCGCGCCCCGGTGCGGTGTCGGGCGTGGTCGATCTCGGTCGCGTTCGCGCCGTCGTCGCGAGCGCGCGCCCCACCCCCGCCGCGAGGAGCACGCCGTGACCCCCAAGGACCCCAGGTTCAAGCCTCTCGCCATCCGGTCGCCGCGCGGCGCGCGTTCCACCGAGATCGACTGGGCCGACGGCCACAAGGCCATCTACCCGCACGCCGTGCTGCGCGGCTACTGTCCCTGCGCCGGATGCCAGGGTCACACCGGGGAAATCCGCCGCGTCGAGACGCGCGACGAGCAGCTGGAGCTCGACGATCTGGAGCCGGTCGGCGGTTACGCGCTCTCGCTCACATGGTTCGACGGGCACGCCAGCGGCATCTACAGCTACCCGTACCTCCGCTCGCTCTGCCGCTGCCCGGGATGCCTCCCGAGCGCCGGATCGCCCGACGACGAGCCGCTGCCGGGACCGTGAGGACGTAGTGACCGCATCGCAAGA
>Ga0302314_10014207_pt1 | contig 13641 bp, 13 predicted proteins | sample III_Palsa_N2_3_FD_200533 | JGI IMG/M metagenome (GOLD analysis project Ga0302314, IMG submission 200533) | Peat permafrost microbial communities from Stordalen Mire near Abisko, Sweden - III_Palsa_N2_3 | ecosystem: Environmental > Terrestrial > Soil > Palsa > Peat permafrost | place: Sweden... | reverse complement strand
CTGGCTTCAGCTTCGGATCGTATTTCCACTTCATGATGCCTTGCGGCTTATAGGGGATGGTCTCGCCCCAATAGACCGACAGGGCCGGCATGTTGTCGTCCTGGAAGACTTCCTTGTGGTCGTCGCCGATGATGATGACGATGTCCGGGTCGGCGGCGTCGAGCACCTCGGAGATGCGCGCGATGCCCTTCTCATTGGCCTCGTGGCGGGCCTGAAGGACGCCCGGGTCGATCTCCTTCAGCATCGAGTCCGGCGTCTTGACCAAGAGCTCCTCGTAACTCACCCGCTTGCCGTCAAAATCGTGCAGGGCGTGCAGCTTGACGTCGTCCACCTCGGCGCGGGCCAGCCACCCCGACGGTTCCATCAGCAGCGCCGGGCTGTGCGAGCTGCCGATCCCCATAACAACCTTGGCCATCTCGAAATCTCCCTTGGTCGTCGCCTAGAGCATGTTAGGCGAAAGTGTGGGCGGTTTCGCCGCTTGAACATGCTCTAAACTATTGATTCTAGAACATTTTTTTCTGGTTGAGATGTCTCCATCTGAACCAGGAAGGGTCTAGGCGATCTGCATGCGCGACATCGCGCCCTCTTCGAAGTCGACGCCCTTGGGCAGGACGATGCCCACGGAGCGCACGCGATAGAGTTCGGGCCGGTTCGGCAGCGGCAGCTCGCCCGTCTCGCGCAGATGCCGCGCCTGGGCGAGCATCAGCTTGCGGAAGGCGACGATCGCCGCATCGCCCGAGCCGAGCAGCTCGCGCGAGCGGTCGACGACCGCGCCCATGGTCTCCTGGATGGCCGAGTCCTGCAGGCCGATCCCCTCGATGCCGGTGGAGCTGGACAGCTTCTGGATGTCGCGGTTGATGCCGTAGTCGTTGCTGCGGTTGTCGATCGGCCGATAGGAGCCGTCCTGATGCACCGGCACGTTGACCTTGTTGGCGTCGAAGCTGGTGATGTCCTCGAGCGGCGCGTCCGGGTTCCAGTGGATGGTGAAGGTCCAGGTGTTGTGGTCGTCGATCGGCGTCCAGGCGTGGCCGGCGATCGGGCCGCTCTCATCGCGCCGGGCGATCATGGTGTAAAAGGGCGCCAGGAACTGGGTGACGCGCCAATAGTATTCGTCGTCGGAGGCGACGCGCCGGGCGCCGATCCGCATGCCGTATTCGGTCGGCCGCACGAAGAAGCGCGGGGCGGTGTCCGAGGCCAGGTATTTGACCTTCGGATCGATCGCCCTCTGCCGCTCGCGGAAGGACATCCCCGCCTTGGCCGGGTCGAGCAGGCTGTGCAAGATGCCGACGTGGCTGGAATCGATCCCGCCCTCGACCCCTTGCGCGAAGTTGTTCTCCTGCAGCCGCTTGCCGATGTGGCGATGCGACGGCGGCACCATGCCCCATTCGAGCTCCGGCGGCTTTTCCGGCATGTGGGCGGGGTCGCCCATATAGGCCCAGATCATCCCGCCCCACTCGACGATGGGATAGGCCTTGGTCTTCACCTCCTGGCGCATCGGCGAGTTAGCCGGCTCGGCAGGCATGTCCATGACGTTGCCCTCAACGTCGAACTTCCAGCCGTGATAGACGCAGCGCAGGCCGCACTCCTCGTTGCGACCGAAAAAGAGGTCGACCCGGCGGTGCGGGCAGTAGCGGTCGAGCAGGCCAAGCCGCCCGTTGGTGTCGCGGAACGCGATCAAATCTTCGCCGAGCAAGCGCACGCGCACTGGCGGGCAATCGGGTTGCGGCAGCTCTTCCGGCAGCAGGAAAGGCATCCAGTATCGCCGCATCAGATCGCCCATCAGCGAGCCGGGACCGACCCGGGTCAGAGCCTCGTTGTCCTCTTCCGTGAACATCGCCGTCTCTCCTTGAGCTGCTGCGCGCCGCCGCACCGGCCGGGCTTTCAAGCGCCCGCAACGGCCGTGTGCAGCGAGAGGATGTTGCATACAGTACACTCTGTCAACGCGACTTGAGCGGCTTCTGCCCGCTTTTTTAGCGCTGCGCGATCGGAAGGCGCCTTCGGTCAATCGGAAGGCTAGCCCTCAGCACGGAAGCATGCAGTATACAGGCGAACTTGGAGGGTGCGTCTTGGATACGGTTGCAGTCAGCGTCGCCGGCGAGCCGGTCGTTAAGACCGACAGCGGCTTCAGCCGCGCCGCCTGGTTCGTGGTCTGGATGGCCATGGTGGGCACGGTCTGCTGTTCGACCTCGGTGGTGCTGATCAATGTCGGCGTCTTCATGAAGCCGCTGGGCGGCGCCTTCGGATGGAACCGCGGCGACATCGCGCTTTCCCTTTCGATCGGGGCGCTCTCGATGGCGGCGGCCAACCCCTTTGTCGGCAAGCTGATCGACCATTTCGGCGTGCGGCCGGTGCTGATCGGCTCGCTGATCGGCTATGGCGCGGCGACCGCCGCCATCCCGCTGATGGTCCAGATCGGCGGCCTTTCCGGCCTCTATTTCGGCTACGCGCTGATCGCCGGCGTCGGCGCAGGATCCAACGTCATCGCCTATGTGCGCGTATTATCGGGCTGGTTTTCCGGCGCCCTGAACAGCCAGCGCGGCCTGGCGCTTGGGATTTCATCGGCCGGGGTGCCGCTGGGCGCGACCATCACCGGCCCGCTGGGCGTGCTGCTGATCGAACATTTCGGCTGGCGCGGCGGCTATTGGGGCCTCGCGCTCCTGCCCATCTGTATCGGCCTGCCGATCGCCATCTTCGCCATTCGCGTCGCGCCGGGCGAGAGCGGCGGCGCGCGCGCTTCGCAGAACGCCGGCCGCGACCAGTTGCCCGGCATGACCGTCACCCAAGCCATGGGCACACGCGCTTTCTGGCTGATGATCGGCATCGTGCTTTTGATGTCGAGCTGCCTGCAGGGCATCAGCATCCACACCGCGCCGCTATTGTCCGACTTCGGGCTGAAGCCGGAAGGGCTGGCGCTGGTTTTGGCCATCAACGGGGTGCTGGGCATCGGCGGGCGCGTCGGCGCGGGCTACCTGTTCGACCGCTTCTTCGCGCCGTGGGTTTCGGTGGGGATATTCGGCATCGCCGCGGCCGCCTCCTTCGCCCTGGTCGGCCTGCCGGGCCTCCTCATCGCTGTCCTCGCCACCATGTTCGTCACCGTCGGCAGCGGCGCAGAATCCGACTTCGTCGGCTACTTGGTCGGGCGCTATTTCGGTCTGAAATGCTACGGCCAGATCTTCGGCGCGATCTACGGCATGTTCATGGTCGGGATCGCCGCTGGGCCCTACCTGTTCGGCGTCGCCTTCGATCATTTCGGCGACTACAAGATCCCCTTCACGATCGCCGGGTTCGGCCTTGTCCTGCTCTGCCTGTTGCTGGTGATGCTGCCGCGCTTCGAGACCGAGGCGGAGCTGGCCGCGGCCGAGATGCCCGCCATCTAGATCGCCGCCTGGCGCGATGGGGTCGCGCCGACCCGCCAGATGTGTTCAGCTTCCCTCACCAGGGCGCCAAGACCCTGGAGCATGATGGGAGGCAGGCTGTGGGCGAAATCATCAGCGGCGAGCGGCGCATCGGGACCGAGGCGCTGGCCGAGCGTGCGGCCAGGGCGGCGGCGGGGCTAGCCTCACTAGGCGTTGGGCGTGGCGACACCGTCGCGGTCTATCTGCGCAACGACCTGCCCTTCTTTGAGGCCAGCTACGCCGCCGGGCGGCTCGGCGCCTATCCGACGCCGGTGAACTGGCACTACACCGAGGACGAGGCGCGCTACCTGTTCGAGAATTCCGGCGCCCGGGCGATTATCGTCCATGCCGATCTGCTCGAGCCGGTGCGCACAGCCCTGCCGCCGGGCGTGCCGGTGCTGGTGGTCGAGACCCCGCCCGAGGTGGCCGAAGCCTATGGCGTCGACCCCGCCCGCCGCCGTGTTCCGGACGGCATGATCGACTGGAGCCGCTGGCTCGAGGGGTTCGAGCCCTATAAAGGCGACGACGCCGCCGCGCCGGGCACCATCATCTACACCTCCGGCACCACCGGCCGGCCGAAGGGGGTGCGCCGCAATCCGCCGACCCCGGAACAGGCGACGGTCTTCGCCGGCATCCTGGCGCGCGGTTTCGGTTTCCTGGGCTTCGATCCAACCAAGATCGTCACCGTGGTCACCGGCCCGATGTATCACTCGGCGCCCAACGCCTACGGCATGGCGTCCGGGCGCCTCGGCGGCACGGTGATCCTGGAGGCGCGGTTCGAGGCGGAAGAACTGCTGCAGATGATCGAGCGCTACAAGGTCACGCATCTGCACATGGTGCCGATCATGTTCAATCGGCTGATCAAGCTGCCGGACGCGGTGAAGGCAAAGTACGACCTCTCGTCGCTGAAGTTTGTCGTCCACGCCGCCGCGCCCTGCCCGGCGCCGACCAAACGCGCGATGATCGAGTGGTGGGGGCCGGTGATCAACGAATACTACGGCGCTACCGAGACCGGCATCGTCACCTTCTGCGATTCCGAGCAGTGGCTCGCCCACCCCGGCACGGTCGGCAAGGCATTTCCCGAAAGCGATGTCCGGGTCATCGATGCGTATGGAGCGAGCCTGCCGGCGCGCGAGGTCGGCGAGGTGGTGGCGCGCACCAAATCGATGGCTGACTTCACCTATCACGGCGACGACCAGAAGCGCCGCGACGCCGAGAAGGCCGGCCTGATCGCCCCAGGCGACATCGGCTATCTGGACGAGGACGGCTTCCTCTATCTGTGCGACCGGGCCAAGGACATGATCATCTCCGGCGGGGTGAACATCTATCCGGCCGAGATCGAAGCCGAGCTGATGAAGATGCCCGGCGTCGCCGATTGCGGCGTCTTCGGCATTCCGGACGAGGAATATGGCGAGGCGGTTTGCGCCGTGGTGCAGCCCTCGCCCGGCGTCGAGCTTTCGCAAGCCGAGATCCGCGAGTTCCTGCGCGGGCACATGGCCGGCTACAAGGTTCCCAAGCGGGTCGACTTCCACGCCGAGCTGCCGCGCGAGGATTCCGGCAAAATCTTCAAACGAAAGCTGCGCGAACCGTTCTGGGCCGGCCTAGACCGCCGCATCTGAGGAGGCGAGTATGAGCGAAACGACTGAGGCGACCGACATCCTGGTGGTCGAACAGCTGGGTGAAATCGAGCGGGTCACCCTGAACCGGCCCGAGCGGTTGAATGCGCTGAATCAGCCCCTCACGGAGGCGTTGCTGGCCTATTTCGAAGGCCTGCGCCGCAAAAAGGAGACCCGCGTCGTTATCCTGCGCGGCGCCGGCCGCGCCTTCTGCGCCGGCGCCGACCTGAAGGCCGCCGGCACGCCCGAGGCGCTGCAGGACGGACCGAACGGCGACTGGACCCTGCGCGACATGCAAAAGGCCATGCGCGCCTGCCCGCAGCCGATCATCGCCCTGGTGCGCGGCGCCGCGGCCGGCGGCGGCCTCACCATCGCGCTCGCCGCCGATATCGTGGTCGCCAGCGAAAGCGCCATCTTCCATCCGGCCTTCATGGCCATCGGCCTGTCCGGCGCCGAACTGGGCGTCAGCTGGCGCCTGCAACGAGCCATCGGCGTCAGCCGCGCCCGTCAGATGTTGCTGGCCGGCCGGCCGTTGAACGCGCCGGCCGCCCTCGCCGCCGGCCTGGTCGCGGCCGTCACCCCCGACGCCGAACTCGACTCTTACGGCGAGGCGCTCGCAGCCGACATGCTGAAGGCGCGGCCAGACGCCCTTCGCCTCACCAAGCGCACGCTCGACGCGGCCCTGGAAAGCCCGAGCCTCGATGCCGTCTATGAACTCGAGGAACGCGCCCAGATGCTGATGATCGCGCGGCGCTAGACCGTCTCCGGGACCCTGACACCGGTAAGCAGCCGCTCATAGCCGAAGCGGGACAGGTCGAGGCTGCGGTATTCGCCGCGGATCAGCAGCTCGGCGATGGCCCGGCCCGCCGCCGGCAGGTGCTGGGCGCCGTGGCCGCTGAAGTCATTGGCGAAGATGAAGTTCGCACAATCCGGATGGGCGCCGAGCACTGGATTGCCGTCAAAGGTGTTCCACTCGATATGCCCGGCCCAGGCGCGCATCAGTTTCAGGGTCTCGAACACCCGCGCCCTGTGCGCCAGGGCCGGCCAGACCAGGTCTTCGAACACCGCGTGGTCGACCTCGAAATCCGGCGCGGCTTCGCTCGACTCGCGCGGCCGCGCGGCGACATAGATCTGCCCCTCCGGTTTGAACTGCAGGCCCTGGACGTGGTCCAGCACCACCGGGCATTCGACCGGCTCAGGCAGGCGGAAAGCGAAGGTGGTCGCCTTGACCGCGACCACCGGCAGATCCAGGCCGGCAAGCCGCGCAACGGCGCCGGCGCGCGGCCCGGCGGCGTTGACCAGCCGACCGCAGGCCGTGCGCCGGCCGTCGGCGAGCCGGACGGCGTCGATGCGGCCGGAGGCGTCGCGCTCGACGGCGCTCACCTCGCCGGTCTCGAACACCGCGCCGAGGTCGATGGCCTTTCGGCGCAAGGCCTGGAGCAGGCCATAGGGGTCGAACACCCCCTCCCCGTCGCCGCCGAGCACCGCCAGGGCGACATCCTCGACGTTCATCCAGGGATAGAGCGCGGCGAGCTGGCCTTGGTCGAGCAGGCGCGGCGTCGCGCCAAGGCCGCGCTGCATCTCGACCTGGGCCTTGATCTCGTCGACGTGGTCGTGCGGGGCCAGGCGCAGGTAGCTTAGTGGCTTCAGCCCCACCTCGGGCGCCTCGCCATCGACCACCAGGTCAACGGCCGCCGCGCTCATGAAGGCGTAGCCGAACTGCGACATCAGCACGTTTTCGGGGGTGGAGAACTGTTGCCGGATACCGCCGGCCGCCAGGGTCGTCGAAGCCTGGGCATAGGTCGGGTCACGTTCATAGACCACGACCTTCAGCTCAGGCCCAGCCAGCCGCATCAGGAAATAGGCGACGGCGCTGCCGACCCCGCCGCCGCCGACGATGACAATGTCGGCCGCGGGCCCGGCCATGGTCAGGCTTCGGCTTCGAACGCGTCGAGGAAGTCGAGCAGCATGGCGTTGAACGCCTCATGCGCCTCGAAATAGGCAGAGTGGCCGGCGATGGGGATCATCTCGAACCGGGAGCCCGGCACGGCCTCGTGCATGGCGCGCACCAGGGGCGGCGGGCAGATAATATCCTGCTCACCAACCACGAACAGGACGGGCGCGCCGCTGGCGGCCAACTCGGCAGGGGTCCATTTGACCGGCTCGCCCTTGACGGTCTTCAGGGCCACGCTGTTGAAGCTGGCGATCTGCAGATAGAGGAAGGTCTGTTCGGGACTGCGTTTACGGATCTCCGGGCCGAGCACCCGCTCGACCTGAGACAGGTCCCTGGTCTCGGCATTGACCTTGGCGAGCTGCTCGCCATAGGGCGGCGGCAGGATGACCCCGGCGAGCGAATCCATATGCACCAGCGCCCTGACCCGTTCGGGGTAACGGCAGGTGAAGGCGGCGCAGGTCCCGCCGCCCATGGACTGGCCGACCAGGAAGACGCGGGCCAGGTTCAGTTCGTCGAGCAGAAGCTTCAGGTCGTCGACAAAGGCCGAGCGCCCCACCCCCTCGACGTCTGTCGAATTGCCGAAGGCGCGCTGGTCGATGACGATGGTCTGATAGCGTTGGGAAAGCGTCGGGACCTGGTTGAACCAGCTGGCGTGGTTGCCGCCGATGCCATGCGCCAGCACCACCGCCGGCCCCTCGCCATGCACCTCATAATAGAGTTGGCTCTGGCCCGCGGCGACATAGGGCATCGATCGACACTCCTGACAAGGTCGTTATGCATACCGCATACATGATCCGTTTTGCAAACTTCGTTCCGGATTTTTGACGCCTGTCCGCCAGCCGGTTGGAACGCGTTCAGCCGGTGGTCAAGTCTGCCTATTTTCGACCGCGCCGACAGCCTTGATTGCGGCGCGGGTCTGAACTTTGTATACACGCGGCCCAGAAAGACGCCCCATCCGATGCGGGGCCTAGGCGAGGGACGGATGGCGCGCGCCGCGAGGGTTGTTGTTCAGGTGGAACGCCTGCGCGACCAGGTCTACCAGCTCATTCGGGACGACCTGAAGTCGGGCGCCTTTGCGCCGGGGCAAAGGCTACTGGAGGTCGAACTGGCCGAGCGGTACGGCGTTTCGCGGACGCCGGTGCGCGAAGCGCTGTTTCAACTCTCGCGCGACGGCCTCTTGGCCGGGAACGAGCGCGGCTACACGGCGCCGATCTATACCAAGAAGGATGTGGTCGACCGACTGGAGGTCAAACGCCTCCTCGCTTCCCGCGTGGCGGAGCATGTCGTCGCCGCCGCGCAACCGTTACAGATCAAGCGGCTCAACAAGTTCCTGGAACAGGAAAAGACAACCAACGCCGCCGGCAATCTGCTCGCGTTCAACGAAGCCAACCATGAATATCGCTCGCAATACTATTCGATGTGCGAGAACAGGCTTCTGGCCCGCTGCGCGTTGCTGGTCGACGACCAGTTCGAGGTGGCGCGCAATCGCATCCATGAACTCGAAGAGAACCGGCTGCTCTCGATCGATCACGACCAGAAGTTGCTGGCCGCCATCACAGACCGCGATCCGCAAGCGGCGATCGGCCTGATCGAGAGTTTCCTCGACTTCCTTGAGGTCTATTACGCCGAACATATGCCGGTCGACTGACGCGGAGCGGCCGTCAGCGCCGTCTCGGCCTTGGGCTGGAAGCCCCCCTTCGAGACGAGCTTTCGCCCTGGCGAGCCAAGCCTTAGCCGTCCCCTCCAACCGGGGTCTTGCTGCACCTTGTATACAAAAATCCGGCCCTAACGCCAAAGCGAAGCGGCCTCAGCTCCCGATCTTCAGCGGGCTGGTAAGCCCCTGCAGGGCGGCGACGACCGAGAGCGCGGTGACCCGGCCAGTGCCCGGCTTTTCGATCGAGGGAATGTTCTCGATCGTCATCTCGAACCGCACGGAATCAGCGTCGACCTTGATCGTATGTGTATTGCGCTCCAGCGTCGGGTCGGCCCAGATCTGCAACCGGGTCCTGTCAGGCCCGACGCCGGCGAGGGCGAGCGCGGCGGCGACGTTCACATTGGCCGGAAACCCCCTCGCCCCTTCGCGCGCGCTGCCATCGAACAGAAGCGTCGGCGCGACCAACGCCATGACATCGACGCCGATCTTGTCGAGGTGCGGCGCGCCTTTCAGCGACTTCGGCGGTTTGCGGGTAATCATGGTGACGGAATAGATCTCGCCGAGCGCCGCCGCCCGCACCGCGTCCAGGCCAAGCAGGGCGCCGGTGGCCATGATGATCCGGCCGCCATTGGCGCGGGCCAGGTCGACCACCTCCATATGCTCGATCAGGGCGGCCGCGCTGACCGTGACCATCTGGCGGCCCGCCCGCATGGCCGGCTCGGCAATGCTCATGAAGGCCGCGGTCGGGGCGCACTCGACGATGATGTCGCAGAGATCCGCCAGCGCTTCGGGCGAAACCACCGGCGCCGCCGCGCCCATCTCGGCCAGGGCGCGTTCGGCCTTTTCGCGGCCGCCGCTGGTGACGGCGACCAGCTCCATGCCCTCGATCCCGGCGGTCAGGCGGCGGGCGACCGCCGCGCCAATGACGCCCAGTCCGGCGATCCCAACCTTTTCGACCACGCGGCGACCCTCGTCAGCATCCCTGTATACCGTATGCCTTAGAGTTTGGTTGGCCGCGTGGCAAGACCGGGCTTAGGCCGTTTCGCCGCGGAAAAGGCGGCTTGATGATCGACGCACGTCCGTATACTGTATGCATCATGACTCAGACGGCCGGACCTGTGCTATCGATGCAGCAAATGCTTACCCGACTTTGCAGCATATCCGACGTGCCCGAGCAGGGCGTCAAGCAGGTCGCGCCGCCAGGGCTGGACGCGGAATACGCGGTCTATCGGCTGGACGGCGCGTTCTACGCCACCGACGACACCTGCACCCACGCCCTGGTCTCGCTGTCCTATGGCGACGTGGAGAACGGCCAGATCTTCTGCCCCCTGCACGGCGGGGCCTTCGACATCCGCACCGGCAAGGCGACCGAGTTGCCCTGCCGCCTGGCGCTGAAGACCTATACCGTGGTGGTGGTCGGGGATGAGCTGTTCGCCGACCTGAGCTGAAGGCTGTGGCTTAAGTCAGGGCCGCCAGGTCCACCGCCGGATTGGCCAGCGCCTCGAGATCCGCCGGCTGCGCCGCGCCGATCAGCCGCTTGGCGGCGCGCAGCTCCCGCAGGGCGTTGACCGCGCTGACCCCCTCGATGCGCCCGCCGATCAGGTGAAAGACCAGGAACTTGCCGCTGGCCGGATCGCCGCGCACCACATCGGTCTCGCCGATTGGGGCGCCGAACACCTGCAGATTGATGTCGTATTGATCGGTCCAGTACGAGGCGATCTGGCGATAGGCCGCCGTGGGCGCCGCCAGGGCCTGGCCGACATGCTCGCCATGCGCCGCGGCGTGGGCCCAGTTCTCCTGCCGGTCGTGGCGGCCATAGGCGTCGTTGAAATGCACCGCGACCTCGCCGGCGGCATAGATGGCCGGGTCGCTGGTCGCGCCCAGCCCATCAACGACGATGCCGTCGGTGCGCACATCCAGGCCGCTGCCGAGCGCCAGATCGAGATTGGCCGAAACACCGACCCCCACCACCACCACATCGGCCTCCAGGACACCGCCATCGGAGAGCAGCAGGCTGATCGGACCGCCATGCTGGAATTCGGCGCCGGAGACGGTCGTTCCCATGTACAGCGCGACACCCTCGCGGACGTGGCGACTTTCCATGAATTGCGAAATCGGCGCGGAAGCCGCCCGCGCCATGACCCGCTCGCCGGCCTCGACCACGCTGACCGCGCAGCCGCGGGCCCTGGCCGACGCCGCGACCTCCAGGCCGATCACTCCGCCACCGACGATCGCCACACGCGCGCCTGGGATCAGCCCGGCCCGCAGCGCCAGCGCATCGTCCAGGCCGCGCATATAGTGCACGCCCGGCGCGCCAGCCGGCAGCAAATCCAGCATCCGCACCCGCGAGCCGGTAGCCAGGACCAGCCGGTCGTAGGCGACGCGCTCGCCGTCGGCCAGAACCAGTTCACGGGCGTCCCGCGCGATCGAAACCGCCCGCTGGCCGAGTTTCAATTCGATGTTCAACCCCGCCATCGCCCCTTCGGGCGAGAGGCCGATTGTGTGCTCGTGGCCATCGACCTGAAGCACCGCCTTGGAGAGGGGCGGCCGGTCGTAGGGTAGATGGGTCTCCTCGCCGATCAGGAGAATGCGGCCAGGAAACCCCGCGCCCCGCACGCCCTCCGCCACGCGCACGCCGGCCAGACCCGCGCCGACGATCACGACGCACTGGTCCACCCGCTCAAGGGGTTCGATCGAGTCGCCCATGCTCAGTCGACCGGCGACAGGCGAAGGCCGCCCATGCCGGAAATCCATTCCGGGATCGGCTCGTAATAGATCGCCTCGCCCCGCGCCTTCGGCACCGCCCCGGCCATGAACAGCCAGGCGGTCAACTCCAGCCCGCCATTGCCGGAGGCTTCAAGAATGTCCTCGGCGCTCAGGGCGGCCAGCTCCTCCGAGCGGCCGTCGACCATGCGCGCGATGAAATCCCGGTCGAAGGCGTCCGCCACCTTTCCCTGCTCGGGCAAGCAAAGCCAGTGCGAGAGGCCGCCGGTCCCGACCACCACGATGCGTTCATCGGCCGGGCGGCCCGTCTCGACGAATTCCTTCAAGACGCCGCCGAGGCGATAGCAGCGCCCCGGCGAGGGCGGCACGGGCATGTTGGCGTTGATGTAGACCGGCACCACGGGGACTTCGTTGGCCGGATCGACGATCAGCCGGGGGATGGCTATGCCGTGATCGGGGCGCAGCTCCTCCATCTGGACCAGCTCGAAATCGCGCCGGTTGGCGTGCCGCACGAAGCCCTCGGCGAAGGGGCGATGGCCGCGGAAGGTCACCACCGGCGCGCCGGAATCACCCAGCGTCGTGAAGGCGTCCGCTACGCCCACCGCGAGCGTCACCTGCATGGCCAGGTTGAAGTTGTTCAGATGATCAGCGCCGGCCAGCACGATCAGGTCAGGCTTCAGGGCGCGGATCTGCTCGCGGATGCGCAGCATGCCGGCCAGCACGCGCTCGGCCTGATCCTCGACCCCGTTGGGCGGGAAAAGCACGTGAGAGGTGGCGAAACCGCCGACGATCTTGCCCATCAGCGTTCCTCCAGGCGGCCCAGATAGGCGGCCAACGGTCCGCCGCCGGCGGGAGGCGGCGAGCCCGGCAGGATGCGCAGCCGCCCGTATTTCATCTGCAGGTTCGGATGCACGCCAAGCCGGTCGAGCGCGGACGGAGAGCCGTCGCGCAACAGCACCTTTTCCGTCTCGATCAAACCGTGCGCCTCGAAGGCCGGTTCGGGATCTCGGGCAAAGGCCGCCTGCCCCGCCGGATCCTTCATCAGGTCCTGGATCAGCTTGTGCACGCGGTAGGGCGCTGTGCTCATTGCGGCGCGGTGAACGTGTCGCCGGCGAGGAAGGCCGAGGTCACCGCGACGAACTCGCGCGGCGCCTCCATCATCACCCAATGGCCGACATGCGGCAGGACGAAGCCCCAGGAATTGGGGATCAGCTCCAGATAGCCGTAGGTGCGCGCCAGCACAGCGATCTGGTCGAGCTTGCCGCCAACCACAAGCGTCGGCGTCTGCACCCCCGCGATCGCTTCGCGCGGATAGGTCATCGGGTCGGTCTTCATGTGCTCGTTGATCGCCGCGATGGATTCGCGCGCGCCCGGCTGCATCGTCAGCTGGTGCCGATAGGCAATCAGCTCATCGCTGACCTTGTAGTGTGGTCCAGCCAGGACGCCGACCAGCCTGCGCATGCCCTCGGGCGTATAGTCGTAGCCACCCAACGCCTGACGGGCGGAGGTATCGGGATTGGAGATGTCCAGCCCCGCGGCGCCCATCAGCACCAGCTTGCCCACAAGGTCGGGCCGCTGGATGGTCACGCCGAGCGCCGTCGCGCCGCCCATGGAATTGCCGATCAGGTGCACCGGTGCGCCGCCGCCAACCGCCTCGACAAAGGCGATCATGTGGGTGTTGCGATTGGTCTGGCCGTAGCTGAAGCTCGCCGGATCCGGCTTGGCTGAGCGGCCGAAGCCGGGCATGTCGACGGCGATGGTCCTGAATTGCTTGGCGTATTCGGGGATACAGCCCTGCCAGTTGCCCTGGGCGTCGGCGCCCGATCCGCCGCCATGGATCAGGATCAGGGTCTCGCCCTCGCCCGCCTCCAGATAGTGGGTTCCCACCCCCGCGACCGAAACCGTGCGGCTCTCCGGCGTCATGGCGTCTCCCCTAAAAGGCTTGAATGATGGCTAGGCTCTTTGCATACGGTATGCGTGGATCGCCCGGCCGTCAACGCCGTGGGAGCGGTCTCGGCGGCTTATTCCGGATCGGGCGGCATATCGACCAGGTGGACCCGCACGGTGGCGACATAGGCGTGCATCGCCGCCTCGGCCGCCGCACCGTCGCCGTCGACGATGGCGGCCACGACCGGCTCGTCATATTCGACCTCGAGCGCGCGATAGTCGGCGCGGGCGAAGGCCGAGCGCCGCGCCCACTGCGCCTGGTCGTCGACCAGGGCCGAGCATTGGGCGAGCAGGGTGTTGTCGCACATGGCGCGCAGGCGATTGCGGAAGACGATATTGGCCTCGACGAAG
>Ga0302314_10014206_pt1 | contig 13641 bp, 11 predicted proteins | sample III_Palsa_N2_3_FD_200533 | JGI IMG/M metagenome (GOLD analysis project Ga0302314, IMG submission 200533) | Peat permafrost microbial communities from Stordalen Mire near Abisko, Sweden - III_Palsa_N2_3 | ecosystem: Environmental > Terrestrial > Soil > Palsa > Peat permafrost | place: Sweden... | reverse complement strand
GCCCACAACATGCTCCGCGAGATTCACGAACAGCCCGCCGCCATCGAGCGCACCCTGCAGCATTATGTGGAAGGCAACCAATTCCGTGAGTCGAGCTTCGGCTCCTCCGCCGACTGCTTCCGCCGGCACAAGGACATCATCATAACCGCCAGCGGCTCCAGCCGCCACGCCGGCCTCGCCGCGGAGATCATGCTGGAGGACGCCGCCGGTCTCTCTGTCGATGTCGAGTACGCCAGCGAATACATCTGCCGCACCACCAACACCAAGCGTGACCCCGCCGTGTTGGTCATCTCGCAGTCCGGCGAGACTGGCGACACCCTCGCCGCGCTGCGCGAAGCTATACTCCGCGGCCATCCCACAATGGCTGTTACCAACGTCCAGAACTCCTCAATGATGCAGGAAGCCTCCATCGCGCTGCCGACGCTCGCGGGCGTCGAACTTGCCATCCCCGCGACCAAGAGCTTCACCACGCAGCTCGCCGTCCTGCGCCTGCTTAGCCTCTATGCGGCTCAGTCTCGCGACACCCTCGCGCCCGAAGAGATCGCAAAACAGCTCGCCCAACTGGCCGAACTACCGGCCTTGATCGCTCGTCAGCTCGATAGTTGGCAAGAGCGTCTGAGCGAACTCGCCGATATATATCACGACGCGAAGACGCTGCTCTTCCTCGGCCGCGGCATCCACTACGCCATCGCCCGCGAAGGTGCGCTCAAGCTCAAAGAGTCGTCCTACATCCACGCCGAGGGCTACCCCACCGGCGAGCTCAAGCACGGTCCCAATGCCCTGGTCTCTGACGAAGTGCCCCTGGTGATCCTCGCCACGGTCGATCGCAGCGATGCCGAGTCTGTCCTGCGCTACGACAAGACGCTTGCGCTGATCAACGACATGCGAACTCAGGGCGCCAGGATCATCGCAATCTCCAACACCGGGGACGCAGCTGTAGCGACGCTTGCCTCTCATGTCGTAGAGGTCGAAGAGGCGAACGAGTACTTGCTACCCATCTGCGAGGTAATCCCGCTACAGCTCTTCGCCTACTTCATGGCCCTGCGGAATGGCGTAGATGTAGACCGCCCTCGCAACCTCGTAAAATCCGTCGTCCGCGAGTAGCCTGCCAACCGTCGTCGAAGTATGATGGTCTCGAATCCGCATATTGCGTTATATTCCACCCGCGCTACGCTGAGGAGGATTCGTGTCTGTTCGACCGACGTTTCGATGCACACTGATCATGTTGGTGTTCCTGTGCAGCGGCTCTGCGCTTGCGCAACAACAGCCACTGCTGCTTCCATCCGCCATCGCGTACGACTCCACAGGTGATCTCTTCTTCGTCGACACCAACCGCAACCAGATCTTTGAGGTCTCCCTCGCGGCTGTTCTAACCACCATCGCTGGTACTGGGGTGCAGGGATTCTCCGGCGACAGTGGCCCAGCCATCAACGCCGAACTGAATGCCCCGCAGGGAATCGCAATCGGCGCTGACAACACGATCTACATAGCCGACACTGGCAATCAACGCATCCGTTCGATCACTGGCGGCCAGATCGCCACTATCGCCGGTACCGGAGCACGCGGTTTTTCCGGCGATGGCGCAGCCGCAACCGCAGCCACGCTCAATACTCCCACCGCCCTTGCCATCGACCCACAGGGCGCCCTGCTGCTCTGCGATACGGCGAACCATCGCATCCGTCTAATCTCCAGCGCCACCATCACCACGATTGCCGGAACCGGCACTCAGGGGTTCTCCGGCGATAGCTCCCCCGCAACCGTCGCAGAACTTGACTCTCCCGCCGGCATCGCAGCCGCCAGCGACGGCCGCATCATCCTCGCCGACTCCCACAACCATCGTCTTCGGGCTATAACAACCACCGGCATCATCCAGACCATCGCCGGCACCGGCACTCCCGGCTTCAACGGCGACGGCCTCGCCGCAACCGCAGCCGAGCTCTCACTCCCCCGCGGCATCACTCTCGGCGCAGCCGGCAACATTCTCTTCGCTGACTCCAATAACCAGCGCATCCGCTCCATCAACGCGCAGGGCATCATCACCACCATCGCCGGCAGCGGCGTGCAAGGCATCGCACCGGATGGCAGTACCTCGACAGCTACGTCCATCAACACACCGCACGCCGTCGCAATATCCACCTTCGGCTCGCCGGTCTTTGCCGAATCCCCCAACCATCTCGTCCGTGAAGTGGCAGTTAACGGCGACGTCTACACGGTTGCGGTGCCGCCAACTCCCCGTTCGAGCAGCATCTCCATCACTACGCCTGCATCCCTCGTCTACGGACAAGCCTCAGCCACGATCACCGTCTCAGGCAGTGCAGCAACGCCCCGAGGCGCCATCCAGGTGCTCGATGGAACTACCTCGCTCGCCAGCGCAACGCTCTCTTCCGGAACAGCAGCTATTCCATTGTCATCACTGACCGCAGGCACACACACCCTGATTGCCGCCTACGCCGGTGACGGCGTAAATCCCGCCGCAACCAGCGTGCCGACCGGCATCAACATCACGCAAGCCCAGAGCAACGTCGCCATCCAGCCGTTCACACAGACCTCGTACGCTGGCTTGCCTCTTCTGCTCACCGCCAATCTCACGTCCAGCACGACCGGCGTCCCTACCGGCGAAGTCGACTTCCTCGACGGCCCGACCATCGTAGCGAAGGCCACAGCCGTAAACGGCCTTGCAACAGCAACGTATGCCTCACTCTCCCAGGGCAATCACAACCTCACCGCAAACTACCTGGGTGACACAAACTTCCTCGCCAGCACCTCGCTTCCTCTTGTGACAACCGTATCCGTCATGCCGGACTTCACCCTCACCGCAACCACGACGAGCCAGACGCTGCAAGGCGGCCTGATCGCCAGTTATCTCCTCACTGTATCGCCAAGCGGAGGCCCCTTTACCGGCAACGTCATCTTCGGCGTCACTGGATTGCAACCCGGCGCAACAGCAAGCTTCTCCCCGACAACGGTCGTTCCAGGCGCTACCGGAACCAGCACCACGATGAGTATCCAGACCGTGGCGCTAGCAAGACTCGAACTGCCCCATCACTCATGGCAAAACGACTCCGCACTCTGGTGCTTCACGCTGCCCTTCCTTGGGCTCTGTCTGAGGGGACGACGCAAAGCCTGGCAATTCCTCGCCCTAACTCTCTTCCTCGCAACAACCTTCGGCTGCGGCGCACGAACTCTCTCCATCGGCACCATGCAAAGCCAGCCCTACAGCCTTGTAGTAACCGCAACATCCTCAAATCTCGCCGGCGCAACTGTCGCGCACACGACATCCGTGGCTCTCACAATTCAATGAAAGATTAGCGAGCAGCTTTCCAAAGCATTTTGCGCATCTATTGAGTTGCAACGGACTCACAAGCAAGGATGCCGCATGGAACGCACATTACTGCCCGGAAAACCCTACCCACTTGGCGCAACGCCCAGCACCCAGGGAACGAACTTCGCGCTTTACTCCGAGCAGGCTACCGGAGTGAAGGTCTGTTTCTTTGACGAATCGGGCAAACAGGTCGACTGCGTGTCGCTGAAAGAGCGGACAGCGTTTGTATGGCACGGACTTATCCGCAACATAAAGCCCGGCCAGCGCTATGGCTATCGCGTAGATGGTCCTTGGGAGCCCGAAAAAGGCCTTCGCTTCAACTCCTCGAAGTTACTCGTTGATCCCTACGCCAAGTCGATCTCCGGTGAAGTCAACTGGAAGGCCCCCATCTTCCCCTACGACCTGATGTCCGGCGACGACACCAAGAAGTGCGACCAGGACAGCGCCGACGGCGTCCCCAAAAGCATCGTCATCGACGGTCACTTTGACTGGGGCGACGACTGCCCGCCAGAAACTCCAATCGCCGACTCCATCATCTACGAGATGCACGTCCGCGGCTTCTCCAGGCGAAATCCGGCCGTTCCCAAAGAGCTACAAGGCACCTTCGCCGGTCTCGTACACGACTCCAGCATCGACTACCTCAAGAAGCTCGGCGTCACCGCCGTCGAACTTCTGCCCGTCCACCACTTCATCGACGAAGGCCATCTTGTAGACAAAAACCTGCGCGATTACTGGGGCTACAACACGCTCGGCTACTTCGCTCCCATGTCACGCTACAGCTCCAGCGGCGACGACGGCGAGCAGGTACTCGAGTTCAAGAGCATGGTCAAGCGCCTCCACCAGGAGGGCATCGAAGTCATCCTGGACGTGGTCTACAACCACACCTGCGAAGGCAACGAAAAAGGCCCCATGCTCTCGCTCAAGGGCGTCGACAACACCACGTACTATCGCACATTGCAGGACGATCCACGCTACTACATGGACTACACCGGCACCGGCAACACGCTGAATGTCTACAACCCGCAGGTGCTCAAGCTCATCATGGATAGCCTCCGCTACTGGGTCACGGAGATGCACGTCGATGGCTTCCGCTTCGATCTCGCCTCTACGCTCGCCCGCGAACTGCACGACGTCAACAAGCTCGGCGCCTTCTTCGATACCATCCACCAGGACCCAATCCTTGCCGACGTAAAGCTCATCGCGGAGCCGTGGGACGTCGGCGACGGCGGCTACCAGGTCGGCAACTTTCCGGTCTTGTGGGGCGAGTGGAACGGCAAGTATCGCGACACCGTTCGCCGCTTCTGGAAGGGCGATAGCGGACAGCTCTCCGACTTCGCCTATCGTCTCACCGGCTCCAGCGATCTCTACCAGGGCGATGGCCGCACGCCATCTGCATCGATCAACTTCATCACCGCACACGACGGCTTCACGCTCTGCGATCTCGTCAGCTACAACGAGAAGCACAACGAAGCCAACGGCGACGACAACAACGACGGCACGAACGACAACGAAAGCTGGAACATGGGCGCCGAAGGCCCAACCGATGATCCCGACATCAACAACCTTCGCGAGCGCCAGACCCGCAACTTCCTTACCACGCTGATGTTGAGCCAGGGCGTCCCCATGCTCGCCGGTGGCGACGAGTTCTCGCGGTCGCAATCGGGCAACAACAACTGCTACTGCCAGGACAACGAGCTGACCTGGTACGACTGGAAGCTCGATGAGCCTCGCCAACGCCTCTTGAAGTTCACCAGCGAACTCATTAAGCTGCGCAAAGACCATCCCAACCTGCACCGCCGCCGCTTCTTCCAGGACCGCACCATTCGCGGCTCCGTCGTGCGCGATGTCGCGTGGCACAACACCGACGGCAGCGAGCTCTCCGACGAACACTGGAGCGCGGAGTGGAGCAAATCCCTCGCCGTCATGTTCAACGGCAAAACCATCGGCGTGATGGACGAAGAAGGTAATCCCGTCGTAGACGACAGCTTCCTTCTCCTCGTGAATGCCTCCGATCAAGGCGTCGAATACACATTGCCCGCGCCGCCCGACAAAACCCCCTGGCGGCAGGTTCTCGACACCGAAAATATCGACAACCCCTTCTGCGAAGCGGAGGTTGACGATAAGGTCATCGTCGGCGGCCGCGCCATACGTGTCTACAGCGACGGCGTCGAGAAGTCCGCCGAAGCCCCGACGCGGAAGAAGCTGGCTAAGACGCTGTAGGTTGCAGCTTCTCGTACGCGGCAATCTGGTCGAGCGTGAACCGGTGCATGTCTTCGCCTGCCTGCCACGCTTTGTACCAATCCACCAGCCAGTGCAGCGTCGTCTCCAGGCGCAGCCGCGGATGCCATGCCAGCTCCGCGCGCGCACGGCTGGCATCCAGCTTCAGATATCCTGCCTCATGCACGCCGGGGTCCTCATCCAGCACCCAACTGGCATTGCCACCCCAGAAGTTCTTCATCCGCTCCACGATCCATCCAACCTCCTGCGCATCATCATCCGATGGCCCGAAGTTGAACGCGGTGGCATAACGAGCAGGATCGTCAGAGAGCAGATGCTCCGCTAGCAGGACATATCCCAGCAACGGCTCCAGCACATGCTGCCACGGCCGTATCGAGTGCGGCCGCCGTATCAGCACCGGCTCACCGGCGAGGAAGCCACGTACCAAGTCGGGGATCAGCCGGTCCAGCGACCAGTCACCTCCGCCGATCACATTTCCCGCGCGACCCGTAGCCACGCCGCACTTGTGCTCCGCAATCTTGCTGACAGGGAAGTAGCTCTGCCGGTAGGCCGCAGAGACGATCTCCGCGCAAGCCTTCGAGCTGGAGTAGGGATCATAGCCACCCAGTGGATCGGTCTCGCGATATCCCCAAAGCCACTCCTTGTTCTCGTAGCACTTGTCCGTCGTTACGCTCACCACCGCGCGAACGCTGGGTGTGCGCCGAACGGCATCCAGCACTCGCGCCGTTCCAATCACATTGGTCTCGTAGGTTCCGATGGGATCTTCATAGCTGTACCGCACCAGCGGCTGCGCGGCCATGTGGAAGACGACCTCCGGCGCGAACTCCTTTAGCGCAGGTTCCAGCTTTGCCGCGTCGCGAATGTCTCCGCGAATGTCTTCGATTACGCTGCCGACTTTGGCCTCGGTGAAGAGGTTGGGTTCGGTGCAGGGATCCAGCGCATAGCCGCGCACGATGGCGCCTTTTGACGCCAGCCAAAGGGCCAGCCAACCGCCTTTGAAGCCGGTGTGACCTGTAAGAAAGACTCGCTTACCGCTCCAGGAGAAGGAAGATTTTTCGGACATACACACAGAATACTTGCTTCACCGCCTGTTGACCCCCCTCCCCCCTCCGCCTGTGGGTGTCTTGGGGGTAAGTGCTTTAGAATGTGGGGCCCCGGGGCGGGGATGTCTCGTAAGTATGTTCTTCTAAAGGGGTTAATTCCAAGTGTTTCATTGCAAAGGGTTTAGTTGGCAGGAAGTAGGAAAATAGGAAGATAGGAAGTAGAAAATTGGGCCTATAAATAGGATATCGGATTGGACAGGTAACTACGCCAACTCTATTTCTTTTGCTATCAATGATTTAGCGCGTTAAAGGTATTGACAAGATTTGGGCGATTTCAGATTTGTGGATAAAGTCGATTCTATGGATCGACAACGGAGGCCCTGTATGGTGTTGCGGCGAATGACGATGGTAGTTTTCTTCCTCCTCACGCTGCAAGCCGTGGGGCAGGTGCCCGAGCAGGCGAAGCCGAAGTTCGAGGCCTTTGAGGTCGCGACTGTAAAGCCGATCGAGGCGGATGCGAAGGCGGGCCGATTCTTCAAAATGGAGGGCCTGAACCGGTGGATCGCAACCAACTACACGCTGAAGAATCTGATTGCGCTGGCCTATGACCTGAATCCGCGAACGATCTCAGGCGGTCCGGCTTGGATGGACTCTCAGCAGTTCAACATCGAAGCCATCACCCCCGGCGACGTCCGTCCAACCAGGCTGGAGCAGATGCAGATGCTGCGCGCGTTGTTGGTGGAGCGGTTCAAGCTGACGTTTCACCGTCAGCAGAAGGAGTTTTCTATCTATGAGCTGACCGTGGCCAAAGGTGGCGCGAAGTTGAAGGCTGCAGCGAAGCCGGATGATCCTCCACAGCTAATCGGCGTTGTTTACCCGGGAAAGATCGAGGTCCCGGCCAAGAGCGTGACGATGGATGATTTTGTAGCGATGTTGCAACGCGCCACCCTCGATCGCCCGACCGTAAACAAGACCGGCCTAACAGGGAAGTACGACTTCACCCTGACGTGGGCGCAGGACGAAACCCAATACGGCGGCGAGGTGCCAAAGGCGCCGGAAGATGCGCAGAGTCCGCCCTTGTTCACGGCTATCCAGGAACAGCTTGGCCTGAAGCTGGAAGCAACACATGGAATGGTGTCAGCGTTGGTGATCGATAACGCAGAACGTCCGCTGTCGAACTAATTCCGTTACCAGTTCTTCCACGGAGCCGTACCCTTGCTCCAAAGATCTTCCAGGTGCTGCTTATCGCGCAGCGTGTCCATCGCCTGCCAGAAGCCGTGATGGAAGAACGCATGAACCTGTCCTTCGGCGACGAGTGTCTCAATCGGTTCGCGCTCGAACATCTGCGCATCGTCTGTAACCGCTTCGATAGCCTTGGGCGAGAGCACAAAAAATCCGCCGTTGATCCAACCGCCTTCGTCCTGCGGCTTCTCCTGGAAGGAGTAGATCTGCGAGTCCTTCAATCCAAGCGCGCCGAAGCGCGCAACAGGCTGAACACTGGTCAGCGTAACCAGCTTGCCGTGCTTCTTATGGAACTCAATCGAAGCAGGAATATCGACATCCGCGACGCCATCACCATACGTCATGCAGAAGGCCTCTTCGCCTTCGAGATACTTGGCAACCCGCCGCAGGCGGCCACCCGTACCGGTATCCGCGCCAGTATCCACCAGCGTTACGCGCCAGGGCTCGGCGTCGCTGGTATGCACGATCATCTTGTTCTCCCTCATATCGAAGGTCACGTCAGACGTATGCAGGAAGTAGTTGGCAAAGAACTCTTTGATCACATAACCCTTGTAGCCGCAGCAAATAATGAAATCGTTGATGCCATGCTGTGAGTAAATTTTCAGGATGTGCCAGAGGATGGGACGGCCGCCGATCTCAACCATCGGCTTGGGGCGGAGCGAGGTTTCTTCCGAAATGCGTGTGCCGAGGCCGCCGGCGAGGATGACCGCTTTCATGTATCGAGTCCTTTTGTGAGCAATGCTTTGTGCTGTTAGCTCATGATACCGCGCGTTTGCTATTCTTGGAGTATCCATGACTGAACGCTCCGAGCAACTACGCCAACAGATCCTCCAGCTTACGGCTGAGTTCCATGCCGAAGCATTCGCAAAGAAAGAATTTATCCCAGGCAGTTCCGTTGTTCCGGTCTCCGGCAAGGTCATTGACGCTGCAGACATGAGCGCCGTGGTTGATTCCGCCCTCGACGGTTGGTTCACCACCGGCCGCTGGGCCAAGGACTTCGAGCGCAAGCTTGCGCGGTTCTTTGGCCTGCGCTCGGCCTCGCTGGTCAACTCGGGTTCCTCTGCGAATCTCGTCGCCCTGACCGCCCTCACTTCGCCAAAGCTCGGCGACCGTCAGCTCAAGCCCGGCGATGAGGTCATCACCGTCGCCGCGGGCTTCCCGACGACGGTGAATCCTATCTTCCAGAACCGCCTTGTGCCGGTCTTCATCGATGTCACGCTGCCGACCTATGAGGTGGATGTCACCAAACTCGAAGAGGCGCGTAGCGAAAAGACGAAGGCTGTGATGATCGCGCACACGCTCGGCAACGTCTTCGACCTCGACACGGTCACAGCCTTCTGCAAGAAGTACAACCTCTGGCTCATCGAAGACTGCTGCGACGCTCTTGGTTCCACTTACAAAGGCCAGAAGGTCGGCACCTTCGGCGATATCGCGACCGTCAGCTTCTATCCCGCACACCACATCACGATGGGCGAGGGCGGCGCCGTCCTCACCGATAAGCCGGCGCTACAGGTGCTCATCGACAGCTTCCGCGACTGGGGCCGCGACTGCTGGTGCGAGCCCGGCGTGGATAACACCTGCGGCAAGCGCTTCGATTGGCAGCTCGGAACACTACCCTGCGGCTACGACCACAAGTACACCTACTCGCACGTAGGCTACAACCTGAAGGCCACCGATATGCAGGCCGCTCTTGGCGTCTCGCAGATGGACAAGCTCCCGTACTTCATCGAGCGCCGCAAGGAAAACTTCGCCTATCTCAAGCAGGCGCTGAAGCCGCTAGAAGATGTAATCGTGCTGCCTGAAGCCACTCCCGACAGCGAACCAAGCTGGTTTGGCTTTCCTATCGGCGTAAAAGACGACGCTCCCTTCAAGCGCGACCAGCTAACCAAGGCGCTCGAAACCAATAAGATCGGCACCCGCCTACTCTTCGCCGGAAACCTACTTCGCCAACCCGCCTACGAAGGCTGGGAGTACCGCGTAGTCGGCGAGATGACCAACACCGACTACGTGATGAACAACGTCTTCTGGATCGGCGTCTTCCCCGGCCTGACGAAGGAGATGCTGGACTACATCGCCAAAACGGCGATTGAGTTCGTAGCAAACGCCAAGGCTGGCCTGTTGGTCGTTTAGAAGTTGGAGCAGAGAAGAAAAGGCGCGAACTCAAGAGTTCGCGCCTTTGTCTTCGATCAAAGTCTCTAGCTACCCACACCATGCCGCCGTACGCCGCAATGCCTCCGCGAGCGGTACACGAACCCCGAGCCCAAGCTCCTCCCGCGCCCGCGCAATATCCGGCACGTAGCTATTCAGCGGCGCCGCCGGATCGGCCACCCCATCAATCTGAATCGCCAGCCCCGGCTGTAGCGTTGCAGCGGTAAGCCGCGCAGCCTCCGTGATACTCATACCCTCATCAGACCCCACGTTATAGGCGCGCCCAGCCTCTCCCTGCGCCAGCATCGTCCAAAGCCATACCGCAAGGTCCGCCATATACAGCCACGACCGCCGCGGCGTCCCATCGCCCTTAATGTGAATCGGCCGGTTAGCCAGTGCAGCCCCAAGAAAGTTGCCAATAGCAAAGTGCTGGTCAAGCGGCAGATGCGGCCCCGCAAACGCAAAGCACCGCGCAATCACCAGATTCAACTCCTCATGGCGCAGACACAGCAGCTCAGCCTCGCGCTTCGCCGCTTCATAAGAATCCGCCGGCAGCCTGGGAGCGTTGGTCTCAAGATAGCTCTCAGGCGTGTGTAACAGCGTAGTCGACCGCCCATAAACAGCCCCTGTTGATGTATAAAGCACCCGCCCAGCTCCACTCTGCCTCGCAAACTGCAGCACCCGCCCCGTGCCTTCAAGAATCGCCGCCGCTAACGCCCCAGGCTCAAGCGTGGCCTGCTGCCCGCCTGAGTCGGTCGCCGCATGCAACACATGCGTGTGCCTCTCCGCCGGGAAAGCAAACCCTCGAACGTCCCCCTCCAGCAGTGTGATGGCGGCGTCATTCGCGATGTGTGGAGACTTCGCCGCAAACCCCTGCGCGTTGCGCGTAAGCACCGTCGCGCGGACGCCAAGCCCCAACTCGCGGTTGGCATAAAGTAGCGACTCCAGCAGCCAGTGCCCGAAAAATCCCGTCCCTCCTGTAACAAACAGGTTGGCATCGCGCAGCGACTCAAAGGGCGAACGCGCGTGCTCCAGCACATGGGCAAGATCTTCAGTGGCTAGTGGTTTGGCAGGCATACGCTTCTAGTATGCCGTCTCCGCCGCGCTACGGGATGAAGTAAAAAGGATTCGGCAGCTTCACCGAGTGCTCCGCCAGCGGCGCGTGGGTCAGGTCGCTCATCTGGTCTCCCACGTTCACCACAATCCTGTATCCCTTTCCAAGTATGTCGGCGCGGTCGCCCGACTTGTACTCATCGACGGCTTGGCTCGCCGGATGGTTCACCGGTCTCAGGTAAAGTCCCACCCACTGATCAAAGCCCTCAGCCCTCAGATTCGTAGCCGTATCGTTGCGCTGAGTCTCCGGCCGCCCGGTGATAAAGAACACCGCGACCTTGTCCTTCTCTGCCTCTTTGAACAGCCGCAGCGTCGGCAGAATCGCCCTCCCGCACCAAAGCTGAACGCACAGGTTCCAGTCGGCGGGGACATAAGCGAAGTCATCATGGACTTCTGTCGACCAGTTCGAGAGCACAGTCTCGTCGATATCGAACACGATCGCCAGCTTCTCGCCAGGCTTCGCCGCGGCCACGTCATGCTTCATATATTTGATAGCGAGATCGACCTGCCGCTCCATCTGCGGCATGTAGCAATCCGCTTCGGTGCAGTCATGGTAGTGCTTGAGCTGATCCTTGACCGTCTGAATGTTCGTTGGCTCACCGGGAACAGTCACCGGAGGCTGCTGTCCCATGGCGCAGCAGCAACAAAGTAGCAGGGCAGCAACCAGCCGTGAAATCGTCATGCATCTTCCTTTCGTGTGTGGGCCTGGCAACGACCTAAGCTTCCTGCAGCAGCTCCACAAACGCCGTATGGCCCTTTTGTGTCGCGATACTCAGCGGCGTCTCGCCCTTCAGGTTCATCGCTGCGATGTTGGCGCCCTTTTCGATCAGCAACCGCCCGACCGGGACCGATCCTTCCACCGCCGCCAGCATCAGCAGCGACCAGCCTTTGTGATTGGTGGAATTCGCGCTCAGGTTACCTTCCAGCGCCGTACGCAGTCCTTGTTCGTCGCCGCGTTTGATGAGGTTCTGTGCGCCTCTGTAGTTCATAAGGTTGCTCCGAGGCGTTGTGCCGGTTGAGACTTCCATTATCGCAGAGCGCCTATGCCGGGTGGCTGGAAAGCGACAGCGTATTGCCGTCTGGATCTTTGAACCACGCCACCCTGGCCCCGCCGGGCGCGCTCCATATCCCTTGCGCATCCTGTTCGAAGAAGCTGAACCGCAGGAACTCGACACCCTTGGCGGCCAGCGCGGCAACAGCCGCCTCAATGTCCTCGATCTCCCAGCCGTAAATCGTGAACGGCGCGGGCGTAAAGGCGCCCGAGCGCACAACCCGCAGCATCGTCTTGTGCGGACCGACACGAAACACAAGCGCGAACTTGTCGTCCGACTCGAACGCCAGCCCAAGCGTCTGCTCATAGAACGCACGAGCAGCTTCCGCATTGTTGGTGGGGATAAACCCGATGGGGTTGAAGCCTGCGAGGGTCATAGCGTGTCCTCGCGTCGGTTATATCACCAGCGAGCCCACTTTGACGACGCGGAAACCGCCGAAAAAGTGGGCCCGGTGACGCTATCGCCGGCCGTAGATGTGCTGCACCGCCACGCGATACCCTTCGCGAAAGCCGATGCGATAGTCATGCCGGTCAGGCGGCGCCATGAACCTGGGATTGCGATACTCATCGCGGTTCTCCACATTGGGCGGCCGATGGTTATCGAAGTCCTTGCGAGCCCCCTCAACCCCATCGTGATATCCCCGCTGTTGTGCCGCAATAAACTGCGACGGCGGCGCCTCCCAACCCTGGCCATAAGCCGGCGGCGGAGGTGGTGGTCCCTGTTGGTATTGTGCTGAAGCAATGCCGGTAAGCAGCGTGAGCGAGAGAAGCGTGGTCATCGTGCGCGTCGTAGTCATGGGGTCCCTTTCAAAACTCTATGCGGCAGACAAACAATCAGCCGCTGGTTTTTAGAGACACGCCGCCACCACACGAGTTGCCGCCGTTCACGCACAACTCGCTCGCCAAACGTGGGTTGCACCCGCTACTTCCGCTGATTCGCCAGCTTCTTCTGCGCCTCGAGAAACCGCCGCATCCTGTCCAGCGACCGCGCCTTCCCAAACACCACCAGGCTCTCCACCAGCGGTGGAGACGTCGTGCTGCCGGTCAGGATCGCGCGCAGCAGCATGAAGTTCTCCTTCACGCTCCACTCTTTCGCCTCGCCGAGCGCCTTCATCGCATTCGTAATTGCTTCCAGCTCCCACGCCGAAGCCTCCAGCACCACAAGCTGGTCTGCCGCAAACGCCACGGTCTCCTCGTACGTCCGCTTCTTCGGCAGCCAAACGGCCTCGGCGGGCAGCACGTTATCCGAGAAGAAGAACCCCGTCATATCCCCAAATTGCCCCAGCGTCTCAATCCGCGTCTGCACCAGCGGCGCAATGGCCTGCAGGTACGCATCCGAGAAGATCGTCTCCCGCAGTGCCGCAAAGAAAGCCTCCGGCGAAAGCTTCCGCAGATACTCCCCATTCAGCCACTTCAGCTTCACCAGGTCGAACACCGGCCCGCCCAGCGAAATCCGCGTGAAGTCGAACTTCTCAATCATCTCC
>Ga0302314_10014205_pt1 | contig 13641 bp, 13 predicted proteins | sample III_Palsa_N2_3_FD_200533 | JGI IMG/M metagenome (GOLD analysis project Ga0302314, IMG submission 200533) | Peat permafrost microbial communities from Stordalen Mire near Abisko, Sweden - III_Palsa_N2_3 | ecosystem: Environmental > Terrestrial > Soil > Palsa > Peat permafrost | place: Sweden... | reverse complement strand
GCCCGGTGGCCAGCGCGGCGAAGGTGCGGGCCTTGTCGTACCGGCCCTCCTTCCAGCAGCGGTAGCCGGCCATCACGGCGGTGAAGGAGTCCCAGGCCGGGTGGACGGTGGGCTCGAAGCCGCGGACCCGGTCCAGCATCGCGTCGAAGCCGGACCACGGGGTGGCCAGGGAGTCCATCTCCGGGCTGGCCACCTTGCCCAGCGCGGCATCGGCCAGGTCCAGATCGGTCTCGTACAGGTGCAGCGAGTCCACGTGGTGCCGGTACTCGCCCAGCTCCACGCCGAGCCAGCCGGCCACCAGCTCGTGCAGCACGGTGAAGGTGAACAGGTCGTACGGCAGCCCGGTCCAGGTGTCCTGGCTGCGCATGGTGGTGGCCATGTGCAGCCGTCCCTGCCGCAACTGGAAGCGCCAGTTCAGGGTGCAGGGGATGTCCTTGTGGCCGGGCGCGTCGGCCTGCGGGTCGTAGAGTTGGATGACGGCTTGGCGCGAGTCGGGGTCGCGGCGCAGCAGCTCCACCACGTGGGCGAGCTGGTCGACCTCGCCGCGCCAGGAGCGCATCCGCAGGCCGTAGGCGCCGCGTAGTACCCCGTCGTCGGCGTACTGGCGCAGGCGGGCGTTGTAGTCGTAGATCCACGGGTCGTTCGACCCGGACAGGATCCACACGCACTCGGCGGCGGCGAACGCGGTGTTCAGCACCCGGCTGCCGGCTGCGGCGGGTAGCAGCAGGCGTGCGCGCGGCCGGGTCAGCCGCAGCGTCACGCCCAGGGCCTCGCGGGTGGGCAGGCCGCGCGGGCTGGCCTTGTCGCCGTCTCGGGCGAGGGTGATTGCCTGTTCGAACAGGTCGGCGACGCTGTCGGCGGTCATCGTGGTCATCAGGGACGGACTCCTTCCGCAGCCCGCGTGTGCGGGCTGCACTCGCCCGGGGCGGTGGTCGCCGCCCCGGGTGTAGCGCGGTCGATGATCAGTTCGGCGATGTCGGCGGCGCTGGTGCCGCTCCAGCGGCACACCGCCTCGCGCGCTTCCGGGCCAGGACCGCCGCTGCCGCCTTCGACGGCACTCAGGGCGGCCGAGACCTGCTGCGCGGTGGCGCAGGCCGTGGCGGCACCCTGCTCGGCCAGAGCGAGTGTTTCCGCCCCGGGCAACGCGAGTTCCAGCACCGGGAGGTTCAGCAGCACCGCTTCCAGGCCGCAGGTGGAGGCCAGCGTGGCCACCGCGTCCGCGCCGGCCAGGCAGCCGCGCGCCCCAATCTCCGCGTCCGCGACCGCCAGCGGCACCCCGCCAGCCGCGGCGGCAAGCTCCACCAGGTCCGCGTCCTGCGCCGGATGCGGGGCCACCACCAGACCCCAGCCGCCGCCCGCGGCCCGCACGCCGGAGGCCAGCAACTGGATCTGCTCCCGGAGCCGGCCGGGAGCGACCGGCTGCGCGGCGAACACCAGCACCCTCCGCACCCCGAACCAGCCGGCCCTCAGCAGCACTTCCAGGAGGTAGGCCCGCTGCCCCTCGCGGTCGGCTCCGGATAAGGAGTCGAACCGCGGCTGGCCCAAGGCGTGCACCTCGGCGTCCGGGCGCTCCACCCACTGTCTGGCCAGGGCGGCGTCGCGCTCGCCCATCACCACCTGGTAGCGGGCCAGCAGCGCCGGCCGTGAGACGCTGCCGGGCAGCCACGCTCCGTGCTGGACATTGAACGCCGCCACTCCGGCACGCTCGGCGGCCCGGACCGCCAGCACTCCCAGCGGGTTGATGTCGCTGGCGACGACCACCGCCGACGGCTGTGCGGCGGCGAACTGCTGCTCCAGCCAGCCCTCGACCTCACCGCTCGCGCGCCAGGACGGCTGCGTGCACCCGGCGCTCAGCCCGACCACCAGCGACGCCAGGAACTCCAGGCGCTCCAGCGACACCTGCACTCCGGCCACCGTCGCAACCCGGCCCCAGGCCGTCGGTGCCTCGGGGCAGGCATCAGGCCCGCCGTGCAGTCGAAGCTTCCAACCCGGCACCGCCGCTACTCGACCTGCGGCCTCGGCCCGGACCTGCTGGGCCGGGTCGCTCGCCAGGTCCAGCAGCACCGTGCTGTGGCCGCGGCGGCGCACCTCGGCGAGCACCGGCACCAGCGTCGCCGCGTGACGCGACGACCACGAGACACCCACCACCTCCGCAGGCCCCGCTGCCCGCTCCTGCGCCGGGCCGCTCGCCGGGACGATGGCGTCGGATCTCGACAGGCCGACGTCGTAGACGTGGTTGCGGTGGAGCGAACCCCCCAGCAGGTAGGCCACGGCGGACCAGGTGACCGTGTAGTACCGGTACTCGCGCGCGCTGCCGTGCCGCGTCGTCACCAGTGCCTCCCCGGCGACCGGCCGAATGGCCCCAGGGACCGCCGCGAACGCCGGGTGCGTCCCCAACTGCAACAGCTTGCGTACCACTTGGGCGATCAGCCGCCGCACCGGCACATGGTGCACGTCCAGCAAGCCCACCCCGCCCGGAGTGCGCCACTGCGCGCCCGTCGCCTCCATACGGCCCATCAGCTCGGAGGTCACCTGCCGCACCAGCGCCCGGTCCACCTCGCGCTGCTCCAGCGCCGCCGTGCTCACCGCTCCTCTGCGCCGGCTGGCCCCCGGGCGGGCCAGCACCCAACGCCCCGCCGAGCGACCGGCTTCGCCGAGCCAGAACAGCTCACTCGCCGCGCTCACCTTGGCCTCCCCGCGGCCGTCGGGCACGGGGCCGCCTCGGCCAGCAGGCGCAGCAGGTCGGCGGGAGTGCGTGCGGTCAGCGGCGGGACAGCCCCCGGATCGCCGTAGCCCCAGTCCGCCAGGACGAAGTGCATCCCCGCCCGCTCGGCTGCCTCCTGGTCCACCGCCATGTCCCCGACGTACACGGCCTGGGCGGGGTCGACCCCCAGCTCCAGGACCGCACGCAGAAGCGGATCAGGGGCCGGCTTGCCGCGCCCGTCCCCCAGCGCCCGCACCACGGCGAACGGCGTGCCGAGCCGCCCCAGCAGCGGCACGGCCCGGTGGAGCGGCTTGGACGTCACCACCCCCAGCACCCACCCCGCCGAGGCGAAGGCGCGCAGCACCTCCTCTACGCCGTCGAAGACGGTGGCCAGCGCCGCGTTCTCCAGGGCGGCCTCGTCGTAGGTGGCGTGGATCTCCGATGCCGACCCGACCCCCAGCAGGTCGAGGATCTCCTCGAACGGGCGCCCCAGGTGGTAACGGTAGTGCGCGAACGGCACCGCGACGCCATGCCGTTGCTGTACTGCCGACCAGGCCCTCTGCATGACCGGCAGCGTGTCCACTAGCGTGCCGTCCAGGTCCAGGAGCAGCACCTGAGCACCGGGGATCGGGCAGCTCACCGGTCGGCCGTCGCCGTGCCGAGCCGTCGGTATGGTGACGCGGATGTTCGTGGCGTCGATCATGAGAGGACTCCTTCTGCGGCACCCGGGTGGCGAAGCCCCACGCGAGGGTGGGCGGACTCCTGCTCCAGGTCGACGTCGGTGACGCCCAGCAGGCAACGGACCAGTTGGCTGGCCAGCACCCATGGCACTCGCGGGTGCGTGTACGGCACGGGATCACCCGGCGGCAGCGCCAGGGGCTCAGCGAAGCGGTCGAGGATGTAGGAGGTCCCCAGAACCCCGAACAGCAACGGGTGCTGCACCCGCATGGCCTGGAAGCCGTCGGCCAGGTAGCGGCACTGCTCTGCGGAGAGCAGTGCGTGGGCCAGGCACAGGGGCGGCTGCGCGGTCAGGACGCCTTCGCTGACCGTGTTCTCCAAGGACCCGCGCAGGAACAGCCAGCCCTGGTGGTTGTGGTCGGCCGGCCGTGTGCACACCTGGCACAGCAGTCGCTCCATACAGATCCGCTGGCGCTGGGGGTGCACGTCCTTCCAGCGCGGGCGGCCTGCCGGCAATTGAGAGACGCGGGCCCAGAGCACACCTCGCTCGTCGCGGTCCTCCGGGCGCTCGTCCTGGTAGCCGATGCCGCACCCGGCCGAAAGCGCCACGATGCGTACACAGCTGGGGTCTTCGCCCGCACGGGCGGTGATGAACGGCACCGCAGTCGGCTTGCCGCTCATCCCGCAGCCCCGCGGCCGACCGGTTCCAGGCAGCGTCCGTCGGGCAGCACCGCGCCGGTGTCCTCGAAGACCAGGACCCCGTTGCACAGCAGCGCCCACCCCTGCTCGGGGTAGCTGACGACCGCGACGGCGGCCTGCTGGTCGGGGCTTCCGGCCGGCGGGCAATCAGGCTTGTGCTGGCACATCATCAGACTCCGAGAACGTGAGGAGGCGGGCGGAAGCTGGCCCGGACAGGGGGTGCTCGGCCGGCCCCGGATCGGGCTGGGGGAGCCCAGGACAGAAGATCGGGGCCGACCGAGGTGCAGCTCCCCGCGGCCGGGAGCAGTCTCACCGGCCACGGGGAAGTTCAAGCGGCGAGCCAGCGCCGCGCGGTGCGCTCCAGCGGGGCGGGCAGTGCTCTGCGCAGCGCCCGCCCACGGCTGGTGCGGGCCAGTCGCACCGCGGCTTCGGAGACGCGTGACGCGCCGCGCAGCTCGACGGCCGCCCACAGCACGCGGCCGGGACCGTTCGGCCTCGACGCCATCCCCCACCGGCACGTGCTGCTGTCGAGGGACGCCAGCAGCCGGGAGGACGGCTCGTTGCTGGCGCGGTCCACCATCTCCACGGTGACGGCGTTGCCCGGAATCAAGGAGACAGTGACCTCGATCTGGACGAAGCGGGTACCCGCCACGACCACGTGACGAAGGGCTGTGATCACCACGGCGAGGAGTTCCATCTGCTCCGTGGTCAGCGCGGCTCCCCAGTACAGCAATTGGCGCTCGACCGCATCGGTGATCTGCCTGCTGGTCCGGTCGGCGGGGAAAAACCACGTCTGGATCTGCATCATCACCGTTCTCCTTCAGTGGAGTTGCCTGTAGGTAAGCCGTTGACCTGGGGGAACCTGGTTGCCGCGCGCGCCGCGAGTTCGGTCACAGGTCCCTCACCGCCCCGAGCACCCGGGCCACGATCCGCACGTCCGCGCCGTTCCTCGGCGGCTCGGCGGCCACAGCGATGTCCGCCCAAACCGCCTTGCCGCCAACGGGTAGCGGAAAGGCGCCCCAGTCCCGGGCCAAGCCGCTCACCACGAGGAATCCCCGGCCTCCCTCCGCGCCGGGTGCGGGCGTCCGACGGATCGGCATCTGCGCACTCGCGTCGAACACCAGCACCCGCACCGCGGCGTCGCCCGTGGAATCGGCCAGCAGGTCGAGAGCGATGTCGAAGACTGGGATGCGGTCCGCCTCGCCCTTGGCATGCCGGAGGACGTTCGTCACCAACTCCGTGACGACCAGCCGCACATCCGGCCGGACACTGCGCGGCACCCCCCAGCGTTGGAGGGCCTGATCCGCCAGCGCCCGGGTGAGGCGCGGGGCCGTCGCGGTGGCTACCAGCCTCAGATGCTGGCGGTCGCGGATGGGCAGTGCCCGTGGCCGCCTCGCCGTAATGGTCATGTCCTCGACAAGTGGTGCTGTGGAAGTCCCCACTGCGCTCCTCCTCTCCGGGGTTGCCGATGCTGGGGCCAGGAAGGCTCCGCCAGCGGCTCTGTCTCATTAAGCGCCCGGCGAGGCCGAAAGTGGCGGTGCCCAAGCGGACGGATCGAGCAGTCCGCTTCAGCAGCTCGGCGGCGCACGGCCGGACCCGCGCCACCAGCGGAAACCCTCAGCGGGCTCGCACTGGAAGCGGACAGGAGCCGGTGCGAAGCGGACAGCACCCGGAGCGGCACGCTGGCGCCTCACTACGTGCCGAGTGCCGCTGAGCAGCAGCCGCATCACCGGCGAAGGGCCGCAAGCGAATCCCATGGGTCGGCCCCCTCGGTTGTGTCGGCTGCGGCCTTCGGCCGCGTTCCTGCACGTTCTGGCTTGAACCGATCACACACCGGTACCGGCCGGGGAACAATGACTTAGGGCGATCCAGGACCGATCCCATGGCTGGAGGAGGGCGCCCGTGCCTGATCAACTGCGCGAGGATATGCGCGACCACCGACGGGCCTCGGGCCTGCCCTGGTCAGCCTTCGCCCGCGAAGCCGGCTTCGCCGCGCCGTACCTGCGCAACGTGGAGAACGGCAACAGGAAGATCACGCCCGAAGTGGTAGCCGCCTACGACCGCGTGCTCCACACCGGCGGCACCTTCGCCGCCGAGCTGGCGGCGACACCCGCCGCCGGCCAGAAGGACACGGCGTGGAACAGGGACGGAGGCATCGCCGTACTGACCGACTTGGTGAACGGGAGCAATGTGGACCGCCGGAGCTTCCTGACATCCGGGATCGCACTGTCACTGTCAGCGGCCAACTGGGAGAAGGCCCTCGCCACGGGCACGCCGCCCCCATCCCCGTCAGACGATCCCGCGCAGCTCGCACGGATCGAGGGACGCCTGGATGATCTCCGCCGTCTGGACGACGAACTCGGCAGCGGAGAAGTCCACCGGCTCGCGCGCGGAGAACTCCTCTACACCGTCACCCTGATCAAGACGGGCCGCTACTCCGGCACCTCCCTGGACCGGCTGTTCAGCATGGCCGCAGAGGCGGCACGCCAGGTGGCGTGGAGCGCGTTCGACCAGGGCCGACCCGGCACAGCCCAGCGGTACTTCGACGGCTCCCTGCGCGCCTCCGCCATCGCCGACGACCCGCTCAGCGGCGCCTACGCGCTCTCCTTCGCCGCCATCCAGTGCTACTCCACCCCACACCAGGCACAGCGCGCCGTCTCGCTGCTGGAGTCCGCCCGGGAGAAGGTCAAGCACACGGCCACCCCGCGGATGGAGGCCATGCTCGCCGCCCGCACCGCCCGCGCCCTGTCGAAGGCCGGCGAAGGCAAAGAGTGTGCCCGCCAACTCGCCATCGCCCGAGCGGCCCTGGACCGCGGAGTCCACGACGACGATCCCAAGACCCTGTACTGGGTCGACTACGGCGAGATCGAGATGATCGCCGGCTCCTCCGCACTACAGCTCGGCGACCCCGACGAGGCACTGCGCTGCTTCGAGGCGGCCATGGGCGCCGCCTACCCCGGGGACGACGAGTACCCGCGCAGCCATGCCATCTACCTCGCACGCGCCGCCGAGGCCCACCTCGCCCGGCACGACCTGGACGCCGCTGTCGCCAGCGCACGGCACGCCGCGCGGTGCCTCGGGGTAGTGGACTCCGCCCGTTCGGCCTCCGAACTCGCCGGCCTGCGCTCCCTGCTCGCCGCCCACACCGGGCACCGAGGAGTGCGCGAGTTCCTAGAGATCGGGTAGCCCGAGGGCACCCCGGAGCTGCGCGGCGACGACCCGCTCATCCAGGGCGTGCAGAGTGCTGAAGCCCAGACGCTGCGCTGCCACAAGGTTCACCTCGCTGTCGTCGACGAACAGGCACTCCCCAGCGCGGAGGCCGAGCCTGTCGAGGACCAGCTCGAAGATCGCCGGGTCCGGCTTGCGCACTCCGTGCTCAGCCGAGAGCACCACCTCGTCGAAGGAGCCAGCGAGGTCGAAGCCGGCGTACGGGTTGTACGGCTCCTGACCGAGGCTGTTCGAGACCACGGCCGTCCGCACACCTGCGGCGCGGGCCTCCTTCGCCACCTTCAGGACGAGGTGGGCAGGGAAAGCGTCGTGCAGGTACCGGGCGAGGAGGTTCTCGGAGGCCACCCCCATCAGGGCAGCGAACCCGGCATTCCAGTCCGCCTGGCTGATCTCTCCTAGCTCCAGGCGGCGGAACAGCTCCTGCCCTCGCTCGTCGGCCCAGGCCCTCAGGAAGGTGCCCCGGCGAATCTTCTCCCGGTCCTCGAACCCCGAGATCACCTCAACCATGTTGAAGGTCAGGACCCCGAAGAAGTCGAAGACCACACCGCGGAACCTTGATGCCGTCGCCATCCTGCAAGCCTATCCAGGTGCGGCAACTGCCAACCGCTCTCTGGTGCGTCTCACCGAAACCCTCACTGCGTGGTGGGGATTGGACCGATCGCATAAGTCCGAAGTGGCTCCCTGCCTCCCGCCTGCACGGTCTAATAGTGCCGAGGCTGCTGGCCAGTCGGCTCTGGCGCCTCAGCCTGCATACGAAGGACGGGGATCGTGCCGCAGCCGAGACGACCGCTTCAACCCAACCGGTCGGCGGTGGACTGGTTCGGCGCCGAGATCAGGTACTGGCGCGAGCTGCGCGGCCTGACCCCGAAGCAACTGGGGGATTTAGTCGGCCTCAGTGCAGACGCCGTCGAGAAGATCGAGAAGGGCGACCGACTGCTCTCAGCCGAGCATGCCGGCAAGATGGACCAGGAGCTGCGCACTGGCGGCGTTCTGGCCCGGTTCCGGCCCTTCGCCAAGGCCGAAGCGGACAAACGAAGAATCGAAGCGGACAGACGGAGAATCGTCAGCCCGTCTCCCCGGCCTCGCGGCAAGCTGGACGGTAAGCAGCCGACCAGGGAGGTGACCTTGGAGGCCCATGCCTTCGCTGCATCTCCGCCAGAAGGTGGCTGGGATGATCCTCAACAGGTCTTCTCCCAGGTACGTGCCCTGACCGGTGCAACCATCATGGGTGCCGCAGAGATCGTGGACTCCTCGATCATCGCCCTGGTCGAGTCCTACGAGGCCCGAGGCCCCCAGGCACTAGCCCCGGAGGCGCGGAGCCTCCGAGTGCTCTCCCACCAACTGCTCGCCGATCGCGGCCTCGGCGCCAACGACCGCCGCGATCTTCTGCACCTGGCCGGGCGCATCTCGGCGCTGCTCGCCTACATGGCCGTCAACGCGGGTGCTCCCCTCTTGACCAGCCAGGCGTATGCGGTCGAAGCCGCGGCGCTTGCCGACGAGATCGGCGACACGAACCTCGCGGTCTGGGTGGCGGGCACTCGGTCGCTCTCCCTGTACTACGCGGGCAGCTACGCCCAGGCGGACGCTATTGCGGCGGCCGGCATCGCGCGCGCTCCGGCCAGCGCCCAGAGCATCCGGCTCCTGGTCAACGGCCGGGCACGGGCACTTGGGCGGCTACACAACCGCTACGGGGCAGAGAAGGCGATCCAGCAGGCCCTCGACCTCGCCGCGCAGCACGAACTCCCCAGTGGCCTGACGTCTTGCATCGCGCTCGACGAGCCGTACTCACACGCCCGGCTGCTGGCCAACGCCGTCACAGCCCGGCTCTCGCTCGGCGACGCCGGACAGGTGAACGAACTCGCATCGCAGATCGAGGGCCTGGTGGACTCCTCCGACTCGGCCTGGAGCCGGGCGCTGGTCCGGCTCGACCAGGCGACCGCCTGCCTGGTCGGGAAGTCCCCCGACGTCGACCGGGCCATGGAGTTGGGTAGGCAAGCGCTCAGGGCAGGAGAGGCCACTCCGATCCGCTCCGTGCTTCAACGAGCGCAAGAGCTTCACCAGGCAGCTGCCCCGTGGTCCACCCACTCAGCAGTACGCGACTACGCCGCCGCCCTCACCACCTGGCGTTCCTCCCCCGCCGCCGGCCTGCTCACCACATGACGAGGACCCCGATGCCCGATCTCGCCTACCACCCGGCCGCCTTCCCCCCGAGCCCTCCCGCGGACAGCGACTCCCCCGCCGCGATCGTCGCCTCGGACCAGCACGCCTTCGACCAGCTCACGCGGACCAAAGATCACTGGAGCCGCCCCGGCTGGTCCGACAAGACGAGGATCATCTACTGGCTGCTGACGTTCGATGAGGACCCGGCGCTGACGAAGTCCGCGGCCGACATCCAGAGCGCGCTCGCGCCACTCGACTACGACCTGATCGACACTGCGGATCTGCACCTCACCCTGACCCGCACCGGATCGCGAGACCAGCTAAGCGACTCTGAGATTGACAAACTTGCCAGCATCGCTGCCGGCCGCGTCGGCCCAGCCTTCGAGCTGACCGCCCACCCCCTGGCCGGCTCCGCAGGGGCCGTCCGATACTCCGTCACCCCCTGGTCGCCGGTCATCGACCTGCACGCGACTCTCAGCACCCTGCACGACGAGCTGGAACTCCCGGGGGGAAAGCCGACCGCCCGGTTTCGGCCCCACCTCGGCGTGGCCTACAGCCGAGTCGAGGGTGCGGCGCAGCCGGTGATCGACACCGTGGCCACCCTCCGTGCGTTGCCTCCGGTCGACCTCACCATCGCTCACGTCGACTTGGTCGAGCTGAGGCGTGAACCCGGCCGGTACGCTTGGGATCTCCTGCACCGTATTCCGATGGTGCAAGCTGAACCAACGGACGCCTGAGGATCGGAAGGTATCGACCCCGGTCCCCTGTCGCTGAATTGTTCGGGAACGGCGGCGGGCATCAAGGGCGCTCCTTCGTCGCGTCGCTGCGCGACCAGCCTGCGGCTGGCCCTTGACTCCCGCCGCCTTGCCCCTGGAACTGCTCTCGGGGGGCCGGGGGCATCCCCGGTCTGCGCAGGGTGGTGGCTGGCCGCCGTCGCCGCCGAATCGTAAGTGATCATGGAAAAGCCCAGCTCGGAGCACCTTTTTGGTTGACCATAGACCCCATTGGCTGTAATATTGTTCTTGTTGGAGGGGATGGCACCCCCGCCAGCAAGACGAGACCACGGTGATCACGCTGGAGGAATGCGTTGACTGCAACTATCGCTGAAATCAACCCCGTTGAGACCGACGGCGGGCAGGAGTCCAGCCCGGTGAGCAAGCGCCTCATCCTGGACATGGACCCCAATGAACTCATCAGGACCAGCAATGTCCGCCCCGCTGACCTGGATGCCGAACTCGTGGAGTCGATCCGTGAGAACGGCCTGGTTCAGCCGGTCGTGGCGACACCCTATGAGGACGGGCTCGCCGTCATCCTCGGAAACCGTCGCACCGTTGCGGCGATCGAGGCCGAGCGCACCGTGGATGTGATCGTTCGCTACGACCTCGGCGCGGACGCGCTCCGCATCGTGGCGCAGCTGATCGAGAACATTCACCGCAGGAACATGACGGAAAGTCAGATTGCCGCTGCTTACGCGCAGCTGGCGATGGATCTCGGCATGAGCGAAAGCGAGATCGCCAAGAAGGTGGGCAAGAAGCGCGAGGCCGTTCGCGCCTCCCTCAAGCTTCACCAGATGCCGCAGACCACCAAGGACGCGGTGGACTCGGGCCAGATGGACTTGGAAACCGCGCTGGCTTTGGGCAGCTTCGAGAGCGACCCCAAGGCATACAAGCGGCTCAGCGAGGCTGCCGCCCAGGGCAAGAGCAAGCTCGACTACCGGCTCAAGGAGGAGGAGAAGAAGCGCGAGCGGGACATTCAGCTTGCCGAGATGAAGGCGAAGCTGCTCAAGGATGGCGTCCAGGTGGTGCCCAAGCCCGTCGGGCTGAGCTACAGCAGCGGCAAGGAGGTCCACCTCCACCAGATCGAAGGCCCGGACGGTGAGAAGTTCACCCCGGAGACCCACGCGGAGTGCCCCGGTCACGCCGCCTGCATCGAGAACTACGCCTACAGCGACCCCAAGCCGCTGTTCATCTGCCGTGACCCGAAGCGGTACGGCCACACCGTCACCTCCTACTACACCTACAAGACGCCGGAGGAGGAGGCCGCCGACGCGGCCCGGAACGAGGAGGCCAAGCGCCAGCAGGAGGAGCGGCGGCAGGCACTGGCCATCGCCCGGGAACTTCGGATGGAGGGCGTCCAGAAGCTCTGCCAGTCGAAGAAGCTGCCGAAGGGCTTGCTGCTGGCCTCGCTCGAAGTCCTCTTCGTTCTCGGTTTCGAGAGGACCGATCGGACCCGCAGTAAGGCGCTGGACTTCCTGGGGGTGGCGAAGCCGGGGGAGGACCAGGCCGAGGACTTCAAGATCAAGGTTGGCCGGATGGCCGAAGCGCGGCAGCCCCTCGTAGCGGTGGCGATGGCAGCCGCAGTGATGGAAGAAAAGATCGACCTGGTTGGCCAGGCGTGGGGCAGTGCGCACCGCCCGAACGTGATCTGGTGGTTCGAGGTGCTGGAGAGTGCCGGGTACACCCTGTGCGACCCCGAAGCCGAGCTGTTGGACACCCTCCGGGAGCAGGAGGAAAGGGCCAAGGCAGAGGAGGCCGAAGCCAACGCGGAGGAAGAGGAAGAGTGGGACGACGAGGGCGATGACGACCAGGACGCCGAGGCCAGCGCCGAGCCCGAACCTACGGGCGGTGAGGACGAGGAAGCCGCCGACGAGACGGAGGGCGACGAGTCCGGCGAGGTGGTGAGCCTGGAGGAGCTGTACCCGGAGATTGACGAGCCGATCGCCGCATAAGGGCAGCGGGCCGGGGCGCAGTCAGCGCCCCGGCCCCTCCCCGCCGCGATCACCGGCACGCCCCGGGGGCTCCGACCAGAGCCCTCCGGGACGTGGCCACCACCACGCTCGGAGTCGAAGTGTTCAACCTCCACCCCATTCAGCCTCAGCACCCGGAACCTCCCGCGCCAAGGGTGCGCGCGGACCTCGCCGTCCAACTCCAGGGGAGCCACGCCGTCGAGGCGGTGTGCATGGCCCGCAGCGTCCTGCTCGCCATGCCAGCGGCACGAATCCGGATTACCTGTCCCCAGCCCGCTTACGCCGCCTACACCGCGTGGTCCGATGCGCTCTCCCTCGCCACGCGGGTGTTTCAGGGCGACAGCTCTGGCGGTGGCAGCCGCGTCCCCGCCGCAGGAGGCGTGACCGCCGGACACCTGCACTTCGCGGAGGAGGTCACCACCTCGGTTGACTGCCTCACCGCCGAGGCCAGCCCCACCCGCGCACCGCAGATCCGGGTACAACTGGGCGGACTGCTGATCATCGCGGCAGACCACGCCGCTGTCATCAGCCAGGCATCCGCCTGGACCACGGCCTACGGGCACGCCGCCCGAATTTGGCCCGAACTTCCCCCGCTCGCCTCCATCGCCGCCGCGCACGCGGAAGCGCCGCCGCTCGGCGTCGCGGCTTGATCCTCAGCTTGGAGGCCCCCTTGTTCACCGTCCTCACCACCCCCGCCGGGCGCAAGCTTCACGTCTCCGTCTCCCTGGACTGGACCCGTGGAGCCGCCCTCTACCGGATCGCCGAAGTAGACGGGACGATCACCCTCGGGTGGTCGTCCGGCCACTATCGCTGCGACTGCTGCACCGAACCATCCATTGAGCTGACCTACGGGAAGCCCGGCAACAGCCCGTTCACGAGGCATTTCGAGGACCCGCCAACGGTGTTCGGCGTGACGCTCGCCGCACAAGCGGTCTACCGCGCCTCCACCATGGAGCCAAGCCGGGCCAGGGGCTGGCTCGTGGTCCGCCGTGAAGGCATCGACCACCACGACCCGGATGCCCCGGACGGCACTCGCCGCCGGACGGCAGAGATTGTGTACACCATCACGCGGCACTGGCTCGCTCAGCCGTGGGCGCGGCAGCTCCACCGGGCGCATGAGCAGCGTCACGCTCCTGCCAGGCTCCGGCAGCACGTCGCCGCCATCAGGGAGCTGGAGGAGAAAATCTGCCACCTCACCGCCGAGCTCGCCGAGGAGCTGACAGCAGCGGAGGAGCAAGAGCGGATCATCAGCGCCGGACCGGTCGCCCCGAAGTGGCAGCGGCCGGACGGCCTGCCCGCGACGAGCGGGCAACTGGCGGCGTAGGCCCGGCGGCAACTGGCGCGCGGCGGGGTGGGGGGGGGGTGGTGCCCCCCCCCCCCCCGGGCCCCCCGGGGCGGGGGGGCCAAGCCCCGGCCGGGGGGGGCC
>Ga0302314_10014203_pt1 | contig 13642 bp, 13 predicted proteins | sample III_Palsa_N2_3_FD_200533 | JGI IMG/M metagenome (GOLD analysis project Ga0302314, IMG submission 200533) | Peat permafrost microbial communities from Stordalen Mire near Abisko, Sweden - III_Palsa_N2_3 | ecosystem: Environmental > Terrestrial > Soil > Palsa > Peat permafrost | place: Sweden... | reverse complement strand
TTCAGCATGAGCGGCGAGGTCACGCGCGTTGTTGAGCGCACCACGTGCGTCAGTCTGCTGCGTAACCCGGACAAGATCGAGGATGGACAATGCCGTCACTGGGACTCCCGAATGAAACCGGTTGCGTGAAGGACGCAGACGTCGTCGATTTCTCCTGACTCATATGGTGGCTACCTCCACGTGGGTCAATCCGTTGGATACTCAGGAGGGCCGCTTGGCCACGAACGTTTTGGGCGTTCCGTGGCTCGTAACGCTTATCGGCAGCACGATGTTGGAGCGAAGAACTCGCAGTGCGATCCCGGATCAAGCTGGTGTTCTTCGACGCATCCCGTATGTTTCCGGCCGGCAAGATCGAGGTCTCGTCGGGTACTGGGCTCGCCGAGTTGAAACCCAGGGAGGCACCATGATCGAATTCGCCTTCGGCAGCACGAAATGACGGGCGACAGTACACGGGCGCTCAGAATCGCGATCGGTCACGCGGCCTCGGTCTCGGCGATCCTCACCTCGCCGTCGCAGGCACGCGCCTGTTTTGTCTTCGCCCATGGCGCCGGCGCGGGGATGACCCATTCGTTCATGGAGAAGGTTGCAACCGGCCTTGGCGAGCGCGGCATTGCGACGCTGCGCTATCAATTCCCTTATTTGGAGAAAGGCAGCAAACGACCTGACTCACCCGCGGTCGCGCACGCCGCGGTGCGTGCCGCGGTCGCGGAAGCCGCGCGATGCTCCCCGGGACTGCCGCTGATCGCGGGTGGCAAATCGTTCGGCGGCCGCATGACGTCGCAGGCGCAGGCGCTGCTGCCGCTGGCCGGCGTCCACGGACTTGCCTTCTTCGGCTTTCCGCTGCATCCGGCGGGCAAGCCATCCAGTGAGCGGGCGAAGCATCTCGGCGATATCGGCGTTCCCTTGCTGTTTCTGCAGGGCACCCGCGATGCACTTGCGGAACTGACGCTGCTCGAACCCGTCGTCGAAAGCCTGGGTGCGTTGGCGACATTGCATCCGGTGAAGGACGCCGATCATTCCTTCCACGTGCTGGCGCGCTCGGGCCGGAATGATGGTGACGTCATGGATGAAATCCTCGATGCGTTCGCGGCGTGGGTCGGTGCGATCGTTCGCTGAACGAACTCCTTCTGCCGGCTATCGGCATCTCCCATTTGCAATCGGCGTTCTCTGAGGCAGGATGCCTCGAACAAGAAACCGCAAAGGGAGACCGCCGTGAGTATCGAGGCCATCAAGAACAACGTCAAAGCCTGCATGTTCGATCAATACGGCACGGTGGTCGATATGCAGGGCGGCCTCACCGCCATCGCCACGCCGTTTCTCAAGGACAAGGGCTGGGGCGGAGACCCGAACTCGTTTGTGACCTGGTGGCGGCGCACGCATTTCGAAAATTCGATGATCGATGCGCTGCTGCATCGCGAGCATACGGCCTACCGCGAAATCGGCCACCGTGCCGTGGCCCATGTGATGGACCGGGCCGGCATCGCCTATTCGAAGGAAGATGTCCGCTATCTCGTCAGCGAGATTGAAAAACTGAAGCCGTTTCCGGAAGTGCCGGCGGCGCTGGACCGGCTCCGCGCCAAATACAAGCTCGTCGTGCTCTCCAACGGCGATCCCGACATGCTGGAGACGGCCAAGCAATATCACAAGGTGCCGTTCGATCGCGTGATCTCGGTTGCCGAAGCGAACTCGTTCAAGCCGCATGTGGCGACCTACACCAAAGCCGCCGAATTGCTCGGGCTAAAGCCCGATCAGATCCTGTTCGTGGCCAACCACGCCTTCGACTGCATCGGCGCCAAGTCCGCCGGCATGAAGACCGCGTTCATCGATCGCCGCAGCCGGCCGTTCGGCGAAACCCCGCATCAGCCGGATGTTCCGGTGCCGAGCATGAAAGACCTTGCCGACGCGATCGTCTGATTGCGAAGAGAGCGAGATCAACCCGCTGGCGGCGCGCCGTAGATCTTGTCGCGCAGCCGCCGCATCCCGGCGATCCAGCGACCGCGGTCGGAGGCTTTGCGCAGCACATATTCCTGCACCTGGGGATGCGACAGAATCAGAAAACGTTCCTCGTCCATCGCCTCGATCACGAGGCGCGCCACTTCCGCCGGCTGCATCACGCCATCGACCCGCGCCGCACTTGGACCCGGCGCCGTCATCCCGGTCTGCACCGATTGCGGGCACAGCACGGAAACCCGGATGCCGCGGTCGCCATATTGAATGGCGAGATGCTCGGCCAGCGCCACGGCGGCGTTTTTTGTGACCCCATATGGCATCGAATTCAGCGAGGCCAAAAGGCCCGCCGCCGAGGCGGTATTCAGGAGATAGCCGGATCCGCGCGCCAGCATGCCCGGCACCAGCGCGCGCGCCGCGAACACATGGCTCATCACATGGACCCGCCAGCTGACATCCCAATCGGCATCCGACGCGCTCTCCTGTCCCTTGCGCGACAGGCCGGCGTTGGAAAAGAAGATATCGACGGGGCCGTATTTGGCTTCGGTCGCCGCGATCAGCGCCTTGATGTCGGCTTCCTCGCCGACATCGGCGGTGACCGCGAGGCCGTCGATGTCGCCTGCGACATTGGCCAGCTGCTCGCGCGAACTCTTGAGGTCGGCGACCACGACGGCGCGGGCGCCGGCCGTGGCGTAGGCGCGTGCGACCGCCTCGCCGATTCCGCTCGCCGCGCCGGTGACGACACAGATTTTGTCTTTGACCTGCATGGTGTGATTCCTGACTTGCCGTTATCGATCGGTGAGAGCCGAACGTTAGCCCTGATAGAGCCCCTTGTCGCGCGCCTGACGGATGGCGAGGCCGGCCAGCAGATCGAGCATCGGTGTGGCCAATCCCGCCGCCCTTGCGAACGCGGCGGGCGCTTTCACCAGCACGTCGATCTCCATGGCGCGGCCGAGTTCATAATCCTGCAGGATCGAAGGTTTGTGGTCGGGCGCGGGGCCGCTGCGGGTGACGCGCTTGACCTCGGGGTAACAGCTTTGAGCGATGCTGTTGGCTTCATCCAGCAGGCGCGGCACCACATCGCGCAACGCCGGATCGTCCCGCACCGCCCGCGCGGTTTGCCCGGTCAACAGGCACAGCACCGACATCGACATGTTGGTCAGAAGTTTCGACCAGATCGTTTCCCGGATCCGCGGCACCGCGGGCGAGGCGATCGACGCGTCGCCGAGCATGGTGCGCAGCTTTTCGATCCGCTCGGTCGGGCGATCGTCGCATTCACCGATTTGAAGCACGTTGCGATCGGGCGAGAGATTGGCGGCAATTCCGGGGGCCACCACCTCGTTCGACGAAAAGATCACGCCGCCGATGATGCGTTGCATCGGCACCGCGGCGCGCAGTCTTCCGCCGGGATCGAGAAAGCCGAGATCGGGTGGCGGCGGATGATCGGCGGGCAGGCCGAGATCGTACCACCAGGGAATGCCGTTCTGGGCAAACACCACAGCGGTGTCGTCGTGAAGCAGCGGCGGCAGGCCGGTGACCAGGCTGCTCAAGCCGGTCGCTTTCAAGGTGCTGATGACGAGATCCTGCGGACCGAGTGCTGCCGGATCGTCGGAGGCTTTGACTTTTGCCGAAAATTCCGCGTCGCCGACCCGAAGCCGCAGGCCACTGGCCTTCACCGCCGCAAGGTGCGGTCCGCGCATCACGCAGGACACGTCATGTCCTGAGCGCGCGAGCCGCACCGCAAAATGGCTGCCGACGGCGCCCGCGCCGAAAATACAGATACGCATGGAGTTGATGTCCTGTCAGAGAGCTTGAGCAGGCAGTTTCCACAAGCCTGCCTTACCGCGCAACCGTTCCCGTGCCGGGCGCTGCTGCTATGACGAAAAGTGATAGATCAACACCGACGGTCTCGGCATAGTGCCCGGCATATCAAACGCAAAATCTCGAGGGAGTCGATCGTCCATGTCCGCCAATCCAGTTTTGTGGGGCCTCGATCAGCGCGGCGTAGCAACAGTAACGCTCAATCGCCCCGAGGTGAACAACGCTTATGATGCCGGCCTCATCAATGGGGTGCTCGTGGCGATGGATGAGCTCGGCAAAAAGCCGTCGCTGCGCGTCGTCGTGCTGAAAGGCAACGGCAAGCATTTTCAGGCCGGCGCCGACCTGAAATGGATCAACGCGGTGCGGCCGGGTTCGCCCGAAGAGAACGAGGCGGTCTCAAGGGCCACGTTCGAGGCCGTGCAACGGCTCAACACGCTGCCGATCCCGACCGTGGCGCTGGTGCAAGGCGGCTGCTTCGGCGGCGGCACCGGCGTGATTTCCGCCTGCGATGTCGTGATCGCGGCCGACAACGCGCTGTTCTCGATCACGGAAGTCCGCTGGGGGCTGACCGCCGCGATCATCATCCCGCAACTCTGCGACGCCATCGGCGTCCGCCAGGTCCGCCGCTACGCGCTGACCGGCGAGCGCTTCGGCGCCGAGGACGCGCGCCGCATCGGCCTCGTGCACGAGGTGGTGCCGCTGGCCGATCTCGAAAGCGCGGGCGCCAAGGTCGTCGAGCAATTGCTGGCCAACGGTCCGGCAGCGCTGGCCGAAACCAAGGCGCTGGCGATGGAAAGCTCATTCGGTGGCATGCGTGTCGACGACGCGGCGTACGCGCGCCTGGTGAAGATGCACTCGGACAGGCGGCGGACCGCGGAGGCATCGGAAGGACTGGCTTCGTTCGCGGAGAAGCGGGCGGGGCGGTGGGGAAAGGCGTAATTTTCGCGAATTGACTCAACAGCTCCGGCAGATGCTGCGCATGCTTTTGTAGACTTCGTCATCGTCCCGTCGCATCTGCTGCAGTGACCCCGGCGCTTTCGTGTCATTGGCCGATTCAGGCTTGCGCTTGGGACCGCGAGCCATCCTGTCAAAGGATCGGCGCCAGCGAACGCCTCAATTCATGTAACAGCGCCTGAACCGCCGCAGCCTTGACCCGACGCTCCGGAATGGTGGCCTTGACCCATAGTTCGGGGATCGGGAAATCCGGAAGCACGACCTGCAACGTTCCACGGCGCAGCGCGTCTTCCGCGAGATAATGCGAGATGAAGGCGATGCCGTTGCCGGCGATCGCGCTTTTCACCAGCACATGGCCTTCGTTCGAACTCAGCAGCGGGCGCACCTGAACCGTGATGCGGCCGCGCGGCCCGTCAAAAATCCAGTCCGGACCGGTGGGAAGAAAACTCAGGCAAGCATGATCGACCAGGTCGCGCGGGTGTCGCGGGGTGCCGTGCGCCTCGAGATAGGCGGGCGACGCACACAACAGGCGCTTGAGCCGGCATAATGGTTCGTCGATCACGCCGCCGAACGCATGCGGGAACGCGCCGATCGCGATGTCGAAGCCTTCCGTCACCGGATCGACCGGACGGTCGATCAGGACGATCTCCAGTTTCAGTTTCGGATTTTGGGTCTGGAAGGCGCTGAACACGTCGGCGAGGCGGGCGATGGTCAGCGATGTCGGCGCCTTGATGCGCAAATGATCGACCAGATCGCGGCCTTTCTCGCCCATCCGTGACAGAAGATCGCCGACTTCGGCGACGACGCTGCGCGCCCGGTGGACATATTCCTGGCCGGCCGCGGTCAGCCGCAATTGACGGGTCGACCGGTGGAACAGCACGGTACCCAGCCGCGCCTCGAGCTGGGTGACGCGCTTGGCCACCACCGAGGTCGAGACGTTGAGCTTGCGGGCGGCGGCGGAAAAGCCGGCGGCGTCCGCGGTGGCCAGAAAGGCCTGGAGATTGACAAGGACGTCCATTAACCTTTCTCGATTCGAGAAAGCTGATCGCGCGATTTACTGGATTGTAGTTCATTCAGTGTCAATTCATAGTCAGACAACAAAATTCAGGGCAAAATTCAGGGATGGAGCGTTTCGGTGAAGGCCAAGGCGATCGAAGAACCAGCACGTCAAATTCCGATCTACGGCGAATATGAAGTCGTGGTCCTCGGCGGCGGACCGGCCGGGATCGCAGCCGCCGTTGCAGCGGCGCGCGCTGGTCGTCGCACCCTCCTGATCGAACGCTACGGTTTCCTCGGCGGCATGGGCACCGCGGCAGGGGTGACGAACTTTTGCGGACTGCACGCCAACGTGCATGGCGAGATGCATCGGGTGGTCCAGGGTGTCGCGTCCGAGCTGCTGGCGCGGATCGATCATCTCGGCGGGCTCAATGCGCCACATCTGATCCTCGGCAAGATTCTCGCGCAGGCCTACGACACCGCGGCCTACAAGATCGCGGCCGATGATCTGCTGACGGCCCACAAGGTCGATATTTTGTTTCACGCGCTCGGCGCCGGCGTGGTGATGCAGGACGATGCGCGCATCAACGTGCTGATGGTCGAGACCAAGGCCGGCCGTCAGGCCGTGCGCTCGGACATCTTCATCGACTGCTCCGGCGACGGCGATCTCGCGGCCTGGGCCGGCGCGCGCTTTGAAGTGGGCGACAATGCCGGCAGCATGCTGTACCCCTCGATGATGTTTCGCCTCAACGGCATCGATCCGGACAAGGCCGGTGACGCCTGGCGGACGATTCCTTCGCTGATGGAAAAGGCGGAAGCAGCGGGCACCCACAAGTTTCCACGCAAGACCGCGATCGTGCGGCCGCAACGCCACGGCATTGAGTGGCGGGTCAACTTTACCCAGCTGGCGCGCCGCGACGGCAGCGCGATCTCTGGCCTCGAGCCGGATGATCTGACGCGCGGCGAAATCGACGGCCGCCGTCAGGCGGTTGAGGCCTTCAACTTCCTGCGCACGGTGCCGGGTTTCGAAAAATCCTACATCGTCGATCTGCCGCCGCAGCTCGGCATCCGCGAAACGCGCCGTGTGGTCGGCGGCTATATGCTTGATGGCGAGGACGTGCTCGGCTGCGCCTCGTTCGAGGACTCCATTGGCGTCAATGGCTGGCCGATGGAGCAGCATGTCGCGGGCGACGTGATCTTCAAGTTCCCGCCGATCCCGCAATCGCGCGGGTTCAACGAATTGCCGTACCGCATGCTGACGCCCGAAGGCATCGACAATCTCCTGGTCGCCGGCCGCTGCGCCTCGATGACCCATGACGGCCAGTCCGCCGCGCGGGTCTCTGGCGCCTGCTTTGCGATGGGTGAGGCGGCAGGAACCGCGGCGGCATTGGCGCTGTCAGGCAATACGATTCCGCGCGACATTGCGGTCGAAAAGTTGCAACAAGCGCTGAAAGCGCAGGGGGCCTTCATCGGGCGCGATCAGAACGTGCCCGGGGGATTGTAAGCAGGCGGAGGAAACTGGATGACGGGATTTGCGCGGCTCGCCCTGGCGAGCCTGCTGGCATTGACGGCGATCGGGGCCGCGCGCGGGGACGAGCTGCTGAAAGCCAAAATCGGCGTGCTCCGGCTGTCGTCGTCGGCGCCGGTGTTCATCGCGCAGGACAAGGGCTATTTCAAAGACGCCGGGCTCGATGTCGAATTGAAATTCTTCGATGCCGCGCAGCCGATCGCGGTGGCGACCGCGTCGGGCGATGTCGATTTCGGCATCACGGCTTTCACGGCCGGGCTTTATAATCTCGCGGGCAAGGGCGTGCTGAAAGTGATCGGCGGCATGAGCCGGGAGAAAGCGGGTTTTCCGCTGATCGGCTATTTCGCCAGCAACAACGCCTATGCCGCGGGCCTGAAGACGCCAAAGGATCTCGCCGGAAAACGCATCGCGGTGACGCAGGTCGGCTCCAGCTTTCATTATTCGCTCGGCCTGCTTGCGGACAAATACGGCTTCAAGCTCTCCGACGTGAAGGTGCTGCCGCTGCAGTCGCTGTCGAACGCCGCCGCCGCGTTGAAGGGCGAGACCGTCGATGCGGCCTTGTTGCCGGTTTCGACCGCGCGCAAGCTTATGGACGACAAGGGCGCGAAACTCCTGGGCTGGGTTGGCGACGAGACGCCGTGGCAGTTGGGCGCCGTATTCGCCTCGCCGAAGGCGCTCGCCAACAAGGCGCTGGTGACGAAACTGCTCAATGCGCTGGAACGCGCCGATCGGGAGTATCACGACGTGATTTTGGCATCGGTGAAAGACGGCAATGCCTCGATCGATGAAAAAACAAAACCGCTATTGGAGATCATCGCGAAATACACCAATTTGTCGGTCGAGCAGGTGGTCGGCAACTGCGCCTATGTCGATCCCGATGGCAAACTCGACGTCAAGAATGTCGCTAACCAGATCGACTGGCTGCAGGGGCAGGGCTTTGTCGACAAGGGATTCGATGCCGATGCGATTATCGCCAGGGATTATGTGAAGCCGGATTGATGTTAACAGACCGTCATCCTGAGGGGCGGCGTATTCGCTGCGTCTCGAAGGATGGCAACGAGGCAGTGCACGTGGCCATCCTTCGAGACGCGCGCAAGAGCGCGCTCCTCGGGATGACGGCAGCGGGGCACTTACTTCAGGAACAAGGGACTAAATGGACCTGATCGCCGACCATATCAGCCACCGTTTCGGGACGCTCGAGGTGCTCGACGACGTCTCGTTCACGGTTTCCTCGGGCGAGGTGGTCGCGATCGTCGGACCCTCCGGCTGCGGCAAGAGTACGCTGCTGTCGATTCTTGGCGGCCTGCTGCAACCGGGCGCAGGGCAAGCCGAATTGCGCGGCGCGGCGCTGCCGGCGAGTTTCAATCCCCTGACGTTCGTCTTTCAGGATTTTGCGCTGCTGCCGTGGTGCACGGTCGAGGAGAATGTCGCGTTTCCGCTGCTGCATACCGGCCTCGGTGCGGCCGAGCGGCAGGGCATTGTCGGCGATGCCTTGCGCCGCACCGGCTTGACGGATTTCCAGGGCACCTATCCGAAGCAATTGTCGGGCGGCATGCGGCAACGCGTTGGCATCGCACGGGCGCTGGCGGTACGGCCCGCCATTCTGCTGATGGACGAGCCGCTGTCGGCGCTGGATTCGCAAACCCGCGAATTGCTGATGGAGGACTTTATCGGTTTGCTCGCCGATGGCGGGATGGGCGCGGTTTACGTCACGCATAATCTGGAGGAGGCGGTTCGGCTCGCCGACCGCATCGTGGTGCTGTCGCGGCGGCCCGGCCGTATCAGAGAGATCGTCAGCATCCCGATGACGCGCGCCGAGCGCGGCGACATCAATGCGCGCGGCCAACTGCTCAGCCTGCAGAACGAGTTGTGGTCGCTGATCCGCGAGGAAGCGATCGATGCCGAGCGGGAGGTGCAGGGTGCTTGACCGCGCGGAGCAGCCCGACACCTCAAAGCCGACGGATCCGGCCGCCGGGCTGCGGCCGGTTGCGTTTCGCGGCGCCGGCTTTGCGCCGAAGGCGAGCCGCCGCGCCGGCTGGATCGCGCTGGCGCTGGTGATAGCGCTATGGCAGCTGGCCGGCAGCGCCGGGTGGGTCAATTCGCTGTTCCTGCCCGCACCGTTGGCGATCGCGCGCGCGATCTATCAGCTCGCGCAAAGCGGCGTGCTGTGGAAGCATTTGTCGTATTCGATCATGCGGATCGGCACGGGCTGGATCCTCGGCACGATCGCCGGAATCATCGTCGGTTTTTCGATCGGCCTGTCAAGTCTGGCGCGCGGCGTCGGCATCACCTTCATCTCGGCGCTGTTTCCGATCCCGAAAATCGCGCTGCTGCCGCTGTTGATCCTGTGGCTCGGCATCGGGGAAGAGCCGAAGATCGCCACCATCGCGCTCGGGGTGTTCTTCTCCACGGCGATCTCGGTCTATAGCGGCGTCGACGCGGTGCCGCGCAATCTGATCCGGATGGCGCAGAGTTTTAACGTGCCGTTCCACGCCATCGTGCGCCGGGTGATCTGGCCGGGCGCGTTGCCGTCGATCCTGGCGGGATTCCGCATCACCGCCTCGGTGGCGCTATTGCTGGTGGTCAGCGCCGAGATGATCGGCGCCGAATTCGGCATCGGCGCCTTCGTGCTGCAGGCCGGCAATCTGATGCAGACCGATCAGCTTTTGGCCGGCGTCGTCATCCTGTCGCTGTTCGGGCTGGCGGTCGGGAGGCTGATCAACATGCTGGAAGTGCGGTTGTTGCACTGGCGGTGATTTGTCGTCCCGGCCTGGCGCGCAATTGCGCGTAAGGCGCCGGGACCCATACGCCGTGTCACCTCGATTCGGCGCAGCGTCAGAATCCTTCTTTCATCAGCAACGCCAGGGGTTATGGGTCCCGGCGTTCGCCGGGACGACGCGCGGAGAAGTACTTTGCGGCGAACTTCACGCGTTGCCACGATCCTCGCGGAACAGATCGAGCTTCTGCTGCACGGGACGATCCGAGAAGCTGAACACAACCGAATCCTCATCGGCCTCATGGGTGACCCACTGCCAGCTCGGCACCACGAACAGATCGCGCGGACCCCATTCAAAGGTCTGCTCGCCGACCCGGGTGCGGCCGCGGCCTTCGATCGCCGCAAACACCGTGGCATCGGTCGAACGATAACGCGCGGTCTTGAATCCCTTCGGCAGCAACTGGATGAAGGTGCCGATGGTCGGCATCGCGAAATCGCCGGTTTCGGGATTGGAGAATTTCAGCTTCAGGCCATGGCAGGCGTCCCACTCGCCGCTGGTCTTGGCCTGCTCCAGCGCCTCGCGGGTGTAGCTGTAGGGATAATTGAAGATCGGCGATGTCTTCGAGGCGCGCTTGCCGTCGACCGGCAGCAGATTGTGGCCGTAGCGGGCGAAGCTGTCGCCGGCGGGTTTTGTGATGCGTTGCTGGTCCTCGTTCGATCCTTCGGCAAAGGACGCGTCGAAGAACTGCACCATCGGGATGTCGAGCCCGTCGAGCCAGAACATCGGCTCCGAGGTCTGGTTGGAGTGGTCATGCCAGGTCATCGACGGCGTGATCACGAAATCACCGGGCGCCATCGCGGTGCGCTCGCCGTCGACGGCGGTGAATGCGCCCTTGCCTTCGAGCACAAAACGTAACGCCGACTGGCTGTGCCGGTGCGCCGGCGCGACGTCGCCGGGGATCACCATCTGCACACCGGCAAACAACGAGGTGGTGATTTTCGATTGGCCGCGAAGTCCCGGATTTTCCAGCACCAGCACCCGCCGCTCAGCTTCCTTGGCAGTGATCAGTTTGCCCGCCTCGGTCATGTAGTCGCGGATGGCGTCGAACTTCCACAGATGCGGCCGGCAGGCGCTGCGCGGCTCCGGCGTGATCAGATCGCCCATCACGTTCCACAGCGCGGAAAGGTTCTCGCCGTCGATCTTCTTGTAGAACGCCTCGCGTTCCGGGGTCTTCTGCACGGCTTCCATGGCAAGCCTCCCGATTTTCTCGTTGGTTCGAATTATTGACAGCATACTTACAATGTGGGTAGCGTCAATGCGTAACTAAAACAAACAAGAAGGTTTCAGGGAGGTTCCGATGAAGCTGCATGGCTATTTCCGCAGCAGTGCGTCCTACCGGGTCCGAATCGCGTTGAACCTGAAGGGTTTGAGCGCGGAGCACCTGGCCCACCACCTTCGCAAGGGCGAACAATGCGCGCCGGCCTATCTGGCGATCAATCCGCAAGGATTGGTGCCGACGCTGGAAAACAAGGGGGCGATCCTCACCCAGTCGCTCGCGATCATCGAGTGGCTGGACGAGACCTATCCGGCACCGCCACTGCTGCCGAAAGATCCGCTGCGCCGCGCCAAGGTCCGCGCCTTTGCGATGGCGCTCGCCTGCGACACCCACCCCGTGCAGAATTTGAAGGTTCTGGCCCGGCTGCGCCAGCTAGGCCTGCCCGAGGAGAAGGTGACGGATTGGGCGGCGTGGGCCAACCGTGAGGGCCTCACCGCGTGCGAAACGCTGATCGCCGGCGAGGCCGGCCCGTTCTGCTTCGGCGCGGAGCCCACAATCGCCGATCTTTGTTTGGTGCCGCAATTGGCAAATGCCCGGCGCTTCGGCGTCGATCTCGCCGCGTTTCCGCGGCTGCTGAAGGCGGAAGCCGCAACCAAAAACATCAAGGCGTTTGCGGACGCCGCGCCGGACCGGCAGCCCGATGCCGAATAGGCCTGCACCGACGATCAAGACCGCAGAGATCACGATGGACGCGGTCTATACCGCGCCGGGCTATCTGTTTCGCCGGATGCAGCAGATCGCGGTCGCGATCTTCGTCGAGGAATGCAAGGCGTATGATCTGACGCCGGTGCAATACGCGGCGCTGGTCGCGATCCGCACCCATCCCGGCATCGATGCGACGCGGCTGTCCGCGGTGATTGCGTTCGACCGCTCGACCCTTGGCAGTGTGATTGAGCGGCTGGAGGTCAAGCAATATATCGAGCGCAAACCTTCCGCCGGCGACAAGCGGATCAAGCTGCTGCACCTGACCCGGTCGGGTGCGGCGTTGCTGCGCGAGATCATCCCGGCGGTCGATCGCACGCAGGCGCGGATGCTGCAGCCGCTCAAGCCCGCCGACCGCAAGACGTTGCTGGCGCTGATGACGCAACTGGTCGACCTCAACAACGAGGCTTCCCGGGTGCCGCTGCGCGCCGAGGACGCGCTTGAGCATTTCAGGAAATCGAGCTGATGCCCGGCCTCGACGCGCGACCGGTGCTGATCGCGGGCGGCGGCATCGGCGGCCTTGCTGCCGCGCTCGGCCTCGCGCAAAAGGGCATCCGCTCGGTGCTGCTGGAAAAGGCCGCGGTACTCGGCGAAATCGGCGCCGGCATTCAGCTCGGGCCCAACGCGTTTCATGCTTTCGACTATCTCGGCGTCGGCGAAGCCGCGCGCGGCATGGCGGTCTATATCGATCAACTCCGGCTGATGGATGCCCTGACAGCCGAAGAGATCACCCATGTCGATCTGCGCGATGCCTTTCGCGCCCGCTTCGGCAACCCCTACGCCGTGGTGCATCGCGGCGACCTGCATGGCGTGTTCCTGAAGGCGTGCCAGGCCCACGAGATGATCGAGCTGCGCGTCAGCAGCGAGGTGATCGGTTACGACCAGGATGGCTCATCGGTGACGGCGCGGCTTGCCTCCGGCGAGCGCGTTACCGGAGCGCTGCTGGTCGGCGCCGACGGGCTGTGGTCGAACATCCGCAAGCAGGTCACGGCCGACGGGCCGCCGCGGGTATCCGGGCACACCACCTATCGCTCGGTGATCCCGACCGAGCAAATGCCGGAAGATCTGCGCTGGAACGCGGCGACGCTATGGGCCGGGCCGAAATGCCATATCGTGCATTACCCGCTATCGGGCTGGAAGGTGTTCAATCTCGTCGTCACCTACCACAACGACGCGCCAGAGCCGGTCGCGGGCAAGCCGGTCTCCGACCAAGAGGTGATGCAGGGCTTTGCGCATGTGCACGCGCGCGCGCAGGAGATCATTCGCCACGGCAGGAACTGGCGGCTCTGGGTGTTGTGCGACCGCGATCCGGTCGAGCGCTGGATCGATGGCCGGGTCGCGCTGCTTGGCGACGCCGCGCATCCGATGATGCAATATTTCGCCCAGGGCGCCTGCCAGGCGATGGAAGACGCGGTGTGCCTGTCGCACATGCTGAGCGCCCATCCGGACGACTATGCGACCGCGCTGGAAAAATACCGCGCGCAGCGCTTTGCGCGTACCGCGCGGGTGCAACTGCTATCCCGCGCCATCGGCGAGCACATCTACCACCCCGACGGAGAACACGCTCGCCTGCGCAACGCCATCATGGGCGCGAAGAGCTCGGAGGATTACTACCGCGATCTGGCGTGGCTGTATGGCGGG
>Ga0302314_10014200_pt1 | contig 13644 bp, 10 predicted proteins | sample III_Palsa_N2_3_FD_200533 | JGI IMG/M metagenome (GOLD analysis project Ga0302314, IMG submission 200533) | Peat permafrost microbial communities from Stordalen Mire near Abisko, Sweden - III_Palsa_N2_3 | ecosystem: Environmental > Terrestrial > Soil > Palsa > Peat permafrost | place: Sweden... | reverse complement strand
CGCGTTCCCGGTCAGGTCCCAGATGGCCCGCACGACGCGGGCGGCGGCGTACCCGGCCAGGCAGAAGACGAGCGCGTACTCGCCGGCGTAGTGCGCGGCGGGCGGGGCCACGTCGAGCGCGAGGCCGCCCGCGAAACCGGTGACGGCACCGGTCGCCGGCCCGGTGACCACGGCGATGGCGGTAACCAGGAGCAGCACCAGGTCGGGGGTGGCCGACCCGGGCAGCGGCAGCCGGTTCGCCACGGTGAGCTGGATGACGACCGCGGCGAACAGCGCGACAGCGATGACGACCGCGGCGACCGCCCGGCGGGCCGCGGTCGTTTCCGGCTCCGGCGTCACCTGGACACCACCACGCCGACCACGCCGAGACCGGTGAAGTCGGCCAGCGGCTTGACCACCGCGGTCGGGGTGAGTGAACCCGGCTGGGTGGTGACGGTGCGCACCGTGCCGACCGGCACGCCCGGCACGTACGGGCGGCCGCCCACCGAGCCGAAGGTGACGAGCTGCTCCCCCGTCTTCAGGGTAGCGCTGGCGCTGAACAGGGTGAGCTTGAGCGGCGCGCTGCCGCTGAGCGACTGGGCGGTGCCGCTGAGCGCGCCGATCTGGCCGTTCGCCATCCGCACGCCGACGGTGGTGCTGGCATCGGTGAGCAGCTGGACGGTCGCCGTGCTGGCGGTGACGCTGGTAACGCTGCCGACCAGGCCGTCGCCGTTGAGCACGGTCTCGTTGGCGGCGATGCCGTCGCCGCTGCCCACGTTGATCGTCACGGTGTCGGAGTAGTCGCCGCCGGCCGCGATCACGGTGCCGGTGACCACCCGGTACTTGCCTGCGGTGAGGTGCAGCAGCCCGGCCAGCTGGCCGGTGTCCTTCTCGCTCGTCTGAGCCTGGGCGAGCTGGGCCCGCAGCTGGGCGTTCTGCGTTTGCAGGGCGCTGATCTCGCCGTTGCCGCCGCCGGACTTGGCCAGCCCGGTGACGCTTCCGGCGAGGCTTTCCACCGGGCCGAAGACACGGCCGCCGATCCCGTGCGCGCCCGAATCCCCGCCGTCCCGGAAATCGATCGTGATCAGGGCGATCGCCACGACGAGCAGCACAATGAGGACTGCCCGTGTCCGTCTCGATTCAAGCAAAGCGCAACTCCCGTCCCGTGCGCGCCTTCAGTCCCCAGCCCCGGCGGTCAGGCTATCGTCTGTCGGGAACGAGCACCTGACGCAGCGTGTCAAAGTCCTCCACGCACTTGCCGGTCCCGAGCACTACCGAGTCGAGCGGACTGTCCGCGATGTGCACCGGCATGCCCGTTTCCTCGCGCAGCCGCTGGTCGAGCCCGCGCAGCAGGGCGCCGCCGCCGGTCAGCGCGATACCGCGGTCCATCACGTCGCCGGCCAGCTCGGGCGGGCACTTGTCCAGGGTGGACTTCACCGCGTCGATGATGAGGTTGATCGGCTCGTCGATCGCGCGGCGCACCTCGGCCGCGCTGATCAGCACGGTCTTCGGCAGGCCGGAGACCAGGTCCCGGCCGCGGATTTCCGCCTGCGGCTCGTCCTTGGCCGGGAACGCGGAGCCGAGCGCCAGCTTGATCTCCTCGGCGGTCCGCTCGCCCAGCATCAGGCTGTGCTCCTTCTTGCCGAAGGTGATAATCGCCTGGTCGAGCTCGTCGCCCCCGATGCGGATGCTCTGGCTGGTGACGATCCCGCCCAGCGAGATGACCGCGACCTCGGTGGTGCCGCCGCCGATGTCCACCACCATGTTGCCGGTCGGCTCGTTGACCGGCAGGCCGGCGCCGATCGCGGCCGCCATCGGCTCCTCGATGATGTACACCTTGCGCGCGCCCGCCTGGTGGCCGGCCTCCTTGACCGCCGACTGCTCGACGCCGGTGATGCCGCTCGGCACGGCGACGACGATGCGCGGCTTGGCCATCCGGGCTCTGCGGTGCACCTTCTGGATGAAGTAGCGCAGCATCCGCTCGGTGACGTCGAAGTCCGCGATCACCCCGTCCTTGAGCGGCCGGACGGCCACGATGTTGCCGGGGGTGCGGCCGATCATCCGCTTGGCCTCAACCCCGACCGCGACTACCTGGCCGTTGTTGGTATTGAGCGCCACCACACTCGGCTCGTTGAGGACGATCCCCCGCCCCCGCACGTAAACCAGGGTGTTAGCAGTGCCGAGGTCGACCGCCATGTCGCGGCCGAGGAACGTCATCGCATTGCTCATCGGGTGCGGCAACCCTTCCGATCATCGGGCGTCCAGAACCGGTGTCGAGCCTATCCGATTAAAGACCGGGCAAGCGGAGTACAACCTCGGCGATTTGGCGCTGAAGTTATTCTCCGGAAATTCTGCAGTAGTTCTTACAAAGTTCTTACAAAGAGCGCCCGCCCTGCGGCGATTTGCCCGTGAAACAGCAAGTGCAGCAGTACGTGCGGCTGAACGTGCGTGGCACCGGGCCCGGCCGCAACCACCCGTCGCGGTCGCGGCCGGCCTGGTACTACGGGTATCTATCTACTGCGGAGCCCTGTTAAACGAGTTCGGGGAAGAAGATCTTGATCTCCCGCTCGGCGGACTCGGGCGAGTCACTGCCGTGCACGATGTTCTGCGCGACCTGCAAGGCGAAGTCGCCGCGGATGGTGCCGGGGGCGGCCTTCACCGGATCGGTGGCGCCGGCCAGCGCGCGGAACGCCTCGATGGCCCGCTCCCCCTCGGCCACCAGGGCGACAAGGGGTCCAGAGGTGATGAAATTGACCAGTTCCCCAAAAAAGGACTTTTCCGCGTGTTCCGCGTAGTGCGCGTGCGCGGTATCCGCATCGATAGTGCGCAGTTCAAGCGCGACCAGCTTTAGGCCCTTGCTCTCAATCCGGGAAATTACTTCCCCGATGATGTTGCGCTGCACGCCGTCCGGCTTGATCAGGATAAGGGTGCGCTGTGACATTAGTTCTCCTTGCGTTTGCTTATGCATGCATTTGATTTACCGGATCACGCTTGAGCTTACCGGGGCACCAGTTCACCGAAGGTGCAGTCGGTGACCGCCGCTGGCCCGGTGCTGGCTTGCCGCCCGGCCCCGGTCAGGCCGTGCCGGGGGTAACCCCGTCGCGCTCCCACTTGCGGCCCAGCCAGATCCCGGTGAACCAGAGGGCCGCGAAGATCACGCCGAGGACATACATCGCGGGCTCGAGCACGCCGGTGGCGATGACGAGCGCCTGGAAGACCGAGCCGACGTAGAGCGCCGTCCGGCTGCGGCCGACGTAGCCGCACAGCAGCAGCGCGACGACCGCGATGCCGCCGCAAACCGCGGCCGCGATGCCGCCGCTCGCGTGGCCGAGCTGCTTGATGGGCACGATCGCCAGCAGGGCGATGACGGCCTCCATAGACAGGACGGTGACCAGCAGGCGCTTCACTAAAAGTCTCCTTGCCTCGATCGGTAGCCCGCGTTGGCGCTGGTGCCGACGGCGCTGGCCGGCGCGAGCAGCTGCTGGGCGTCCCCCGCGGTGACAACCGAGCCGGTGACGAGCACGGCGGTCGAGCCGGGCAGGCCGTCGGCGGCGCCCGCGTCGGCGTCGTCGGCGAGCGACACCGCGAGGTCGATCGCCTCGTCGAGCCGCTCGGCGACCCGCACCCGGTCCTCCCCGAAGTAGTCGCGGGCGATCTCGGCCAGCTCCTGGGCGGACATCGACCGCGGCGAGGAGTTGGTCGTCGCCACGACCTCCGCGAGCACGGGCTCGAGTTCCTCGAGCAGACCCGCGACGTCCTTGTCCTCGGCCACCGCGACGACGCCGATGATCTGGTCGAAGTTGAAGCTCTCGGTCAGTGCCTGCACGGTCGCCGCCATGCCAGCCGGGTTGTGCGCGGCGTCCGCGATCACCGTTGGCGAGCGGCGCAGGATGTCCAGCCGTCCAGGCGAGCTGGCCTGGGCGAACCCGGCCCGCACCAGGTCGGGGTCAAGGGCCGCGGACGACAGGCCAGGACCGAGGGTGATCGTGTCGGGCCCGTCCCCGCCGGCGCTCACGGTCTGCGCGACGCCCGCGAACGCCTCCACGGCGGCCAGCGCGACGGACGCGTTGGACGCCTGGTGCGCGCCGAACAGCGGCAAGAATACGTCGGCGTAGTTGCCCCGCAGCCCCTGCAGGACCAGCTGCTGGCCGCCGAGGGCCAGTTCGCGGGCGAGCACGCCGAACTCGAATCCCTCGCGGGCCACCGTCGCGCCGACCAGCGCCGCGCGCTCCAGCAGGATCTCCGCGGCGGCGGTGGACGGCTGCTGGGACAGCACGGCGATCGCGCCGGGCTTGATGATGCCGGCCTTCTCGGTCGCGATCTCCTCGATCGTGTCGCCGAGCCACTGCATGTGGTCCATCGCGACCGGGGTGATCACGGCGACCTGCCCGTCGGCCACGTTGGTCGCGTCCCACCGGCCGCCCAGGCCGACCTCGATCACCGCGACGTCGACCGGGGCGTCGGCGAACGCGGCGAACATCATCCCGGTGAGGATTTCGAAGAAGGACAGCGGGGCCGACTGCTGGTCGTCGACCAGCTGCACGTACGGGCTGATCTCCTCGTACAGCTCGATGAAGCGCTCGGCCGACAGCGGCACGCCGTCCACGCAGATCCGCTCGCGCATGGACACCAGGTGAGGTGAGGTGAACCGCCCGGTGCGCAGGCCGCGCTCGCGCAGCAGCGAATCGATCATCCGGGTGGTCGAGGTCTTGCCGTTGGTCCCGGTGACGTGTATCACCGGAAACGCGTGCTGCGGGTCGCCGAGCAGGCTGACGAGGGCCGAGATCCGGTCCAGGGTCGGGTCGATCTGGTGCTCCGCCCGGCGCGACCCGATCTCCAGCTCCACCTCGCGCAACTGGTCAGCAGTGTCATCCACGGGTTTTAGCCTACTGCCGCCATCCAGGTGACCGCCCCGTCCGGGTACGAGCCTCAGCGTCCCCGGCGGACGCGCGGCCGATATCATGGCGGTTTTTGCCATCGGCCGCGCTTCCGCCGGGCGCGGGGGCTACGGGGGTCGTCCCCCGGGAGATAACAGCGCGGCGAGCCGGGACTCGAGGCGGGCGATGTCCGTTTCCGCCGCCGCCAGCCGTTGCCGCGACTTGTCGATGACCTCGGCCGGCGCCCGGGCGGTGAACGCCTCGTTGCCGAGCTTGGCGGTCATCGACGTGGCCTCCTTGCGGGCGGCGGTCAGGTCGCGCTCCAGCCGCTTGCGTTCGGCGTCGAGGTCGACGGTCCCGGCCAGGTCGAGTTCGACCGTGATGCCCTCGGCCGACAATGCCGCCGAGGCGGTGAAGCCGCCGGTTCCCGGCGCTGCCTCGGCGGGCGCGGTCAGCCGCAGCAGCGCCCGGATGGACTCCTCGTGCGCGGCCAGCGGGGTCGACTCGATGCCGGCCAGCCGGGCGGGCACCCGCTGGCCGGAACGCAGTCCCTGGCCGGAGCGGAACTGGCGGATCTCGGTCACCAGCCGCATCAGCGAGCTGACTTCGGCCTCGGCCGCCTCGTCGGTGAACTGGTAATCCGGCCAGGCGGCCATCATCACCGAGTCCGCGCCGGTCAGCGCGCACCACAGCTCGTCGGTGACGAACGGCATGACCGGGTGCAGCAACCGCAGCATCTGGTCGAGCACGAACCCGAGCACCTGCCGGGTCCGCGCGGCGGCCGCCTCGTCGGCCCCGCCGAGCGGCACCTTGGCGAGCTCGAGGTACCAGTCGCAGAACTCGTCCCAGGCGAAGTGGTAGAGCGCCTCACACGCCTTGCCGAACTCGAACTGCTCGAGCAGCCGGTCCACCTCGGCGATCACGTGCGACAGGCGGGACAGGATCCACCGGTCGGCGACCGCCAGGTCGCCCGTCACCGGCGGCTCGCCGCCGGCCAGGGGGGAACGGGGGGATCCCGGGGAGTCATCCCCCCGGGGGTCACTACTTTCCGCGCCGTTCAGCAACGCGAACCTGGTCGCGTTCCAGAGCTTGTTGCAGAAGTTCCGCGAACCCGCCGCCCAGTCCTCGCTGATCGCTTCGTCGCTGCCCGGGGTGGCCCCCCGCGCCAGGGTGAACCGGGTCGCGTCGGTACCAAAGCGGTCCATCCAGTCGAGCGGGTCGACCACGTTCCCCTTCGACTTGGACATCTTCTTGCCGAACTGGTCGCGGACCAGGCCGTGCAGCACGATGGTCTGGAACGGGACCGCCTCGGCCGGCGCCTTACCGCGCATGGCGTACAGGCCGAACATCATCATCCGGGCGACCCAGAAGAACAGGATGTCGTAGGCCGTGATCAGCACGCTCGTCGGGTAGAAGGTGCGCAGGTCCTGGGTGTCATCCGGCCAGCCGAGGGTGGAGAACGGCCACAGCGCCGAGGAGAACCAGGTGTCGAGGACGTCGGTGTCCTGCGTCCAGCCGTCCGGCGCGGTCTCGTCGGGACCGACGCAGCGCACCTCGCCGTCCGGCCCGTACCAGACCGGGATGCGGTGCCCCCACCAGAGCTGGCGGGAGATGCACCAGTCGTGCATGTCGTCGACCCAGCCGAAGTAGCGGGCGTTAAGCTCCGGCGGTGAGATGGCGACCCGTCCGTCGCGGACCGCGTCCCCCGCCGCCTTGGCCAGCGGCGCCACGCTCACGAACCACTGCAGGGACAGCCGCGGCTCGACCGTGGTGGAGCAGCGGGAGCAGTGACCGACCGAGTGCACGTAGGGGCGGACTTCGCGGACGATCCGGCCGTCCTCGCGCAGCGCGGCGACGACCGCCGGGCGCGCCTCGAACCGGTCGAGGCCCTGGAACGGCCCGGCGGCGGTGATCACCCCGCGCTCGTCCATGACGGCGAGCACCGGCAGGTCGTGCCGGCGGCCGATCTCGAAGTCGTTCGGGTCGTGCGCCGGGGTGACCTTGACCGCGCCGGTGCCGAAAGACGGGTCAACGTGCGCGTCGGCCACGATGGGGATCCGCCGGCCGGTCAGCGGCAGCGCGACGGTGGTGCCGACCAGGTGCGCGTAGCGCTCGTCGTCCGGGTGCACGGCCACCGCGGTGTCACCGAGCATGGTCTCGGCGCGGGTCGTCGCGACGACGATGCTGTTGTCCCCGTCGCCGTAGCGGATCGAGACGAGCTCGCCGTCGTCGTCGGAGTGGTCCACCTCGATGTCGCTCAGCGCGGTCAGGCAGCGCGGGCACCAGTTGATGATCCGCTCGGCGCGGTAGATCAGTCCGTCGTCGTAGAGCCGCTTGAAGATCGTCTGAACCGACCGGGACAGCCCCGCGTCCATGGTGAAGCGCTCGCGGGACCAGTCCACCGAGTCGCCGAGGCGGCGCATCTGGGCCAGGATCCGGCCGCCGTACTCGGCCTTCCACTGCCAGACCCGGTCCACGAAAGCGTCGCGGCCGAGGTCGTGCCGGGACTGGCCCTCGGTGGCCAGCTCGCGCTCAACGACGTTCTGGGTGGCGATTCCCGCGTGGTCCATGCCCGGCAGCCACAGGGTGCGGTAACCCTGCATGCGGCGGCGGCGGACCAGGATGTCACTCAGCGTGTGGTTTAGCGCGTGACCGATGTGCAAGATGCCGGTTACATTCGGCGGCGGGAGCACGATCGTGTAACTCGGCGCGTCTGGGTTCTCCTGGGCCTCGGGCGTGAAGTAGCCCGCCTTCTCCCAGTGCTCGTAACGGCGAGCCTCGACCTCGGCGGGCGCGTACTGCGAGGGAAGGCCTTCTTGCTGGCGTGTCACAACTAGTGAGTCTACGAATTCCGCCGGGCTGCCGCGTACTTACGAGGACTTGGTCTCGATGTCGGCCCGCATGGCTACCGTGTCCGCAGCGCCCTTGTCCTGGCTGGCCGTCAGCGCCTCGGGGCCGGTGGAGCTGAAGAACTCGGTGACGCCCAGGGTGCTTGAGTCGGCCCAGACGCAGACCGCGCCGCTGGTTACCGTCCCCGTGGCCGGGGTGTTGGCGCAGCCGAGGATGCCGCCGAGCGGGCCCGGGGTGTAGCTGTGCGGGTCGGTGCCGAGCGAGGAAAGCAGGGTGGCGACCTTGGCCGGGGTGAACTTGCCCTGGTAACCGACGAAGGTGACGACCTGGCCGCCGACCGGAAGTTCGTAGGCCGCGGAGACCGGGCTGCCCTTCACCGTGCCCGCGGCACCCTGGGTCACCGCCGAGCTGACCTGCCCGGCCGTGGACGTGGCGATGGCCAGGAACTTCGGGTCACTCCCCTTCGGGAAGCCGTCAGCGCTGGCCGGCGTGGACAGCACGTAGGCCGCGGTTGAGGCGCTCCCCGACGAGGACGTGGTCCCTGATGCCTTGCCCGCCGGCTGCGAGGCGGCGGGTGCCGACGCGCTGGGCGTCGAGCTGCCGGACGCCGTCGCCCCGGAGCCGGAGTGGCGGGTGAATACCACCACGGCGACCACGATGATGATCGCGACCACGGCGCCGATCGCGACGAAGCCGCGGGTGCCGAGGCCTGAGCGCCGCTGGTCCGGCCGGGGCCCGCGGGCGGGTGCCGGCGCGCGGCTGGGCGCGTCCCAGTCGTCGCCCTGGCGGTACCGGGTGCCCGCGGGCTCGGCGGGACTGTCAGCCCACGGGTCCTGGTAGCCGGGCGTGCCGCCGGCCTGCGGCGCGAAGAAGTCCTGCAGGGCCGGGTCCAGCGATGCGGACGGGTCGTGATCGCGGCGGTCGTCGAACGGCTGCTGCGGTCCGCGCCCGGGCCGGCCGGGGTAATCCTGGCCCGGGTAGTCCGGGTCGGCCAGTCCGGGTCCGGCATAGCCCTGGCCGGCGTACGCCTGGGCCGGGTAGTCCGGGCCGGGGCCGTCCTGTCCCCGCTGCCCCGGACGCCGGCCGTACTCCTGCTCAGCTGCCGCCGGGCGGCCGTACTCCAGGCTGTCGGCGGCCAGCCGGCCGTACTCCTGGCCGTCAGCGCCGGGCGGCCGGCGCCCGTAGTCCTGCCCGGCGAAGCCGGCCGCCGGCTGGTCCGGGTAACCCGCGTCCTGCCGCGGGTTGTCCAGCCACTGCGCGGGCGGGCGTCCGCTGCCCCGCTCCCAGCCGCCGTCGGCCTGCTGAGCCAGGTCGCCCCGGCCACCGAACTGCGGCTGCGGCTGTGACCGGGGCTGGCCGGTGCTGCCGCCCCAGCCGAGTCCGTACACGCTGTCCTGGCCGTAGGCGTTGTCCTGGCCGAAGCCGCTGTCCGGGCCGAAGCCATTCTGCTGACCGACAGTGCTGTTTCGACCGGAGGCGCCGTCCGGGGCAGCGGAGCTGAGCTGACCGAAGGCGCCGCCCGGACCGAAACCACCGTTCTGGCCGAAGGCGCTGTCCTGACCGAAGCCGCCGTTCTGGCCGTAGCCAGCTGGCTGCGCGGAGGAGTGCCTGCCCTCGCGCCTCGGCAGGTCGCGCAGGCTCTGGCCCGGGGTGCGCTGCGGGTAGCCGCCGGGGCTCAGCTCGCGGGAGTCCTCCGGGCCGACTCCGGTCGCAAAGAACTCGGGTGGCGGCCCGTCAGGGCCGCCCGCCGCGGCGTAGCCGCCCGGCAGCTCGGGGAAGCCCGCCGCGGGCGAGCTCGGCGGGGTGCGGCCGAAGTCGCGGGCGGCGAAGTCCTGCGAGCCGAGTTCCCTGGAAGGCTCAGCCGGGAAGGTCTGAGTCTCGTCAGGCCCGTCCTGCGATTCCCATGAAGGCGTAGAGGACACGTCCCAGCCGCTCATCTTCGCTCATTCCCGCTCGAGGTCCCGAAAGTACCCCACCGAGGGTATCGGGGGCGGGCGCACCGGAGCGGCAATACCGGCAAAGTAGGCGATATGTGCGATATTGCGTGGCGGGGACTTAAGCCGACTTCTCCCGCGGGGTGCGACGGGACACGTCGCGCGGTACCAGGGTCGGGTTGACGTTCTCCAGCACCACCTCGCGGGTGATGACCACGCGCTCGACGTCCTTGCGGCTCGGCACCTCGTACATCACCGGCTGCAGGACCTCCTCCAGGATCGCGCGCAGGCCGCGGGCGCCGGTGCCGCGCAGGTTGGCCTGGTCGGCGATCGCCTCGAGTGCGTCCGGGGTGAACTCCAGGTCCACCCCGTCCAGCTCAAGGAGCCGCTTGTACTGCTTGACCAGGGCGTTGCGCGGCTCGGTGAGGATCTGGATGAGCGCCTCGCGGTCCAGGTTGTGCACGCTGGTGATCACCGGGAGGCGGCCGACGAACTCGGGGATCATGCCGAACTTCAGCAGGTCCTCGGGCATCACGTCGGCGAAGCCGTCCTCGGTGATGTTCTTGGTACGCACCCGGAGCACGCTGTTGAAGCCGATGCCGTTGTGGCCGGAGCGCTGCTCGATGATCTTCTCAAGCCCCGCGAACGCGCCACCGCAGATGAACAGCACGTTGGTGGTGTCGATCTGGATGAACTCCTGGTGCGGGTGCTTGCGGCCGCCCTGCGGCGGAACGCTGGCGGTGGTGCCCTCGAGGATCTTCAGCAGCGCCTGCTGCACGCCCTCGCCGGAGACATCGCGGGTGATCGACGGGTTCTCCGACTTGCGGGCGATCTTGTCGATCTCGTCGATGTAGATGATCCCGGTCTCGGCCTTCTTGACGTCGTAGTCAGCGGCCTGGATCAGCTTGAGCAGGATGTTCTCGACGTCCTCGCCGACGTAGCCCGCCTCGGTGAGGGCTGTGGCGTCGGCGATCGCGAACGGCACGTTCAGCAGGCGGGCCAGGGTCTGGGCGAGCAGCGTCTTACCCGAGCCGGTCGGGCCGAGCAGCAGGATGTTGGACTTCGCCAGCTCCACCGAGTCGTCGCCGGGGCGGTCTCCACCGCTCTGGATGCGCTTGTAGTGGTTGTACACCGCGACGGAAAGTGCCTTCTTCGCCTTGTCCTGACCGATGACGTAGGCGTCGAGGAACTCGTAGATCTCCCGCGGCTTGGGCAGGCTGTCCCACTTGATGCCGTCGGGCTCCGAGAGCTCTTCCTCGATGATCTCGTTGCAGAGGTCGATGCACTCGTCGCAGATGTACACACCTGGCCCGGCGATGAGCTTCTTCACCTGCTTCTGGCTCTTTCCGCAGAACGAGCACTTCAGCAGGTCCCCACCGTCACCGATGCGTGCCACCCAGTTTCTCCTTTACATGGGGCCGCCCCGCCGGACCGGACGGTCCGGCGTGGCGGGCATGTCCCGCCATGCCGTCAACCAGTTGCCATTTGACGGTACCGCCTTGTGGAGTCAGATGTACCAATCAAACCCCTCGGGCGGCCCGGGAGGGAAGGGGCGAACCTTCCCCGCTCTAAAGACAGTACCTGGGCCGCTTTAAGAAAGCACTGGCGACGCGGCCGTCTGTCCCCGCTTAAGGGCAGTCAGCACCTCGTCGATCATCCCGTACTCCTTGGCCTCGGCAGCCGTGAGGAACTTGTCGCGCTCGATGTCACGCCGGACATCTTCCTCGTCCTTGCCGGTGTGCCGGGCGAGGATGCTCTCCATCGCCGCCCGCATCCGGAGGATCTCGCGGGCCTGGATCTCCATGTCGGACGACTGTCCGTAGCCGCCCTCGGTGGCCGGCTGGTGGATCAGGATCCGCGAGTTCGGCAGGGCGATCCGCTTGCCCTTGGTGCCCGCCGCGAGCAGGATCGCCGCCGCGCTGGCGGCCTGGCCGATGCAGCAGGTGGTGATCTCCGGCTGGATGAACTGCATCGTGTCGTAGATTGCCATCATCGACGTCATCGACCCGCCGGGCGAGTTGATGTACATCGTGATCTCGCGGTCCGGGTCGATGGCCTCCAGCGTGAGCAGCTGGGCCATGACGTCGTTGGCGGAGGCGTCGTCGATCTGCACGCCGAGGAAGATGATCCGCTCCTCGAAGAGCTTGTTGTACGGGTTCATCTCCTTGACCCCGTACGAGGTGCGCTCGACGAAGGAAGGCAGCACGTACCTGGCCTGGGGGGCCAGGGGGCTTGTTCCCCCGGTGGAGAACCGCGGGTTCATCGTGTGGTCAGTCACGGTGGTTGCTCCTTTCAAGTCTGTTGTCCGTGGCCTGGCGCCCGTCAGGAGACGGGGCCCTCGGACGGGACCTCGAGCGCGCTGCGGACCACGTGGTCGATGAAGCCGAACTCCTTAGCCTCCTCGGCCGTGTACCAGCGGTCACGGTCAGCGTCCAGCTCGATCCGCTCGATCGGCTGGCCGGTGTGGAACGCGGTCCGCTCGAACAGGGTTCGCTTGATGTGCAGCATCTGCTCGGCCTGGATCCTGATGTCGGTCGCGGTGCCGCCAATGCCACCGGACGGCTGGTGCATCAGGATCGTGGCGTGCGGCAGCGCATAGCGCTTGCCGGGGGCGCCGGCGGTGAGCAGGAACTGGCCCATGGAGGCGGCCATGCCCATCGCGTACGTGGCCACTTCGTTGGGCACGTACTGCATGATGTCGTAAATAGCCATTCCGGCGTAGACCGAGCCGCCGGGAGAGTTGATGTAGAGCGAGATGTCGCGCTTCGGGTCCTCGGCGGACAGCAGCAGCATCTCGGCGCAGATCCGGTTGGCGATGTCGTCGTCCACCTGCTGGCCAAGGAAGACGATGCGGTTCCGCAGCAACCGCTGGAACAGCAGGTCTCCTGGAATCACGGGGGACTCAGGGCTGGCCGTCCTGGCGATAGGACCGACTGGCTGTGTCACGTAGTCACCTGCTCCGATCACTTCGGGTGTCGTTGCAATGGACATTAACGCCAGTGCGGAGTAACAATGCCCGGTCCGGCCCCCTGTTCGCTTTCGGCGCACCGCGTTGCGCCTTCGCCGCGGCGCGCTACCAAAGAAAGCGGACAATTGACACATTACACATCAAAAAAGCGCATGGCCCAGGTCAGAAAGACCTGGGCCATGCGCTTGGTGCCTGCCCGCGGGTTACGCCTCGTCGGCGGCGTCCGCCGCGGCCTCGTCGGCGGCGTCCGCGTCGTCGACCCCGATGACCTCGACCTCGTCGACGTCGCCGGCCGACTCGATGGTGCTGGCCACGTCCACCGCCAGGTCGCTGACCTCGATGTCACCGGCGTCGGCCTGCTCGGCGGCCTGGGCCGCGAGCATGGCGTCGACGTCGGCATTGAGCTCTTCGATCCGCGCCTTGACGTCGATCTCGTTGCCCGCCTCGTCGGAGACCTTGACCCGCTCGGCCACGATGGTGGCGGCCTTGCCCCGCAGCACCTCAGTGATGGCCACGCCAACCTGGCCGGACTCGGTGAGCTGACGGGCGAGCGCCTCGGGGCTCACACCCATCCGCTGCGCCTGGTCGGCCACGAAGTAGGACAGCTCGGACTGGTTCACCGACAGGTCCTCGGTGCGGGCGATCTCGTCAAGGACGAAGCTGGTCCGGACGCTCCGCTGGGATTGCTCGACCAGATCGGCGTCAAACTCTTCCTCGGTCTTCTCGAGCGAGGTGAGGTAGTCGTCCCTGGACATGCGCATCTGGGCGAGCTGGGTGTCGATGTTCTCCCGGGAGTGGCTCAGCTCGTGCTCGGTGAACTTCTCCGGCAGCGGGATGTCAACGGCGTCCACCACTGCCTCGACGGCCTTGTCCCTGGCCTGCGAGGCCTGCTGCAGCTTCTTGACCCGCTCCAGCTGCTTGCGGGTGTCGTCGCGCAGCTCCTCCAGGGTGTCGAACTCGCTCGCGAGCTGAGCGAAGTCGTCGTCGAGCTCGGGCAGTTCCTTTTCCTTGACCGCCTGCACGCTGACGGTGACGT
>Ga0302314_10014199_pt1 | contig 13644 bp, 16 predicted proteins | sample III_Palsa_N2_3_FD_200533 | JGI IMG/M metagenome (GOLD analysis project Ga0302314, IMG submission 200533) | Peat permafrost microbial communities from Stordalen Mire near Abisko, Sweden - III_Palsa_N2_3 | ecosystem: Environmental > Terrestrial > Soil > Palsa > Peat permafrost | place: Sweden... | reverse complement strand
CACGACAGTATGATTAATGGGTGGCCGGGTGGGGGAGCGGGACGGTACAGACTTCAAACGGACCCACTACCAAAGTTTTTTGCTTCTTTTTTTCAAAAAGGATGCTTCCCTTTCTGTTTCTTGCCCTATTGGCTGCGGATCAGTTTGATCCGCTTGCCGCTTACGCCGAGCGCAATCTCGCCGGCTTTAAGGGCCTGCGCATCCGCGCCGAATAGTTCGTAGCGCCAGCCGTGCAGTGCCGGGATCTCGGGCGCGTCCTCCACTGCCAGGCGGTCGAGGTCATCCGAGGTGGCGATCAACTTGGCGGCGACGTTGTGGGCTTCGGCCTTCGCGGCCAGGAGCACTTTCAGGAGGGCGACCAAAGCGGGCGACGGACGCAGGCCCTCCTTGGCGTTGAGGGAAATCGGCATTTCTTCGTCGGGGCGGGCGGCGGCGGCCTTGAGGGCGGCGAGCAGACCTTGGCCACTTCTGCCCTCGGCGAAACCCTTTGAAATGCCGCGCACGCGGGTTAGCGCTTCGGCAGTGTCGGGGGCAGTGGCGGCGATTTCCAGCATCGACTCGTCCTTGAGCAGGCGCTGGCGGGGGATGTTCACGCGCTGGGCCTCGCGTTCGCGCCAGGCGCAAATGGCCTGGAGCAGGCCCAACATGCGGCGGTTGTTGGTGCGCGGACGCAGCCGCTCCCACATGGTCTCGGGGTCGGCGCGATAGGTATTGGGGTCGGCGAGTTCCGCCATCTCCTCGGCCACCCATTCCAGGCGGCCTTCGCGGGCCAGGCGCTCGCATAGGCGCTCGTAGACGATGCGCAGGTGGGTGACGTCGGCGGCGGCGTAGTGAAGCTGGGCGGGGGATAAGGGGCGCGCGGACCAGTCGCTGAAACGATGGGCTTTGTCGATCAGGCCGCCGGTGACGGATTGCACCAGGCTGTCGTAGCCGACCTGATCGCCGTAGCCGGCGACCATGGCGGCGATTTGGGTGTCGAACAGATTGGCGGGCACGGCGCCGAAGATGTTGAGAAAGATTTCGACGTCCTGGCGGGCGGCGTGGAAGACTTTCCGCACCATTGGTAGAGCCAGAAGTTCGGCCAGAGGGGCAAGATCGAGTCCGGGGGCGAGGGCATCGATCACGGCGAGGTCGCCGGCGCCGGCAATTTGGACCAGACAAAGTTCGGGGTAGTAGGTGCGCTCGCGCAGGAATTCGGTGTCGATGGCGATGAAGGCCTCTTCGGCGAGGCGCGCGCACAGGGCGGATAGCTCCGTGGTGCCGGTGATGAATTGCAGAGGCGGAAATTCGGGGTGGGAGGGGCGGACCATCAAGGCGCTGTAACATGCGAGGGCGGCCTTGGACAGGCGACAAATGCGGCGGGGAGGTGATAAAGGCTTGACACCAAGGAGAGGCGCGGATTTGGTGCGCCGCTCCGGCTTTTGAGGATCCCGAAATGCATGCCTATCGCACTCATAATTGCGGCCAATTGCGCGCGACCGACGCAGGGGCCGAGGTCAGACTTTCGGGGTGGGTGCATAGTAAACGCGACCACGGCGGATTGCTGTTCATCGATCTGCGCGATCATTATGGGCTGACGCAGATCGTGGTGCCTGCCGGGGGGGCAGTGTTCGAGGAGGCGTCAGCGTTGCGGGTGGAGAGCGTGATAACGGTGACCGGGACGGTGGTGCCACGCGAGGCGGCGACGGTTAATCCGAAGTTGGCGACCGGAGAGATCGAGGTCAGAGCAGCGTCGTTGGTGGTGCAGTCGACGGCCGCAGTGCTGCCGCTGCAGGTGGCGGGGAACGAGAGTTATCCGGATGAACTAAGGTTGAAATACCGCTATATCGATCTGCGGCGGGATAAAGTGCATCAGAATATGATGCTGCGGGCGCGGGTGATCGCGTCGCTGCGTTCGCATATGGTGAAGGCTGGGTTTACCGAGTTTCAAACCCCGATCCTGACAGCTTCCAGTCCGGAAGGGGCACGGGACTTTTTGGTGCCGGCACGGAACCATCCGGGGAAGTTCTACGCGCTGCCGCAGGCGCCACAACAGTTCAAGCAGTTGCTGATGGTGGCTGGGTTCGATCGGTATTTTCAGATCGCGCCCTGCTTTCGGGATGAAGCGAGCCGGGCGGATCGGTCGCCGGGGGAGTTTTATCAGCTCGATTTTGAGATGAGCTACGTCACACAGGAAGATGTGTTCGCGACGATCGAACCGGTGATGGCCGGCGTGTTCGAGGAGTTTGCGAATGGACGGGGGGTGTCGAAGCCTCCGTTTGTGCGGATACCATACGATGTCTCGATGCTGGAGTATGGGTCGGATAAACCGGATTTGCGGAATCCGTTGAAGATTTCGGATGTTTCGGGGTTGTTCGCGGGGTCGGGATTTGGGCTGTTCGCCAAGATTACGGCGGCGGGAGGAGTGGTGCGGGCGATCCCAGCGCCGGGGGCCGCGGGGAAACCTCGGTCGTTTTTCGACAAGTTGAACGAATGGGCGCGTGAGAACGGCGCCGGCGGGTTGGGGTATATTTCATTCGAGGCGGACGGGGCCAAAGGGCCGATCGCGAAGAATTTAGAGGCCGCGCGGGCCGAGGCGATCAGAGTAGCTTGCGGGGTTGGGGCTGGCGATGCGGTGTTCTTTGCGGCGGGGAAGGCGGAGGCGGCGGCGAAATTCGCGGGGTTGGTAAGGACCAGGCTGGGGAATGAACTGGGGCTGATCAAGGAAGGCGAGTTCCGGTTCTGCTGGGTGACAGATTTTCCCATGTACGAGCTGAATGAGGAAACCGGGTTGGTGGACTTTAGCCATAATCCGTTCTCGATGCCGCAAGGCGGGATGGAGGCGCTTACGTCGCAGGATCCGCTGACTATCAAGGCGTTTCAATATGATATTGTTTGTAACGGGATTGAGCTTTCGTCGGGGGCGATCCGGAACCATCGGCCGGATATCATGATTGAGGCGTTCCGGATCGCGGGATATGGCGCGGAGGAAGTGGAGGCACGGTTTGGCGGGATGCTGAATGCGTTCCGGTATGGGGCGCCGCCACACGGCGGCGCAGCGCCCGGGGTGGACCGGATGGTGATGCTACTGGCGGATGAACCGAATATTCGGGAAGTCATCCTATTTCCATTGAACCAGCAGGGCGAGGATTTGCTCATGCACGCGCCGGCGGAAGTGCCGGCTGCAAGGTTGAAGGAATTGTCGATCAAGTTGGATTTGCCGCCGGTGGTGAAGAAGAGCGGGTGAATATGTGGGCGTCTGAACCGGTAAGGATCGAAACCGAACGGCTGGTGCTGCGCGGGCATGCGAGCGAGGATTTCGAACCACTGGCCGAGATGTGGGCGGATCCCGAAGTGGTGAAATTTATCGGCGCGGGGGTATCAAACCGGCAGGGTAGCTGGATGCGACTGCTCCGATATCGCGGACTTTGGCCGGTTTTGGGTTACGGTTATTGGGCGGTAGAGGAAAAGAGCAGCGGCAGATTTATGGGCGAGTTGGGCTTTGCCGATTTTCATCGGGAAATCGAACCGTCGATTGTGGGAATTCCAGAGGCCGGCTGGGTTTTTGCCGCATGGGCACATGGACAGGGATTTGCGACCGAGGCGCTGCGGGCGGGTTTGGCGTGGCTGGATCAGGATCATCGGCGCTCGGTGTGTTTGGTGGCACCCGAGAATGGGAGATCGATCCGGGTTGCGGAGAAATGCGGCTTCGTGTTGGCTCAGTCGATGCGGTTCAAGGATGAAGAACCGCTTCTGATGGCGCGCAAGAGGGGTGGAAATTATGACGATCAACTACGCGCTGGAATCTGAACTTGCGGCGGATGAGTTTCGTGGGGTTTTGGTGGCCTCGACACTGGGGGAACGCCGGCCGGTAGAGGATTTGGCGCGACTGGACGAAATGCTAAGGAATGCGGATGTCGTGGTGACGGCGCGCGACGCGGGGAGATTGGTGGGAGTTTCGCGGGCGATCACGGATTTTGCTTACTGCTGCTATCTTTCTGATCTGGCGGTGGATGCGGAGTATCAGCGGTGGGGGAACGGGCGACGTTGGTGCTGGTGGCGGCGCCTGCAGCGGAGGGGTATTATCCGGCGATTGGGATGAAGCATTTAGCGAGTTGTTGGGCGATTCCGCGAGGTAGGTAGAGCGGGTGAACGAAGTGCGGCGCTGAAGCCAGATGGATCACTTCTCAAGGGCTCGCGATGACGGCGGTGCGGGCGGAGGCGGAAAGAGGCGGATGACGCAATAGCTTATCCGCCCTACGCTCCGGTACTGATACGAGTATCCGAGTTGATGACGGTGGTAGGTCGTTTCGGTGCCGAATAGGAGAGTGCGTGATGAATATTCGTCCGATCAGGACCGAGGCGGACTACGACTGGGCGCTGGGAGAGATCGAACCGTACTTCGCGTACGAGCCGGCGCCCGGAACTCCGGAGGCTGAAAGGTTCGATGCGCTCGCGACTCTAATCGAAGCCTACGAAGCGCGAGCGTGGGCGATCGAGGCGCTGTGAGCTCGATCGCGTCGCTTCGCGAGGATCGGAGTTATTCCTGCCACGCCCAGATGCGGGCGGCACCAAAGGGGCGGTTGGCTAGTAAGGGGTTTTCGGTGGGAGGGGGCTCATCGCGGGCGGTCTCGGCGATGATCAGGGTCGCGGGGGCGATCCAGCCCGCGGCGCGGAGCTTGGGAAGGGATTGGGGGATTAGGGACTTGTTGTAGGGCGGGTCAAGGAAGATCAGGCGACAACGGGGACCCTTGGGAGGGGCTAGCACGTCGGCTTGCCAGACTCGGGTGGCGGGGGATTTGCAGGCAGCGATGTTGGTGCGGAGCGCGGATAAGGCTCCGGGGTCTTGTTCGATGAAGTGGGCGAAGCCAGCGCCGCGGGAGAGCGCTTCCAGGCCGAGGGCGCCGGTGCCGGCGAAGGCGTCGAGGATGGCAGCGTTTTCGATCAGGTCTCGACCGCCCCAGGGGGCGTGCATGATCATGTCGAAGAGGGCCTGGCGCGCGCGGTCGGAAGTGGGCCGGGTGGTAGTGCCGGCGGGTGCGACTAGTGTCTTACCCCTGAGTGAGCCCGCGATGATTCGCATTTTGGCCGGAACCTAATTGACAAAGTTTTTTTGCTTCTTTTTGTTCACAAAAAGAAGACTTCCTAACCTTGCGGAATCTGCTCGCGTAAGACTTTCTGGCTTACCTCATCGACCATCCCGCGTTCCAGGTTACCAAGTTGGAATGGTCCGTAGGCGACTCGGATCAGCCGCGAGACGTTCCATCCGAGATGCGACATTACGCGGCGGATTTCGCGATTGCGGCCTTCTTGCAGGGACACCGTGATCCAACTGTTGTCGCCTTTGCGGCTGTCGAGTGCGGCTTCGATGCCGCGGTAGCGGATACCATCGATGGTGATCCCCGCCGCAAGTTTGGCGAGGTCCGCGGGTTCGGGTGAGCCGAAGATGCGCACGCGGTAGCGGCGGGTCCAGCCGTTGGCGGGGAGCTCGAGTTTGCGGGCGAGCGCGCCGTCGTTGGTGAGCAGCAACAGGCCCTCGCTGTTGAGGTCGAGGCGGCCGACCGAGATCACGCGCGGCATGAATGGGGGCAGCTTTTCGAAGACGGTCGGGCGGCCCTCGGGGTCGCGGTGGGTGGTGACCAGGCCCTCGGGTTTGTGGAAACGCCAGAGGCGCGTGCGCTGCGGTTCGGCTATGGGTTGGCCCCTCACCAGAATGGTGTCGCCGGGTTTTACGAAGGTGGCGGGGTGAGTGATGATTTCGCCGTTGAGGCGGACGGCGCGCTCGGTCAGGAGTTTTTCGGCGTCGCGGCGGCTGGCGACACCGGCACGGGCAAGATACTTGGCGATGCGCTCGCCGCGCGCTGGATCTTCGGTGGGAGATTCTTGCGGGGCTTCGGTCACCGGGCGGCCTCGACGAAAGCTTGGAAGATCTTGCGGTCGCCTTGATCGATGCGGAACTCGGGATGCCATTGCAGGCCGAGGCAAAAACGATAGCGCGGGTCCTCGATGCCTTCGATCACGCCGTCGGGGGCGACTGCGTTGACTTGGGCGTGGCGGCCGGGGGCGCGCACGGCTTGGTGGTGGGCGGAGTTTACCGCCATCCGGTCGGCGCCCACGATCCGGTGTAAGAGCGTGCCGAACGTGATGGTGACTTCGTGGCCGGGCTGGTGGCGGGGGTTGAGCTGTTCGTGCTCCAGGGCGTTTTCGATGGCGTCGGGGATATGCTGGATCAGCGTGCCGCCGAGAGCGACAGCCAGGAGTTGCTCGCCGCCGCAAATGCCGAGGATGGGGAGATTGCGCGCCAAGGCGCCGCGAACCAGGGCGAACTCGGCTTCGGTGCGGCTTTGTTTCAGGGTAACGGTGGCGTGGGTGTCCGCGTCGCCGTAGTGCGATGGGTCGATGTCGAAGGCACCGCCGGTGATGACCAGGCCTTGGATGCGATCGAGCACGGCTTCGGCCAGGTCAGGATCATGGGGTAGGCCGACCGGGATCGCGCCCTGCTCGGCCAGGGCCTCGGCGTAATTGGCGCGGAGAGCATACCACGGGTACTTCGAATAGCCGCCGGGTTGCTCGTGATCGAGCGTGACACCGATCAGGGGATGCGTAATGCTGGTCATGCGAGTTGCTATACTCCTGATCGTAACGGGCACAAGAAGCACATGAATTTTATGGACCTGGCACTCGCCCAGGCACGGGCGGCGGGGGCGCGAGGCGAAGTGCCGGTGGGCGCCGTGGTGGTCGGGCCCGATGGCGAAGTGCTGGCAGTGGCCGGCAATGAAACCGAGGCCAGCCGCGACGCCTCGGCCCATGCCGAAATGCTGGCGCTGCGGCGCGCGAGTGCGCTGCGGGGCTCGGCGAGATTGCCCGACTGCGACCTGGTGGTGACACTGGAACCGTGCCCGATGTGCGCCGCGGCGATCGGCCTGTTTCGCGTGCGACGACTGATCTTCGGCGCCTACGATCCTAAAGGCGGAGGAGTGGAACATGGACCGCGAACGTTCGAGACGGGATTCCCCCACCGGCCGCAGGAAATTATCGGGGGCCTGCGCGAAAGCGAATGCTCTGCCTTGCTGTTGGAGTTTTTTCAGAAGCTGCGGTGAAGGAAGAAGCATCTTTTTTGAAAAAAAGAAGCAAAAAACTTTTGATCAATTGGGGCACAAAACCCGTTGACCGGCTCCAATTGACAAAGTTTTTTTGCTTCTTTTTGTTCACAAAAAGAAGACTCTTCCTGCATTTCGAATCACTTCAATGTTCCGGCCGGCATTACTTTGTCTTTCCAAAAGTTTCTGTCCTGCTTCATAAGAAACTTCACGTGGCGACTTAGCGACACGTGCACTACCACGAAAGCAAAAGCCAGTAGCCATGCCAGAATGACCAACGTGCGGCTATGAAAGAATAGCCGAAAACCAGCGAGGATTACCACCAAACCCGCCATCAGGCCGGAGATCCAAAGATCGCGCCACATCCAAATCGCGATCGTCTGCGCGCGGACAGTTTTCGTCGGTTTATATCTATCGGCGGCGCGCAATTCACTCATCTTGATCGAGTTCGCATACATCGACAGATTAGCCCAGACGATAACGATCAGATTGAGTACATTAAGCATGATTCGGGTCCCCGGTTCCGATGGTGTGCTCGCCAATAATCCGGTTGCCGATGTCGCGGCGGCAAAAACCCTCGGGCCAGTCGATCAAGTCAATGGCGCGGTAGGCGCGCGCGAGCGCCTGGCGTAAATCGATGCCCGTGCCGCAGACCGCCAGTACCCGGCCGCCGGTCGCAAGCAACACGCCGTCGCGCCGCTCGGTGCCGGCGTGAAAAACCCGCACGCCTTCGACCGCTTCCGCAAGATCGAGATCACGGATCACGGTGTGACGGATATAATCGCCGGGATAACCCTTGGCCGCCATCACCACCACGGCCGATGCCAGTGCCCGCCATTGCAGATCGAAGTTCGCCAACTCGCCGTCGCACGCAGCGAGCAACGCAGGGAGTAGGTCGGAGCGCAGCCGAGGCAGCAGCGCCTCGCACTCGGGATCGCCGAAACGCACGTTGTACTCGATCAGCCTGGGACCGTGCTCGGTCAGCATCAGGCCCGCGAATAATATGCCGCGAAACGGCGTGCCGCGGGCGTGCATTTCGGCGAGCGTCGGACGGATGATGCGGGCCAGCACGGCATCGATCAATTCAGGCGTTGCGATCGGCGGCGGGCTGATCGCGCCCATGCCGCCGGTGTTAGCGCCGGTGTCGCCCTCGCCGACCCGCTTATGGTCTTGAGCCGCACCCAGCGGAATCGCAATCAGACCGTCGCACAGAGCGAACACCGACAGTTCCGGGCCGCTGAGACATTCCTCGATCACCACACTAGAACCGGCGTCGCCAAGCGCGGCATCTTCCAGCATCGCGGTGATGGCGGCGTGCGCCTCCGGCAGGCTTTGCGCCACCACCACGCCTTTGCCCCCGGCCAGCCCGTCGGCCTTGATCACGATCGGAGCGCCCTTGCGGCGGACGAATTCATGGGCGCCTGCTGCATCGTCGAAACGCTCCCACGCGGCGGTGGGCACGCCGGCGGCGTCGGCGATCTCCTTGGTGAAGGACTTGCTGCCCTCGAGCCTGGCGGCGGCGGCGGTGGGGCCGCAGCACCGGATGCCGGCTTCCGCCAGCGCGTCGGCAATGCCGGCGACCAGCGGGGCTTCGGGGCCCGGCATCACCAGGTCGATCTTGTGCGCGACGGCGAATTCCACCAGGGCGGGGACATCCAATACGCCGATCGGGACGTTCTCGGCGATCTGCGCCGTGCCGGGGTTGCCGGGGGCGACGTAGAGCTTGGTGAGTAACGGCGAACCTGCAAAATTAGACGCGAGCGCATGTTCACGCCCGCCCGAACCAATGATCAACACCCGCATACCGTCACACCCGCTTTCGCTTGAGGCCCCTCTAGCATAGGTTGGTGTCATGCAGGAACTAGTCCCGACGACCACCAACCTCCCCGAATACAGCGTGACGGAAATCTCCGGCGCGGTGAAGCGCACGCTTGAGGGCGCGTTCGGCCGAGTGCGCGTGAGAGGTGAGATCACCGAGCTTAAGCGCTACCCGTCGGGACATATTTATTTCTCGATGAAGGATGAGAGCTCGAAAATTGCCGGGATTGTCTGGAAGTTCTCGGTGTCGCGGCTAGGGCTGGTGCCGGAGAACGGTATGGAGGTGATCGCCACCGGGAAGGTCACCGCTTACGGCGAGCGCTCGAGCTATCAATTGATCGTGGAGCGGATGGAGTTCGCCGGCGCCGGCGCGCTCTTGCAACGGATCGAGACGTTGCGGCTGAAGTTGCTCGCCGAAGGGCTGTTCGATGCGGCGCGGAAGCGGCGAATTCCGTTGCTGCCGGAGGTGGTGGGGGTGGTGAGCTCACCGCAGGGGGCGGTGATCCAGGATATTCGCACCACGATCGCGCGACGCTTCCCGCGACCTCTGCTGCTGTGGCCGGTGCCGGTGCAGGGCGAGGGCGCGGCGCTAAGGATTGCGGCTGCGATCCGCGGGTTCAACGCGCTGCCGGTCGATTTTCCGCGCCCCGACGTGCTGATCGTGGCGCGCGGCGGCGGCAGTCTGGAAGATCTGATGGCGTTCAACGACGAGGAGGTGGTGCGGGCGGCGGCGCTGAGCATAATCCCACTGATCTCGGCGGTAGGGCACGAGACGGATACGACGCTGATCGATTTTGCTTCGGATAGGCGCGCGCCGACGCCGACCGCCGCGGCGGAGTTGGCGGTGCCGGCACGATCCGAGCTGATCGCCGATCTGGCGCAGAAGACCGCGCGGCTGGCGGGTAGCCTTTCGCGCCTGGCGCAGGGCAAGCGGTTACAGTTGCACCGGGCGGTGGCTGGTCTACCGGATCTGGTTTCGCTGCTGGGGCAGGCGAGGCTGCGGCTCGACGATCGGGCGCAACGACTGGAATTGGCGTTGCCGAATTTGGTTGCGGCGCGACGGGCAGGATTCATTCGTGCCTCGGACCGCTTGTTGCCGGCACTGCGCCACAATGTAGCGGAGCGGCATACCAGGGCGGCGAATATCCTGGCGCGTCTCAGCGTCGTTTCGCTGCAGGCTCTGCTGCGTGAGCGGCGGGCGACCCTTACGGGACTGGCACGGCGGTGGGAGGCAGTGACGCTGCTGGGGCAGGAACGTCTGCGATTGGATGGGCCGGCTCGGCGGTTGGAGGTGGCGCTGCTGCATCTGGTGGCGGCACGACGGTCAGGCTTTACCCAAACTTCGGACCGGCTGTTACCGGCTTTGCGGCAAAATGTGGCAGGGCGGCACACCAGGGCGGCGGGCTTATTGGGGCGTCTGAGCGTGGTGCCGTTGCAGGCTCTATTGCGCGAGCGGCGCGCGACGCTTGCTGGGGTGGCGCGGCAGTTAGAGGCAGTATCACCGTTGGCGGTGCTGGCGCGCGGGTATGTATTGGTGACGGATAGTGCGCAAAAGCCGGTGACCGCCTCGGCGCAGGTGGAAGACGGTCAGGAGTTGGATTTGCGCTTCGGCGATGGGGCACGGAAGGTGAAGGCGCTGTGATATTAGGCTGTAGTGAAGAACAGGAAGCATCTTTTTTGAAAAAAAGAAGCAAAAAACTTTTGTTCAAATGGTTCGGAACCCACAGTCGATAGACCGGAGCATGCAATCCTAATCGACCAAAAGTTTTTTGCTTCTTCTTTTCAAAAAAGATGCTTCTTCCTTCGCTTCAGCTACCTTCGCAACGCAAACGAGGGTCGCACGGTGGACTCCAGCCCGAAGCGGCGCAGAATCGGCTGGGCGCAGTGATGGCCGGCGCGCACCGCGATGCCGTCGAGCGCGAGGGCGTGGCCGATCTGCTCGGTTGGCACTCCATTAATTACGAAAGAGAGCACGCCGGCTTTTTCGGCGGCGGTGCCGATAATTCTCAGGCCCGGAATGTCGCGTAGCAGTAGGGTGGCGTAATTCAGTAGGCCCAACTCGTAGTAGTGGATCGACTCCATGCCGAGGCGGGTGATGTAGTCGATCGCAGCACCCAGACCCACGGCGTCCGCAATGTTGCCGGTGCCGGCCTCGAAGCGAACCGGAGCCTGCTGATATTCGGTGTGCTCGAAGGTAACGTCCTTGATCATATTGCCGCCGCCCTGCCAGGGCTGGGTTTCGTTCAAGATCGCTTCCTTGCCGTACACTACACCGATGCCGGTCGGTGCGAAGAGCTTATGCCCGGAGAAAGCATACCAATCGGCGTCCAGCGCCCGCACATCCACGCGCATGTGCGAAACCGCCTGGGCGCCGTCTACCAGCACCTTGGCACCCGCGCTATGCGCCAGGTGATGAACTGCGAGCCGAACAGCGAAATCGTGGGCGGCGGCACACCGCGGCGGGTACATTCGCGACCGAACGCGGCGATCGCGCGCGGATGGGCCAGGAAGAAGCCAGGTTCCTTCCAAACCTTCGTAAGCAACTCATCGAGGTCGTCGGGAGTGGGAGCGCCATGGCGCGTGGCAATCCGCTGGCTCGGCACGATGTTGGAGAGCAAGCCATATTCGGCATTGCGCGCTGCCTGCCGCCAGCAGCGATTGGGCCTGATCCACCGCGCGCCCGAGCAGACGCGGCGTGAGCAGACCGAAGATCGCCGCCCCCAGCGCCGAGATCACCGCGAGCGCCGAGCGCACTTTGTAGCGCAACGCGTAGCCGGTGAGCCGGCGCAGCACATGGGCCATGGCTCGCACATCGATCGGCGGCAGCGCACGATAGGTCTCGGCCGGCACATCGTCATACGAACGAGCTGAACTTGCGGGCGAAAACGCCCATCTCAGGGGTTTAATCAACATGCGTGCAATATGCTCTCCGCGCGGCAAATAGTTCCGATCAGCACAATCCGCACGCGCATATACCGTTGCTGCCGGGTGCGCTACCTCATTGGTTTATCTCATAACAGCTATTGCGCCGTAGCGATGACGCGGTCTTGGGATAACGCCAGTTGCTGCATCGCAACATGTTAAGCAATAATCCGGCAAAAATTCACAAAATTTTTTTGCTTCTTTTCTTCTAAAAACATGCTTTCTAGGTTTTCTGATGTCCCGCTAATCGCCACCCACCGAATCTAAAAGGAATGACTCCCTAGAGGTACGATACCGTACCGAATTTTCAGCCGCCGATGTGTTTCCTGATCAAAGGTGGCATCGCGTTATTAGCAACGATCTACCCGGAGGAAGCAAATGCCTCTAAAATCAGAAGACGTCATTCGCGCACGTCCGCCGATCGAGTTTCCGCCAGTATTGACCCCCGCTCAATGGCGGGAACAATCGCGCCGGCTCCGCGACGTTGCCGAGGAAGAATCCACCGAGGAAATCCGGCGCCGGCTGGGCGACCACGCCCTCAATCTGGCTTTTCTCGCGGAGAAGATCGAACGCAACCGGGAACGCGCCGACCGCTTCGGCACGTGAGCGTCCGGTCTGTCCGAAGATAACAAGGGAAATCAACGGGTTGAAGTGAAGAAGGAAGCATCTTTTTTGAAAAAAAGAAGCAAAAAACTTTCATTCAAATGGATCGGAGCGCACAGTCAGCGCACCGATGCCCCCATTCCTAATTGACAAAGTTTTCTTGCTTCTTTTTGTTCACAAAAAGAAGACTCTTTCTTCACTTCAACCCACTGATCTCACTTATTATCTTTCCGAACACAATCTCACGGCAGCAAGCGTCGATACTCATCGCTCACGAACCGGTAGCACTCGCAGGCGAGGCTCTCCAGACCGTCGCGGTCTACGATCCGGATGCATCCCTGAGATTTCGCGATAAATCCCAAGGACTTCATCTGTCCCAGTGCTACCGTCACGCCGGCGCGGCGCAGTCCCAAATTCGCGGACAATACCTCGTGGCTCAGCGCCAGTTCGTCGCCGTCGGACCGCTCGCTGGCCGACAGCAGCCACCGCGCCAGCCTCTGCCGTACATTGTGCCGGCCGTTGCAAGCAGCCGTCTGCCCGACCTGGATGTGAAACGCGTGGGTAAAGCACAGCAGCAACGATTTGAACTGCTCGTCATCCTCGACGGCCTCCAGCAATGGCTTGGTGGATATCTTGAATGCGGAGCCCTTGAGCAGAACCTTGGCATCGCACGCCGAGGTTCGCGCGCCGAGCATCACAGGAGATCCGATGAAACCCTCCCTCCCGATCACGCCGATCTCGATCGCGGCGCCATCCGACAAGGGCTGCACCATCGAGACCATGCCGTCCTCGATGAAGTAGGCGTGGGCAATGACTTCGCCGGATGCGATCAGCAGCTCCTGAAGCCGCAACGCGACCGGTTCCAGGTGGGGCCGAAGCCGTTCAAACCGGTCCGCCGGCAATGCCCCGAGAAGGCGATTGCGAACCAGATACGCGCTACGGTTGGGACGAGATCGCATTCGCGCTCCAGATCAAATCAGGCGCGAGCACACGCGCGCTCGTAAGACCTCGATCGATGAACAAAATACAATCCGCTACCCCGCACTGTCCAGCGCGGCGCGAGAATCCCGCGTAGTGGGTCCGTTTGAAGTCTGTACCGTCCCGCTCCCCCACCCGGCCACCCACGACAGTATGATTAATGGGTGGCCGGGTGGGGGAGCGGGACGGTACAGACTTCAAACGGACCCACTACCAAAGTTTTTTGCTTCTTTTTTTCAAAAAG
>Ga0302314_10014198_pt1 | contig 13644 bp, 11 predicted proteins | sample III_Palsa_N2_3_FD_200533 | JGI IMG/M metagenome (GOLD analysis project Ga0302314, IMG submission 200533) | Peat permafrost microbial communities from Stordalen Mire near Abisko, Sweden - III_Palsa_N2_3 | ecosystem: Environmental > Terrestrial > Soil > Palsa > Peat permafrost | place: Sweden... | reverse complement strand
ACGATCCGCTGTTCCGCTCCCTTCGCCGGCATGACCCGGATCAGGTTCGGCGGGTTTGCCGCAGGACATGCGGCGTCTCAGCCCGTCGTGGGCTCCCCGGAGAACGCCGCCACCCTAGACCCGTGCCGGATAGGGTCAAGCGCGGATGGCGCGGCGCGACCGCGGACCAGGCAATCCCGTACTCAGCAGGACCGGGCGACAATGATATTGGTTGATGACACGCGATGTCTCAGCGTCTTGAGACGGGCCGCTGCACGTCTGTGAGCGAGCTGCTTCGAGAGGGACCTAGTTTGATCCAAGACCGGGAAGCCCACCTCGCCGCGCTCGACGCCGCGATTGTCCGGGGCTTGGCAGACGCCGACGCCGACCGCACCGAGCCGGCCGAAGAGGTCTTTGACAGGCTCGAACGCAAATATCGGGCGGAGATTGCCGACGACCCCAGCTAGCTCCCGGCTTCCTCGTCGGTCTCCGCCGTCCGTTTTTCACGGGTCAGGGTGGCGACGCGCAGGGCGTTGGTGGCGCCGGCCTGGCCGAAGGGGATGCCGGCCACCACCACCACCGACTGGTCGAATTCGATAAAGCCGTCGCGGCGCGCCAGCAGCAGGGCCTGCCCGACCGCTTCGGTCATGGTGTGGACGGGCGGCGAGACCACCGCGTGCACCCCCCAGGCGACCGCAAGCCGGCGCGCCACCGCCTCGATCGGCGTCAGGCCGATGATCGGCGCCACCGGCCGCTGGCGCGCGATGCGCAGGGCCGTGCGCGCCGACTGGGTGAGGGCGGCGATGGCCGGCGCCTGCACATGGCGTGCGACCTCGGCGGCGGCGGCGCAGATGGCGTCGGAGGTGGCGTGCTCGGGTTCGGGCCGGGTGCGGTCCATGCCGTCGCGCCAGTCCTGGTCCTGCTCCACCCGGTCGATGATCCGGTCCATGATGGCCACGGCTTCGATCGGGTATTGGCCGGCCGCGGTCTCGGCCGACAGCATGACCGCGTCGGCTCCGTCGAACACGGCGGTCGCCACATCCGAGGCCTCGGCGCGGGTCGGCGTCGGCGCCGAGATCATGCTCTCCAGCATCTGGGTGGCGACGATCACCGGCCGGCCTAGCTGGCGCGCGCGCCGTACGATCCGCTTCTGGGCGATGGGCACCGCTTCCGGCGGCAGTTCGACCCCGAGGTCGCCGCGCGCCACCATCACCCCGTCCGATAGGGCGATGATCTCGTCGAGCCGGTCCAGCGCCTGCGGCTTCTCGAGCTTGGAGATGATCCAGGCCCGGCCGGCGACCAGCTCGCGCGCTTCCTGCACGTCCTCAGGCCGCTGCACGAACGACAGACCCACATAGTCGACCCCGATATCGAGGGCGAAGGCGAGATCCAGCCGGTCCTTGGCGGTCAGCGCCGGGATGGCCAGGACCACGTCGGGCACGTTGACGCCCTTGCGGTCGGTGAGCCGTCCGCCGACGGCCACTACCGTCTCGAGATAGTCCGGTCCCTTGCGCGTCACCTGCAGGCGCAGCTTGCCGTCGTCGAGCAGCAGGGTGGCGCCCTCCTGGGCCGCGTCGATGATCTCGGGGTGGGGCAGGTTGGCGCGCCGGCCGTCGCCCGTGGTCGGGTTGAGATCGAGCCGGAAGGGCGCGCCCGGCTTCAGGAAGACGCCGCCGCCGGTGAAGCGGCCGACCCTGAGCTTCGGTCCCTGCACATCGGCCAGGACCCCGATCGGGCGGCGGAATTTGGCCTCCGCCTCGCGGATCATGCCCATCCGCTCGGCATGGTCGGCGTGTTCGCCATGACTGAAATTCAGGCGAAAGACGTCGGCGCCGGTCAGGAAAAGCCGCTGGATCATCTCCGGCGTGGCGCTCGCCGGACCCAGGGTGGCGACGATCTTCGTGCGGCGGGAGCGTCTGACGCGTTCTCGGGCGGGCATCTGCATCCCTGATGGTGGCGCAGACCTTATAGACGGCTCCGGCCGCGGGTTAAGGGGCGATTGCACAATTCCGCTACACAGCGCTCCCCATCGACGCGACCCCCGCAAGTGTGCAATACCAATCGCTTCGGCCAATGGCATTATTACGATCGAGCAGTTTTCCAGGGGTGGCCCTTGACCGCAGACATTGACATTCCAGGGCTCAATCCGGCGCCGACCAAGCACCGCAGACTGGTGGAGTGGGTGGCCGAGATCGCTGCCCTGACCCAGCCCGCCCGGGTGCACTGGTGCGACGGATCGGAGGCGGAATGGGAGCTGCTGACCCGGCAGCTGGTCGCGTGCGGCACGCTGAAGGCGCTGAATCCCGAAAAGCGTCCGAACTCCTTCTACGCCGCCTCCGATCCGCGCGACGTGGCGCGGGTGGAGAGCCGCACCTTCATCTGCTCCAAGGACGAGGGCGACGCGGGCCCGACCAACAACTGGGCCGATCCGGCCGAGATGCGCGCCACCCTGCAGCCGCTGTTCAAGGGGTCGATGCACGGGCGGACCATGTTCGTCGTGCCGTTCTGCATGGGGCCGCTGGGCTCCAAGATCTCCGCCCTCGGCGTCGAGATCACCGACAGCGCCTACGTGGCGATCTCGATGCGGGTGATGACCCGGATGGGCAAGGCGGCCCTGGAGGAGCTCGGCGAGGACGGCTTCTTCGTGCCGGCCGTGCACACCCTGGGCGCGCCGCTGAAGCCCGGCCAGAAGGACGTGGCCTGGCCGTGCAACGAGACCAAGTACATCGTCCACTATCCTGAGACCCGCGAGATCTGGTCCTATGGCTCGGGCTATGGCGGCAACGCCCTGCTCGGCAAGAAATGCTACGCCCTGCGCATCGCCTCGGTGATGGCCAGGGACGAGGGCTGGCTGGCCGAGCACATGCTGATCCTCAAGCTGACCTCGCCCAAGGGCCAGCAGCACTACATCGCCGCCGCCTTCCCGAGCGCCTGCGGCAAGACCAACCTGGCGATGCTGCAGCCGACCATCCCGGGCTGGAAGGCCGAGACCATCGGCGACGACATCTGCTGGATGCGCTTCGGCGAGGACGGCCGGCTCTACGCCATCAATCCCGAATACGGCCTGTTCGGCGTCGCGCCGGGCACGGGGGTGGACACCAACAAGAACGCCATCGACGCGCTCTACGCCAACACGGTGTTCACCAATGTGGCGCTGACCCCGGACGGCGACGTCTGGTGGGAGGGGCTGACCGACGAGCCGCCGCCGCTGTTGACCGACTGGCGCGGCGAGCCCTGGTCCAGGCCGACCGCCATGGGCCCGGCCGCCCACCCCAACGCCCGTTTCGCCGTGCCGGCGAGCCAGGTGCCGATCATCGCGCCCGAGTGGGAAGACCCCAAGGGCGTGCCGATCTCGGCCATCCTGTTCGGCGGCCGGCGCGCCACCTCTGTGCCCCTGGTGACCGAGGCCTTCAACTGGCAGCACGGCGTGTTCCTGGCTTCGAACGTGGCCTCGGAAGGCACGGCGGCGGCCGAGAACAAGGTCGGCGAACTGCGCCGCGACCCCTTCGCCATGCTGCCGTTCTGCGGCTACAACATGGGCGACTACTTCGGCCACTGGCTGAAGATGGGCAAGCGCACTGAGGCGGCGAAGCTGCCGCGCATCTATTTCGTCAACTGGTTCCGCAAGGACGAGGGCGGCAAGTTCGTCTGGCCTGGCTATGGCGAGAACAGCCGCGTGCTGAAATGGATCGTCGAGCGGATCGAAGGCGAGGCCGACGCGCAGATGACGCCGATCGGCTATCTGCCGACCAAGGCGTCGCTCGACGTCTCGGGCCTGACGATCTCCGATCACCAGCTTGATCTGCTGCTTTCGGTCGATACCGAGGTGTGGATCGAAGAGGCGTCGCTGATCCCGCCGGCCTACGAGAAGTTCGGCGACCGACTGCCGCGCGAGCTCTGGGACGAGCATGCCGCCCTCGTCGGGCGGCTGGAAGGCGCGGCGCCTGCCCGACGCCCCGCGGCGATGAGCGCGGCGGAGTAGACCGGAGCCGCTTCTAAAGCCGCGCTTGTGACGTCGATCGGGGCGCCTGGACCATACCGGTTCAACGAGTGGGGGAATTCGGTGCGCTTTTGCTTGTCGAGCTCCACAAGTCGGGGGTAGGGTCCAGGCAAACATCGAGGCCGGATACCTGATGGTGCGCCATACCGGAATCTCCGGACCCCGAAGTCACGAGGGGTGAGGAGAGCGTATTGGAACCCACCAACGTTGGGTCGCCGGACTATTTCCATAAAGTCGTCGACTGCCAATGGGCCTGCCCGGCGCACACGCCGGTGCCCGAATACATCCGTCTGATCTCCGCCGGCCGCTATGCCGACGCGTATATGGTCAACTGGCGTTCCAATGTGTTTCCGGGCATTTTGGGCCGGACCTGCGACCGCCCGTGCGAACCGGCCTGTCGTCGGGGCCGGGTGGAGGATGAACCGGTCGCCATCTGCCGACTCAAGCGCGTCGCCGCCGACAACAAGGGCGACGTCTCGGCCCGCATGCCCCAGGCGGCCGCCAATGGAAACGGCAAGCGCATCGCCTGCATCGGCGCCGGCCCCGCCTCGCTGACCGTGGCGCGCGACCTGTCGCCGCTGGGCTACGAAGTGACCATCTTCGACGACCAGAAGAAGGCCGGCGGCTTCATCCGCAGCCAGATCCCGCGCTTCCGCCTGCCGGAAGAGGTGATCGACGAAGAGGTGAAGTTCATCACCGACCTCGGCCCGGTCATGCGCCAGGACCAGCGCATCGAGAGCCTGAAGTCGGTGCTGGACCAGGGCTATGACGCGGTGTTCGTCGGCGCCGGCGCGCCGCGCGGTCGCGACCTCGACGTGCCCGGCCGTCAGGAGGCCGCCGCCAACATCCACATCGGCATCGACTGGCTGTCGAACGTCTCCTTCGGCCACATCGAGAAGGTCGGCCGGCGCGTGATCGTGCTCGGCGGCGGCAACACCGCCATGGACTGCTGCCGCACCTCGCGCCGGCTGGGCGGCGAGGACGTGAAAGTGATCGTCCGCTCGGGGTTCGAGGAGATGAAGGCCTCGCCCTGGGAGAAGGAGGACGCCATGCACGAGGGCATCCCGATCCTCAACTACCTGGTGCCCAAGGCCTTCCTGCACCAGGGCGGCCGACTGACCGGCATGAGCTTCGAGAAGGTGGCGCCGGTCTATGACGACAAGGGCCGCCGCTCGCTGAAGCCGACCGGCGAACCCGACGAGACCTTCGACTGCGACGACGTCCTGGTCGCCATCGGCCAGGAGAACGCCTACCCCTGGATCGAGCGCGACATCGGCATCGCGTTCGACGACCGCTGGGACATGCCGGTGGTGGACGAGGTCACCTTCCAGTCGACCAATCCCAGGGTCTTCTTCGGCGGCGACGCCGCCTTCGGCCCCAAGAACATCATCTGGGCCGTGGCCCACGGGCACGAGGCCGCGGTCTCCATCGATCTCCTGTGCAACGACCAGGACGTGAAGGACCGGCCGCCGCCGATGGTCCATCTGGCCAGCCAGAAGATGGGCATCCACGAGTGGAGCTACGACAACGACATCTCCAACGACCTGCGCTTCAAGGTCCCGCTGCGCGACACCGCCGTCGCGCTGAAGGACATCAAGGTCGAGGTCGAGCTCGGTTTCGATGCGAAGCTCGGCTACGCCGAGGCTCAGCGCTGCCTGAACTGCGATGTGGAGACCGTGTTCGCCACCTCGCTCTGCATCGAGTGCGACGCCTGCATGGACATCTGTCCGGTGGACTGCATCACCTTCACCGACAACGGGCAGGAGGACGAGCTGCGAACGCGGCTCAAGGCGCCGGCGCCCAATCCGGAGCAGGCGCTCTATGTCTCCAGCGACCTGCCGACCGGCCGGGTGATGATCAAGGACGAGGACGTCTGCTTGCACTGCGGGCTCTGCGCCGAGCGCTGCCCGACCGGGGCCTGGGACATGCAGAAGTTCCGGCTCGACATCATCCACGCCGACATGGCGCCCGCCGGGTGCGGCGCCCACAAGAGGGCCGCGGCATGACCGCCGTCGCCGCCGTCAACGACTTCGTCGTCAAGTTCGCCAATGTGAACGGATCGGGGTCGGCCAGCGCCAACGCCCTGTTCGGCAAGTCGATCCTGCGCATGGGCGTGCCCGTGGCCGCCCGCAACATCTTCCCCTCCAACATCCAGGGCCTGCCCACCTGGTACGAGGTGCGCGTCTGCGAGGCCGGCTGGCTTGGCCGGCGCGGCGGGGTCGACCTGATGGTGGCGATGAACCCGCAGACCTGGGTCGCCGATGTCGCCTCGATCGAGCCCGGCGGTTATCTGTTCTACGATTCCACCCGGCCCCTGCCGCCCTCGGCCTTCCGCGGCGACATCAATGTGGTCGGCCTGCCGCTGACCGAGATCGTCAACAACCGCTACCAGGAAGCGCGCAAGCGCCAGCTGCTGAAAAACATCGTCTACGTCGGGGCCCTGTCCTACCTGCTCGACATCGAGGCTGGGGTGATCGAGCAACTGCTCGGCGAGGAGTTCGCGAAGAAGCCCAAACTGATCCCCGAAAACATCGAGGCCTTCCACCTCGGCCGCGACGCGGCGGCCGAGCACTGCGCGCCGATCCACCTGAAGGTCGTTCGCGCCGACAAGGTGGGCGACCGGATCTATCTCGAGGGCAACGCCGCCGCCGGGCTCGGCGCGGTCTATGGCGGCGCCACGGTCTGCGCCTGGTATCCGATCACCCCCTCAACCTCGCTGGCCGAGGCCTTCCAGTCCTACTGCAAGGAATTCCGTACCGATCCGGCCACCGGGCAGGGCAATTACGCCATCGTCCAGGCCGAGGACGAGATCGCCTCCATCGGCATCGTCATCGGCGCCAGCTGGAACGGGGCCCGCGCCTTCACCTGCACCTCTGGCCCCGGCATCTCGCTGATGCAGGAGTTCGTCGGCCTGTCGTATTTCGCCGAGATTCCGGCGGTGATCTTCGACGTGCAGCGCGGCGGCCCCTCCACCGGCATGCCGACCCGCACCCAGCAGGCTGACCTGATCGGCGCCGCCTACGCCAGCCATGGCGACACCAAGCATGTGCTGCTGCTGCCCGAAGACCCGCGTGAATGTTTCGAGTTCGGGGCCCAGGCCTTCGACCTCGCCGACCGGCTGCAGACCACCATCTTCGTGATGCTCGACCTCGACATCGGCATGAACGAATGGCTGTGCAAGCCGCTCAGCTGGGACGACAGCCGGCGCATGGACCGCGGCAAGGTGATGACCGCCGACATGCTCGACGACGGGCGCGACTTCGGCCGCTATCTCGACGTCGACGGCGACGGCGTCGCCTATCGCACCTATCCATCGACCCACCCGACCAAGGGCGCCTACTTCACCCGCGGCACCTCACGTGACCGTTATGCACGCTATTCCGAAGAGGGCGCGGTCTATGTCGACAACATGCAGCGCCTGCTGCGCAAGTTCGAGACGGCCAAGGCGCTGGTCCCCCAGCCGGTGCTCCGCCCCGCCAAGCGGCCGGCGCGCGACGGGGTGATCTATTTCGGCTCGACCGCCGTGGCCATGGACGAGGCGCTGGCGGCGCTGGAGGACGAGGGCGTGGGTCTCGACGCCCTGCGGCTCCGGGCCTTCCCGTTCCCGGACAGCGTGTTCGACTTCATCGCCGCACACGAACGGGTGTTCGTGGTCGAGCAGAACCGCGACGCCCAGCTGCGCTCGCTGCTGGTCAACGAAGGCGAGATCGATCCGGCCAAGCTGGTCCCCGTGCTACATTACGACGGCACGCCGATCACCGCCCGGTTCATCACCGGCGAGATCGCCCGCAGGCTAAACCCCGCAGTGTCGGAGGCCGCCGAATGACCTACATCCTCAAGCCTCGCCTGCACCACCCGGGCCTGACCCCCAACGCCCTCGGCTATACCCGGCGCGACTACGAGGGGAAGGTCTCGACCCTCTGCGCCGGCTGCGGCCACGACTCCATCTCCGCGGCCATCGTCCAGGCCTGCTTCGAACTCGACATCGAACCGCATCGGCTGGCCAAGCTGTCGGGCATCGGCTGCTCGTCCAAGACGCCGGACTATTTCCTGGGCGCCTCGCACGGGTTCAACTCCGTGCACGGACGGATGCCGAGCGTGCTCACCGGCGCCAACCTGGCAAACCGCGAGCTGATCTATCTCGGGGTCTCCGGCGACGGGGATTCGGCCTCGATCGGCCTCGGCCAGTTCGCCCACGCGGTCCGCCGCGGGGTCAATATGATGTACATGGTCGAGAACAACGGCGTGTACGGCCTGACCAAGGGCCAGTTCTCGGCCACCTCCGACCGTGGCTCCAAGTCCAAGGGCGGCGCGACCAACAACGACAGCCCCATCGACCTCGCGGCCTTGGCCCTGCAGCTCGGCGCGACCTATGTGGCGCGATCGTTCTCGGGCGACAAGACCCAGCTCGTGCCGCTGATCAAGGGCGCCCTGACCCACAAGGGCGCGGCCATCATCGACACCCTGTCGCCCTGCGTCGCCTTCAACAACCACGCGGGCTCGACCAAGAGCTACGACTATGTGCGGGAGCACAACGCGGCGCTGAACCGGCTCGACTTCATGGAGGACCATGAGGAGATCACTGCCGAGTATGCGCCAGGATCCGTCGAATACGTCACCCAGCACGACGGCTCGGTGCTGAAGCTGCGCAAGCTGCACGCCCACTACGATCCGACCGACCGCGCCGCGGCCCTGGCCTATCTGCATGAGCGGGCGGCCCAGGGCGAGATCGTCACCGGCCTGCTCTATGTGGATGCCGAGCCCAAGGAGCTGCACGACTATCTGAACACGACGGCCAGGCCGCTCAATCAGTTGTCGGACGATAGCCTGGTCCCGGGCGCCAAGGCGCTGGACGCGGTCAACGCCGGCCTGCGCTAGCCTTCTTCAATAGTGCAGCGACAGGCCGATGCCGAAGCGACCGCGCGGCCGGTGGTAAGAGACGCTCTCATCCTGGTAGAGCGGGCGATCGGTGCTCGGATGCATGTAGCCGACCATGGCCGATACGTTGTCACGGCGCCAGCCGAGGCCCGCGGACTGGTCGAACAGGCTGCCATCCGGGCCGTTCACCAGCCGGTCGGGCGCCGTCGCGTCGACCGCGCGCCCCTTCACCGCGGCGAAGACGCCAAAGCCAGACGCCGTCTCCAGGGCGACCTTGTGCTCAGGATCGGGCGTCGCCGTCCAACTGTGGGCCGAGGATGGTGTGGTCGACGAAGCGCTGTTCGCTACGACCCTCTGCTGCGCCCCGGCGATGCAGGGCCCCAGCAGCGCAGCGGCGAAGAGGCAAAGGCCGCCTAGGAAGGGCCGTTTTGAAATACTGCGCTTGGCGAGGGGGAGCATGGAACCTCCGCACGCTGGTCTTGCTGCGGAAAGGTCTGATCGGGCTTCCGGTTCCCTGAACCGCGGCCGAAATGTGTCCGGACCGCCCGGCGCCGGTTTTCAGAACAGCCCGGCCAGAAGATTGATCGTCAGGGCCAGGACGACGGTGTTGAAGGTGAACGCGATCACGCCGTGCACCGTGCCGATCCGGCGGAGCGCCTTGGTCTTGAAACTGACGTCGGCGGTCTGGCTGGCGACGCCCAGCACGACGGCGAAATAGAGGAAGTCCCAGTAGTCAGGCGTGTCGTCGTCCGGAAACTGCAACCCCTTCACGATCCCGCCGTGCTTGCCTTCGGCCGGGGCGTAGTACTCGTGCGCGTAGTGCAGGGCGAAGATCAGCTGCACCAGGAACCAGGAGGCGATCACCGTGGCAAAGGCGAGCGCGATGCGCAGGATCTTGATATAGCCGACGTCGGTCTTGGCCAGGGACAGCTCCTTGGCGATGGCGCCGATGGAGATGGTGGCGGCCACCAGCACCAGGCCCAGGATGAAATGCTGGCCCTCGTCCTGGACCTTTGCCCGGATGCGCATGTCGCAGTCGTCGCTCTGGACCATCACCCGCAGCATGGAGCCGCAGAACCAGACCACCGCCGCATCCCAGGCGAACAGGGCGCGGGTCGAGGGCCGAAGCCCGTTGGGGATGATTGACAGGCCGAGCGCGGCCAGCACGCCGACCAGGATCGCCGCCATCAACCGTGGCCGACTGGCGAAGGGGCCGGCGATCCGGCTGAGCCAGCTGGGCGGATGGAAGACCCGGCGATGGTCGGGCAGGTCGGCGCGCGCTGTCATTGCGCCGGCTCCTTGGGGGCGATGGAGACCAGCTCCAGGTCGAACACCAGGGGCGACCCCGCAGGGATCTTGGGCTTGGCCTGATCGCCGTAGGCCAGATAGGCGGGGATGTAGATTCGCCATTGGTCGCCGGGGCGCATCAGCTTGAGGGCGGCGGAAAAGCCGGCGATGACGTCCGACACCTTGAAGCTCGCCTCGCCGGTCCCGTCGCCGCCGGAGGCGTCGAACTGGGTCCCGTCGGTCAGCTTGCCGATATAGTGGACAGTCACCGTGTCGGTGCGCGCGGGATGAACCCCGTCCGCGGGTCCGGCCTTCAGCACCTTGTAGCTCAGTCCGGGCAGGGCGGTGACGCCGGCCTGATGTCCGGTCTTGGCGAAGAAGGCCTTCTCCTTCCCGGCGGGCGTGTCCGCCACGGGCGCGGCCATCGCGGCGACGGGCAGCAACAGGCCGACGAGGCCGATCGTCAACAGGCGTCCGTTGAAACAACTCATGAATCGCATCCCCTTTGAGCGTTGCGGCATACCTTCAGACGGACACAGCGGCGTGTCCATGGCGTCGGGGTCTTGATCATCTGGCCCAGCGGCGCGAAACGGTCCGCATGAGCTTCAATCCGCCCGCCGCCGACCTGATCTTCACCCTGCGCCATGTGGCCGGCCTGCCGGGCCTCGCCGAGGCTTTCCCCGACGCCGACCCGGAAACGGTGGAGGCCATCCTTTACGCGGCCTCCGATTTCGCCCGTGACGTCATCGCCCCCCTGAACCGGATCGGCGACCAGAAGGGCGCCGTCTACGCCAACGGCCGGGTCACCGCCGCGCCCGGCTACGCCGACGCCTACCGCCAGTTCGCCGCCGGCGGCTGGAACTCGCTGGCGGCCGATCCGGCCTACGGCGGCCAGGGCCTGCCCAAGGCGATCGAGGTCGCGGTGTTCGAGATGGTGCAGTCGGGCTCCCTGGCCTTCGGCCTCTGCCCCATGCTGACCCTGGCCGGGATCGAGGCGCTGCAGGCCTACGGCTCCGACCGGCAGAAGGCGCTCTACCTGCCGAAGATGATTTCCGGCGAATGGACCGGGACCATGAACCTGACCGAGCCGCAGGCGGGCTCGGACCTCGCCGCCATTACCACCATGGCCCGGCCGGACGGGAACGGCGGCTGGCTGCTGACCGGCCAGAAGATCTTCATCACCTGGGGCGACCACGACGCCACCGACAACATCGTCCACCTGATCATCGCCCGCACGCCGGACGCCCCGCCCGGGGTCAAGGGCATCTCCCTGTTCCTGACCACCACGGTCGAGGTCGACGACGACGGCAGGCCCGGCGCCCGCAACGCGCTCCGGCCGGGCTCGATCGAGCACAAGCTCGGCATCCATGCCTCGCCGACCTGTGTCATGCTCTACGAGGGGGCCAAGGCCGAACTGGTCGGCCAGATCGGCCAGGGCCTGCCGCAGATGTTCACCATGATGAACGCCGCCCGCCTGCAGGTGGGCGTGCAGGGCGTGGCCATCGCCGAACGCGCCTACCAGCAGGCGCTCGAGTTCGCCCGCGAGCGCAGGCAGGGCCGCTCGGTGTGGACCGGCCAGGGCGGCGCCGCGATCTATGATCATCCGGACGTGCGGCGGACCCTGGCGCTGATGAAGGCGAAGATCGAGGCGGCGCGGGGTCTTTGCCTGTCCACCGCCGTCGCTGCCGACCTCGCTCGCCACGCCCCGACCGAAGCGGCGCAGGATCGCGCCCGCCGGCGGGAAGAGATCCTGACCCCGATCGCCAAGGCCTGGTCGACCGACATGGGCGTCTGGGCCGCCTCCGCCGGCGTTCAGGTGCACGGCGGCATGGGTTTCATCGAAGAGACCGGCGCCGCCCAGCACTATCGCGACGCCCGTATCCTGCCGATCTACGAGGGGACCAACGGTATCCAGGCGGCCGACCTTGTGGGGCGGAAGCTCGGCATGGATGGCGGCGCGGCGCTGACGGAACTGGCCGCGGACATCCGCGCCGACGTGGCCCGGATCGAGGCGGCTCTGCCCGGTGTTGCGGCCCGCCTCGGGGCCGGGGTCGACGCCATGGAGGCGGCCGGCGCCTGGCTTGGCGAAAAGCGCGGCACGGCCGATGCGGCCGCCGGCGCGAGCGCCTTCCTGCAGCTGTGCGGCGATGTCTGCGGTGGCTGGATGCTGGCCCGCGGCGCCCTGGCCGACCCCGAGGGCCAACGGCCGGCGTTGGCGCGGCTCTATGCGGAGCAGGTGCTGGCCGGCGCCTCGGGCCTCGCCGCGGCTGTGGTGCAGGGCGCGGACGATCTGGCGGCGCTGGAGCTTACTTAGCAGCGCTTAGAGAACGCAGCCGACGTCTGTCTGAGTGAAGTCGCGCCCGACATAGAGCAAGGGGCATCCGTGCTCGATTGCAACGGCGTACGAGAAGCAATCGCCGAAATTGAGGGCGGCCGGATGTACACCCTTGCCCCAGCGCGCATAGGCAGCTTCTACTCGCCGGGCCGACGTTGGCGTCACGTCGACGATCTGGACGCCAAGTCCCTCGATCAGCCGCTCCATCTCGTTCTTCAATCGGCGTCGCGCTGCGACGATCAGGGCTTCGGCGACCGTGGCCGCGGAGATGAGGAGCTCGTCCTCGGCCTCCAACGCAGCGGCGCAGGCGCCAGCTTGCGGCTCGCCCAGAAGGATCGCCATCAACGCCGAAGTATCGATCGCAATCACCGAGGCAGTCCGTCCTCGTCATAAAGGAAGTCCTGGCTTCGTTCGGCGGTCGGTCCAGGTGCAGCTTTGGCAGCCGCGGATGCCCGAACCGAGTCCAGCAGCGCGCGCCGGGAAGTCCTGTTGGACGCCGCCTTGACCGGCGTAAGGCGTACCGCCGGATGTCCGTGGCGGGTCAGGATGATTTCATCTCCAGCCTCGGCCCGGCGGACCAGCTCCGTCAATTGTCCTTTGGCCTCTGTCACGGACACTTTCACGGCCCTGCTTTCCCCATCTAGAGCGGTGCTCAACGCGGAAAAACTTAGACCATTGGGTGGTCCATATCAATGACGGAGCTCGTTCACCCCTTCGCCAACCGCGTGATCGCGTCGGCGAGGGGCCTGGCGGCGGCGTCGTAGTCCTCCCAGGGCCAGTCCTGGTCGACCAGCGCTGGGGCGGTGCGGATCGTGAAGCGGAGCGGATCGAGGCCAGCGCGCACCTGGGTCCATCTCAGCGGCATGGAGACCGGCGCGCCGGCCCGCGCCCGCGGGGTCAGCACCGCGGCGGCTGTCGACATGCGGTCGTTGCGCAGATAATCGAGGAAGATGCGGCCGTTTCGCTGGGCCTTGGCCATATTGACCACGAAGGCGTCCGGGTGGTCGGCGGCGATCTGTTCGCAGACGCTGCGGGCGAAGGCCTTGGCGGCCGGCCAGTCGGGGCCGCCCTTGGCGGGCGGCGCCAGAGGGGTGGTCACGTGCAGCCCCTTGCCGCCGGTGGTCTTGCAGAAGCCGATCAGGCCCACGGCCTCGAGCCGATCGCG
>Ga0302314_10014197_pt1 | contig 13645 bp, 15 predicted proteins | sample III_Palsa_N2_3_FD_200533 | JGI IMG/M metagenome (GOLD analysis project Ga0302314, IMG submission 200533) | Peat permafrost microbial communities from Stordalen Mire near Abisko, Sweden - III_Palsa_N2_3 | ecosystem: Environmental > Terrestrial > Soil > Palsa > Peat permafrost | place: Sweden... | reverse complement strand
CAGCGAGTTTCCCTGCAAGCGGCTGCGCACCGCTCATGCCGCCGCAACCTGAAGTGAGCAGCAGCCGGCCTGCGAGCGTGCCGCCGAAATTCTTGCGCGCGATCGCCATGAACGTCTCGAACGTGCCCTGCAAAATCCCCTGGCTGCCGATATATTGCCAGGCGGCGGCGGTCATACCTGGATAGACGGTGAGACCCATGGCGTCGAGCTTGCGGCGGTTTTCCTCGCCGCTCCAATCGCCCACAAGGTTGCCATTGGCCATGATGACAAGCGGCGTCGTGATCTGACCCGGAAAGACGCCAATCGGCTTACCCGATTGCATAACGAGGGTCTGATCCTCGCGCATTGTCGAGAGGGTCGCGACAATACGATCAAAGCTGTTCCAGTCACGCGCCGCGCGCGCAACCGACATATAGATGACAAGATTTTCAGGATCCTCGGCATTTTCCAGGTTGTTCTCGAGCAAGCGCAAGATGGCTTCCTGTCGCCAACCCTTGCAGCGCAAGACTAGGCCACGCCCGGCCTTTACTTCCTTGCCGCGACGGACGGGAATATTCATCTCACGCCTCCTCAACCAGGGGGACCCAGCCGGGCTCGGCCTTGACCCGCGCAAGCCACGCGCCGATCGCCGGAAATCGTTCCATCTCGTAACCGCCCTGCGAGGCCATCGACACATATCCGAACATGCCGATGTCAGCGATAGTGTAGCGGTTATCGACAAGCCAGTCGTGCGCGGCGAGCCAATCCTCGAGCTTCGCCAGCGCCACATAGGCGCCCTCCTGAAAATCAGCGATCCGGCTCTTCATCTGGTCGGCAATCCCGCGCATGTTGTAGAACCGAGGCAATGCCAAAGCGCGCAGCAGATCGGCCTGCTCGAACGTCAGCCAGCTCGTGACTTCGGCGCGAAGATAGCGATCGCACGGCAGCAATGGCGAGCCTTCCGCCAGATAGAGCATGATCGCGGCCGACTCCACGATGGTGCGGCCATCCTCGAGCTCAAGTACCGGCACGCGGGCAAAGCGGCTCTTGGCCCGGAACGCCGGATCGCTGGTCGCGCCCTTGGCCAGATCGACCGTGACACGTTCAAAGGGGATGCCAAGCTGCGTCAGCAGGATGCGCACCTTCCAGGCATTGCCGGATAACCGGCTATCGTAGAGTCGCAACATGGCAGGTTCAGCCCTTCTCACAAATAAGATTGCATATCGACGCCCATGGCTTTCTCGACCTCCGGGAAGACCGCGGGGTCGAGCGCGCCTCTGCCAACGGGGAATTTCGACCGATGCGCGATGATGACGGCTACGCGGCAGCCGGGCTTGGATTCCGATATCGACACCACTTCGCCGGTCTGCGGATCCAGCGTTCCGATCATGTCGGGAAATGTGGCCACGCGCTTGCCTGCGAAATCCGCGGTCATGAACTCGTTGTAGACACCGAGCGTCGCCTCGCCGTTCTTGCCCTGTACGGTCATCTGGCCGAGATCAAACCCGCCGCCATAGGCTACGCTGTTGGCTGTGACCTCGCCATTAACAAGCAGCTCACCGCCAAGGAATTCGACCGTCGCGCGAACACGATCGGCTCCTTTGGCCGCAAGCATGGCACGGCCAAGATCGAGCTGGAACGTAATCGCGCCCGCGGCGCCGTTCTCTTTGATGAAACCCGCCGTCAGCGGACCGCGCGCGGCATAGATCAGACCGCCATTGATCACGGCAGCATTCCGCATCACATTCGAGGTGCGGACGATGTCGCCTTCCGCAGAGATGGCGAACTCCGACTTTTCAGACTTGTTGCCACTGCAGGCAATTTGCGTGATTGAAAGGTCGAGCCGCGACGCCAGTCCCATGCCGCCCATTTTGACGGTCGGATGTCCGCGTCCGTTCGAAGCGGCGTCGATATAGTCGAGCCCGAGCGCGGCCGCGACCAGCCATGCGTTGAAGCCCGGCACGTGACCGCAGATCACGCCGGCCGGTGGCTTGTCCAGTTTTTCGATCAACCGCCGGGCAGCGTTGATGGCGTCACGCGGCTTGATCGCCCAATTGGCAAAGCCCGGTGCTCCGACCGCAGTCGCTGTGATGACATTTGCGTCCGGTTCAAGCTCATCAAGCGCAATCAGACGAACGCCGCCATAGTCGAGCGCCATTCGACCGAGTCCGCGATTCTTGTCGACCGCATTCCGGCCGCTGCCGCCCGCCGACAGGAATAATCCCCCGACCAGTCCTGCTTCTAGATCTTCCGTTGTCAGCATTCGCGCCATTGTTCTTCCTTTCGCCCGCAACGCAGCCCTGTCGATGACTAAATTGGCGCATCCGTGCCGAGAAAGGCCGCAAACATCGAACCGGCCGCCTTGGCTTCCAACGCCGTGCCCTGATAAACCTGTACACCTGACGATAGAACGCAGACTTGATCGGCCACATCGAGCGCACGCGCGGTGTTTTGCTCCACCAACACGATGGTAAGGCCCTCGCGCTTCAACGTCAGCAGTGTGTCGAGACAGAGATCGACCATTTTCGGCATCAGACCCAGCGACAGCTCATCGACCAACAACAGGCGCGGTTCAGCCATCAGCGCCCGGCCAATCGCCAGCATCTGCTGCTCGCCGCCCGACAGCGATCCTGCCAACTGTGTTCGCCGCTCGTGCAATCTCGGAAAATAGCCGAATACGCGGTCGCGCTTGGAAGCGTCCCGACCGATCGGGCGCGCATAACCCCCGACTGTCAGGTTCTCATCGACCGTGAGGTCGGAGAACAATTGGCGCCCTTCCGGTACCAGCGAAATCCCGAGGCTGACGCGATCGATGGCGCGGCGGCGCGTGATATCTTCTGCCTCAAGGAGAATGCGACCGCCGTGAATATCCACGTGTCCCATGATCGCCATGATGGTCGAGGTCTTGCCCGCCCCATTGGCGCCAAGCAGCGCGAACACCGAGCCGGCCGGGACGTCGAAGCTGACATTGTGCACGGCCTCAATCGAGCCGTAGCCGCAGTTGAGATTCTCAACCTTCAGCATGGTTCACCATCCCGCCGCCGACATAGGCATCATGCACAACCGGATCGGCCATTACTTGTCGCGGTTCGCCGTCGCCGATCACCTGGCCGTTGTTCAATACGATCAGGCGCCGGCAGACCCGCATCACTTCTTCCAGATTATGCTCGACCAGCACCACGGTGATACCCTGGACATGAACCTCGCCGATGGTTTCGACCTGCTTCGATGCCTCGGTGCGGTTCAAGCCGGCCAGCGGTTCATCGAGCAGGATTACCCGAGGGTCGACCGCAAGCGCGCGTGCGAGCTCGAGCCGCTTCATCTGACCGAGTGGCAACGAGCCTGCTAGCTTGCCCTCGGTACCGGACAATCCGACCCGGCCGAGAATATGCGCCGCGCGCTCGTTCTCACGGCGGCGCGCGACGTGCATCATGGCGCGAAACGGATTGGATGTGTGCCGATAGCCCGCACCAAGCACGACGTTGTCGAGCACCGTCATAGCGCGAAACGGCCGCACGATCTGGTGCGTCAACGCGAGACCCTGCCGTACCCGCGCCGCGGTCGCATCTGCTGTCACGTCGATATCCGAAAGCCGGACGCGTCCTCTGTCAGGACGTAACAAGCCTGCGATAATCCGGATCAGCGTCGTCTTGCCGGCGCCGTTTGGCCCGATCAGCCCGACGAAGTCGCCCTGATCGACCGTGAACGAAACGCCGTCCACCGCCTGCACGCCGCCGAAGCGGATCGCCACATCGTCCAGGGCCAGCGCCGCGCTCATGATCGCCTCGCGCGCAGGAAGAGGTTTTGCATCAGGGTCGCAAGACCACCCGGCGCCAGCCGAATCACCAGCACCAGCAACCCGCCAAAAACCAGCAGGCGATAGTCGTTCACAAAACGGATCGCCTCAGGCAGCAAGGTCAACCCGACCGCGGCGACCACCACGCCCCACGTCGAACCGATGCCGCCGATTACGACCATCGCCATCAACATCACCGAGAAGATAAAGTCGAAAGCATCAGGAGTAATGAACTGCGTGAAAAACGCGTAGAGGCCGCCGGCAACGCCTGCAAGCGCGGTCCCGATACCGAAGGCTGCGAGCTTGTACGCGCCGGCATTGATGCCAAGGGTGGCCGCCGCACCTTCGTCCTCGCCGACGGCGCGAAAGGCAAAGCCCATCCAGGACCGGCCGACGTAGAAGCTCAGCGCGATCGTCGCGACGGCGAACAGCAGAATCATCGTCATGTTGCCGGCAGCGCCAAGGCCGGTTGCAGGAATGCCGCTGATGCCCATCTCGCCACCCAGCCACGACTGCTTGCGGACGAAGCCGACGAACAGGAAATTCACACCGATCGTGGTGACCGCGAGAAAATCGGTACGCACGCGAAGTGAGGCGAAGCCAACGATGATGCCGAGTACGCTGCCTGTAACCAGGGCCGCGACGATCGCCAGCGCAACGCTTCCGCTGCCGACCATGGTCAGCGCCGCCGCATAGGCACCCGCACCGAAAAAGGCACCGTGGCCGAGACTGATCTGACCGCAGAAGCCGCTGATCAAATTCAGGCTGACCGCCAGAATGACGTTGATACCAATGATCGAAACGATGCTGACGTCATAGGCGCTCATGCCGCGCGCGCTCCGGTGAACCCTTGCGGCCGGATCATCAAGAGCAGGATGAGGGCGAGAAATGCAATCGCATCGCGGTCAAGCCAGGCGCCAATGAAAATCGTGCCATAAGCTTCGACCAATCCCAGAACCAGGCTTGCAATCAACGTACCGCGCACGCTGCCGAGCCCGCCAAGCACAATGATGGCAAGCGCCTTGTAGCTGACGACGAAGCCGATCCCCGGATCGACCAGATTGTTCAGCAACGCGACCAGCCCGCCAGCGACGGCGGCGAGCGCAGACCCGATCGCAAAATTGAGATAGCGAACCCTGATCGGGTCGATCCCGAAACTCGCGGCGATCTGCGGTTTCGATACCGTAGCACGCCATCCGATCCCGACCCGCGTCCGCGTCGTGAACAGGTGCAAGCCTGTGAACACCACGGCCGCAGTGATCACGATCGCGATCTGTACCGCGCTGACGGTGATGCCGGAGAAATTGTAGGTCGTGAATACCAGCGCGTTGCTGCGAAAGGTAATGCCCTGCTCGCCGAAAACAATGCGAAATGCGTCCTGCATCAGCACAAGCAGCCCGACCGAAGCAATCATGGGCACATCCGGCCGGTATTTCAGCAGCGGCTCGTACAGCAGGCGGTAGATCGCCATTCCGAACAGCGGCGTGACGATGACGGCTGCGAGAAAGCCGAGCGAGATACTGCCGGTAGCGTTTGCGACGAGAACCGTGACATAGGCACCGAGCGCAAATACCGCGGCATGCGCCACGTGCAGGATGCGCAACAGGCCATACACAAGGGTCAGGCCGACCGACATCATGGCATACATGCACCCGAAACTGATGCCAGTTACGGCCAGATCGATGTAGTACACGGGATTATCCTTTGCCGCAGATCGCGGAGCCGTTTCTGCCGTCGCCTCCCCCATCCACACTATTTCTCTGGAGGCGCGAACGCCGCGAGATCGGTGATGACGCCAGCTGCCGTGAACTTGCCGTCCTTGATCACGTTGACGCTGATGGGCATCATGATCTCATGCAGTCCGTTGAAGCCGTTGAGATTACCCTCCAGCATCGGGAAATCCTTGGTCGCCGCCAGCGCATCGCGTACCTTTTCCGGTTCAGTGCTGTTGGCGCGTTTGATGCCATCCGCCATGAGCTTGACGGCCGAGTAGGTGACGGCGGCGACGCCTTCGGGCGCATAGCCGGCGCGATTTTTGAATTCGGCGAAGAACTTCTGCAGGGTTTCGTCCTTCCTGTCGCGATCGAAGCTGTCGATGATGTAGGTGCCTTCCGCGGCCGGTCCGGCGATCTCGACAAACTTCTCGGAATCGAACGCCTGCGAACCTATAATCGGAACGGTCACGCCGGCGGCGCGAAGCTGCGCAACCAGCGGGCCGGCGGTGAAGAAATAGCCGGTCGCATAGACCCCGTCGGGATTGTCGCGCTTTACGCTGGCAACGATCGAACCGAACTGACGATCCTTGAGCGAATAGCTGTATTTGTTGAGAACCTCGATGCCGTATTTGCCCGAGGCCTCGACGAACCCGTCCATCGTCGCCTGCCCGTAATCATTATCCATGGTGATGGTGGATACTTTTTTGATTCCGAGCGTTTTGCCAATGTACAGCGCGGTGGCAACACCCTGAGGCGGTCCGAGATGGACCAGGCGAAACATATAATCGCCGGCACGGGTGATGTCGGGATGCACGCCGTAGGCCGAGATCATGACGACGCCTGCCTTCTGAAACACCGGCGCTGCCGCACGGCCGGATGCCGAATAGCTGCCGTTGACCACCAGCTTAACGCCGTCTTCGCCGATCAGCTTGTTCGCGGTGAAAATCGCCTGATCGGATTTGGCCTGGTCGTCATAGGTGACGAGTTCGATCTTCTGCCCGAGCGCACCGCCGGCCGCGTTGATATCCTCGACTGCCATCGTTGCCGCGATCTGTGCGGACTTGCCGTCGGTCGCCGCGGGACCCGTCAACGGCACCTGGAAGCCGATCTTGATCTGGGCGTGGGCCGGAATCATAGTGGCAAGGCCGAGCGTCAAGACACTGGCGAAGCCCAGGGAGAGCTTCTTGTTCAGCGCCGGCACTTTGGGGATCTGCATGGCTTTCTCCATTTGAAAGGGCAATGTCTCTTCGTAGAGTCTATACAAGTTGATCTTTGCGCAAGCAGGTATCTGCTCGATCGTACTGCCCAGTCCCCGGGCAGACCGTGGCAGGGGATTGAGCAGATTGCCGATGGTCGGCATCCGCTTGCAACACAGCCTGACCTCGCAAAACACGTCTGTGAGCAGCCCCGGATCCGCGCCGGAAATGAACTTTCCCAATTGGGATCATATCGCCCGCAGCGGCCCGGTCTATGTCTGCCCGGAGCGAACCAGCGTATAGGCAAAAACGAAGGCTAGATGACGGCGATCCCTATGGCGACTATGCTGAAGCGAACCTTTCGAGATCAGATGGTAGAACTTCGCACCCTGGCCTATTTCGTGACGGCTTGCCGATCGCTCAGCTTCGCGCTGGCGGCCGACGATCTTGGCATCGCGGTGTCGACGCTTAGCGCGACCATGAAGGCGCTCGAACGGGACGTCGGACTGTCGCTGTTCCGGCGCATCAATAATAGTCTCTATCCGACGGAGGCCGCACGTGTGCTGATGCGCGGCACAGATCCCCTGCTCATGGCCGAGCTTTTCGCGCGTCGTTGGGTGGCGGCACCGGTAACGGCAAAATTCAAACTGCTCACCGTCGAGATCGACCTCAGCTTTACCATTGGCGGCCTGAGCAAGGCGCTTCGGCACGCCATTGACCGAATGGGCGCGGAACGTCCCGACGTGTTCGTCGATTCGGTCTGGCGTGACGAAAAGGACATCCCGCATATCGACGGCCTAACGAAGGATTGGCAAGACAGCAGACGCAACCGTGTGGATGTTGCGTTCGGTCAAGAAAGCCCGCGGGCGGCGAGAAGGGCCATCACACTGCTGGCGGACAGATGGGTGTTCGCCTGCCGGATGCCGGCCGGTACCCGCAGCTATCCTGACGCGGCAGACTTGGCAACAGGCCGTCTGGTGGTACCGATGCTGTCGCCGCCGCTGATCCAGCAAGCCGAACACTATTTCAGCCAGCACAGGATCAGCGGCGTGCGGTTTCTCAACGACCACCCCGGCGACCTGCCGCGGATCATGGATGACTATCCGGACGCCGCGCTGTTCGTGCCAGAGAGCCTGGTTTCTCCGCGCCTCGGACTGCTCAATGTGACGGTAGTTGCGCCGAAAACGCCCCTGACGAGCCGGATCGTCGCTCGCACGACCAAGCCGGATGCCACAACGAAATTATTCATGCGGCATCTGAAGCGGGCTTTGGCGGATCAGCACCAGACGCCGCTCGAACGTCCCGTCATAAGCCTCCGGCAGATTCGCTATTTCAATCTGGTGCACCGGCTCAGGCGTGTATCCGCCGCGGCACGCGGCGCCAATATTAGCCAGCCCGCGCTCAGCGAACAGATCCACAAGCTCGAGGCTTCGCTGGGTGGTGAGCTGTTCGAACGGCATGGTGACGGCGTGATCCCGACCGACAAGGGCGAGCGCCTGGACCATATCGCAAGGCTGATCGAATCGGGCTTTCGGCGGCTCTCCTCCGGTGACACCGGCGCCGCGCAACCGCAAAGCCGAAAGATCGCCGTCGGAATTCTGCCGTCGGTCAACCAGCACGGTTTTCTCGTCAATCGAATTACCGAGGCCATGCTCGATGTCCAGGAGCGCTATCCGATGCTGAAACTCGTAATCCGGGAGGCGCCGAACGGCACGCTGCAGGACTGGGTGATACGTGGTCTCGTCGGGGTGGCGATCGTCGAAACCGTTCTGCCCAGAATGCCGCGGTTGCCGCTCGGCTCGTCGGAACGACTGGCGGCCATCGTCCACACCCGCCATAAAATGCTCCCCCCGGGTCCGGTGGCGCTTGCCGATCTCGCGCGCCTGAAGCTTGCGCTGCCCACCAATCGCTTCGGATTGCGTCAGTTGCTCGACGCCGCGGCCGAACAGCACAATATCAAGCTACGGCCCGATTTGGAGATCGATGCGTTGCCAATGGCCGTGGCAATCTTGGCGCGATTGCCAGTTTGTACCGTACTTCCGGCATCAGCGGTGGAACGTGAAATCGCCAGCGGCGATCTCGTCGCACATCCAATCATTGAACCGATGATCTCCCGGCGGTTGTTCGTGATCTATTCTGGCGAGCGTGCCTTGAGCGAATCCGAACGTGGTCTAGTCAATTCGTTGCGCCGGAAATTGTCCGAGCCGCGCAATGCAGGATGATCGCCATTTTATGCCGCTCCTCCCTTGGTCTAATGGTCGCGACGCGGACTGACGAAGCGCCCTTGTCCCGGTTCGGACAACACCCGTCCGTCGGCAGCGATGCAATCTCCACGCAGGTAGGTCTCGACCGCCCGGAAGGGCAACTCGATTCCGTCATAAGGACTCCAGGAGACGAAATTGTTTCCACTGGCGGCCGCGCTGTAGCGATGGGGATCGCGACGCATCAGCACGATGTCCGCATCGCGGCCGACCTCCAGCGCGCCCTTGGCGTGGGCAATCCGGAACAAGCCGGCGGGGTTGTGCGCCAGCAAACGCGCAGCATGGGTCAACGAGAGCTTGCGTTGGTCGAGTCCCTTGAGAAGCAGACCGTACAAGGCTTCCAGGCCCGGAACACCCGACGCATTCTTGAGCATATTCGGATCGGTCTTGCGATCCTCCGACCAACTCACATGATCGGTCGACACAATCGTGACATTGCCCGCCGCCAGATGATGCCAGAGTGCTTCAACCTCGTGGCGTGGCCGCAGCGGCGGGTTGATCTTGGCTTTGCCGCCGAGGCGCCGGACATCACTCTCTTCATCGAGCGTCAGATAGTGAACGCAGGCCTCGATGGTGGCGCCATGCCCCTGCGCCCGATAGGCCGCGGCCAACTCGTATCCGCGGCCGATCGAACAATGGACGATATGCACGGGGCACCCGGCGCCCGCCCCCAGCTCAAACACTTCCGCCGTCGCCAGCGCCTCGGAGATCGGTGGCCGCGAAAGACCGTGCGCTGTATAGTCGGTAATGCCGCTCTTCTCAACATCGGCCATGTAGGCGCGGACCATTTCGTCGTTCTCGTTATGAATGCCAGCGATCAACCCCCTTTTGCCGACGGCGCAAAAGCTGGCGTACAGCATATGTGGCGGGATCCGGGGGAACCGTTTCGGATGCGTCCCGAAGGTCGAGAACTTGAAAGCGGCCGCTCCGGCGTCGACCAATTCATCGACCCGCGCCGCGCCTTCGTCGGGATCGATCGTCGCATAAAGCGCAAAATCGACGCGCGCCTGCGCTCCTGCCTCCCTGACCTTAGTGCGGAAACGCTCGGCCGTCGCGATCAGGCAGTTGTCGTCATAGGGCATGTCGACGATGGTTGTGACGCCGCCTGCCGCGGCGCTGCGCGTTGACCAGACGAAATCCTCTTGTCCAAGCTGGCTGCGGCTGTGCACCTGCGCATCGATGGCGCCCGGAAGTACGAAAAAACCCTGGCCGCCATGCCTTTCGCCGTCGGGCAAACTACCGGAACCAACCGACCGCACCTTGCCATCGCCGACCAGAACATAGCCGTTTTCGATTATCCGGTCGGCAAGGACGATCATTCCCGCAAAGACCTTGTCAGCCATCGCTGCCCCTTTGTCCTCAGCAATATCCGCACAGGGGACTGCGCTTCCGAATTGAGATGATTGCCCCCGCGCTAACGTAGACGAAGGCTACGTCGGCTACTAATCCGGTTTGAGCGAAGCAGCCGATAGGAAAAACTAAAGCTGGTTCAAGAAGCGAGCATGGCTTTCGCTCCCGGAACCGAGGTGCAGATCACCATCGCAAAACGCTACCGCCGACTGATCGTCTGACCACTTCATCCGCGCAAATCTTCGCAAGCCTTGTGTTCGACCTGTCCCATTTTTACGCCATCTTCGCCGATTTCCGCACGCGCGTTCAGTACCTCTTCTCCAAACCAAGACATTCGGTTTTGATGAGCTCGCACCTCAATCGGTCCGGAGCCGTGCGGGGAACCCGCGGACACCGAGACCGGTTAAAAGGGCACCCGCAGGAGGGGCAGTGATAGCGACGCCGGCATGCCAAATGACGGCGGGACCCGTGACCGAGTGCCCCCGGCGAGGCGTTCATTATGACTTGCGCTAGGGATCGTGACCGAAGGCCGAGACCCCGGCATCCCTGTTTCGGGATCTGCGGGGCTCGGTAAGCGCAGCGAGTAGAGCCCGACCGGCAGAGCCGGACACGCTTCTAACTGGGCCGTTCAATCGATTGCAGCCGGTGAGCAAACAATCAAACATCTATCCTTGGCGGCCGATGAAGGCTCTTCAGCCCGCTTCAAGCCAGTTGGGTGGGCTTCGCCGAATGCCCGGTCTTCCGGTGACGGTCGTGCAGGTAGGAGGCTAGGTGGTTTCGAATTATGACGTCCTCGCCGACCGCCGTTTCGAAAAGGCTTTCCTGCACGTCGCGGGGCAGGTCCGACCATAACGCGAACGCAGCCTTGCCCAACAGGCGTTCGAATTCATGAGTTGAGTTGTTCATCATCCTTGGACCACGCTGTTCTAATAGGGCCCCATCTGGCGGAAAGCCTCATCACTCACCAAGCGCCACCAGCGAGCTTGGCCTCATTTCACTGATGATCGTGCGCGACAATGGTATGCTCGCTGCAAAGTCGCAGAGTGCCATGCCCCTCCATGTCGACGGCATACCGTACCTCGCCCTCCTTGGTCAGGTAGACTGCCTTTACCGTACCGACGAACCGGTCGCGCGGTGAGTGATCGACGAGGTCGCCGACAGCGAATTTTGCTTCCATCTTGGATCTCCCGAAAACCAAATCTAAAGCCTGTCGTGCGTTCGCAATGAGACCGCAATGCAAACGTACCTGAGCATCTCGGCGCGCATATTGACCGCTTATGTCTGGCACACGACTTAACCAATCGTATCAGGCGCTTCTTGCGACTCAGGCCGCGCTATGCCGTATCTCAGCGAAGGAAAGAACAAGATGCGCCAAATGCGGAAAGCGTCCGACTTCAGTCCTCGACGACAACGGCTGGACGGAGTTGAAGTGCATACGATGTGACCGATCGACCCGCTGAAGACCGATGCGAAGAAGTGGGCCGATGGGGCTCTCGGATCCCCGCAATAATTTTGATCCTGCGTCGCCCGGAAGGTGATGGTTTTGGAGATAGGGTTTGAGCCTCCGCGAGTTTTCGGTCGAAAAGTCTCGGCCTATCTCAGACAGCGCATGACGCCCGATGCTGCACCCATCGAAAGCTCGCAAGCCGCGTTATGTCGTTCAAGCATTATCGCTTCGACCCTTGCTAGAGCACCGTTTGCAGGGCGGCGGATAGATGCGGGTGGCCCGGCTGCTTCGGCTGAGCGACAGCCGGGTATCCGGTGCCATCGCACGCGGAGCACTTGATTTCGATCGACAGCTTGGAGGGTTTCAGCTTGCTCATGGCCATCATTTTCTGGACACGATGCCGACCGCTTCCATGTCGTTGTGCATCACCGATTGCGGGCCGCGATTGTCCCACTTCAAGGTCAACCCGGACCAGTTGGACTCGGTTACAGTAGCCTGGTCGTTCTTGTCGTTGCGCCAGCAAACGCGAGAGCCAACGCCTAACAGTCTGGACTCGGAGCCGGTCATTCGCCTTACCGCCTTTGTACGTGTCGGGCCGGCACGCTAACTGATCGGCGAGCTGATCGCCATGAGTAACGAACGTCATTGTCCGGCTTCAGACAAATAAACACTGACGCCGGATGGTTGATATCGCTCAACATTCCGGGCTCCGATGCCTTCGGAAGTCACGAATGTCCCGTGGCGGACTAACATGCGCTGCTGACGTAGTTAGGTACAGTACCCGTGGCAGCGTCCTCTCGGAGCGCCTCATTCACCTCTGCGGATCACGGCCCGACCGATCGGGCAGGAAACCGCAATGCTGGTTCCGAATCCCGGCGTCTCCTTGGACAACAAGTTGCTGACAAGCCTGCCGCGCGACCAGTTGGAACTTCTCGCCCCGCATCTGTCGACAGTGGTACTGGCTCAGGGTGTCGTTCTGCTTGAGGCGGGCGAAGAGTTTGACCAGGTGTACTTCCCACATAGCGGGATGCTTTCGCTTCTTGTGGTCATGCGCGACGGCAGGGCGATCGAGATCGCGACCGTCGGACGCGAAGGAGTGGTCGGAGCGATGGCCGGGCTCGGCCTTTACAAGTCGTCCGTAAGGGTAACCGTACAGCTCCCAATGGCAGCGACGAAGATCGCGGCCTCTCAGTTTCGGAAGGCCGTCGATAACAGCCACGCCGTACGTGATCTCTGCGTCCGGTACAATGAAGTGTTGCTCCTTCAAGCCCGTGTTACCGCCGCATGCAATGCGCTGCATCCCGTCGACGCAAGGTTCTGTCGGTGGCTGCTGCAGTCGGCCGACCGTGCGGAAAGCGACCGGGTCCCGCTCACGCAGGAATTCCTGGCAGAGATGCTCGGCGTGCGCCGCACATCCGTGACAGAGGTCGCCAGTAACATTCAGAAGCTGGGCGCCATCGCCTACTCCCGGGGCGTCATCCAAATCGTTGACCGGCCAGCTTTGGAGCGTCTTGCCTGCGAATGCTACCGCACCCTGCTCGAACATTGACCTGCAGAGGCTATCCGGCAGATGCGCCGGAGTTCGAATTATATATGCAAAGTGGAAACGGCCTTCCGCTCGACATCACTGTGCTTTCCCTTAAGAACCTCGAACAAGGTCTCCTCGCCGTCACGCCAGAACCGGATATCGAACCTTCGCCGCCCTAGCCGCAAATCGATCAACTTCACGTCCGGTAGCCAGTCAGGCAGCTTGGGATCAACATACAGCTTCCCGCCCGGGGCATCCTGCTGAAGCCCGAGCATCGCCTGTAATAATGCGAACGGTGTCCCTGCCGCCCAGGCTTGCGGCACATTGGCGCCGAGATACTGCACCGGAAAACCCGTCGGATCGCGCTGCAGAC
>Ga0302314_10014196_pt1 | contig 13645 bp, 16 predicted proteins | sample III_Palsa_N2_3_FD_200533 | JGI IMG/M metagenome (GOLD analysis project Ga0302314, IMG submission 200533) | Peat permafrost microbial communities from Stordalen Mire near Abisko, Sweden - III_Palsa_N2_3 | ecosystem: Environmental > Terrestrial > Soil > Palsa > Peat permafrost | place: Sweden... | reverse complement strand
GCCAGGTACTTGACCTTGACGTCGGCCTGCATGTAGCCGAGGGCCACGCGCGAATCCGGGTTGTTCGCCGCATCGATCTCGACGGTGAAGGCCGGCCCCCCATTCGGGTTGCCGATCATTCCCTGCTGCTGCAGGTTGGCGAAGAACGAGCTCAGCGTCGCCGCGGCCTGCTGGCGCACGGCCAGCGTCTGCAGCATGCCGACGAACTTGCCCATGCCGCCGTTGATCGTGTAGGCGATGTAGTTCGTCATCCGGGTGTAGTTGTCCCCGTTGATGACCGGGTTCGAACTCGAGTTGTGCCCGATCCGCGCGCCGAAGTAGTTGCCGCCCGGTACCGGGTTCGTGATGATGTCGATGCCAGCGATGGCGAGCTGCTGCAGATCGGCGCTCGAATACTGCTGGTTCGAGTAGCTCTTCTGCGTGCCCACGATGCCGTTCAGCTGCTTGTTCAGCGAGCTGTTTTGCGGCGATAGGTTGGCGAGCAGGCCGGCGATGAAGCCTTGCGGGCTGACCACGCGCAGGAAGCCGTTGTAGGTGTCGAGCCAGTAGACCCAGTCGCCGAACAGCAGCTTCATCGCGTAGCTGTCGATGCCGGCCGTGGCCTTGGTCGTCGCCGCATTGGCGATGCTGTCTCCGGAGGGCCCGGTGGCGATCATGTAGACACCCTCGGACAGGCCGAAGGCGACCTGTGCCGACCAGGTCGTGCTGTCGTCACAGTCCGCCAGCAGCGCGATGCTCGAGCCGGTGTTGCGCAGCGCGTACATGCCCTTGCGCGGCGTGGTGTCCTGGCCCAGCAGCACCGAGCCGGTGATGGTGGTCGCGCCGTCGGTACCGCCGGTCAAGGGGGAGCTGCCCGCGGTCGGGGCCGCGGTGCTCGCACCGGCAGTGGCCACGATGATGTTCGACGGACCGCGCAGCGTGTTCGTGCCGTTGTTGATCGCAGCGGCGATGGCGACCCACAGCGCGTTCGCCGTGAGGCCCAGGCCGATGTTGTCGAAGGCCTCGGGCACCAGGCCTGGCGCACCGACGACGACCTTCCAGGTTCCGACCTGGCTGCCGACGGACAGCGTTGCGCTGATGCCGTTGCCGAAGCTGCCCGTGTACTTGCTGGTGAGGGTGACGCCGGTCGCACCGATGGCGACGCTTGCGGCGACGTCCGTGCCGTCGGTGACGCGCACGAACTTGAAGTTGTTGGCGCCCTGCAGGACGGAGGTCGCGATCTGGGTGCCGCCGTCGTACTTGCGCGCCTGCACGGGGCCGAAGATGGCCGCGTACTGGGAGAGGTTGCCCACCGTGGTTGGGCTGTTGACCGGCCCCCACGAGGCAGTGCCGACGATGCCGAGCACGTTGGTCGGCACGCCGTTGAGGTATTGGGTCTGCGGCGGGACGATCTGAACGTACAGATCCGGGACGACGAGGGCCGTCGTGTTGATCTGGCCCTGCTGGGTCACTGGCATGTCGAACTCCTAGAAATGCGAAGGGGCGCCCGAAGGCGCCCCGCTGTGCTGCTGGTCGACCGGCTGATTAGCCGGCGGCGGGCGCAGGAGCCGGATCCGGTGCGGCAGCCACGATCGGCGTCACCGTCCAGTCGATGGAGGCGGCCGGGCCCGGGGTCGGTGCCGGAGGCGGCGCCGCGACGACGCCATCGAACTCGAACGTGTCACTCTTCGAGAAGCCGCCGAGCGTCACCGAGACGAGGACGGAGCCGGCTGCGGTGTTGCCGACCAGCGTCGCGGACAAGCCATCGGCCGCCGGCGTGAGGGTCGCGACGGTCGAATCGCCGCTGAACGTCCACTGCGGGACGCCGGCGGGCAGAGCGGTCTCGAGCGGGGGCGTGCTGGCATCGAGGGCGAAGAGCGCCAGGACGGCGCCCAGCTGGGTGAGCTTGGACATGTGGAAATCTCCGATGAAGGTGGAACCGTCAGGGGTTGTGACGGCGAAGAAAAGCAGGCGGCGCCTGCGGATGCGGAGCCTCGAGATGCGGAGGCAGTCAACCATCCGCGAGAGCGCGCACATGGCGCTTCAAGCCGCGGGAGCGGCGGACTCGGCCAGGGGCTCGTCGGGCGCGGTGACCGCGACGACGTTGCCAGCGTTGTGGCTGGCAAGGATCTCCGCGACCCGATCGGCGTCGGTGATCGAGTCGCCGCGCTGGAAGTCGCCGAACGAGTTCGTGACGACGAGGTGTGTGCTCATGGGTGATTCCTTCAGGTGAAGCTGGTCGAGACGGGCTGATAGGGCTCGACGCCTGCGATCGCAGCAGAGGTGTCGACCTCGATGGCAGTGATCTGCGTCGCGACCTCGGTCTGGGTGGTCGAGTACTCCACCGTGTAGAGGATGTCTCGGCGGTAGAGGTTGTCCTTCTCGAACTTGTCCGACTGCAGCGTGCTTTTGTAGGTCAGCTTGCCGATCGACTGATCCGGTAGCGTGACGCGAACGTTCGCGGCAAGCACGCCGTCGACGACGACCGAGACCGCGGTGCGGTTGTCCGGCGTGTCGGCCCAGATCGAGACCTGGAATAGCTTCTCCTGCGTGCGCACGGGGCGCACTGCGGTACCGGTGACGCCGACGCGCACGACACCGAGGCGGCCGCCGGCCGGCAGCGTGATGACCGGGCCGGCGGCGGCGGTGCCGGGGATGTCGGCCACGATCAGCAGCGCGAGCGCCGCGGCGACGGTGGTCAGCGTGTCGGACGGCAGCACCGCGTAGGCGTACGGCAGACCGTTGGCGAACACGACCGCGATGTGCGGGTTGTTCGCCGGCGGGATCGAGCCGCCAACCGTGACCGACTGGCCGGCGGCCGTCAGCGTCAGCACCGGCGCGTTGACCGTCGCCTGCTGCCAGTCGCTGGTGAAGCGCGTCGTGTTGCGCTCCTCCGGGCGGGAGTAGACCGTGACATTGCACGTGCCGGCCTTTAGGTCGGCGTCTAGCTCCTGAGGCAAAGGCCAGCCGGCGCGGATCTTGACCGGCATTCCGGGCCCGGACGGCTGGCCAGTTCCGGCGGGATAGATGGCGCCGGCGACCAGCGCGACCAGCGCGTTCTCGACGTCGGTGAGGTCGGCCATGGTCAGCTGTGCACTTCGTTCGAGGTGATGCGCCACCCCATGTCGGAGAGTTCGGCGCCGTCGATGACGTACCGGCGACCGAGGTCGTCTGTCAGGATGTCGGCTGCGGTGATGGTGATCGGCACCGAGGGCGGGAGAAACATCTTCCAGCCGGCCTGCGCCGTGCCGCCTGGCAGGGCGACGCCGGCCTGCTTTCGGCCGCCCTGCAGGATGGACGCCGGCCACAGCGCGCCGACGTTGCCGAGGACGTCGATCTCGTTCGGCTTGGCGTTACCTCCGTAGCCGACCGCACCGACCTCGGTCACGGGCAGCTGGCGCGTGATGCGCACGCTGCGGTTGCACTCGATGGTGACGATCGGCAGGAGCTGCTGCTGCGCCGATACGAACCAGGTCGCGCCATCGCTGATGCGCACCAGGTAGTCGCCGGGCTGGGTCAGCCGGCCATCGAGGTCGGCGTACCAGATCGGGTCGCCGGGCAGGTTCGGCGTCTTGTACGTCGAGTCGCCGGAGTTGAACGCTGCGAGCAGCGTGCCGATCTGGTTGCCCAGAGGAGATGCTGCGGAGAGCGGGCGAAACTGGTTGAACGCCAGTCCGATGCGCAGCGCGGCCTTGCCGCGGCCCGCGTAGATCCGCTGCTGAATGGTGGCGCCGTCCATCAGACCACCAGGCGCACAGAGTTGCCGTTGGCGCCGGCGCTGAACGCGGGCCCGGGCGGCACGCCGAGGAACTCGCACAATTTGCTGCGCCAGCTCCCGAAGAGGCGCTCGCGATCGGCGACCTCGTTCTTGTTGTGAGTCCACACCGCGGCAACGTCGGTGTCGAGGTTCGCCGCGGCGCCGGGGATCGCCGACTCGAGCGTGTAGAGGCTCGCGAGGTAGATCGTGCGCACGACGGTCTCTTCCTCCGCTAGGAGGTTCGACAGCCGGTACTCCAGCGTGCCGTACGCCTGGAAGAAGCGATAGCTCTGGAAGCTCGAGGGCGTGCCGCCAAAGACCGGGTACCAGCAGAAGCGACGGATGTCGACGCGTTCGGCATCGGTGAAGGCCATGGCGGTGTTCCTCAGTCGTAGGAGATGGTGACGGTCTGGCCAGCGCCGGGCGCGACGGTGATGCCCTGCAGGCAAGGCATGTCGATCAGGTACGAGCCCAGCGCGTTCGGGATCGCGCCAACCTGGTCGGTGATCGCGTCGGCTGCCACGCTTGCGGAGTCGTACACCGCGCCGGCGGCGCTTCCGGCGACGAGCACGTTCACGCGTTGTGCACGGCCGGTACCGGTCTTGACGGTGGTGGGGGTCGAGATGTTCAGGGCAGCGTGCTGGCCCTGCGAGACGCCGAAGAAATCAGACATCGGAGATCCTCATGTAGCGCTGCGCCGGCGCGTCGTTGGCGAGCAACTCGGCGATCTGTTCGCGCTTGGTGATGGGTTGCCCGGCGGCCCAGGTGCGCAGCGAGCCGTTAAGCGTGAAGCCGAAGTCGCGATCGAGGATGATCAAGTCGGGCAGCGATTGCACGGCGCTCGGCTTGTCGTCTGCCGCACGCGGCGGGGGCAAATTGGGCGGGGGCGGCGCCGGTGGCTTCGATGCGTTCGCGTCGGAGCCGGACGTGGGTGCCTCGAACGGCGTGCGCTGCGCTGCCGGAGATTTGGCCTTAGACAACGGGCGCTCCAGCAGCCGCGAACGCGGCAGAAAGCTCGGCCGATTTCACGATCGGCAGGCTCTTGCGGCAGTCGATGAGGTTCGGGCCAACCGAGATTTCGAAATGGGCACTGGGCGTCGACACATTGCCGGCGCCGAAGAGCGTCGACACCTGCGCGGCCGTCATCTGGGCGTGCTGGCCGTTGCCAACCGCGACAGCGACGGTCTCGGCGATGTAGGAGGTTCCGAGCGTCATGACGTGCTCCAGAAAGAGAAGAAAAGGGGCGAGCCCGAAGGCCCGCCAGGGCGGGCCGAGATCAGCCGGCGTGCTCGAACACCACCGCACGCTTCAGGTACGAAGCGGAAGCGGTCGGCACGATGTTCGGGTTCACCGTCTGGTCGGTCGGCGCCGTGAAGCCGCCGATCCAGTACCAGGACTGGGCGACGATCTGCTTCAGGCGGTCGAGCGGCTCGCGCGTGACGTGCACGATGTCGTCGACCATGTCGATCTCGCCCTCGGTGTCCGTCTCGAGCTGACCCATGCCTTCGAAGTCGCCTTCGACGAGCGCTTCGTCGCCCACCAGGATCGGACGGCGCACCTTCACGCCGCTCAGCGTCTGCTGATAGGCCTCAGTCGTCGGGATGATCCGGGTGTCGCCGATCTCGGTGACGCGGCCATTGCGGAACACTGCGTTCTCGCCGGTGGCGCCCTGATACAGCAGCTTGAAGTCCGGATCCGCGAACAGCTGGCGGCCCGACGTCGGATCGACGTACAGGTTGTACATGCCGTCCTTGGTGGGCACGCCGTTCGAGCGCAAGTAGGCGACGCCGTCCAGGATCGAGCCCATCGTCAGCAGGTCGGTGCCGACGATCTGGCTCGTGTTGCCGCGGCCGTTGGGACGCAGCACGAACGGGCCCGAGCCGGTGCCCGAGACGAACGCCGACACGGTGTTCAGCGCGGTGCCGTCGAGGACGGTGACGTTCGCCGAGAACGTGAGCGTGCCCGAGATGCCGCCGGGTGCCGTGCTGACGTTGCTGCCGTCCGCGGTGGCGCCGACCAGCGAGTAGAGATCCGCGCCGATCATCACCGCCAGCGGGTTGCCAGCGCTGACGGCGGTCATCACGCCGTTCACGAAGACCAGCTGGAAGCCGCGGATGTCGTCGACCGCGATCGACAGCGCCGGCGCGCCGAGCGTGACGCGGACTCGGGTGTTGCCACCCATGTAGGCGTTGAACAGCGCGTTGCGCGCCAGGCGGTCGAGCGACTGGGCAGCCTGGACGCCATTCGTCTTGGCGTTCTGCAGGAACTGCGCCACGATGCCGACGCGCGACGTGACTGTGTTCAGGTCGATCGAGTCGCCGTACATCGCGATGGCGAGCTGGTACTGCTCCACCGTCCAGGTGCTGGGCGTGAGGCCGTTGTCCAGGTTGGTATTGGCGGACGGCACCATCGGCGTGGTGACAGGAGCCTTGAGGCCCGGGCGCGTCTTGGTGACGGTTTCGCCGATGCCGTTGGCGAAGCGCTCGCGGCGTGCGATCTGGCGGTAGCCCAAGATCGACTGGATGCCGTCCTGGAACTCGCGCTGCAGGAAGTTCTGCTGAATGATGGGCTGCAGGGCAGCCGGGAAATTTTGAATGGGCATGATGCCTCCAGGGGTTGGTAGTGCCCCTGGGCGTCTGGCCCCGATGGACGTTGGCGCTCACGCGCCTGGTCGATGGAAAGTGATGTCGAGCCGGATCAACCGGCTCGTGTTGCGATCAGCGCTTCTTTAGCGCATCGGCCTTCGCGGCCTTGTATTCTTCGGGCGTCATGTCGGTGGCCTTCTTGGCCTTCGGATCACCGGGCGCGGGCACCTTGCTCGTGCCGCTGGTGCTGGCGGCGCCGAACAGGTACGGCTTCGCCTTCTTCAGCGATTCCATCAGCGCGTCAGCGCCTTCGACTTCGCCGGCTTCGTTCAGCTTCACGGTCGACAGGTCGGCGAGCTTCAGCCCATCCAGGTCGACCATGCCGGCCTTGACTGCGACGGCCTTGAGCTCGGCGCGGATGATCCGCTGGTCGGCTGCCTTGGCGGCCTCGGCGATCTTGGCCTGAGCGGCGGTTTCGGCAGTGCTCGCCTTTTCCTCGGCGGCCTTCTTCTGAGCTTCGGTCTCGCTCAGCTTCAGACGGTAGCCCTTGGACTCTTCGCGCAGCTCGCGCACATAGTCCTTGGAGAACGTCTCGGGCTCGGGCGGCCGCGGCGTGGGTGACGGCGGCGCAGGCGCGTTCGGATCGTCGACGTATAGGCCGAAGACGCCGGCCCACACCATCATGCGCATCAGCAGCTTGGTCGGATTCATTGCAGGGCTCCCATCGCGTCAGCGTTGGCGAGGGCATCCAGCTCGCGCTGGAAGCGCTGCGCGTCTTCGCCGGCGGCACCAGCGCGCACGTGCTCGTCGTGCATGTTCAGGTTGGCCTGCATCGCGCGCGACAGCATCTCGTTGATCTCGGCGTGCGTGGCGCCGTGCGGATCGAAGCGCATGCAGCCGTGCGCATCGCGCGTGATCACCACGACGCCGCAGACGCTGAGCGCCTCCGCGACCTGGGCGGACAAGCCCTTGAATCCCAGCGTGCGCGCCGGGCTCTTTTCTTCAGCCATCAGGCCTCCAGAAGTGAAAAGACCGCAATCAGGCGGTCGGTGGTGCGCGAGTGCGCGAAATCAGGTGAGCGTCGCAACGAGCGCGCGCAGCGACTGGCTCACGTTGCCACCGGCCCCCGTCATGACGATGCCCGCCGTGCCGATGTTGTTCTCGTAGTTCACCGCGGATTCGTGCAGGCCGTCCGGGGTGCCATAGAACGATGTCCCGTTGGCCAGCCACAACCAGTAGCCGGCGGTTCCGGCAGTCGGGCTCGAGCGTTCGCCCTGCGACTGGTAGTACGTGAGGTTGGGATCGCTCGTGATCCATCCGCGCAGAGTCGCTTCATAGGTATCCGCTGAACTCCCTACGCCCCAGCTACTCGGAGCTGGGTTTGTTACCTGATTCGCTGTCGTCCGCCAATCGTCGATCAGCCACGCTGATGTGAGGTTCGCGGTAGCCGTGGACGTGCTGGCGTAGGTGAGCGTCGTGGACGAGGCGACGGTGAACGTCGCTCCGGTCGCCGAGGTGTTGTAGCTGCCGCCCGTCACGCCGAGGAGCACGAGATTCGCCGTCGCGCCGGTGGTGCCGATGGACGCCACGAACGCCGAGGAAGCGGTGAGCGTTGCCAGCGTCCCGTTGCCGGAGAGCGCAGTGACCGGGACACCGATGGTGCGGGGCGTCAGGCTGCGCTGGATGATCCCGGAGATGCCATTCGCCCGCAGCCGCGCATACAGCGCCGTCTGGAACGATGTCGAGAGGTTGTTCGTCCCGTACCCCACGACCGCGTGGTTCATGAACGAGTACCACTGCTCGAAAGTCGCCAGGTTGCCGGACGCGTGCGTCGTGTACGGGTCACTCCCGATGCCGCTCGGGTTGCCGAAGTTGCACCCTGCCGCGACGACGGTCGAAATCGTCGAGGGGTTGCTGAACAACAGGCGGCTCATGCCGATGGCGCCGGAGGTCGTCAGCGTGTCGCCGGTGCCGAAGGTCTTGGAGTCGCCGAGCATTCCGATTGCCGGCAGGGTGTGCGGCGCCAGGAGCATGAGCGCCATGGCAATTCCGAAGCGCGCATCCGTGCCATTCCGAGCGCTGACAAGCAGCGTGCCGGTGGCCGTCGCGGCGGGGGCGCTGAGCGCCGTGTACGTCAGCGTGGTGCTGTTGACGACGGTTACGACGAACGTCCCGTTGTAGTTGAGCGCGGTGCCGGTGCCGGTCGCGCCACTAACCACGTAGGTGTTGCCGTTGACGAACAGGGCCGTGCTCGCCATGGTGACCGTCACCGTCGTGCCGCTAGCGGTGGCCCCCGTGGCGTTGGCGCTGTTCACCGCGTAGCCAATGTTTCCCGTCGCGTACACACCGGTCGTCAGGTGCGCCATCAACGGGTCGAAGTAGTAGCACTCGGTGGACACCCCGTAGATGAGGGAGTTCGCGCCGGCTACAGGGAACTTGTCCGTGGTCTGAGCACTTGTCGAAATCAGGAATCGGAGTTGAACCGTCGTGCCCTTGGAGAACTTCGCCACACTGAAGGCGGAGCACGGGATCGCGTCGAAGAACGCGTTGGCTGCGTCGGCCACTGTCACCGGCATTGCGCCGCCGAGGGTCACGTTCACCACGATGCCGTTGTAGACCGCGGCGAACTGCTGGAACGCGATGGCGTTACCCGTGTTCGTGATGCCCTGGCTGGCGGCCATGTACTGGTTGCCGAAGCCAATCGTGAGGGATGTGCAGTCTTGCCCGATGACGAAGCTGCCCTGCTGCACCATCTGCGCTGTCGCAGACCCTGTCTGGACGTTGTAATTGGTCGTCGTGTTCGGGTAATAGTTGTTCGCTGCGGCGAAGCGCAGGGACGGCGCGGCCGACGCCCCCATGGCGGCCAAGCAGGCCGCGAGGATGAACTTGTTCGCGCCCATTACTTCGTCCCCCACAGTTCGTAGGTCGCGCCCGCGCCGGTCGTGTCGGTCTGAACCAGGCAGCAGCGCGGGGTGCCAGTGGTCGCCCGCTCGTCGGTGATCGTGGCGGAGCCGGCGGTGGTGAACGTGCCGCTGATCGGAAGACCGAAGTTCGGCTTGAGTCCGCTGTTGATCGTGATGACCGGCGTGCCAGTGCAGATGAGCGGCTCGCCGTCGTTCGCATTGCTCAACGTGATGGGGCCACTGACAGCCCCCGGCGTGGCCGAAGTGGTCGTCCACGCAGAGCCGTCGCACGAGTACGTCACGTATGGCGCGGCCGATCCGACGAGGGCGCGGTTGCCCGCGTTGGTCGACGGCGTGTTGGCTGCCAGGAGTGCCGCCGCGGTCGCGTAGGTACCAACGATCGCGCCGCCGACGGGGCCGGCTGCACCCGTCGGACCAGTCGCGCCCGCAGAGCCGTTCGTGCCAGCTGAGCCGGTGGCGCCGGTGGGTCCCGTTGGACCGGCAGGCCCGGTTGCACCAGTGGCACCAGTGGCACCAGTCGGGCCGGTTGCACCCGTGGGGCCCGCTGGACCAGCCGCTCCGGATGTGAATGGCGTTCCGTCTTCTTTGTATCCGTTGCCGGAGGCGTCTGCGCCAACAACACCCGTCGCGCCAGCAGCGATCTGGGCGGCCGTGAGCGCGCTTCCTCCGGGGGCGTTGTCGAGGAGTTCGTCTTCGAGAGGCGAAAGCGTCTTCGCGGGTCGTGACGAGGTCTTCACGTACCAGTTGCCGCCTGGCGCGCCCGGAGCGCCGATGCCGCCCAACGGATCGGCGAGCTGCGCGTCCGTGGCGGCCACGGTATTGCCCACCGCGTAGCCGAACTTGTTCGGGGCGGTGATGAAGATGCTGGTCGTCATGGGTCAGTCCTGCGATTCGGAAAGCGGTGGGCCCTTGGGCTGCGCGGGAGGTGCGTTCGGCGGCGGACCGTCTTTCGCGATCTGCGCGATCTCGGCTTCCGGGTCGGCGATGTCGTATGACGGCGCCAGCGACTTCACGGCGGTGAGCTGAGAGATCAGGCCGGACTGGCGCCCGACATCGAGCGTCGTCATCTCGGTCTGCTTGTCGGCGTACGTCGGCGCGTACCACTGCGGCCAGCGCAGCGACAGGTCGTCGTCGGTGCTGAGTTCGCCGATCTTTCGGCCCTTCTTGTCGACCAGCGGCGTCTTCTGAGCAGCCCGCACGACCATGTTCAGCAGGTCGAGCAGCGCGCCCTGCCCGTAGGCGATGCGCAGCTTGTCGGCGAGCCAGATCAGCGACTGGTTCATCAGCTCCATTGCGCGGCCGGACTGCGCGGCGCTGAGCTTCTCGGCGTTGGCGCGGTTGCCGCCTGCGCCTTCGAGGGCGAGCTCGCGCAGGCCCTTGACCCAGTCGAGCACGGTGCGCGCGCCGTCGCCGGAGATCTCCAGCAGCTTCGCGTCGCCGTCCTGACCGGTCACCAGCGCGTTCGCCGCACCCGTGATCACCGCGCCGGCGTTCGGGTTGAACTGCGGTTCCTTGATGTGCAGCTTCGGGTCGCTCTGGTACTTCAGGCCTCGTCCGCCCTGGCTCAGCAGGTAGTCGGCCTCGATCTGGATGTCGATCGCTTCCTCGGGGAACGTCGGGCGGCCGTCGGTGTCGTCGCCGCCGGGCAGGTTCTTGACCCAGACCATTGGCACGAAGCCGAGGTTGTGCGTCACGCTGCGCGCGGTGTCGGGCACGGGTGGTTTTTCGTCGGCCGCGTCCTGCTTCGTCTGCGGCTCGAACCACTGTTCGGCGACCTTGTCCCAGATGCGCTGGAACCAGAAGTCGGACGACAGGTCGCCGTCGGCGATCGTGTAACCCGAGTCCTTCAGGGCCTGGCCCTTGAGCTTGAAGCGCTCGGTGACGCTGATCAGCGTGTCGGGCGCTTCCGGATCCCATTCGGGCGTCAGGTAGGCCGTGACCATCGTCTTGAAGAACACGCGGCCCTTGAGGACGCGCATGTGCACGACGACCGAGCCGACGCTGCCGCGCGTGGCCGCGTCGATCATGACCTCGTTGAGGTTCGTCTCCTCGACGATCTTGGCCAGCGCGTCGCGCGTGGCCTCGTCGACGCATTCGATGGCCGGGAAGTGGCCCTCGCTGAACAGCAGCGACACTGAATCGTTCACGACCGTGCCGCAGATGCGCGTGCGCGCCGATGGGCGGCGCTCTGCCAGCGGCATGTACTCGCCCGCGGCGTTGATTTCGCTGCTGAACGGCTCGCGCAGCTCGTCGTACATCGTGCCGTCGATGACCCGCGCCAGCGCCGAAAGACGGAATGCCCGCGGCGGGTAGTCCTTGTCCTTCGGGTAGGTGGCCTGCAGGGTCTTGAAGTCGGGCATGTCAGCGAGCCATGTAGGGAACGTGCGCCATGTGCGCGTGGACGGGCTTCACGACCGGCCAGCGGCCGTGCAGGAAGTAGCCGCCGGCATCGTTGGCGTGGTCATGGCCGGCGGTCTTGTCCGGCTCGCCGTTGTCGTCGTATGCCTGTTGCTCAAGGCCTTCGGTGAAGGTCGGGCAGGCATCTGTGTTGACGTGCAGTCGGCGCACGCCTTTGTCGTTGAGGATCAGCGCGTTGACGCTGTTCACACGGTCTTTCACGCGCGGGTTCGCGGCAGGCGCGCGCACGATCAGTCCAGCGTTCTGCAGGATCGTCAGGTCGGACACCGAGGCGCCTTTGCTGCTGGTGTTGGCGCCACTGGCGTCTGGGTAGACGGCGACCGTGTGACCCTGATCCTTAAAGCGATCGGTGATCAGCTTCGCCATCGTGGGCGTGTCGCGCACCTTCACCAGCTCGGCGACGGCGTGCGGCTGGTCGTCGCGAACGACGAAGACGACCGCGGCCATCTTGTTGACGTTGAAGTCGAGGCCGATGTGGAGCGGCTCGCCTGGCGTGGCAGTGGTCGGTGCGTGATTCAGCGTTCGGCTGAACTCCGGATAGACCGCGCCGCTCGTCAGGTTGACGAACTGGCCTTCGAGGTACGCCTCGATGAGCTGCGGCGGGTAGCTGGCGCGCAGCGTGTCGATGTAGTCAGGCGGCAGGAATGGATTCGTGCGCGTTGGCGCCTGCACCATCTCGTAGCCGGGCCGCTTCTCCTTAACCCACATGCGGTAGGCGAAGCGGAAGCCCTCGGGCGTCGTGTACGCGCTCACCCGGTTGAACGGTTTGGCAAGCCCCTTCGGACGCTGCCGATTGCGGGCGATGATCTTCTGCCAAGCCAGCAGCGCGTGGTCTTCCTTGAGCGTGTCGATCTCGTCGACGTGCGCTCGGTAGGACTCGTAGCCGATGATGCGCGCCGGGTTGTCCAGCGTGCGCATCACGAAATCGCCACAGCCGCCACTGCTGGCGTAGATGACGTTTTCCTGCTTGTTGTACCGGTAGCGGACGCCCAGATCGGAGAGCTTGGCTTCCATCCGAGGCGCCAGGATCAGGCGCACCAGGTCGTACGTCGGTTCGTAGAGCGCGATCAGGCTGGTCGGCGCCTGCAGGCTGTCCATCAGCGCGCAATTTGCCAGCGCCTCCGTCTTGCCTGTGCCGAAGCCTCCGCAGAACAACGGGAACTTGGCGTCGAGCGTGGCGAATTCGGCCTGGGGCGCCGTCATCACCAGCTCAAGTGTTCGTCCCATGGTTTTGAGGCGTCGCGATCGTGATCCGGATGTCCGTGACCGGGCCGCTGGGCGCCTTCTCGCCCTCTTCCACTTTGCTGAGCTCCTTCCGGGCCAGCTCCAGTTTCCGAATGGCGTCGAGCGCCTGGATGATCAGATCGCCATAGCGCGCGGCCTTGACCTTGATCTCGCGCTTCTCGACTTGGCCGACCGCGTGGTGCGTGTCCATCTTTCGAGCGACTTCGAGGGCTGAATCGATCAGCTCGGCGACTTCACTGCTTCCGGACAGCTTCACGAGTCGGTGCAGCTTCACCTTCATAAGGCGAATCTCATCGTCCAGGGTTCCGATCTCGACGCGCTCCCACAGGATCCGTTCTTCGGGCTGCAGGGCGTCGGAATAGAACCCGTGCGTGACGGCGTTCGTGTTGGTCGTGGGCGTCGATCCGCCATGCATCCGGCATCGGCCGTTGGGCATGCGCTTCGATCGACACGGCGTACCAGACCGTGTTTTCGCCCCGCAGGTTTCGGCCATCTGGGCCTCCATTGCATGGGGTGTTTCAGGATCCGGGGTCGGCCCAGCGGACTACGCCCAGGGCGCTGGGTCGTGCCGTTCTCACTCTTGGTCGATTTCGTCGCGAGTGCGGCGGCAGAAAACCTCCCCGCATTTACCCGTGCGGGGCGCCCATCAACCTGGGACGTATTGCCGGGCCGAAACTGGTTGCGGAGGCTGGCTTCGATCCAGCGACACCCGGGTTATGAGCCCGGTGCTCTACCTG
>Ga0302314_10014194_pt1 | contig 13646 bp, 10 predicted proteins | sample III_Palsa_N2_3_FD_200533 | JGI IMG/M metagenome (GOLD analysis project Ga0302314, IMG submission 200533) | Peat permafrost microbial communities from Stordalen Mire near Abisko, Sweden - III_Palsa_N2_3 | ecosystem: Environmental > Terrestrial > Soil > Palsa > Peat permafrost | place: Sweden... | reverse complement strand
GCTGAACCGCAACGCGCGGTGGCGGAACTTCAACGCCTTCGACATCATGTCGATGCCGGACAAGTGGGAGTACCCCTGGTTCGCGGCCTGGGACCTGGGGTTCCACTGCGTGACGCTGGCGCACGTGGACCCGGCCTTCGCCAAGTACCAGCTGGTGCTGCTGTGCCGGGAGTGGTTCCAGCATCCTAACGGCGCGCTGCCAGCCTACGAGTGGGACTTCTCCGACGTGAACCCGCCGGTGCAGGCCTGGGCTGCCCTTGAGGTCTTCGTGCTTGACGGCTGCCGGGACCTGGACTTTCTCGCCCGGATCTTCGACAAGCTGCTGGTCAACTTCACCTGGTGGGTGAACCGGGAAGACGTGTACGGCAACAACCTGTTCGAGGGCGGGTTCCTCGGCCTGGACAACATCGGCCCGATCGACCGGTCGCACCTGCCGCCCGGTGCGATCCTTGAGCAGTCCGATGCCACCGGGTGGATGGCCTTCTACGCGCTGTCGATGGCGCTGATCGCCTCGGTGCTGTGGCGCAGCGGCCGCCGGCAGGGCGCCGACCTGGTCCTCAAGTTCCTCGAGCACTACGCCGGCATCGTCGAGGCGATGGACAGCATGGGCATGTGGGACGAGACCGACGGCATGTTCTACGACCACCTCAGCCTGCCGAGCGGGGCGGTCATCCCGGTCAAGGCCCGGTCTATGGTCGGCATGATCCCGCTGCTCGCGGTTAGCGTGGTGGACGAGGCGATGCTGCGCAACGCGATGAAGTTCGGCAAGCAGTTCGCCGACTTCCTCGAGCGGCAGGGGCTGGCCGACGAGGCCAAGCTGCGGGAGCAGGGGATGCTGCGCGACGGCGACGGTGACGACGGCGGCCGGGAGAAGCTGCTGCTCAGCGTGGTCGGCCAGGACAAGCTGGTCATCCTGCTCAACTCGTTGTTCGACGAGTCGCGGTTCCTTTCTCCCTACGGCCTGCGCTCGCTGAGCGCGGTCCACAAGGACCAGCCGTACGTGCTGCACCTGGACGGGACGAGCGCGACGATCGACTACGAGCCGGCCGAGTCGACGACCGGCATGTTCGGCGGCAACTCCAACTGGCGCGGGCCGATCTGGTTCCCGCTCAACTACCTGGTGATCGACTCGCTGCTGAAGTACCAGCGGTTCTTCGGTAACGAGTTCACCGTCGAGTACCCAACCGGGTCCGGCACGCAGCACACGCTGACCGAGATCTCGGCCGATCTGCGGGAGCGGCTGGTTTCCATTTTCGTGCGCGGGGCAGACGGACGGCGGCCCTGCTACGGCTGGGTAGACCGGCTGCAGCACGATCCGAAGTGGCGGGACAACATTTACTTCAACGAGTACTTCCACGGTGACAACGCGGCCGGACTGGGCGCGACCCATCAGACCGGGTGGACCGGGCTGATCGCGGACGTCATCCGTCGCCGTCACGGGGCGGTGCCCGAGACCGGTCAGGCTCTCGCCGATTTCCTCGCCCCCGGAGGGCCGCAGTGACCACGACAGAACAGCCCGCGCCGGGCCTCAGGATCCTGCCCGGCAGCGGCACTCAGCTCGGTGCTGTCCCGGGCGACGACGGGGTGAACTTCGCGGTCGCGTCGACCCTCGCCGAGGGTGTCACCCTGTGCCTGTTTGACGAGAACGGCGAAGAGAGCCGCATCGACCTGGCGGAGTACGACGCCGGGGTGTGGCACGGGCTGGTGCCCGGCATCCAGCACGGCCAGGCCTACGGCTACCGGGTCAAGGGGCCGTTCGACCCGGCCAGCGGGAAACGCTGTAACCCGTCCAACCTGCTGCTTGACCCCTACGCCCGGGCGGTGCAGGGCACCGTTACCTGGAACCCGGCCCTGCTCGGCCACGACCCCGACGACCCGGGTAAGCCGGGCACGGTGGACTCCGCCCCGTTCGTGCCCAGGTCACTGGTCGTCGACGGGTCCGGGTACGACTGGGAGGGCGACACTCCGCTCGGCCTGCCCTACGCGGAATCGGTCATCTACGAGACCCACGTCAAGGGATTCACCGCGCGGCACCCGGACATCCCCGAGGAACTGCGCGGTACCTACGCCGGCTTCGGGCACCCGGCGGCGACGGAGTACCTGCGCGACCTGGGGGTGACCGCGGTGGAACTGCTGCCGGTCCACGAGTTCGTCCCCGAGGGGTTTCTCACCGACCGGGGGCTGACCAACTACTGGGGTTACAACACCATCGGCTTCTTCGCGCCGTACCAGGGCTACTCCGGTGCGGCCCGCAAGGATCCCGGTGGCCAGGTCAGCGAGTTCAAGGACATGGTCAAGGCGCTGCACCGGGCCGGCCTCGAGGTCATCCTCGACGTCGTCTACAACCACACCGCCGAAGGCAACCAGAACGGTCCGACGCTGAGCTTCCGCGGCCTGGACAACGCCGCGTACTACCGGCTGGTGCCGGACGACCCGGGCAGCTACTACGACACCACCGGCACCGGCAACTCGGTGGACGCCAGCAACCCGGTGACGCTCCGGATGATCATGGACAGCCTGCGCTACTGGGTGTCGGAGATGCACGTCGACGGCTTCCGGTTCGACCTGGCGGCCACCCTCGGCCGGGAGGGGGACAACCGGTTTGACAAGTACGCCGCCTTCTTCGACCTGGTCGCGCAGGACCCGGTGATCTCCACCGCCAAGCTGATCGCCGAGCCGTGGGACGTGGGCCAGGCCGACAGCTACGACCTGGGCCGGTTTCCCGCCCAGTGGCGCGAGTGGAACGGCCGTTACCGGGACTTCATGCGTGACTTCTGGCGCAGCGAGGACACCGGCGTGGCCGAGTTCGCCACGCGGTTCGCCGGCTCCTCCGACCTGTACGGCGCGGCCCGCCGCGGGCCGACCGCCTCAGTGAACATGATCACCGTGCACGACGGGTTCACCTTGCGCGACCTGGTGTCCTACGACGAGAAGCATAACGAGGCGAACGGCGAGGACAACCGGGACGGCTCGACCGACAACCGGTCATGGAACTGCGGCGCCGAAGGCCCGACCGACGACCCGGACATCAACGCGCTGCGGGCGCGGCAGGTCCGGGCCATGCTGTCCACCCTGTTGCTGTCCTTCGGCCTGCCGATGCTGCTCGGCGGCGACGAGATCGGGCGCACCCAGGGCGGTAATAACAACGGCTACTGCCAGGACAGTGAAATCTCCTGGTTCGACTGGACGACGGCGGACTACGACCTGCGGGACTACGTCAAGCGGCTGCTGGCGCTGCGCCGCGAGCACCCGGTTTTCCGCCGCAAGAAGTTCCTGGCCGGCGCGGAAGCGGGCGAGCTCAGCTGGTTCAACAACGAGGGCACGCAGGTGTCCCACGACCAGTGGGCCGATTCGACCATGCACGCGATTGCGGTCTACCTGGACGGTGAGGACGCACCCGACGCCGCCGGAGACGGCACCGCGCAGCACGACGACGACTTCTTCATCCTGGTCAACGCGTTCTGGGAGGAGCTGCCGTTCACCCTGCCGCGGGTCCGGCCCGGGACGGAGACGTGGTTTGTGGAAATCCACAGCTACGACCCGGCAGTCTCGGCCGCCCGGGACTTCCCCAAGCACAGCGGCGACACGGTGACCGTCGGGCCCCGGTCGGTGCTGGTCCTGCGGGCGCCGCGGTCAGAACCAGAAGCGTGAACCCGGGCCCTGGTCCGGGCGGACGGGCCTGATGCGATCGCGCTCACTGCGATCAGGCCTGGCTGCGCGGGCACCGGGGGGTACGGGGGTCGCTCCCCCGGGAGACAACAGAAGCGGCCGGGGGGCCATACCGTGCGTCTAGCTCGGGCTCAGGCCCTGTGGGCCTCCCGACAAGGGTGACTACACCTATGGCCGCCGCCGGCCGCACTCCCTAGTCTAAGTAACCGGCTGCGGAACCGTCGAAGGGTCCTGGCGGGCAGGGGCGCCGCCGAGGGTCACCGCCGCCAGCAGGCCAGCCGCGATGACCAGGGCGGCGGACAGGTAGAAGGCGTCATGCAGCCCGTCGCCGAAGGCCGAGTAGGCGGCGCCCTCGACCTGGGTGATCAGCCCGCCCTGGCTCGTGTACTTGTTGAGGTAGGCGTTGACCTGGCCGGTTTCGATGACCCGGATGATGAGCGGTTTGAGCGCGAGGATGGTGGCCTTGTCGCTGGCCGGCACGCTGAGCGCGGCGATGTGGCTGTTCAGCGTGGCGCTGAGCCGGGAGAAGACCAGTGCGCCGAGGATGGAAGCGCCGGCCACCGCGCCGATCTCCCGGCTGGTGTTGACGGCGGACGACGCCATGCCCGACCGCTCCGGCGGTACCGCGTCGAGCACGGCGGTGGTGACCGGGACGACGGTGATGCCGATGCCGGCGCCGGCCAGCGCCAGGGCCAGCGAGAGCGGACCGTAGTCCGGGTGCTGGGTGATCAGCGGGCTCGCGATCAGCAGGCCCGCCGCGAAGGCGGCGCAGCCGATGGTGACCGGCCAGCGCGGGCCCGCCCGCCCGGTCCAGTAGCCGGCTACCAGCGACCCGATGATCATCAAGACCGTCATCGGCGCGAACACGAGCGCGATCCGGTAGCCGGAATCGTCCGGTACCTCCACCAGGTACAGGGCGGTGAAGAAGAAGATCGCGAACGTCGCCAGGTAGGTGCAGAACGCGACGATGTTCGGTGTGGTGAACCCGGCCAGCCGCAAGAACCGCAGGTCAAGCAGCGGATGTGCGGCCCGCCGTTCCCAGCCGACGAACGCCGCCGCGAGCACTGCGGCCACGCACAGCAAGATGATGACTTCGGCTGAGCTGAAGCTCGACGTCTCCGCGTCGATGATGGCGAACATCAGCGCGGCCAGCGCGCCGGCGCCGAAGAAGGTGCCGAGGATGTCGACCCGGGCGGCGGTGGGATCCGCGCTTTCCGGCACCGTGACCGCGGCGGCGATGAGTGCGACGAGGCCGAATATCAGGTTGAACCAGAAGATGGCGCGCCAGCTCCAGGCGCCGACGAGCGCGCCGCCGATCACCGGGCCGAGCGCGAGCGCGAGTCCGGAGACCGCCGCCCAGATGCCGATCGCCCAGGCGCGCTCGCGGCTGTCGGTGTACATGTGCCTGATGACCGACAGCGTGCCCGGCTCGCTGGCCGCCGCACCGAGGCCCATCACCGCCCGGCCGGCGATGAGCAGCTGCGGGTTCGGCGCCAGGGCGCACAGCACCGAGCCGGCGCAGAACACGCCCGCGCCGGTGAGCATGACCTTCTTGCGGCCGAGCTCGTCGCCGATCATGCCGCAGGCCAGCATGATCGAGGCAAAGGCCAGGGCATAGGCGCCGATCACCCACTGCAACTCGGTGATGGACGCCTGCAGGTCGGTCTGCAGGCTGCCGAGTCCGACGCTGACGATGGTGTTGTCAAGGAACGTGAGGAAGAGCAGCAGGCAGAGCGCGGCGAGCGCGACCGAGGTGACCCCGCCGCGCCCGCCGCCCGCGCCCGCCGCCCGCGGGCCGCTCAGCTTGCCGAGCTGCATGCCGCGGGCACCGGTACCGACAGGCCAGCGCTCTTGGCCTGGCTCAGCAGACTGCAGAACACGTCATCGCCGACCTTCCACGTGCCGTCCTGCAAGACCGCGGTTCCGCTGGCGCCGTTGGCCACTGTCTGGCCCAGCGCCGACAGGCTGTACTTCACCTTCGCCTGAGTCGCTGAGGACATCGTGACGGAGTCGACCTTGGAGCTGACCGCGGCTGCGAGCGGGCTGGACGCGAAGGCGCTGATCGCGGCGGAGAACTGCGAGCCGTTCTGCAGCAGCGCAACCCGCTTGCTGTTCGGTGTGGACGAGTTGAAGAAGGTGTTCCAGTTGGTGGTGATCTGCGAGACTGCGCTCGCGGCGCTGCCGCTTGGTGCGGCGGCGGCCGACGTTGACGGCGCCGCGGGTGCCGCCGACGAGGCTGAAGCCGACGGGCTGGCTGGCGTGGCTGCCGGGGCGGACGAAGAAGAGCTTGAGCTGCTTGAGCAGGCTGACATCGCGGTGACAAGCACCAGGCCGAGCGCCGGAGCGAGGCAAATCCTGCGCGCCGTCGGGTTGAATCGCATCATTACGCGTCCCTTGGGTCGGCGTCCTGTGAGCAGGTGACTAGTTGAGCAATCGCCGAATGATTCCTTAGCACCCATTCTGTACCGGACCACCGTGCGCCGGCCGGCGATGGCCGACGCGAACGTCAGCTCTCGCCCGGGGGAGCGACCCCCCGTACCTGATTCACGTGAAACTGCTCAGTGGACCTTGGTCCGGTACAGGTGCGTCGCGAGCGGCGCGAATACCAGCAGCATGCCGACCGACCAGCAGATGACGGCAAGCTCGGGGTGCTGCTCGGGCCAGGCCTGCACCAGCGCCGCCGGGTTCGGGTTGCCGAAGAGCTCACGGCAGGCGGTGGCGAGGGACGACATCGGGTTCCACTCCGCGATCGGCTGCAGCCAGCCGGGCATGCCCTGAATGGGCACGAAGGCACAGGAGATGAAGGTCAGCGGCAGGAAGATAATAAATCCCACCTGCTGCGCCGTTTCGGCGCTGCGCAGCGTCATCCCGAGGCAGACACCGGCCCAGGTGAACGCGTAGCCGAACAGCAGCGCCAGTGCGAACGCCTCGACCGCGGGGCCGAAGCCGTTATGGATGCGCCAGCCGATGGCCAGCCCGACGCACGCGATCACGACCGCGCCGATCACCTGGGTCAGCAGGTCAGCGAACGTCCGGGCGGTGAGCACGGCTGCCCGCGACATCGGCAGCGACCGGAACCGGTCAATGAGCCCGGTCTCCATGTCGCTGACCACGGCGACCGCGGTGCCGGGGGCGGTCTGCGCCAGGGTCATGCCGAGCATGCCGCCGATGAGATAGGAGTGGTAGCTGCCGCCACCGGGGATGCCGATCGAGCCGCCGAAGACGTAGGCGAACATCAGCACGAACAGCACCGGCTGGATCGTCACGTCGGACAGCGTCTCGGGCTCGCGCCTGATCCGGGCGAGCGACCGCCTGGTCAGCACCCAGACGTCGCCCAGGAACTGCAGGAACGGGCTGCGGGCGGATGTCAGGTCCGCCGGGGACAGCGTTGCTGTGGTCACGCGGTCACCTCCTCTTTCTCCTGCTCCCTGCTCTCCTCGGCCGCGTGGCCGGTGAGGGTGAGGAACACGTCGTCAAGCGATGCGCCGCGCACCGCGATGTCGTTGACCTTGACCCCGGCCGCGTCCAGGGCGCGGACCACCTCGGTGGCCAGCCCGTCCGCGGCGGTGACCGGGACGTCAAGGAGCTGGTCGCCCTCGTTCGGACTGACCGGTGCGGTCGCGAACGGGCGCAGTGCCGCGGCGGCGGCCGGCGCGCTGGACCCCTCCGCCAGGGTGATCAGCAGTCGCTGGCCGCCAACCGAGGCCTTAAGTTCGGCCGGGGTGCCCTCAGCGATGGCCTTGCCGCCGTCGATGACAGCGATCCGGCTGGCCAGGTGGTCCGCCTCGTCGAGGTACTGGGTAGTCAGCAGCAGGGTGGTGCCGTCGGCGACCAGCTGCCGGACGATATCCCACATCAGCACGCGGGCGTTCGGGTCAAGACCGGTGGTCGGCTCGTCGAGGAACAGCACCGCGGGGTGACCGATCAGGCTCGCGGCCAGGTCGAGGCGGCGCCGCATGCCGCCCGAGTAGGTCTTCACCGCCCGGCTGGCGGCGTCGGTCAGGTCGAACTGCTCAAGCAGTTCGTCCGCTCGCCGCTTGGCTGCCTGGCGGGTCAGCCGGCTCAGCTCGCCGATCATGATCAGGTTGGCCCGGCCGGTGAGGTACTCATCCAGCGCCGCGTACTGGCCGGTCAGCCCGATCGTCCGGCGCACCGTCGCGGCCTCGGTGATCACGTCGTGACCGAGCAAGCGCGCGTGCCCGCCGTCGGGACGCAGCAGGGTAGCGAGCACCCGGACAGCGGTGGTCTTGCCTGCCCCGTTCGGGCCGAGCAGCCCGTAGACGGTGCCCTGGGACACCGTAAGGTCAAGCCCGTCCAGCGCCTTGGTCTTGCCGTAGTGCTTGACCAGGCCTTCCGCCTCGATGGCGGCCGTATCGCCCATCGTGTCTCCCAAGCTTCTCGTACGCTGTACTAGTTATCGTACGTCGTACGATAGCAACAAGGCGGCGCTGGGTCAATGAGATATATCGTAACGGCGCGGCTTGGCCGCGGACGAGGGCCTGGCGCCCACCCGGCCGGGTTCTTTCCGGTCCGGGCGAGCACCGGGCAGGTAGCCGGCGGTCGTATCGTACGGTGTACGGTACGAATGCCCTGACAGAGGGAGGACGCGTGGACGAGGAACGCGAAGACGACGGCATCTCGGTGCCGGTCCCGTTCTTCGCGCGCGGCGCGGACGACCGGCGCAGCAGGCAGGACCGCAACCGTGAGCGGCAGCTGGCCGAGGCGGTGGAACGGCGCCGGGCCCACGGCGGCCGGCCCGCACCGCGGGCGCGCACGCTCAGCCGGGCCGACATCCTGCAGGCCGCGGTGGCCGTGGCCGACGCCGAGGGGACCGAGGCGGTCAGCATGCGGCGGATCGCCCGGGACATGCGGGTCGGCGTGATGTCGCTCTACTGGCACATCGAGTCAAAAGACGAGCTGCACCGGCTGATGCTCGAGCTCGTGCAAGGCGAGATCGAGGCCCCGGAGCCCTCCGGGGACTGGCGGGCCGACCTGGCCACCTACGCCCGCAACAGCAGGGCCGCGCTGCACCGGCACCCGTGGGCAATCGACTTCCTCGGTGCGGGGCCGCCGACGGGCCCGAACGACGCGCGCAACGCCGACCGGATGATCGGGTCGCTCGAAGTAGTTGGCCTGGACATGCTCGGCACCATGTGGGCGCTGATGACGCTGGGCACCTATGTGCTCGGGGCAACACTGCGGGATATCCAGGAAGCCCGCTGGCACGAGGCCGCTGAAGAGGCCAAGGAGCAGATGACTGAGGAGGAGGCCGAAGCGGCCTTCCAGGAATTCGCGGAGCAGATCCTCAAGTCCGGCCGCTACCCGCACATCGCGCGGATCTTTGACGCCGACGTCGACCCGGACGCACCGGAGTCGCGGGACGAGCGGTTCGAGTTCGGACTCAGCTGCGTGCTGGACGGGATCGCCGCCCGCGCCGGGGTGACCGCGGGTCCCGGCCAGCTGTCAGGTCGTCCGAGCAGGCCCGGATCAGGTTCTTGACCGGGCGAAGCGTTAGCGCTTGCCCGCCTCATGCCAGTTGAAGTGGACCTTAATGGTGCCGAAGTTCTTGGACGGCTTCTCTATCCGCATGTTCTTCGCAGATGAACGCTTGTTTTCCAGGAACCGCAGTACGTGCTTCTTCAGCTGGCCCGATCCCTTGCCCGGGATAATCTCGATCAACGGCGCCTTCTTGGCCAGCGCCTCGTCGAAGACCCGCTGCAGAGCCTTCTCGATCTCGCCGCCCCGGTTGTAGATGTCGTGCAGATCGAGCGTCAGCTTCATTCACTCAGATTAAGACCACTCACAGCACACTGGGAACTGCCGCGCCCTCCGGGTTGGGCTCGCCGTACGGCCAGAGGATGGCGATGATCTTCGCGGCCGTCTGCGGCGGGTCGCCCTCGGCGAGCACCGTCTCCACCCGTTCGCCGGGTGCGGGCGGCTCAAGGGCGGCCAGCTGGCTGGCGAGTAGTTTCTCCGGGAAGAAGTGGTTGTCGCGCGCGGTCAGCCGCCGGTCCAGTACCTCGGGGCTGACCATGAGGAACACCATCGTCGCGGCCGGCCGGTCGTTGAGCAGCAGGTCGCGGTAGGAGCGCTTGAGCGCGGAGCAGGTCACCACCGCGGACTGCCCACTGGCGATCATGCCGTCCATCCAGTCGGTGATCTTGTGCAGCCAGGGCTCGCGGTCGGCATCGGTGAGCGGGATGCCCGCCCGCATCTTGGCGACGTTCGCCTCCGGGTGGAAGGTGTCGGCATCGGCGAACCGCCAGCGGAGCCGCCCGGCCAGCAGTGCGCCGACGGTTGTCTTACCACAGCCGGACACACCCGCGACGATCAATATCACGGGTGTAACGATACGCGCCCGCGCTTGGGGCGGATCAGCCTGTCCCACGGGAAGCCGCGGCTGGAGAACCGACCGGCGTCAGTGGATGAACGCGCCCACCGCGACGCCCGCGAAGACTAGCGTCAGGTACAGGATCGACAGGTGGAACAGGCGCATCGTGACGAGCCCGTCGCCGCTGGCCGCACCGTCCGCGGCCGTGCCGTCGGCGCCCGTGCGGCGCGACTGGTGCAGCAGCCGGTGCACCTCAAACAGGAACGCGGCGCCCGCCACGATGGCGACCGCGCCGTAGACCGGCCCGGCCCACGGCCAGGCGGCGAGTGACACCGCCACCATCAGCCAGCTGTAAATCACCGACTCGACCAGGACCCGGTGGACGGAGGCGACCACCGGCAGCATCGGGATGCCCGCGCGGCGGTAATCCTCGCGGTACCTGATGGCCAGCGCCCAGAAGTGCGGCGGCTGCCAGAAGAACACCACGCCGAACAGCAGCCAGGCGGGCCAGGACAGTGACCCGGTGGCGGCGGCCCAGGCGATCACCACAGGGGCCGCGCCGCACGCCCCGCCCCACAGCGTCGACTGCGAGGTGTGCCGCTTGAGCAGCATGGTGTAGATCACCACGTAATAGAGGATCGCGGCGAGAGTGAGGCCGGCCGCGAGCAGGTTCGTGGTGACGGCGAACAGGGTGACCGAGACCACCCCGAGCACCAGCCCGAAGATCAGCGCCGAGCGGGGCGACACGGTGTTCTGCACCAGCGGCCTGCTGCTGGTGCGCCGCATGACCTCGTCGATGTCGCGGTCGATGTAGCAGTTCAGCGCGTTGGCGCTGCCCGCGGCGAGGGCGCCGCCGAGCACGACCACCACGGTGACCAGCAGCGAGGGCAGCCCGCGGTAGGCGAGGAAGAGCGTCGGGACCGCGGTGATCAGCAGCAGTTCCACGATCCGGGGCTTGCACAGCGAGACATACGCGCCGACCGTAGCGCGCACGCCGGCCAGCTGCCCCTTGCCCTCGGCGGCAGGGCTGACCGGGCTGACTGGCTGACGGACGTTAACCGCGCTCACCTGGGAGAAGACCACCTTCCAGCCCGCGCCGGAGGCTGGGCACCTCACTGAGACTACACGGCGTCGTAATCTGCCCGCGCGCCAGGTGAGAAAGCAAGCCGCTTTGCTACCGCCAACTGGGTTCGGCCCGGCTCACGGGGGCACGGCAGGATGGCAGGATTAGGACTACAAGGCCAGGTTTTGGGCAGGCGTCGCGGTGGTGCGTTCGGGAGTTACCCGGACGGGGAACTTCCGCGAAGAACGACTGACTACGGGGGGAAAGTGGCGGCTCGCGCAGTGCCCGGGGGGCCGGGCTCCACGTACCGCCTGCAGCTGACACCGGAGTTCGGCTTCGCGGCGGCGGCGGGGACAGCTGATTACCTCGCAGACCTCGGGGTGACCCATGTCTACCTGTCGCCGGTGCTCGACGCGGTCCCCGGCTCGCAGCACGGGTACGACGTCACCGACCACTCGCTGGTCCGTCCCGAGCTCGGCGGCGAGGACGGGCTGCGCGCGCTCGCCAGCCGGCTGCACGAGCGCGGGCTCGGCATCATCCTCGACATCGTGCCGAACCACATGGCGGTGCCCGCCAACATGCCGCTGAACCGGCAGCTGTGGGCGGTCCTGCGGGACGGCAGGCAATCGGAGTACGCCAGCTGGTTCGACATCGACTGGGCCGCGCAGGGTGACCGGATGCTGCTGCCCGTCCTGGGCGGCCCGGTTGAGTCCTGCCTGGACGACCTGCGGGTCGAGTCCGGTGACAGCCCGGACGGTGAGCCGGTGCTCAGGTACTTCGACCATGTCCTGCCGCTGCGGGCGGGCACGTCGCGGCTGCCGCTGAAGGGCCTGCTCGAAGCGCAGCACTACCGGCTGAGCTGGTGGCAGCAGGCCGCCACCGACCTCAACTGGCGCCGGTTTTTCGACATCGCCACGCTGATCGGGATCCGGGTCGAGGACCCGGCCGTGTTTGACGCCACCCACCAGGTCATCGTCCGCCTGCTGGCGCAGGGTCTGGTCGACGGGCTGCGGGTGGACCATCCGGACGGCCTGGCGGACCCGCGCGGCTACCTGCGCCGGCTGGCCGACGCGACCGGCGGCGCCTGGGTCGTGACGGAGAAAATCCTGGAGGCCGACGAGCTGCTGCCGTCCGACTGGGCGTGCGCCGGAACCACCGGGTACGACGCGCTGCGCGTGGTCGACGGGCTGTTCCTCGACCCGGCCGGCGCGGACCGGCTGAGCGACGAGTACGCCAGCTTCTTCGGGCTGGCGGGCGAGAAGCCCCCGGACCGGCGGTTCGCCGATGTCGCGATGCGGGCCAAGCGGGAGATCGCGGAAGGCTCGCTCGCGGCCGAGGTGACCCGGCTGGCCCAGCTGACCAGCTCCTTCTCCCCGCAGGCGAGCACCGACGACGCCCGCACGGTGCTGACCGAGCTGCTGACCGCGTTCCCTGTCTACCGTGCCTATGTCAATCCGGGGGAGGAGCCCACCGCGGCGACGCGGGCCGAGATCCGCGAGGCGGTGGACCGCGCGCGCCCTGCGCTGCCCGAGCGGCTGCACGGGCTGGCGGACGAGCTGGCCGCGGCCGCGCTCGGACCGCGCTCAGCCGTGAGCGGGGGCGCCCAGGCGGCCGAGTTCGCCGTCCGGTTTCAGCAGACCACCGGGCCGGTGGAGGCCAAGGGCGTGGAGGACACCGCCGACTACCGCTGGTCGCGGCTGGTCTCGCTGAACGAGGTCGGCTGCGATCCGGGCCGGCTCGGCGCCGAGCCGGCCGAGTTCCACGCGGTGGCGCAGCGCCTGGCGGCCGACTGGCCCGCCACCATGACCACGCTGTCTACCCACGACACCAAGCGGCAAGAGGACGTCAGGGCCAGGCTCGCGGTGCTGGCCGAGCGGCCGGCCGAGTGGGGCGCCGCGGTCAGCCAGTGGCACGACCGGGCGGCGCGGCTCGGCCTGCTGGGGGCCGGCGGGTCCGCCGTCGACCCGGACACCGAGTACCTGGTGTGGCAGACGCTGGCCGGAGCCTGGCCGATCAGCCACGACCGGCTCACCGGCTACCTGACCAAGGCGATCCGCGAGGCCAAGCGGCGGACCTCCTGGACCTCCCCCGACCAGCTGTACGAGGCCGCGGTGCTCGGCCTTGCCGCCGGCGCGCTCGACGACGCCGGCCTGTCCGGGTCCATCGCCGCTTTCGTCACCGGCATCGCGGGCGACGCCGCGGTCAACACCCTCGGCGCCAAGCTCGTCCAGCTCACCATGCCCGGGGTGCCCGACGTCTACCAGGGCTGCGAGCTGGCCGCGCTGTCCCTGGTCGACCCGGACAACCGGCGCCCGGTGGACTTCGCCCAGCTCAGCCGTGACCTCACCGCCCTCGACACGGCAGCCGCCCCCGCGGCCGACGACAAAGAGCTCACCCGGGGCGACCCGGAGGTGCTCGGCCGGGCGAAGCTGCTGGTCACCTCGCGGGCGCTGCGGCTGCGACGCGACCACCGCGACTGGTTCGCCGGGGACTACCAGCCGCTCGCCGCGGCCGGCCCGGCGGCCGGCCATGCGACCGCCTTCCAGCGCGGCGGCCGGGCGGTCACGGTCGTCACCCGGCTGC
>Ga0302314_10014193_pt1 | contig 13646 bp, 15 predicted proteins | sample III_Palsa_N2_3_FD_200533 | JGI IMG/M metagenome (GOLD analysis project Ga0302314, IMG submission 200533) | Peat permafrost microbial communities from Stordalen Mire near Abisko, Sweden - III_Palsa_N2_3 | ecosystem: Environmental > Terrestrial > Soil > Palsa > Peat permafrost | place: Sweden... | reverse complement strand
GCATCCAATCTTCGTAGGCGGCCCGCAACGGTTCGGCTTCGATGTGGTTCACGCGCTCACGCCCGCGCTGTTCGGCCCGGAGCAGGCCAGCGTCCTTGAGCACGGCCATATGATTCAGCACCCCGAAGCGCGTCAGGTGCGGAAATGCGCCACAGATGTCTCCGGTGGTGCGCGATTCCTCCCGGAGAAGGTCGAGAATCTCGCGGCGCACCGGGTCCGCCAGCGCTTTCCAGGTCGTCTGAGCCATCTGATGCATCATGTGCAAATCTAGGCACAAAAGCTCTTGCGGTCAAACTCATCATATGTGACCATATACGCACATAACGTTCACCAGCCCGCCGAACAGCGGCGGCGGGCTGGTGAACGATGAGGTGTGATGGCGTGCGGAAGATCATTGAATACGACCTGGTTTCGGCGGACGGCGTCTTCGAAGACGCCGCCCATATGCGATCTCCGCGAAGACTTGTCCTGTTCGTGGGCGCTAAAAGATGGAGAAACCTCTGATGTCTGAAAATAAATCGAACAACAAACAACTAGCGGGTTCCCTCGTCTCGCCAGTAGTGTTGATTCGAGTCAGCTCTATCTTGTTCTTTTTCTTGATGATTGGTCATATGTCGGCTTATCCATGGGCCGCGGCGCACAACGCCAAGGAAGCGCAACTGGTCGATTCGATGAAATCCGTTCAATTTGTATTCTTTGGCGAGGGCTCGACCTATTGGGGTCTTTATTTTGGTTGGGGTCTCTTGGTCGCTGTTCTGCTGCTTACATTGGCGATTATCCTCTGGGTTTTGTCGGATCTTGCCGTTCTTGCCCCACGACGCCTGGGCGTTATCACCGGCATCCTCTCCGTGAGCTGCGTGATCGGCGCTTACCTTTCCTTTGAATTTTTCTATGTACCGCCGGTGCTATTCTTTTCCGCTACCTGCGTGACGTTACTGACGGCGACCATACAATTACTGAAGTCATAGGCAGCGGTTACCGATGAAGATTGCGTAAACCATGGGTTCATCGACCCAAGAAGAAAGGAGAAGCGAATATGTTGCTGAAAAACAAGGTTTCGGTCATTTACGGAGCCGGAGGCGCAATTGGCGGCGCTGTCGCACGCGCTTTTGCACTCGAGGGGGCCACGCTTTTTCTTACCGGACGCAGGCTTGCGCCAGTAGAAGTGGTCGCCAAGGAAATCCAATCGGCAGGCGGGTCCGCGGAAGTGGCCGAGGTAGACGCTCTTGATGAGCGCGCTGTGAACAAGCATCTACAGTCCGTGATCGCCAAAGCTGGCCGCGTCGATATCTCGTTCAACGCGATCGACGTCCCGACTGAGAAGATTGTCGGCGCCCTGACCGAGATGGATGCCGAGAGGTTCTTGCTGCCCATCGCAAATTATACGAGATCCTACTTTTTGACCGCGCGCCTGGCTGCAAGGCGCATGGTTCAAAATAAATCAGGGGTTATCATGACGGTAACCGCGCCTACCTCGCGCAAGGGCCATGCGGGGAACGGGGGGTATGGTTCATCCCAGGCCGCCAAGGAAGCGCTTACCCGCGACTTATCCGCCGAACTCGCGCCTCAGGGAATCCGCGTGGTCGGCCTGCGGGCTGGTGCCATACCGGAGACAGGCACGCTGAGGGAGATCTTCGATATTAAAGGTAAGGCAATGGGTGTGACCTGGGAACAGTGGCAGGGTTATCTTGCAGGCCTCCACACACAACGGGTCATGGTACTCGGAGAGGTGGCAAACATGGCGGTCTTCATGGCGTCCGACAAGGCAAGTGGGATGACGGGAACGACCGTTAATCTGACCATGGGCGCTCTCGATGACTAACGTGGCAGGGCATTAGGGCTTAAAATCTCTATTTGACCGATATGAGGACTGTCCGCCAGAGCGAGTCGAAGTGCGCCTTCAGCGCTTCCATGCCGGCCGGATCGATATAGTAGACCCGCCGCGTTCCCTGGCGCCGGTCATTGACCAAGCCCGCATCCTTCAGAACCCGCAGATGCTGCGAAATCGCCGGCCGGCTAACGGAGAAATCGCGCGCCAGGTCGACCACTGGAAATGGGTGATCGGCGATGCTGTGCAAGATCGCGAGCCGCGTCGGATCGCTGATCGCGTTCAGTCCCGTTTGTAGGGGCGCGTTCACTGGCGGTAAGTGTGCCTAATACATCACGTGCGAGTTTAAGCACTGAAATGCATGCGATCAATCCTTATATGTTACAATATGCGCACATAACTATCGTCAACCCGCCGAGCCACGAGGAGTGATGGCGTGCGAAAGATCATTGAATGGTGCTATGTTTCGGCGGACGGCGTCTTCGAAGACCCCCATCCACATGGGGGTCAGGGACTATCCGGACGACGCGTATCTGCGGGACGCATTGGGCCTCTTCGAGGCGTGCGACGCCATATTGTTTGGCCGGTCCACGTACGAGATTTTCGCGAAGATGTATCAGGGAACGGAGGGGATTCGTCCCTATGCCGCGCGGCTAAACGCGATCCGAAAGTACGTTTTCTCGTCGAGACTGGAGACAGCCGACTGGAACAACTCGACCATCGTTCGCGGTGATGTCGCGGCCGAGGCGGCCAAGCTCAAGCAGCAGGAAGGCGGCGATCTGCTTGTGCTTGGGCACGGTCTGCTGAGCGAGACGTTGCTGCGGCGGCGCTTGATCGATGTGCTCGATCTGTCGATCCTTCCCGTCATTGTCGGCCACGGCAAGCCGTTCTTTCGGGAGGGGCAAGCCATGAAACTGAAGCTCGCTTCGACCAAGGTCTTCTCGAAGATCGTCAAGTTCACTTATGAGCCGCAGTACTGAGACCCGCGCCCGATGGGCGGACCGGCTAGTTTAGCCGGGAATCTTGAGCCGATCCGCCGCCGCCTTCGCTCCGGCGATCCGGCTGGGCATCAGGGCGTCCATCCTCTCGCGGACCAAGGCCAGGATTTCCGGCGGCGCGGTCTCGGGCCGGCCGGCGTTGAAGGGCGGCGCGGGGGCGTACTCGATCATCAGCTGGATGGACTGGGCGAAGGTCTCGCCGGCCAATTCGGCGGCCACGACCAGGGCGAAGTCGATGCCGGCCGTGACCCCGCCGCCGGTGAGGATGTTCCCGTCGCGCGCCACGCGGGCTTCGTCGGGAATGGCGCCGAACAGGGGCAGCATGTGACGCCAGGCCCAGTGACAAGCGGCGCGCCGGCCGCGCAGCAGGCCGGCCGCGCCCAGGATTAGCGAGCCGGTGCAGACCGAGGTCAGATACCGAGCGCCTTCGCTCAGGCGCCGCACCTCGTCCATGAACGCCAGGTCGTTGATCACGTCGGTGGTCGCCAGGCCCCCAGGCAGAAAGACCAGGTCGCAGCGAGGGATGTCGGCCATCGGCGTCGTGCCGGCGAAGGTCAGGCCGCCGTCGGATGTGACCTCCCCGCCCGCCAGCGAGGCGACGATCACCTCCGTATTGGGCAGCCGGCTGAACACCGTATGCGGGCCAGTGAAGTCGAGCTGGGTCAGGCCGGGGTAGAGGATTTCGACGATGACAAAGGGTTGGTCGGCCATGGGAAGCTCCTTGACTGAGGTGGTTTGACGTTAAACGATTACACAGCGTGGCCGCAGCCCTGGGGCTTGAACACGCGGGTGGTCGAGGCGGGGAATTTCTGCAGCAGGGCCGCCGGCCGGAGGGGTCTGGCCTGGAACGCGCCGCCGCAATTGGGGCAGCGGCCGTCCAGCCGCGTCTCCACGCAGTCGCGACAGAAGGTGCATTCGAAGGTGCAGATCATCGCGTCGGACGCCGCCGGCGGCAGATCCTTGTCGCAGCATTCGCAATTGGGTCGCAGTTCCAGCATGGCGGCCTCCCGGTCTGGATTTGACGAGGCATGCTGCACCGGATAGGTCTTGGCGGAAATGACGTTGTTCCCTTAAATTCAGCCATGACCCGCACCGTCGGATTTCTGATCTTCCCGGACTTCCAGCTGCTCGACGCGGCCGGGCCGATCGCGGCGTTCGAGATCGCCGGCCGGTTCGTGGAGGGCGCGTACCGACTGGCGATCCTGGCGGCCGAGCCGGGCCTGGTGACAAGCTCGTCCGGCGCGGCGATGCAGGCGACGGGCCTGGATGCGGCGCCGCCGCTGGACACGCTGATCGTCTCCGGCGGCGAGGGCACGCGCACGGCGCCGGACCCGCGCCTGCTGGCTTTTGTGCGACAGGCGGCCGGCCGGGCGCGGCGGGTGACCAGCGTCTGTACGGGCGCCTATATCCTGGCCGAAGCGGGCCTGTTGGACGGGCGGCGCGCCACCACCCACTGGAGCCGATGCGCTGACTTCGCCCGGCGCTATCCCAAGGTGGCCGTCGAGCCCGACCGTATCTTCATCAGGGACGGAGACGTCTGGACCTCCGCCGGCATCACCGCCGGCGTGGACCTGTCGCTGGCCCTGATCGCCGAGGATCTGGGCGAGGCGGTCGCGCGGCGAACGGCGGAGATGCTGGTGGTCTATCACCGCCGGCCCGGCGGCCAATCGCAGTTCTCGACCCTTTTGGAGTTGGACCAGCCACAGGGCCGCTTCGGCCCGCTGCTGAGCTGGATGCGTCAGCGGTTGGACGAGCCATTGAACGTTGAACGACTGGCCGCCCAGGCCGCGATGAGTCCGCGCCATTTCGCCCGCGCTTTCGCCGCCGAGACCGGCTTGACCCCCGCCCGATCGGTTGGGCGGCTCAGGGTCGAGGTGGCGCGCGAACGGGTCGAGGCGGGCGCCGAGCCGATCGAGGCCGTCGCTCAGTCGGCGGGCTTCGGCGACCCCGAACGTATGCGCCGGGCGTTCGTGCGCGCCTTCGGCCAGCCGCCCCAGGCGCTCAGGCGGACAGCGCGGGGGTGAACGCTCGATCGGCCGCGGGGGCTATCAAGCGGTCGCACGAGGCCGCTTCACAACAGGCCGCCACCGTCCACGTCGATCACCGAACCGGTGACAAAGCCGTTGGTCATGGCGAAGAGGTAGGCGCCGGCCAGTTCCTCCGGGGCGCCGACGCGCTGAACCGGCAAAGCGGCGGAGACACGCTCGATGACCGCCGAGCGGGCGTCGGAGCCGGGCTCGCCCCACAGGCCCGTATCGACGACGCCGGGACTGACCACGTTGACGCGGCGCGGCGCGAGCTCCTTGGCCAGGTGCTTGCCCGCGGCTTCAACCGCGGCGTTGACGGCGCCTTTGACCAGGCTGCCCGCGCCGTATTTGCGCGACACCTGGCCCGAGGTCAGCGTGACGGAGGCGTTCGCGGACAAGTAGGGCAGCGACAGGCGGATGGCGTGCACCGCGCTGAACAGCTTGGCGCCAAAGGCCAGCGGCAGGGCGTCTTCGTCAAGCACGGCGAGCCGCGTTGAACCGAGGCGGGCGCCGGCCGTATGGACAAGATGGTCGATGGCGCCGACGCCCTTGAGCGCGGCGGCTAGCGCCGATCGGTCGTTTACGTCGGCGGCGATCGCCTCCATGCCGGAGGCGGCCGCGCCCGACCGACTGATCGTCACGACCCTGGCGCCCTCGGCCTTGGCCAAGGCGCCCACCGCGGCGCCGATGCCCGCGCCGCCGCCGATTACGACAACGGTCTGATTCTGAAGGCTGGCGCCCATCGGTTCTGTCTCCATCGAAGCTGGAAAGGGATTGGGGAAGAGCCGGCCGATGCGACAACCCAGGCGCATTAATGCGTCTGAAAAGTCGGCGGCCAGTTGCACGTGATGGTCAGCCCAGGCCGGTTGCGCGAAATCGTCGATCATGACGCGTTCATTTCGTCACCCGTCGCCAGATCGAATGGGCGACGATGCCGCTGCTCGAAGCGCTCGCTGGAACGGCGTAGCTGAGAAGGCCGTCCTTGAAGGTGTAGTCGCGCACCTGGCGCTTGCCCTCCCAATTGGGGAAGGAGGCCGCCTCCACATCGAAGACCAGCTGATGCTTGGCTTGATCAATTGACACCTTGCCGAAGTGGGTGCTGGAGCCGACCACCGCCTGGCGGTATTCGTCCGGCGTCCCCCGAGCCTTGTCGCCGCTGGCGAAGGCCGGTCGATCGACCTTGAAGATTTGCATGTTGTATCGACCCGCCGAATCCACATTCAGCAAACCCTTGGGATGCTCGCCATAGTTGGTGGTTCGAGTTCCGTCGGCTTTGATTTCGTAAGCGGAATCCATCACCCACGTGCCTTGCAGCGAGCGAAGCTCCTGGTCCCGCGGCAGGGAACGGGCCGGCCCCGCGAGGATGGTGGTCAGGGCGACCGCGCAGGCGATCCATACTTTCGGCACGATGATGCTCCTCAAACGACCGTAACCCGTTAATTAGGTTACACGCCACCCTTGCGCCAACAAATGAAACCTGTCAAGCAGGTTACATGAACCACGCGGCGACAAAGAGCCTTCAGGGCGAAGAACGGGATGGATTCCGATTTCGCGGCGGCCACAACGCGATCGATCTGCCGGCGACGCTGCAGGCTCGCTTAAGGCCGGCGCCCCGCGAGCTCCTGAACACGCCGGCGGATCTCGATCGCTGGCTCATCGCGGCGAACCTCGCCGGTTCCGCGCCGAATGCGACCTTCGACGACCTGACAACCGCGCACCAGCTGAGGGAGGCGATCTACGCCTTGGCGAGCGCCCAGCTTTCCATGGCGCCCGACGTTTCCGAGGCCCGCCAGGCGCTCAATCGCGTTGCGTCGGGCTCGCCGGCCACGCCGGTTCTGAGGGGCGACGACACGGTGGAGCTGGTCGGCTCGGCGGGGGCGTTGCTAACGACATTGGCGCGAGAGGCGGTGCTGCTTTTCGGCGGCCGGGAAGCCGCGCTCATTCGCCAGTGCGCGTCTGACACCTGCACCATCTTCTTCATCGACAGCTCACGATCAGGCGACCGAAAATGGTGCTCGATGTCCGGCTGCGGCAATAAGGCGAAGGTCGCGGAGTTCCGCCGCCGCAAGCGCCGAATGGGCCCGTCGCGGCAAGAACCCGGCTGACACGGCGTTCGGGTCGACCAGGCCGGCCGTAACCCTACCCCGCCAGCTTCTCGTGCAGCGCCGCCACCTGGCCGCGCAGCTGGTCGAGCACCTCGCCCTGGGCCGTCAGCAGCTCCTGCAGCTGGTTGCTGCGCAGGGCGTCGACCTTGTCGTGCAGGCTCATGATCTCCAGCTCGGCGCGCAGGTTGACGCTGTAGTCGTGCTCGGCGGCGGCGCGGTCCTTCTTGGCCTGGCGATTCTGGCTCATCATGATCACCGGCGCCTGGATGGCGGCGACCATCGACAGGACGAGGTTGAGGAAGATGAACGGATAGGGATCGAATTCCAGGTGCACCGGCTTCAGCAGCACCACGTTCAGCCCGACCCATACGATCAGCACGGCGAAGAAGCCGAAAATGAAGGTCCAGGATCCGCCGATCGCGGCCACCCGGTCGGCCATCCGGTCCCAGAAGCCGGCCTGTTCGTCGAGGGCTTCGGTGACGTTCTCGACCGTGGTGTCTTCGCGCGCCATCTCATCGATGACGTCGCGTTCGGCCTCGTCGAGCTCGTTATAGCCTTCGCCGAGCAGTTCGCGCGACAGCTTCTCGCGCTCAAGGTCGATCGCCAGGGTCATGCGGAGCCTCCTCAGAGCGCGGGTTCGCGGGGCTCCTGGCCTGGAAAACCGCCGCCGCGCAAGCGGTTTTTCACCTGCAAGCGCGGCGGTGTTGTGGCGATCAGGAAACCGAGGCGGGGTGGGCCGTGGGGACCACTTCGGACGGCGCCGGTTTCGGCGCGGTCTCAGCCTTGTCCGGCCCCGCGTCCTTGGGGCGGGCGGAGGCGGCCAAAGTCGCGTCGTGGGGGGCGGCCTTGGCCTGGGCGGCGGCGGGCGGCGGCGCGGAGACCTTGTCCTGAGGCATGGCGATCGTGGCGCTGGCCAAGATCAGCTGGCCGCCTGGCGCGCCGTCGGCGGTCGCCGCGCCGGCGTCGCTCGCCGCTTCGGCCGGCGAATGCCGCACCTCGCCGTTGAAGCTGCCCGGCCGCCCGGCGCTGCCGCCGAAGCGGTAGAAGACGTGCAGGCCGACCTGGGCCACGCGCAGCAGACGCGAACCCCAGCCGGGATCCAGGCCCGCCACATGGAAGTGGGTGGCGTTGCCGATCGAGGCCATCACCGCGCCGTCCAGGGCGCGCGCGGCGATCTCCTCGGCCCGGCTCCAGGCGCCTGGCTCGCGGGCGTGGCGCATCGAGCCGTCGCAGACGAAGCTGAATTGGCAGCCATAGCCGCCGACCGCGCGCTGGAACACCACGCCGCAGACCGACTTGGGGAAGGCCGGATGGCGGACGCGGTTCAGCACCACCTGGGCCACCGCCGCCTGGCCGGCCGCGTTCTCGCCGCGGGCCTCATAATAGACCGCGTCGGTCAGGCAGGCGAGGTCGCGGGCGGACTCAAGCGCGCCGCCGTCGGCGAAATGGAAGGGCTGGGCCGCTGGCGCGCTTACATGGGTGAGCGCCGCCGGCAGAGCGGAGACGGGCGGGGTGGGCGCGCCGGCGCGGGTGTCGAACTGGCCGATCACGTCGGCGTTTTGGCGACCGCGCAGGACCTGGCCGACGAACGGGTCGTGGGCCTGGGCCAGCGCCACGGCGCCGGGGCCCATGGCCTGCATTTCACTTTGCAGCGCGCGCTGGGAAAAGCCCTGCTCCGCCGCCGCGGCCAGACGCGCCGCCCGTGCATGCGCCACCTGGGCCTGGGCGGCCTCGCCCATCCAGTACGCGCCGCCCAATACGAGGCCGACCCCCGAACCCAACATGAGTCCGCCGGCCAGCGCGCACGCGGTGGCGCGCGCCTTGTTATCCATACTCAAAACTATCGTGTCCTATTCGGCGAGGGCCGTTGCGCCCCCCGACTTAGACGCTCCGGCGGCGCCAAAAGCTGCCGCGGAAGCGTTGAATCGGCCGTCCACGTCAGGCCGAGATCTCACTTACTAACACACTTTGTGGCGCCAATGTGACCGATTCGCAAGCGGATGTTGCACTGCAACATGAATTCAGCCTCTGTTATCCACAGTTTTCGCCCGGACCGAGCTGGCCCGCGGCCAGCGGGTTTACCGCTTAAGGTTATGAGTCCATTGACCTTCATCGGGTGCTGGCCAATGGCCGCCAGCGTGCGACAGTGCCCCGATAAAAATCCGCGGTGCGAGGTCGAATTTCCATGCTGGCCAACCTTTTGTACGGCCTTTTGGCCTTGGCCCTGTTCGCGGCGATCTTCGCCATAGCCTATCGCGCCTATCGCCAGGGGGGCGCCAAGGCGGCGATCGCGGTTAAGGCGCCGCCCGGGGTTCAGACGTCCAGCTTCGTGCGGATCGGCGGGATCGACCAGTGGATCAGCCTGCGCGGCGAGGACGCGGCCAACCCGCTGCTGCTGCTGCTGCATGGCGGGCCGGGCAATGCGATGAGCGGCCTGACCTACAATGTCCTGCGCCCGCTGGAGGCCCATTTCACCGTCGCCCAGTGGGACCAGCGCGGCGCCGGCAAGACCTATGGCCGCCACGGCAAGGCCGGCGCCGGGGAGATGACCATCGACCGGATGGTCCAGGACGGGATCGAGGTCGCCGAATGGCTGCGCGGCGCGCTGGGCAAGGACAAGATCATCCTGCTCGGCCTGTCCTGGGGCTCGATCCTGGGCACGGAGATGGCGGCGCGCCGGCCGGACCTGTTCAGCGCCTATGTCGGTTCGGGCCAGGTGGTGGACATGAAGCGCGGCGAAGAGGTCGGTTATGCGGCCCTGACGGCCCGGCTGCGCGCGCGTGGCGATCCCAAGCTGATCGCAGCCCTGGAGACGATCGGCCCGCCGCCCTACCCCTCGCGCAAGGCCCTGCTGGCCGAGCGCCGGCTGCTGTTCAAGACCGCCTCGCAGACCGACCGGGCGATGCTGCGCCAGATGGTCCCGACGCTGCTGTTCTCTCCGGACCTCGGCCTGAAGGACGTCTGGGACACCGTGGCGTCCAACTTCTTCAGCATCGAGCGGCTCTACGACGCCCTGATGGCGTACGACATCCGCCACCTGGGAACGCGGTTCGAGGTCCCGATGATCTATCTGCAAGGCAAGGACGACATCCAGACCCCGACGGCGCTGGTGGAGGCCTATTTCACCGAGATCGAGGCGCCGCGGAAGGCGCTGGTCCTGCTAGGGGACGGCGCGGCCCACATGGCGATCGTGACGCATGTGGAGGGGTTTTTGGCGGCGTTGGCGAGGGAGGTGGGGGAGTGAAGCCGCGACTGCAAAACTGGCGCGGTCCGGCGCATGGCTAACCGAAGCCGTGCGGGACGTTGGCGAGAAACTCGGCGATTGACCTAAGCGTGAAACCACTCTGAATTCAAAGATCGCTAGACCGTTCCGCGCCAAGGGCCCGCCGTGAATTTCCTCGATCCAAGGCTGAACGATTTATTGGCAGCCTGGTCTAAGGATACCGACAGCCGGGAACGCGCGTGTGCACAGAACCTGATCTACGATGAGCGTGTCGACGATCGAAGGCGGAATATGTTCGAAGCGCATCTTGGCCCGATCACCGACCACGAAAGCCTCCGGCGTCGAGCCATTGACTATTTTCAGGAGTACGTGCGCACCAACGCCGCTGTTCCTCACACCTTCGCGGCGTTGAATTCCGCCGCCGACCCTGGGCCCATTAGCCCGGAGCAGAAGCTGTTGCGGCTGGAAAGCCTTGCCGAGCCGCTGTCAAAGACGGGCGTCTCCTTCAATGACTTCGCGGACGCGCACTCGAAATCCGATCCCGCCTCGCGCGCTTTGGTGGACCACGTTCTGGACCAATGGAATCACCGGCCAGATATTCGCCGCAACCCCGTGTCGTTCGCGGCCTTCAAGGAGCAACTGCTGGACGAGCTGAGCGAGCCGGACTGGCCCGAGAAGTTGCGAGACCGATTGGGCCTCGCCCACTTTGACTGCGTGGCTGGAGACATTCCGGTGGGGCTGATGGAATACGAAGTCGGCGAAGTCGAGCGCCAAGCGGAAAGTACGACCGGGCTACACCATAGGTTCTGCGCCCCAACCAGTTTGGACGGCGCGCCCTATGCCCAGTTCGCGCCGACTCCGATCCAGCTGCCGTTCGGGTGTCCGATGGCGCTTTATGTCGTCCAGTCGGACGATGACTTGGTTGCCGAGTTGCTCCATCCAAGGCTAATGTATGTGCGAAGCCATCTGAAGCGGGTCGGCGTCATTAGCAATCGGGTCGCTCCAGCGGACTTCATCGCGTTGAGAAACAACCATCTGTGGGCGTTGCGCCTGGCGTCGATGCGCGACGAGTTCGGCGCGGAGGTCTGAGCCTATGGCCTTAGCGGGCTCCGATCTCCCCCAACGCCAACATCCTTGGATCGATACTTTTCTGGAAAACCCGGCTGAGGGGTTGGCGGACCTGCTGTCCGGCTATGCGCGCATCGAACCCTATGTGTCGGCCGAGCGCCCAGACGCGGCGCGCATGCTGTTCGGCCGCCTTGCGACGCATCACGAGGCGCGCACGGCCTTGGACGACGCCGTTCTGATTTGGCTGAACGACCGTCGCCTTGAGGGCGTCCCCGCCCTCGCCGCGGGCGCGTTTGAGCGGAAGCTGCGCGAGATCATGGACGCGTTTCGCATTGTGAGCCTTCTGGAGTTGCCGAACGCGGCGGTCGCGCTGCGAAAACACTACGTCCTCTGGAAATCGTGGGTGGATCGACTCGCCGGCGCCAAGGGCCCGGATGTGCGCTCGGAATATTTGAGCACCTTGGCGCTCACCCAACGTCTGGCCGGCGCCCAAGCCAAACTCAATCGTCTTGGACTGGAGCCCTGCTGGATCTCGATCTGCGAGCAGGCGGGCGGATCGTTGCCGGCCAGCTACCTGCACATCGGCTTGCTGGGCCTGCGCTTCCTGCCCGAGCGCCAGGACATGCCAAACGACCGCCCGTGGATGATCGGTCTGGCGCGATGGGCGACGGTTCGACGTCCCCGGACCGACGACTTCGCCAGGCAATGGCTGGCGCTCAAGCGCCTCTATCCACGAACGCCGGCGCAATGGCGCATCGTCGTGACCGAGACGCTCAAACAGCGCTCCGTGAGCGGCATTCCGATCGCGCTGGACGCCTATTGGCGCGGTGAGGTGGGCGCCGCTGACCAGCCGACGGTCAACGCCCGCACCCCCAAACGCACCATTCCACCGCCGTCGCTGGATGCGATCCAACACATATTAGCCCGCGCCGCGGAACCGCTACGGAAGATCAGCCCCGAGATCCGGCGGATCATCGCGGAAGCGGCGCGCTATGCCGAGGTGACCGGCGAGAGCCACTATCTGGTTCGCACCGCCTGCAATGTCGGCATGCGCCTTCTTGAGTCGGGGCCCCAGAGCGAACGCGCCGGGCGCGGCAAGCTGGCCATCGAACTCGCGCGGCAATCGCTGCTTTGGCAGCCGGAAGACGTCCTGATATGGGCGCTCTGGCGCGACGGCCTTGAAGCTGAAGGCGAGTTGGAGGTCGCCGAGCTTGTAGGCTGGGAAGCCGTCAGGCGATTCCCGGAGGACCCTCAGCGACGCAATCAACTCGCGCTGCTGCTCTCCAAAACGCCCGCGCGCTGGGACGACGCCGAGGCTCTCTTGAGAGAGACCATCAAGCGCTTCCCCGGAAACGTCGTCACACAGAACCAACTTGCCCAGCTGCTCGCCCGGTGGCCGGGCCGGGAGCACCAGGCGAAGACCTTGCTCCAAGACATCCTGCATGCCGACCCGGATGACGAGGTCGCGCGAAAGCAGCTCGATCGTCTGGAACACGCACACGCGGCGAGCGCGCCCAGCGGAGCGCCGCGGCCTTCGCACGGCCTGGCGGAGGCTTTGGCCGACCTGGCCGAGGCCCATAAACCGCTGGACGATCCATTCCTGCGGACCATTCTGAGCGGTGGCCGCATGCGCCGTCTGGCGGCCCGCATCGCCTGGAACAAAGGCACGGCGAATGGGGCGCATGCGGCGCAAGCGGAGATTCGCTCCATCTTGGAGGAGAATCCGAATTCAGACTACGCGCGCTATCTTCAAAGCGAGATCCAGGGCGCGCCGGCGATCGAGGCGACCTTGAGTTTGGGCGACTTTGGCGCGGCGCTGGTCGCGGCGATCCGGCAAAGAGACCCGAAGGCGCTGAACGCCGTCGAAGACGCGTTCCCCGATCCATCGCAGCTGTTCGACATGGCGCGCGTCGCGCTGTTCAAGGACGTGGCCGCCGCGCAACGCGCCGCCGCGTGGCTGAGCGCCCGCTCGGTCGGGGAGATGCGGCCGATCGTGGCGCTGCGAAAGTTCATCAACATCCGCCTCGATCAGGCCGATAGGGAAATGACGCTGATCGACGACATCGATGCGTTCATCGAGATGGTCGCGGCGAACGACAATGTTGAACTCGATCTGATCGAGGCGGCGTTGGCGCCTTGGGACCTCGTTCTCGCGGCGTGAGGCTAACGCCCTGCTGACACCACGCTGTCACCATGCCCCCTAGCCTTCGCGCTCCCGACCCCCTAACTTCCGTTCATGGCTCGTTCCCCCTCCGCTCCCGGCGTCGCGGAAGTTTCCGCCAGGTTCGTGCATGACCTGGCGCCGGAACTCGCCCCGATGCTGTGGACGCCGCACCGGCCGGCGCGGCCGGAGAAGTCGGAGGGCGGGCGGGCGTTCCGGATCGCGTCGGACTACGA
>Ga0302314_10014191_pt1 | contig 13648 bp, 13 predicted proteins | sample III_Palsa_N2_3_FD_200533 | JGI IMG/M metagenome (GOLD analysis project Ga0302314, IMG submission 200533) | Peat permafrost microbial communities from Stordalen Mire near Abisko, Sweden - III_Palsa_N2_3 | ecosystem: Environmental > Terrestrial > Soil > Palsa > Peat permafrost | place: Sweden... | reverse complement strand
CCAGTCTCGTTCGTCGCATCTCGACCTCGCTTCAGGCGCAGTCGAGGAAGGCGCTCGAGTGTCTAAAGTTCAGCTGAACTGGATGCCGTCGTTCTTCGCACAAGCCTATCACCTGAATATCCGGCATTCGGCCATCTTCAGTTCGGGGATTTTCTTAAGCGGCGTAGTCGGCACGACGCTCGGCGGTTCTCTCAGCGATCTGATGTTGAAGAAGACCGGCAACATCCGTCGCTCGCGCCAAACGCTGATCACGATCGGTTTTCTCGGACCGATCGTGTTTTTCGTGCCGATGTTCATGCATACATCGCCGACGCTCGCCGCGCTCTCGCTGGCTGCTGCGCTGTTTTTATCCGAACTGGTGACCGCGCCGCTATGGGCCGTCGCAATGGACCTCGCGCCCAACCATGCGGCGACGTCGAGCAGCATCATGAATACGGGGCTTGGTATTGCCGCATCGGTGTCGCCGCCGCTCGTCGGCTGGCTGGTCGACACGACGCACTCGTGGCAGCCCGTGTTTGCGCTCTCCATGTTCTTTCTCGTGCTCGGCCCGATTGCTGCGCACTGGATTCGCCCCGACCGACCGTATCTCGGCGAGCCGGACGCGAAGGCGGAAGAAGCGGGTGGGTTTGCTGCGGCCGTTGATGCTTATTGAGCGCGGGGCTTGTGAGCGCGCATACATGGGCAACCGTGCCTTCGAAGTCTCCACTTGAACCCGGAGCGCCGAGACCGTCATCCACCCTTGACGTGGATCGCTATTGCAACTGCAGCATCGGATCCCAGCTTTAACTTCCTGACTTAATGCAGCGTTCGGAATGCAGCGCTGACGCTCAACAGTACCTGTCCCCGCCTCGGCAAACCTGGCCTCCCTGGTTTGCCCGACTCATATCTCCGTGCGTCTTCGAGTAAAGAACCGACTCCCTGTTCGTTTCGAAATCGGGCCACCGGATTGCATATCTGGTCAGCACAGTCTGACAGCAAAACGATGTTCTACCGGTACTTCACGGCATTGTCTTTGCCGCGCCGAATAGAACCAAACCTAATTCTGTACTCATTCAGCGTCGTTACGATGGCTTCCATCGAAACACGAACCACGAATCGAGAACATCATGAATCTCTCAAGAATCACACGCGTCACCGTACCCATGGCTGTGGTCGCGCTTGCACTGACTGGCTGCGCTGTTATGCCGCCCACCGGCCCGAACGTGGTCGCGCTGCCGCCGAAGGGCATGCCGCTCGCCCAGTTCCAGCAGGACGACTACGCATGTCGCGACTATGCGTTCCGCTCGGACAATGCCGGCCAGGCTTCACAAAACGCGATGCAATCCGGCGTTGGCAGTTCCGCGATCGGCACGCTAGGGGGCGCCGCCGCCGGTGCGCTACTCGGTGCCGCGGCAGGTAACGCCGGGATTGGCGCAGCGATCGGCGCAGGCACGGGCCTGCTGTTCGGCAGCGCGGTTGGCGCAAACCGGGCCCAGGACTCGTCCGCCGGTCTGCAGGCGCGTTACGACGCCGCGTACGCGCAATGTATGACGTCCAAGGGCAACACCATTTCGCAGCCGCCGACGGTTTATACGACTGCCCCGGTCTACGCCGCACCGCCCGTCGTCTACGCGCCGCCCCCGGTCGTCTACGGTTACCCCTACTGAGGGCAGCGACGCCTGTCTCTTGCAAGGCACGCGGCGATAATTTTTCTCTAACTCTGCCGCGCGACGATACGGCCATGGATCACGAATAGCAGAAGCCGGCTGTCGTGTCTCACCGCCCCCATTACTGGAAGGTGCTCAAAATGTATACGAAGATTCTCGTTGCCGCCAGCGCGAAATCGACCGACACCGTATTGGCGTCAGCCGTCGAAATCGCCCGAAAGTACGACGCTCGCATTGTTGCCCTGCACGTGGTTGACCCGACGCCTTGCTTTCTTGGGCCGTACGATTCCGACTTTGGTCTGATCGTCGAGGCCATGGAGGAACATGGACGCAAGATGGTCATGCGCATGACGAATGTGCTGGATGAGTACGCGCATCCTGCCGAAACTCGCATGGTTACGTTGCCGATGTCAGGCTTGACGATCGGCTCCGCGATCGCCGATGTCGCAAAGGATTCGGGTGCGGACCTGATTCTCCTAGGCGACCGGCAATCCGACTTCTGGCGCTGTGTCAGGGAAGACGTTGCCGCCGAGGTACGGCTCCAAAGCGGCACGCCGATTCAGATCGTCCGCGACAAAGGCACGGGCAGCATGGCACGTCGCACCAGCGCCGGCTGGACCGATGCAACGGCAACCCGCACCCGATAACGAAACCAATACGCGCTATCGATCCCTTTCTGAGGGGCTGACGAATAGACGGCCGGCTGGCCAAAGCGCCTTACGGATTATTCGCCACCTCGGAGCACTATTGCTTGATCGCGCCGAGTTGCTCGAGCAGCGTCAGGTTGTCTTCCAGATGCCGGTTCTCGACTATCTTCCCGCCCTATACGCGGTACAGGTCAAATGCCTGGAAGTCGATCAGCTGGCCGTTTATGCAGCCCTATGCATTCGGTGCACTTGCGCGCGCAATCTCAAGAATCAGCGCGGTCATCGCCGAAGGCGGCCGGCCGCGGCGGGTGATGGCGACAATGCGCCGCCGCATCACCGGCTGCTCGATCGGAATACGTTTGAGCTGGTATTCATGCAGCAGCTTTTCAGGAATCAGACTGGGCAGGACGCACTGCCCATTGGTCAGTGAAACCAGTTTGAGCATGGCGTCCACGGTTTCGACCTCGGCCGCGACAGTGGCATTGAAAGCCCGGCTGTGCAGCATACGGCGTAGCGCGTAACTCGCAGGAAACACCACGAGTGGGGGCGTCTCTTCGTTGAGCGAAACAGCATCAAGCGCCGCAAACGGGGAGTTCTCGTGGACAACCAGACACATCGCCTCCTCGAAGAGCGGTGTGATCTCCAGTTCGTCGGACGCCACTGCCGAGTCATAAACGAAGCCGATCTCCGCGCGGCCGGCCTCGACCAGCTCGACCACGCCCGGCGAACTGCGCCCGAGTAGCGCGACGTTCGCGTTCGGCCGCTGGGCCATGAATCGGGCCACGACCTCGGCCATGAAGTAGTAGCTCAGTGTATGAATGGTGGCGACGTTGATGCTACCTGCGGTGACGCCGTGCTGGTCGCGCAACTGTACCAACGTGTTGTCGATCAGCTGATAGGCGGAGCTGGCAGCCTCCAGCAGTTTCCGTCCGGCTTCGGTCGGCTCCACGCCACGCCCGTGCCGTACGAAAAGCGGCTGGCCGATATAGCTCTCCAGGCTGGAGAGCTGCCGGCTCAGACCCGATTGCGTGAGTGATAGCGCCTCCGCAGCGGCGGACAGTGACTTGTAGTTCGCAATCTCGACGAACAGGCGCAATTGATGATCGACGTTGGCTTTCATTCGGTCTCCATGGCGTGGCGCACGGTGCGCTGTGTTGCGCTGTGGCGCGGCAAGTGGCGTCCTATCCACTCAGACTGGGCGTACGAACAATCCGATTGTGAGGGCGACGCCAATACAAACTACAACGACGCGCAACGCCCGCTCGTTGATACGTTGCACAGCCCAGGAGCCGGCCAGGCCACCCAACGTGGCGCCGCAACCCATCGTGATGGCGGCGATCCAATGCAATTGCGGCGACATCACGAAGATCACCACTGCGGACGCGTTCATCACGCCTGCGAGCGCATTCTTGATCGCGGCCGCGTTGCGGGTAGGCACGCCCGCCATCGAAAGCGCCGCCATCATCAAAAATCCGATCCCGCCACCAAAATAGCCACCGTAGATTGCAATGACAAACTGTGCGGCAGAGGTCCGAAAGGGCCCGAGATGCACACTAGCTTCACCGCTCTTTCTGTAGAAACTGCCCCAAGCAAACATCACGGTCGCGAACAGCACCAGGTAGGGCACCAGATGTTCGAACACCTTCGAGGGGGTGCTTAACAGCAGCAGTCCACCGAGCGCGCCGCCGCCAAGACTGATCACAAAGAGGGCCCAGAACGGCAGCTTGCCCGCGCCGGTGACCAGTTTCGCCGCAGCGATGCCAGACGCCGACTGACCAGGAAACAGCGCGACCGTCGATGTGATGTTCGCTGCGAGGGGGCTCATGCCGGACAGGATTAACGTGGGCAGCGTGACGAACGATCCGCCGCCGGCCAGCGCGTTCTGAGCGCCGGCCCAGATGCCCGCGACCAGGATCAGTAGGTAAAGAGCCATTGGGAGACCTCAGCTTTTCGATTGTTGTGTGGGCCACCCTGATCGCCGCCCTATACCTATCACGGCGAACTGTTCTGGGGCAGGATCGCCCCGTATTCTTTGACGAGGCGATTGCAGCAAGCTGCTGCATGCGGCACTTTACGCGATTCCAGCAAAAGGCAGCGTGAACCCGGACATGGGGCGACTCATCACACGCAATCCGCTACGAGTGGCATGACATCCACACATCAAAGCCTGACGCGCCCGCCGCTTCCTGGCTACGACGCGCGCTTTTCCCACTTCTGCTCGCCTACATGCGGTCTGCCTGGCGACACCAGTAATCGAACGTACCCTTGACGATCGATTGCTTTAGCAGATAGTCATGCGCCTCCGCTGCCAGTTCATCCGAGACCGGCGTAATCGGACCAAACGCGCGCGCCCGCACTTGCATGCGAGCCGCCCGTTCGAGGTACACGGCAAGATAAGTCGCCTCCTCAACGTACGCCCCAGTCGTGAGCTGGCCATGATGAGCAAGCAGAATGCAGCGCTTATCGCCGAGCGCCTTCGAAATGATCACCCCTTCCTGATCGGCGATCGGCACGCCAGGCCAATCGGCCAGAAACGCGCAATCGTTGTGCAATGGCGTCATGTCCATCTGCGCGATCACCAGCGGTTGACGGGCGGCGACCAACGCCGATACATACGGGGAATGCGTATGAATAATCGCGTTCGTCTGCGGGCGCGCCTCGTACACCCATAGATGAAAACGCGTCGCCGGGTTGGCCATTCCTTTGCCAGTAATCGTGTTCAGGTCGGCATCGACTTCAATGAAATCGTCTGGCGTCGCTTCGTCGAAGCCCAGGCCAAAACGCAGGGTCCAATAGCATCTCGGCTTTTCCGAACGGGCCGTGATCTGGCCGGCCAATCCAGCTTCCTGCCCGGTCATCGCAAGGATCCGGCAGGCGTATGCCAGCTTCTCCTGAACCGTCCGCTCCTTCGGCTTCAGATTCTCCTTCATCTCCTGTGTCGCCCGCTCGTCGAAATATTCCTTTTCTCGCAATTCCATGACTGCCTCCTTTCCCAGAACTCATTACCGCGCCGGATGCGCTTTCCAACTCAGAACCGACCCTGCTTTCCCACATCGTCATTCGTCGTTTGTTGAACAACAGTATTGGATAGATGGCGCCAACAAGCCATGACGTCTTGTTCATAGCAGCTATGCAATCCATCCCAGCTTGCCCCTACACGGGGCTGTGCCAGGTTTTGCCGGTCCCAGCAAAGCCTCCGGCAACACGATATTTTCGATTCTCTTCTGGCCCAGCCGGATTCCCCTTCGCGGCGTACTCATAGCTGCTATGAGGCTGGTTGCATAGCTCGCCGCTTATCGGCTACGAATACTGGTCCCATGCGCCGCCTTTGGCTGCATGCCGCACTTCGTTCGTAGTTGATCTGGCGATTAGCACTCCTGCTGGACGCGCAACGACAGGCGGTGATAGATCAGTCCCGGCCTGATGCCGGCACCCATCTGACTGAGGAGAAACATGTCGACATCAACCGGCAACACTGCCTGCACAAGCGCCGCTGGCCGTGCGCACTCAACGCGCAGATACGCGATCGCAGGATTCGCGAGTCTGATCGGCACCACAATCGAATGGTATGACTTCTTTGTTTACGGCACCGCCGCGGCGCTCGTTTTCAACAAGATCTTCTTCCCGGCATTCGATCCGATCACCGGCACGCTGGCGGCCTTCGGAACCTATGCGGTTGGTTTCTTCGCACGCCCTGTCGGCGCAATCATATTCGGTCACTTCGGCGACAACGTGGGCCGGAAATCGATGCTGCTGCTCACGCTGGTGATGATGGGCACGCCGACGGTGCTGATCGGTCTCGTGCCGACCTATAACAGGATCGGCTACTGGGCGGCCGTGATCCTCGTGCTGATGCGTATCGTCCAGGGCCTGGCGATCGGCGGCGAATATGGCGGCGCGGTGCTGAAGGCGGTCGAACATACACCGAAGGGAAAGAAGGGCTTCTTCGGCAGTCTTCCGCAGGCCGGCGTCGCGTTCGGACTGGTGCTGTCGTCGTTGGCGATGGCGGCGGTCGCCAGGTTGCCGCAGGACACCATGCTCGCATGGGGCTGGCGCGTTCCATTCTGGGCCAGCGTGTTCCTGCTGACGGTAGGCTGGTTCATCCGGCTGAGAGTTGCTGAGTGGCCGGACTTCGAACGGGTAAAATCGCAAGGCGAGCAGGTCAATGCCCCGGTTCTTCACGTCATCCGAAACCATAAGCGCGAATTGCTCACCGTGGCAGGGGGACGTCTGGCAGAGGTCACGTGGTTCTATACGGTAGCCACTTTCGCGTTGTGGTATGCGACCCAACACCTGCATATGCAGAGTGCCGCGATCCTGAATGCTGTGGTTTGGGGTGCAGCGGCCGCACTGATCACGATTCCGATCGCGGGATGGCTGGGTGACCGGCTACAGCATCGTGTCGTGTTCGCCATGGGCTGCATCTCGATCTGTGCATTCGCATTCGGGTTCTTCGAGCTGCTGGGTGCTCCGGGCACGGCATCCGTCTACATCGCGATGCTCGGCGCGCTTGCTGGCGTGTATGCGTTGCTCTACGGCCCGGAAGGCAATCTGTTTTCGGCGCAATTCCCGGCTTCTGTTCGATACAGCGGCATTTCGCTTGCCGTGCAGACATCGGGCGCGATAGGGGGCGGGCTCGCTCCCGTGATCGCGACGTGGCTCGTCAAGCTCGACGGCGGGCGGCCAGGCTATCTGTCGGGGTATCTGATTGCTTTGGGTCTGGTCGCCCTCGTTTCCGTGGCCTTGATGCGCAAGCACGAAGCCTGACCACGAATGCGCAAGTTGCGGGTTGAGCCGAGATCCTCACTGATTGCGATAGCCAAACAAAGGCCGCTGCTCAACCCACGCAGCGGCCTTTCACGCTAACAAGAAGCTTGCGAAGATCAAACGCCCTTGATTTCGCCACCATCCATCCGCAGCGCCGAGCCCACGATCCAGCGGCCCGCTGGCGACAGCACGAACGCCATCAACTCCGCGATATCCTCGGGATTGCCGTACCGCGTAATACCGACCTCCGCCGGAAATTTCTCGAGCGCTTCCTCCACCGTCATCCCATGCGCCGGCGCGTACTTCTCCATATACGTTCGGCGACGATTCGTCATCACCGGGCCGGGAAGCACGCTGTTGACCTGCACGCCATCTCTGACGCCACGATCCGCGAAGGCCTTGGCCATCGCGACGATCGCCGCATTGACGGTCGCAACCGCTCCAAAACTCGACTTCGGCGCCTGCGCGGAATTACCGGATGTGAAGATCACCGAACCTTCCGACTTCCTAAGCGATTCCCACGCGTGAATGGCAAGCCGACGTGCGCCATGCAATTTCAGAGCGAAACCGTCGTCCCACTGTTCGTCTGTCATGTCGAGGACGTCGACCTGAGGAACGGCGCCGGCGATGTTCACCACGGCATCGATACGTCCGAACGTCGTCAGCGACCGCCTCCTTCGCGGCAGCCGGTGTGCGCAGGTCTGCGCCCAGGGACAGCGGCTCGGCACCCGCCGAACGCACAGCCTCTGCGGTCTGCTCCAGCAGGTCCGTGCTGCGGGCCACCAGCACCACGCCGCCAAAGTCCTTTGCAAGGCGAATTGCCGTTGCCCGTCCAATCCCACGGCTTGCCCCAGTTACGATCGCGATACGATTGCTCATGTCGAATTCCTCCAGATAGTTGAACGAGTCCCATAACCCGACTGCGTCGAGCCGATCGAATGGATCGCTTTGGTCTCGACGGTTGCATTCAGTATCGGAGAACGACGAATGAGGAGCCATGAAGCTTCATGCATAGCTGCTATGACTCAGCCCTTACTTTCGGGATGCTTTCGAAACTCGGGAATCCGATGCACCATCATGAGCAAACGCGTTGCCCGGGTTTCCCGATCCGGCGATGAAAAAGGCGCACGCCCGACGAGGCTTCGACGGGAGCTGACGTCGTTCTCGGTACCCTTGGCAACGGAGCGTGAATTCGAGCTCGCACTGGTCAGTGCATGCATGAATGGGTGGTTCTATTTCCTGATTCATGAGCTGCAGCAATGGCTAACCGAGAAAGGATTGCCCTCAGAACGCGCAAGAGAGTGGGTGTTTAGCTGTGTTGAAGACTGTGTTGCGTACTCACGCTACAAGACATCGACACCGATTGACGAGCTAGGGCGATCCATCGCCACACCAGGAACGTTCACGGCCCGAGGACTCGAAGTGCTGAGCCAACAGGGTGGCGAAGCGGCATGGAAAGCCGCCCGCGAGTACGTATTCAACCAGCTTACCCCGAGCCAACACTGAGAGACACTTCGCGAACGATCCAATTTCTGCCCATTCGTTGTAGCCAGGCCCGCGCCTTAATTCTCTGCTCATTCTTCACTGCCAAAATCAGATTGCCGTGATGCAAAAGTGCACACACTTCGTGAAAAACAGTGATCGATAGATAGAGTATCTCCAGGCCATGATGAACGATTCGCGCCATCTCCTTAGTGCTGGACTGTTTGCCGAAAGTCTTCGGGCAGCCGGTTCAGGCAGATTCGCGAGCGCTTTGCTCGCAGCGCTGAATACGGCTATCGCAGTGGATCACTGCACTGTCGTCCGCGTATGCTGCGGGCGGGCATCCATGGTCGGCACCGCGAGCCGACACTCGCAGGATCTTCCCGTCGCGCCGCTGGACGAATACGTCGCCGGCTACGGCCGCCTCGCCCCTCTCGTGCGTGAACTCGCCTCCTCAACCGCTCGGCCGCGAAACGGCCCGGATGCTCGTTCCGTTGTCGTCGACCCCGCCTCCCATGTCGAATGCGTCAACCGCTTCATCGCGCGACCAGCGATCATTGACACGCTTTCGATCGCCATGCCCGGTGACGACACCACCTCATTCCTTAGCCTGTATAGGACCGTGCGGATCGGCCCGTTCAAAAGCCACGAAAAGATCCTGATTGCTTCCGTTGGCGAGTTCCTCGCCACACTCGCCGAGATGCATATTCGGTTGTTGAGCGCGCCTGCACCCCCGCCAGAATTTCTGCATACGTGGCACCATGCGCTCTCTGGACGGGAAAGGTCGGTTGCGATGCTGCTGGGCCGTGGCGAGACCGTCAACACGGTCGCCGCCACCCTCGAACTCTCACCGACGACCGTGACGACGTACAAAAAGCGCGCATTCACCAAGCTGGGGATTACGCGGCAATCCGAGCTCGTTGCGCTGACCGTGTTGCTTCGCTAGCCTCGCTCGTGTTTCAGACCGACTCGCACACAACGATGCCGGCCTCTCTGGCGACCCGCACATGACCCTGAACGGTGGCGCCGTCCCGCGCACGCACCGATTGCAAGCCGGCAAGCTGCAGAGCAACTTCATAACGACAGCACAAGTCATCGTCCCCAATCAGGACGATGGGCCGATCGCCATTCACGTTCTCCGCAGCTACCGCACTCGCGACTTCCAAACCGATCAAGATACCCGACAGATAGTCAGGCAATGCAGCGGGATGCTCCTCACCCGTCAGACCCGCCGTGCGCGCAGCAAAGAGCACGTGCGTGGCTTGCGAAGCATGCTTCAAACCAAGCGTTGCACCGCGCGCAAAGGCTTCGTTATCTGCGCCGCCAAATTCCATCAGCCTGCCAAGAATACCGTGCTTGGTCAGCAAGCCGTACAACTCCCCCGTCATATAGGTAGCGAAGCGGGTAATCCTCGACTGCTCACCGACGAAGGCCCATTTACTGTGCGTACCGGGCAGAACACACACGCTATCGGGTTCCACCTCGGCGCCCCAGATCTGCGTTTCTTCTCCACGCATGACGTCGTACATCGACGCTCCCGAGCCGCAACGCAGTCCCGGGATGATATGCATGTCGACCTTGTTCGAGATCGATAGTGTCGTAAACGTGCGTGCCGCCGCTGCGGGCGTCGCAGGACAGTCCAGGTAAGGCGCTTCCACCCAACCTTGACGGCTGCCAATCATGCCGCTCGCCACGATCGGACAGCCGAACTCCTCGATCCAGTCACTACAGATCGAATTCAGCGACGCCTCGAACTGCCGGTCCTTCACGGACATCACGCCGCCCGCGGCATTTCTCGCCTCGATGATTTCTCCCTCTGTCGACACGAGTGTGGCGCGTAGACTCGACGTTCCCCAGTCGAGGCTGATAAATGATGGATTCATAATATGGGATCCTTATTAATATTCTGAAAGATACTGGAATGTATTCCCGGCGCAGCGCGAAACGACTCACTCACTCGCACTGCGCCAATTCTGCTTCTACAAAGTTGGCTTCTTTCGAATGTGCTGCCACACTTTTTCGCTCGGCTCGATACCAAGTCCAGGGCCGTCGGGGAGCTGGAATGCTCCATCGACGCAACGCATGGTCGTTTCCACGTACTGCAGGTTGCGATCGAAAATCGAATGCTGGTATTCGTGCATTGGCGCATTGGGAAGTGCGGCGGTTGCATGCAGGCTCGCCGCCTGAAAAATGCCGATACCGATGCTAGCGTGCGGAATCACCTTCATATGGAACGCATTGGCCATCCGCGCAATCTGCATGAACTGGCTGATGCCGATATGCCCCATTTCCGGCTGAATAATCGACATCGAGCGTTTTTCCAGCCGCGGACGGTATTCGTAAACCGTGCGCCACTCTTCACCCAGCGCGAGCGGCACACGGATACGCGCCCCGACGTGCGCCTGGCCTTCGATGTCCTCTGGCTGACACGGCGCTTCTACGAAGTAGGGACGATATGGCGTGAGTTGGTCGACGAGTTGGATCGCTTCCTGGGCCGTGAATTTCCAGTGCAAGTCGACCATGAGTTGCGCGCTTTCCCCGAGTCCTTCCCGGAGTGCGCGCATTTCGTCGACGATTCCGTCGAACGACACCGCCGCGTGATACTTGAACGCCGTGAATCCCTTGGCCACAAACGAGCGCGCCAGCGCGACACGCTCGTCGAGCGAGCGGCCAGGAAGGCCCGAAACATATGCCGGAATCGAAGTCTGACGCTGCCCGCCGATGAGCTTGACGACCGGTTGCCCGACCAGCTTCCCGAACAGATCCCAGATTGCGATGTCCACACCAGCGATGGAATCGACGTAGAAGCCGCCAAAAAAGCCGCGCACCCGCATCATGTCGTACAGATCCTCCTGGATCACGACAGCGTCGCGCGGATCGCGTCCAATGACAGCCGGCCCGAGCACGTCGTCGATGATCGCGGTCACGGCCTCTGGCGCGACGATCCCGTAGGTCTCGCCCCAGCCCACCGTGCCGTCGTCTGCGGTCAGCTTGATGAGCACCGACATATCAGTCGTCGGATAGATCGTTCTATTGCCCTTGCGGATCAGGTAGCCGCGGCTGCTGACCTGTTCGTCCTGGCCGAGGCCGCCCAGGTAAGGCACATCACGGGGGATCGAAACGATGAAGGTTTCGACCGACGCTATTCTGGCTGAGATAGTCATATCAAACGGGTCGTGATTGATCAGGATGCGGAAATGCGCGAGCCATCGCCCGCGAAAAGGTGCAGCGCTTCATCGTCGAATGCGAGCCCGATGAGTTCGCCTCTCGCGCAGGTTGCTGCGCCGTCGACTTTCACCATCATCGTTCCCATCACGGTCTTCACGTAGACGAACGTTTCGCTGCCGAGACGTTCGGCGAGGTTGACTTCGCCGATCAGCGCGGCATCACGCTTATCGACAATACGCATATGTTCAGGCCGCACGCCCAGGGTCAAAGTCCGATCGGTGATCCGCTTCGTCACCGGAACGCACACGTGACCGGCCGGCAAGTCAACTTTGACCGACGTCGAATCCACGGGTGTTGCCGACACCTCGACGAAGTTCATTTTCGGCGAGCCGATAAACCCGGCGACAAACCGGTTCGCCGGATGGTGGTACAGATCGAGCGGACGCCCCACCTGTTCGATTTTTCCGTCACGCAGCACGACGATCTTGTCCGCGAGGGTCATCGCTTCGACCTGGTCATGCGTCACATAGACGAACGTCGTGCCAAGTTCTTCCTTGATACGTGCAAGCTCGAGCCGCATTTCGACACGCAACGCGGCATCAAGATTGGAGAGCGGTTCGTCGAACAGAAATAGCGAAGGCTCGCGCACGATCGCCCGGCCAATCGCCACGCGCTGACGTTGGCCGCCGGAGAGATCTTTTGGCCTTCTTGCCAGCAGATGCTCGATTTGCAGAATGCGCGCGCTTTCCTGAACCTTTTCTTCGATACGGTCCTTCGGCAGATTCGCCATCTTCAGGCCAAACCCCATATTTTCCGCGACGCTCATATGCGGGTAGAGGGCATACGATTGAAACACCATCGCAATGCCGCGCCTCGCTGGCTGCAACGCAGTGACATCGTTACCGCCAATTGAAATCGTGCCGGACGTGCTTTCCTCGAGCCCCGCAATCAATCTGAGCAACGTGGACTTTCCGCATCCCGATGGTCCGACGAACACGCAAAATTCGCCATCGGCAACATGCAGGTCGACGTCCTGAATGACGGATGCGTCGCCGAACGATTTGCTGATCCGACGCAATTCAAGCTGTGCCATGGCGCTCCCCTCCGACGGTGGAAAGCACTTGCTGAGGAAGCAGGAGATCCTCGATGTCGCGCAGGAAGTCGTCGACGTCAGAGGTATCGGCCGCGTCGAGCAAAGGACCCGATGCGCGCTGCAACCTGCATTTGATCAACCCGCGCCGATGCAGAACGTACTTCGTCAGCGACCAGCGAAATACAGCCTGCACGTTCAGAATCGGCAGCATGCGCGTGAACAGCGCCCTCACCTGTTCGCTTTGCCCTGCCCTGTGCGCCTTGAACAACGCAACGTGAATCTCTACCAGTTCGATCGCCGGCATCGTTCCGCATGCGCCGCGCCGTAGTTCGTCCGTGATGTAGCGGCCGCCCGCGCCACCGAACACGCCCAGCATCGTTTTCGGGGCACTGTCCTTGACAATCGAGAGCCGTTGGCCGCTCGGCAGGGTTTCTTCCTTGATGTACCGGATGGCCGGCACCGCATTCAGGATTTCGAGCAGCACACTGGGGTCGAGACCCGCACCGACAGGTGCCGGTACGTTCTGCAGCATAACGGGCGTCTCCGGCACGGCCGCTGCAATGCGGCTGAAGAACTCGATCTGTGCCTGCGCGGTCAACCGGTCCGGCGGCACCGCGATCATCAGTGCCGCCGCTCCGCTTAAGGACAACGCTTGCGCGAGCCGGATGGTCATCTCGGCATCCGTACTGGAAACGCCGGCAATCAGCGGCACGCGGCCTTCGATTTCGTCGAGTACGATCTTGGTCAGCATAAGCCGTTCGTCGACGCTCAGTTGTCCAAACTCGCTGGCAACGCCCGGATAGGTGATGCCGTCGACCCCGGCCTTGATCAGGTAGCGCACCAGA
>Ga0302314_10014189_pt1 | contig 13648 bp, 14 predicted proteins | sample III_Palsa_N2_3_FD_200533 | JGI IMG/M metagenome (GOLD analysis project Ga0302314, IMG submission 200533) | Peat permafrost microbial communities from Stordalen Mire near Abisko, Sweden - III_Palsa_N2_3 | ecosystem: Environmental > Terrestrial > Soil > Palsa > Peat permafrost | place: Sweden... | reverse complement strand
CGGCTTGAGACCCAGCCGGGTCAGCCGGTCGACGCCGCGCTCCAGCACCTCGCGATAGTGACCCGCGTGGCTGGCCATCGCGCCGCACTGGATGCCCTCGGCCATCTGGACGCCGGCCGAGTCAGGGGCCACCGACAGCAAATACACCGCCGCGCCGCACTGTTTGGCCAGGATCGCGCCCTCGCGGAGCGCGATCGCGCCCTCCAGCGAGCCGTCGTAGGCAAGCACTATCTTCTCGTACATGCCACCCAGCTCCCCCATGAGCCCCATGACCGGCGCGATTGTCGGCCCGGCGGCGGAATTCGTGAAGGATTATTTGCGGCGCATGGCCACCAGGGGCCGTCAGGCCTAAACCTTCAGCCGCGTCGGGATGCGCACCGGCAGGGATTCGTAGCCGCGCACGAAGCTCGAGAGCACCCGCTTCGGCTCGCCGGTGACCTCGATGTGGGGGAAGCGCTTCAGGATCTCTTCCCAGATCACCCGCAGTTGCAGCTCGGCCAGGCGATTGCCGACGCAGCGGTGGATGCCGAAGCCGAAAGACATGTGGTGGCGCGGCCGTTCGCGCTCGATGTCGTAGTCGTTGGGCCGCGCGATCTCTTCCTCGTCGCGGTTGCCCGACAGGTACCACATGGCCACCTTGTCGCCGGCCTTAATGGTCTTATCGCGCAGCTTGAAGTCCTCGGTCGCGGTGCGGCGCATATAGGCCAGCGGCGTCTGCCAGCGGATGGTCTCCGAGACCATGCTGGGGATGAGGTCCGGGTTCTCGCGCAGCTTGCGGTACTGGTCGGGGTTCTGGTTCAACGCCAGGACCGAGCCGGAAATGGTGTTGCGGGTGGTGTCGTTGCCGCCCACGATCAGCAGGATCAGGTTCCCCAGATACTCCATGCGATCCATGTTCTTGGTGGATTCGCCGTGCGCCAGCATCGAGATCAGATCGTTGCGCGGCGGCGCGTTCACCCGCTCGTTCCACAGGTTCATGAAATACTCGACGCATTCGAACAGTTCGGCGCGGCGCGCCTCGTCCGATTCGACGATCCCCGAGTCCGGGCTGGCGGTGGCGACGTCGGACCAGCGGGTAAGCTTGCGACGGTCTTCCCAGGGGAAGTCGAACAGCGTCGCCAGCGTCATGGCGGTCAGTTCCATCGAGACCTTGTCCACCCAGTTGAACTCGTCGCCGATCTCCAGGTCGTCGAGGATCTCGGCGGCGCGCTCGCGGATGATCGGCTCCAGGTTCAGGAGGTTGTGCGGACTGACGATGGGGCTGACGGTCTTGCGCTGGGCGTCGTGCTTCGGCGGGTCCATGGCGATGAACATCGGCATGACGAAGTCTTCCTCGGGGTCGAACAGGGTGATCGACCGATCGGAAGAGAAGACCTGGTGGTTGGAGTCCACCGCCATGATGTCGGCGAACTTGGTGATCGACCAATAGGGGCCGATCTCCTCGTGCTCGGCCAGGTGGACCGGGTCCTCGGCGCGCAGGCGCTCGAAGTAGGGCAGGATGGTATCGTTGCGGAACAGCTCCGGGTCCGCCGGATTGATGCTCTCGATCGGCACGGAATAGGCGTGCTCGCGCGCCGCCGTCCGGATGGTCTCGCCCGCGTCGTCCATGCTCTCGCTCCGTTCAATTCAGTGCGCGCCGGCTTCGGTGACGCCGCCGTCATCTTGGCGCCGACTGGTGTTTGAGGGCAAGGAGATGTCCGAGGCTTGCCAATCGTCGCCGGCCACAGTTCAGGAACCCGCCATGGATGACGCCGCCTTCAGCAACCGGCCCGATCTCTCGGCCTACTGGATGCCGTTCACGGCCAATCGCCAGTTCAAGGCCGACCCGCGGCTGATCGTCGGCGCGAAGGGGCTGTTCTACCAGTCCGAGGACGGCCGCGAGATCCTGGACGGCACCTCCGGCCTCTGGTGCGTCAACGCCGGCCACGGACGCGTCGAGATCGCCGCGGCGATCCAGCGGCAGGTGCTGGAGCTGGACTATGCGCCGGCGTTCCAGATGAGCCATCCCAAGGTGTTCCAGCTTGCCAACGAACTGGCGCGGATGACGCCGCCAGGCCTCGACCGGGTGTTCTTCACCAACTCCGGCTCGGAGTCGGTGGACACGGCGCTGAAGATCGCGCTGGCCTACCACCGGGCGCGCGGCGAGGCGCATCGGACCCGCTTTATCGGCCGCGAGCGCGGCTATCACGGCGCCGGCTTCGGCGGCATCTCGGTGGGCGGGCTGGTCAACAACCGCCGCGCCTTCGTCACCCTGCCCGGCGTCGACCACCTGCCCCACACCCACGACATGGCCCGCAACGCCTTCTCGCGCGGCCAGCCGGCGCATGGCGTGGAACTGGCCGACGAGCTGGAGCGCATCGTCGCCCTGCACGGGGCCGACTCGATCGCCGCGGTGATCGTCGAGCCGGTGGCGGGCTCGGCCGGCGTGCTCCCGCCGCCGCAAGGCTATCTGAAGCGGCTGCGCGAGCTCTGCGACAAGCACGGCCTGCTGCTGATCTTCGACGAGGTGATCACCGGATTCGGCCGCCTGGGGACGCCGTTCGGGGCCGACTTCTTCGGCGTCACGCCCGACATCATGACGCTCGCCAAGGGCATCACCAACGCCACCGTCCCCATGGGCGCCGTCATTTCCCACCGCCGCATCCACGACGCCCTGATGCAGGGGCCGGATGCCGCGATCGAGCTCTTCCACGGCTACACCTATTCCGGCCACCCGGTGGCCAGCGCCGCGGCCCTGGCGACGCTGGAAATCTATGAGCGCGAGCGCATCTTCGAGAACGCCGCCGCCCTGTCGCCGGTCTGGGAGGAGATGGTCCACAGCCTGCGCGGCCGCCGCCACGTCATCGACATCCGCAACCTCGGCCTGATGGCGGCCATCGACCTCGCGCCGCGCGACGGGGCGGTCGGCGCTCGCGGCTACGAGGCGCTGGTGCGCGCCTTCCAGGCCGGCCTCCTGATCCGCCCCACCGGCGACACGCTCGCCCTCTCCCCGCCCCTGATCATCGCCGAAGCCCAGATCGGCCGCCTGGTGGAAACCCTGGGCGCGGTCTTCGACGCGATCGACTAGGCTGGGGGTGAGGTGTGGTAGGGGCGTTAACCCAGCATTGGGTTTGACCCGATAGGTTGAGCCAAATCGAGCTTTTGATGCCGGGGACAGGATAGCGACATGTCGCGCCTTGCGTATCTCGGATTGTTGTTTGTGGTTGTCTTGTCTGGCCTCGGCATAGGCTGGACGATCAGCAGCTCCCCTCAGATTGCCGCCGGCCGCGCGAGCGCCGCGACTCCCAGCGACGACAGTTTGAGGCCAATCCTGCAAGCGCGCTACGATGCTATGAAGGCCGCAATGGCGACGCACGACGGCCACGCGATGTCATCGATCCTTGCGCCGGATTTCACCAGCGTCGATGTATCGGGTCAGTCAGAGACCGGCGCGCAGATGATCGCGGAGGTCGATGGTCTGAAACACGACGCAAGCAAGGTCAGCACGACCACATTGATGGCGATTAGCGTCGAGGCGAACAGGGCGATCGTCCAACAACGCTACGATATGAAGACGGCGGAGATTGGCGATGACGGCGCTCGCCACAGCATCGAACTCATCGCGCGCTCGACAGATACCTGGATCAAGTCGGGGGACACGTGGCTGCTGGAGCGGACCCTCACGGACGAGCTTTCCAGCTTTAAGGACGGCGATCTGGTTGCTCACCGCTGAGGCCTCGCCGCCGCTCACGATATTGTTCGACCTGGACGGCACCGTCGTCGACTCCGAGCCCGGCATCCTGGCGAGCACCCGCGCGGGGCTCAGCGCGTTGGGGCATCGGCCCGACGGCCTGGAGATCGGCAATCTGATCGGGCCGCCGCTGGAAGAGGTGATGGCCGAGGTGCTGGGCCGGTTCGGAGACGACCGGGTGGCCGAGGCCGTGCTCGCCTATCGCGACCACTATGGATCGGTCGGCTTCCTCGAGACGACGGTCTATCCTGGGATCGCGGCCGCGCTGGACCAACTCTTGGCCCTGCGGGCGAAGCTCTACATCGCCACCTCGAAGCGGACGATCTTCGCCGAGCGGATCTTGAAGCATCTCGGTCTGATCGATCGGTTCGCGGGCGTTCACGGCTCCGAGCCTGGCGGCGCCGTCGACAGGAAGGCCGACCTGATCGCCGATGTGCTGCGGCGACACAAGCTGAGCGCGGAGCGTTGCCTGATGATTGGCGACCGGCGCCAGGACGTCGAGGGCGCGCGGGCGAACGGCGTTTCGACCGTCGGCGTCCTGTGGGGCTATGGCGACCGGGAGGAGCTCGAGACCGCTGGCGTCATGCACATCGCGGAGCGCCCCGCCGAGTTGATCCCGATTGCCGAAGCGCGCGGCCGGGACCTTTAGGTCAAGCCGGCGTCCCGCATGGCCCGATGAAGGACCGGCTCCCATTTTGTGGGCGCCTTTTGCGCCGCGCCCTGCGCGCTCGGCGCGCCGTCAGCCATCCTCTGCCAATTTGCCGCGAGCGTGAGGTAGGCCTGCTTGCGCCCAGCGTTTTCCGGCAAGGCGGCCAGCTTCTTCGCCTGACGCACGCGTGACAGGTAGAACTTCCGCGAATACATGCGCGCCCCTTGCGGCCCGAATCGTCGCGCTAATGGTAGGAGGTCGTGGCTGATCGAGGCCCCTGGTCGTATTGACGCGCAGCGACAATGCGGCGACCGCCGGCGCGCCGCTAAGCCGCCGACGGCCGCTGCTTCGTCTCTTCCTCCCCGTCCGCCACCCAGAGCTTCGGCCCGCGGGCGAAGCCGCGATATTCGACCACCGAGGCGTCGCCGCGCGTCACCTTCCACTTGGTGTCGGGCCCCTCGCGCCAGAGCTTGAGGTCGAAGACGCCGCCGTTGACCCTGAGATCGCGCAGCTCCAGGTCCGGCAGCCAGTCCGGCAGCATGGGATCGATGTAAAGCCGGTTCTTGGGCGCGTTCGGCTGGAAGCCGACCATGGCCTGCAGCAGGCTGAAACACGAGCCCGCCGCCCAGGCTTGCGGCGCGTTGGCGCCCTTGTACTGCACCGGGAAGGTGGTCGCCTCGCGCTTCAGGCCGGCGTAGAGTTCGGGCAGGCGGTGCATGGCGAAATAGCCGGCCGCTCCGCTGACGTTGCGCGCGATCTGGGCGGCCTCCTTGTCGAAGCCATAGCGGCGGAAGCCCAGCGCGATGAAACCATTGTCGTGCGGCCAGACCGAGCCGTTCTGGTAGGAGTGCGGATTGTAGGCGGGATGGTCGGCCGAGAGGGTGCGCACGCCCCAGCCGCTGGCCATGTCCGGCCGCAGCAGCCGCCGCACCACGCGCTCGGCGCGATCCTGCGGCACGATGCCGGACCAGAGCAGATGGCCGGGGTTGGAAGCCACGCTCAGCACCGGCTGTTTGTCGCCGTCGAGGCAGAAGGCGTAGAAGCCCGACGCCTCGTCCCAGAACGTCTCATTGAAACGCTCGAACATGGCCTGCGCCTTCGCGTTCAGCCGGCTCGCCTTGGCCTGGTCGCCGAGCGCCTCGTAGATCTCGGCCATCCGCAGCCAGGCGTCGTAGACATAGCCCTGCAGCTCGCAGAGCGCCTTGGGACCCTTCACCAGCGAGCCGTCGGGATAGACCAGCGCCTCGCCGGAATCCTTCCAGCCCTGGTTCTCGTAGCCGGCGGTCGAGCGCGTCTGGTATTCCTGGAACCCGTCGCCGTCGCGATCGCCATAGTCGTCGATCCAAGCGAGACAGCGCTCGGCGGTGGCCAGATGCTGCTCCAGCAGCGCCGCATCGCCGGTGCAACGCCAGGCGACGTGCAGGGCGATCAGATAGAGCGGGGTGGCGTCGGCGGTGCCATAATAGGGCGTGTGCGGAATAAGCTTGAAGTGCGCCAGCTCGCCGGTGCGCAGTTCGTGCATGATCTTGCCGGGCTCGGCGTCGCGATAGTCGTCGCACTCGGTGGCCTGCCAACGTCCGAGCACATCGAGCGCGCCGCGGATGAAGTCGGGATAGACCATGGCGTTCTGCAGCGAGACGATCAGGCTGTCGCGCCCGAACAGGCCCACGAACCAGGGCACCCCGGCGGCCGGCACGAACTCCATATGGTCGGTGCCCTCGATCGGCAGGCGCAGCGCGGCCAGGTCGTTCACCGATTGCCGGTAGAAGCGGTAGAACTCCTCGTTGCTGGTGCTGATCTTGAGCGCGGCTCTTTCCCACTCGGAGAGGCGGTTCGCGGCCTTGGAGGTGAGCATCTTCTCGATGCAGGCGGTTGGCGCGGCGATCCGCTGGCGGCCATCGAAAATCTCGTAGAGCAGGCACGCGTGCCAGACCTCACCCGGCGCCAAGCTGATGTCGAAGCTGAGCCGGCCGTTGGCGTAGACGGGCTTGGAGGCCGACCGCTTCACCGAGACCGTCAGCCCACGGCGGAAGTCCTCGTTTTCATAGCTCACCTCGAGCCGGTGCGCCCGGGTCGACCACGAACTGACGATCCGGCCGCGCCGGATGATCTTGTTCTCCTTGACCTCGAACAGGTCGGCGAAGTCGCTGCGCACGGCGATCTCGAGGTTGAACTCGACCGTCTCCTGGCTGTTATTGACCATGTCGAGGTCTTCGTGGATCCCGCCCGCGAGGCAGCGACTTATGACCAGGCCGATTACGCCGGCCGGGATATCGCCGCGCTCGCTGGGGATCACCGGATTGGTCAGGTAGATGCGTGCGGCGTAGTAGGCGATCGCGCCGGCATTCAGCAGGTCCCAGCTCTCGCCGTTGGCGAAGACGCGCCAGCTCGAGATCAGCCGGGTATCCGCATAGTAGAACCCCTGGTCGGTGGGCCACGCGATCTCGCCGTCCTGCTCGCTGACCATGAAGCCATGGCCCTGGTTGATGACGAGCCTTTGCGGGCCGACGGCGATTTCCAGAGGCATGGGTACTCGTGACGATAGGGGGCGGCCCGCCGCCTACGCCAACGGCCACGCTCGCGCCTGGTTCCATGCGCCGCCGACGCTTTTCCGGCGGCACGGGGGATGCAGGGCGCGGCGGATCACCTTAGAGAATCCCGTCATGAGCGCGACCGTCTCGACCCACGCCCCGATCTCGGCCACCTGGACCTTCTTCGAGGGCGACTGGCACGAGGGCAATGTCGCCATCATGGGCCCACGCACCCACGGCGCCTGGCAGGGCTCCACGGTGTTCGACGGCGGCCGCGTCTATGACGGCCTGGCGCCCGATCTCGACCGTCACCTGGCGCGGGTGAACGAGTCGGCGCGGCGGTTTCTGTTGAAGCCGCTGGTCTCGCACGACGAGTGGATGGGCCTGGCGCGCGACGGCATCCGCAAGTTCACCCCCGGCGCGGCGCTCTATGTGCGCCCGATGTACTGGGCCGACGCCGGGATGATTGGCGGCGGGGTGATGTTCGACCCCGACTCCACCCGCTGGTGCCTCTGCATCCACGAGGCGCCGATGCCGGGACCGCGCGAGATCGCCATCACCCTCTCGCCGTTCCGCCGCCCCACCTTCGAGACCGCGCCGACGGACGTGAAGGCCGGCTGCCTCTATCCGAACAACGCCCGCGCCCTGCATGAGGCGGCGAAGCGCGGCTTCGATAACGCCCTCTTGGCCGACATGCTGGGCAATATCGCCGAACTGGCCAACGCCAACGTCTTCATGGTCAAGGACGGGGTGGTGATGACGCCCACGCCCAACGGCACGTTCCTGAACGGCATCACGCGCCAGCGCACCATCAAGATACTCCGCGACGCCGGCCAGACCGTGGTCGAGACCATCCTGAGCTACGCCGACTTCAAGGACGCCGACGAGATCTTCTCGGCCGGCAATTTCGCCAAGATCGCGGCCATCACCCGCATCGATGAGCGGCCGTTGCAGCCCGGCCCTATCTTCCGCCAGGCCAGTGCGCTCTACAGGGATTTCGCGATGGCGAGCGCCATCTGAAACCGCGGGGTTTGGCTTGAACAGGATCGAAATGGCCGGCGGCTGGGCCGCGGCGCTGGCGCTCGCAGTGGCGACGCCCCTTACAGCCGCACCCGCCGCACCGCTCGACGCCGCGAGCGCCAAGGCCTTCATCGCGGGCCTCTACAAGCCCTACGCCCAGCCCTTCAACACCACCTGGGACTATGTCGCGCCGGCTGACTCGACGGTCTACGAGCCCGCCCTGGCCAAGGCGATGGACGCCGACAGCGCCCTGCACCCGAACGCCCCAGGCACCAGCTGGGGCGACGTCGACATCCTCTGCATGTGCCAGGAATACGACAAGGTCAGCGAGACGACCGTGGTGAAGTCGGTCTCGGCCGGTCGCGCCAAGGCGATCACGACGGTGATGGTGATTGACTCAGGCTCGCCCCACAAGTCCGTGCTGAACTTCGATCTCGTCCAGGTCGGCGACGCCTGGCGCGTCTACGACGTCGGCGAGACGGGCTACAGCCTCCGCGGCGCGGTGACGAGCGAACTGAAGACGAGCCAGGCGAAACACCCCGCCCACTAGCTACCCGCGCCGCATCGCCATCGGCGCGACTGCGGCGCTTCGTGGAGTGGCAGGCCACGACGTCGGGCTGAGGCTTATGGTGAGTAAGGTTGGACCTCAGAAGGTCGAGGAGCGCTTTCCTCGCGTGGTTTATCGCCCCAGCGCGAGTGCGCCTCATTCAACAGCTTCGCGAGTTTCTCCGGCGAAAGCTCCCAGAGGCCGATGAACGAGGCGCTTTTCTCGGTCACGCCTCTACTGAGGCCGTCGAGGATGGTTCCATGTGGATGACGTATGTCGAAGGTGATCACCTTCGCTCGCCCGTCGGCCAACCAAACTCGAAAGCCGGATACTTCTTCCCAGCGATAGCTCCAGTTCTTCCATAAGCCGTCAAATCGTAGGCCGAGCGGGGAAAGAACCAGACGATCAGGCCGGACCGCCTCCGCACCGTAAAACAAGCTGCCTGCGGTGAATAACATGAGGCCCACTGGCCCTACTAAGGCGTGGCGCATGTCAGGCCCGGACGGCGCGAGCAAGGAACCCACGGCGAGCGCAATGCACACCACAACGAAGAGCATCGCCTTCGCGCGCGACCGCCGGATAACGACCGGCGGCTGATCAAGATCGCCCCGCATTGTCCGCAAGCTTCGCGGATACGGCTGATTGGGGCAAGATCATAGTCGGATCGATGGCGCCCCTCGATCAACCCCCGTCGATACCGCCCTACCCCTCCGCCGCGTCGTGCCGGCGGACGATCATCGACTGGCTGGCGGTGGCCATCAGCTGGCCATCTTCGGCGAAGAGGCGCATGGCGCCGTGGCCGAAGCCGGCGTGGACGGCATGGATGCCGATGTCGCACAGCACCCATTCGGTCGGGACCAGGCTGACGATGCGCAGGGTGTTGTCGAGGCTGTTGCCGCCCGCGTCGATGCCGAGCGCGTTGCCGATGCCCGACGGCACGTGGTCGGCGAAGATGGCCAGGGTGGCGGCGTCGATGTCTTGCCCGGCTTTCGGGCGCATCCAGATGATCAGGCGGCCATCTTCGCTCGGCGCCGCGCCCCGCATGTTGAAGCCGAAGTTCCCTTGGGCCAGCCGCATCTCGATCTGGCCGTGCAGGCCGCCGTGATCGCCGCGCCAGTGCTCCATCGCCGGGCATTCGAGCGCCGGCGGCACGTCCGGCCGGACCACCCACGAGCGCGAGACCGGGCTTTCGCGCGACCCCAGCGCGGCGTTGACGGTGAATATCTCCTTGTCGCCGACATGGCCGGTGACCCGTGCCTGGGTGGTGTTGCGCCCCGCCGCCGGCACCCAGACGTCGAGGTCGACCACCGAGGGCGGTCGCGCATAGGACAGATACTGCGCCGTCGCCCACACCACCGGCCGCTCGCAGGTGCGCTCCATCGCCTGGATCGCCGAGGCGAGGCCGACGCCGCCGAACATGAAGGTGCGCCCCGCCGGCCCGACGCACAGCGTCTCGTTCAACGGCAGATACCAGCGGTGCGGATTGTGGGTCGCGGTGAGGGTGAAGAAGGGCGTCGGCATGGGCGCGGCATAGCAGCTTGGGCGCGAGGCGCCAGCCGCTCGCGACCCTCCGCACCGCGCGTGCATGCTGCTACGGTGAGATGGGCAAGCAAGCTGGGGAGAACGTCGACATGAGCACGATTTTGCGCCGGGGCCAGGCGTCGGACGTCGTCGTCGGCGGCGATATCGCCTATCGCGCCTTTAAGGCCATCGCCGACGCGCATAATTTCCCGCCCGACTTCCCGAACGGCGAGATGGCGGCCGCGGTGGTCGCCAGCCTGATTGCCCACCCGGGCTTCTACGACGTCGTCGCCGAAGCTGATGGGCGGATCGTCGGCAGCAACTTCCTCGACGAGCGCAATCCGATCAGCGGCGTGGGGCCGATCACCGTCGATCCGGACGTGCAGAACGACGGCGCCGGCAGCGCGCTGATGGACGCGGTTATGCGGCGCTCCGAGGAACGCGGCTTCGCCGGTATCCGACTGGTTCAGTCCGCCTATCACAACCGCTCGCTGGCGCTTTATCTGAAGCTCGGGTTCGAGGCCCGCGAGCAGCTGGCCTGCCTGCAGGGGTCGACGTTGGCGACGTCCGTGCCTGGCTGCTCGGTTCGGGCGGCGACGCCGGACGATCTGCCGGCCTGCAATCGCCTCTGCTCCCGCGTCCACGGCCACGAGCGCGGCGGCGAGCTGGCGGACGCGATCGGTCAGGGCGCGGCGCGCGTCGTCGAGCGCGCCGGCCGGATCAGCGGCTATACCAGCGGCGTCGCCTTCTTCGGCCATTCGGTGGGCGAGACCAACGACGATCTGATGGCGCTCGTCGGCGCGGCGGAGGTCTTTGCCGGCCCCGGCTTCATAGCGCCGACGCGCAACGGCGAGCTGATGCGCTGGTGCCTGGGCCACGGGCTGCGGATCGTCCAGACCATGACCCTGATGTCGATCGGCCTCTACAACCAGCCGGAGGGCGCGTGGCTGCCGTCGGTGACGTATTAGGCCCAAGCCCCAAGGACGCCGCGCCTCCTCTCGCCTTTATCAAATCTCTATAAATTAACTGCGCGCGGCCCATCGAATACTTATGTCGAGAGGCCCATGTTGCCTGTGTTCTATAACATGGGCATATTTTACGTGGACAAGGTTCAAGCTTCCAAGGCGCTGACGCGCGACCCAACGAAACTGGGCGGCGCCTTTCTGGTGACCGTCGTGGGCATCGCGGGTTTCGTTGGCTTGCTGGTGGCCTCTGCCTGCCTTCCGCACCAATCGACCCCGCTACGCATCGCGGCGCTCGTGTGGTTCGTTGTCCTGGGCGCCGTCAGGACCGCCATCCTCTTGCGGGCCGATCGCGCCAAATAGGCGCGAACAGGGCGTGGCCGCCGCCGGCGCTTGTTAGGTCGCGGCCGCCGGCGCGGGTCGCCAGCCTCCGAGGCGGAGGCGGATCATCCAGAAGACCAGCAGGGCCAGCGGAACGAACTGCGGAAGAAAGAAGGCCAGCGGCACGTGATAGGGACCGGGCAGGAACCGGGCGAATCCATTGGTGAACGCCGATCCCGACGCCAAAGTCAGTCCCAGGCACATGCGCCACAGATGCCGCGCGATGCGCGGCGCGCCGGCGACGCCGCCGGCCAGCACCACCCTGGCGTCCGCGATCGCCGCGCTGACGATCACCGCGGTGAAGCCATAGATCGCGATCAGCACCGGCCCCGTGAGCGAGACGGCGCTCTTGAAGAACGGCGTCATTCCGGTCGCCAACTGGAACGACAGCAAGACGAAGGGCGCGCAGAGACAGAAGCTGACGACGAGCGCGATCCGTTCCGGCGCGCCGACGGCGCCCGACTTGCGCCTGACGGTCATCCACGCGGTCGTCACCAGGTAAGCCGTGAAGACGGAGATGATCAGATTGACGAACTGGCCAGGGACGGTGACGGCCAAATAGCCGGCGAAGGTCGCCATGATCAGCATCGAGACGAAGAAAACCCGGCCGGACAGCCGGTGCAGGGCGCCGCCCTTGCGGGCGCAGATCGCGACGACCCCGGAGACGAGCGCCAGCGCGCCGGCGACGATGTGCGTAACCAGGGCGAATATCATGCGTCGTCCACTCCCTGGGTCTCAGTCGCCATCGTCGCCGGAACATTGGTGTATTATAACACCATAACACATCGCGCCAGCAATGCCGCGGCTTTCGTCACGCAGCGGCAGCCGCCAGCGACTCGCGGACCCGGGCCAGCGCGGCTTCGACCGGCGCGGTCTCGCCCAACATGTTGAAGGTTCGATAGAGGGCGAAGACGCAATGGCCGTGAACGGTCGCCACGAGCGAGCGGGCGAGAGCCTCCACCGTTTCTCGCGCAACGCCAGGCAAGGCCGCGGCGATTTCGGCCGCGACGACCTGCATCAGGTCGTGGACCGCGGCCTGGTACCACTCAGGCGCCGGCCGACCGTCGGAGGTCTTGTAATCGTAGATCGCGATCCAGGTGTTGGGATTGGATTGGGCGAAGTCGAAGTAGCCGCGCACCAGGGTGGCGATCCGGTCCCCGCCCGAGGACAGCTCCAGATGGGCGTTCAGATGCCGGGTCCAGTCGCGTAGCGTGCGCTCGTTGAGCGCCAGCATCAGCTCGTCGTAGCTGCCGAAGACATTGTAGAGCGTGCCCACCGAATAGCCGACCTGCTTGGCCACCTCACGCGCCGAGAAGCGCGCCAGGCCGACCTCCTCCAACTGCCGGTGGCCAGCTTCCAGCATCAGCGACCGCAACTCGTCGCGCGTATGGTCCGATCGGCGTCCCATCACATCTCCGGCAACAATTGACCACCGTTCAAAATAATTATTGAACACTGATCAATTTCGTGGTTGAAGGTCGTTTCGTCAAGCGGAATTCACCGCCCGGACGCACGGAGCCAAGCAATGCTTGCGCGACTAGAGACCCTGCCGCGGGGAGCGGCCCAATCGAAGGCGGCGGGCGCGCCGGTCTACATCACCGGCGCCGCGTCCTTCCTGCCCGGCGCGCCAGTGGACAACGACCATATCGAGGACTTCATCGGCCGGATGCCCGCGGGCTGCTCGGCGCTCGGACGGCGCGCGCTGCGGTGGAACGGCATCCAGCGGCGGCACTATGCGCTCGACGCCGGCGGCGGCTGGCTGCACACCAACGCCTCGATGAGCGCCGACGCGGTTCGCGCGGCGCTGGACGTCGCCGGCCTCGGCGTGGTGGACCTGGACTGTCTCGCGGCGGCGACGACGCAGGGCGACCTGCTGGTTCCCGGCCACGCCAGCGCGGTCCACGGCGAGCTCGGCGGCGGTCAGCTCGAACTGGCGAGCTTCCAGTCGGTGTGCGCCTCGTCGCTGATGGCGGCGAAATACGCCTGGATGTCGGTGAAAAGCGGCGAGGCGGACTGCGCCGCGGCGGTCGCCGGCGAGTTCTCCTCGCGCTGGTTCAGGCCGAGCTTTTACGAAGGCACGGCGCTGATCGACGGCAAGGGCCGGCTGGCGATGGGGGCCGATTTCCTGCGCTTCACCCTCTCGGACGGCGCGGGCGCGGTGGTGATGGAGCGGGCCCCACATTCGACTGGGCTGAGCCTCAAGATCGACTGGATCGACCTCGTCTCGCTGGCCGGACGGTTCGACCCCTGCATGTGGGCGGGCGCCACGCCGGAGGGCCGCACCGAGCCGGACGGCGCCTGGAGCTG
>Ga0302314_10014187_pt1 | contig 13649 bp, 11 predicted proteins | sample III_Palsa_N2_3_FD_200533 | JGI IMG/M metagenome (GOLD analysis project Ga0302314, IMG submission 200533) | Peat permafrost microbial communities from Stordalen Mire near Abisko, Sweden - III_Palsa_N2_3 | ecosystem: Environmental > Terrestrial > Soil > Palsa > Peat permafrost | place: Sweden... | reverse complement strand
TGGGCCGCCGGGCGGCCGACCTCGGCGACCAGGGCCGCGATGGCGACCTCGAACGCCCGGGCCACGTGCGCGCTGCTCAGCGCCCGGATCGAAGGGTTGGCCTGGTACATGGCGTTCGCCAGGGCGGCCGTCGCGGGGTCGAGGAGTCGCTCCTCCTCGCGCAGCCATAGCTCCACAGCATCGAAGAACCCGGTGTCCGGGTGCGTGGTGAACGCCTCGGTCGCCCGGTTGGCGATCTCATCGGCGTATGACAGGGCCAGGTCGGCCTTGGAAGGAAAGTAACCGGTGACGGTGCGTGGCGCGACCTCGGCCGCGTCGGCGATATCGGCGACGGTGGCGGAGTCGTAGCCGCGCTCGGCGAACAGCCGCATGGCCGTACGCTGGATCTGCGCCCGGCGCCTGGCCTTCGACCGTTCCCGCAACCCAGGCGCGCGTCCTGGGCCGGCGTGCTCACCGGCGTTAGCCGCCAGCAACTCCATGCCTAATTATAGCAGGAACTGCATTATTGCTTGTGAAGGCAAGCTTGCGTGACCCCCTCGCTATGACTTGTTCACCTCTGCTTCGTAGAGGTGGTTGTCGGCGTCAAAGATCGGGAAGTCAAACCGTGACATCAGACCTCATCTCAAGCCAATCACCTGCTGGGCTAGCCGCGAGCGGCTAGGCAGGTGCCGGCCCCGGGCGGGTTGCCCGTTGCGGGCCGCTACCGGGACACCCTAGATTATAGATCTAAATATTTTCAACTGGCGAGAGAGAGAATGCAAGCTGCTTGCAACCCGGTGCTGACGACCGTCGAAGACGGCGTGCTGCGCATCGTCTTGAACCGGCCCGAGCGCCGGAACTCCCTCGACGCCGCGGCGGTCCGCGCCGTCGTCACCGCCCTGGAGGCCGCGGCCACCGATGACGCGCTGCGCGTCATCGTGCTTGAGGGCGCCGGCGAGCACTTCTGCGCGGGCGCTGACTGGGTGGCGTCTAACGCGGTCGACGAGCGGCCACGGACGGGCAGCCTGCAGCGCCGGACGCCGCTGCAGGCGCACCGGATCGTGCAGTTGCTGCTTGAGATCCAGCTGCCGGTGGTCTGCGTCGTCCGGGGCTGGGCCGCCGGGCTCGGCTTCCAGCTCGCCCTGGCCGCGGACTTCGCGATCGCGTCCGACACGGCCCGGTTCTGGGAGCCGTTCATCGACCGGGGATTCAGCCCAGACAGCGGGGCGACATGGCTGCTGCCACGCCTTGTCGGGCTGGCCAGGGCCAGGGAGCTGCTGCTGCTCGGACGCAGGCTCACCGGCGCGGAGACCGCGGCGTGGGGCCTCATCCACGCCAGCGTGCCGGAGGACGCCCTCGATGCCGAGGCGGCGAAGGTCGTCAGGCAGCTTGCCGTCGGCCCTACGGTCGCGATCGGGCTCGCGAAGCGGTGTCTGGTTCGCAACCTCGAGGAGAGCCTGGCTCATGCCCTGGATAACGAGTCGCTCGCGCTTGAGCTCAGCTCGCGCACGGCCGACTTCCGCGAGGGTCTCGCCGCCTTCGCCGAGCGCCGCGCCGCCCGCTTTACCGGCCGGTAGGCGGGAGTCCGGTAGCCTCTGGCGGCCCCGGCCTGGCGGGACGGGGCGGCGGTGCAGAGGTGCGGGTCTCCTATTCAGGCTCTGGGATCTCGAAGTGGTCGTCGCGCAGCTGGAACGCCCGCTTGACGCCATGCTCGGCCCGAGTCTTGACGAAGTTGAACTCGCCGTCCTCGAACTGGAGGTTGGTGCCGAAGGTGTGGATGAGGTAGCTCGTGACCTCCTCGCCCTGATAGCCCTGAAGCTGCTCGACCAGGCGGAACGCCTCCTTGGCGATCACGAGGCCATCGGCCGGCATGCGGGCGACCTTCTGCGCGTACCACTGCGCGCGACTGGCGACGGTGTCATCATCGACAACCTCGGTGAAGACCCCCAGGTGCTCCAGGGAAGAGGCGGGCACACAGTCGCCGGTGAGGAGCAGGCGGCGGGTGAGGACGGGGCCAAGTCGGTGGAAGAAGAGGTGCAGGGAGCCGAGCGCCGGGCCGAGGAAGCGGGTAGCCGGCGTGCCGAGCAGCGCGTCGCGGCCGACGACCGCGATGTCGGCCATGAGCGCCAGTTCAAGGCCGCCGCCGAGGGCGCAGCCGCGGACCTCGGCGACCGTCGCCTTGGGATACCCGAGGAAGTCGTGGTAGAAGCCGAACGTCTCCCGATCCACGGCGAGCCGGCGGCGCTGACTTGGACGGGACCTGCGCGCCTTGATGCCGTCGCCATTGGCGCTTGCACTAGGCGTGCCGTCGCCGCTCCCGTACCATGCGTACGCGTTGCGCATGTCAGCGCCGGCGCTGAAGACGCCGTCGGCCCCGCGGAGCAGGACCACCTTGATGTCGTCGTCGTTGGCGAGCTCGTCGAGGAACGCGGCCAGCTGGCCGCGCATCGCCGCGTCGTAGGAGTTGCGTCGCTCGGGGTTGTTGATGGTGAGGCGGGCGATTCCCGTTCTGGCATCCCGCTCCATGAGCACCCGGCCGTCAGTCAACCTCGATCAGTCCCCTGCGCGTTGCGATCCGTTGATGGCAAGACCTATGCTATACATCTACATGTTTTTCGCCAAGCTTCCCGTGTGCTCCAGTGGGTAGAGAGAAGGCGGAGGTGGTGCTGGTGGGGCATCAGTACAGCACGATCCTGTATGAGGTGACGCCGGACCGGGTCGCGACCATCACGCTGAACCGGCCCGACGCGCTGAACGCCTTCGACCGCCAGATGTGCGAGGAGATGCGCGCGGTGTGGCGGGCGGTGAAGGACGACCCGGAGGTCAACGCGGTTGTGCTCCGTGCCGCTGGCGATCGGGCGTTCTGCGCCGGACTCGACGTCAAGAAGGCCTATGGGCAGCCCGATGACGTGTGGAATCACGAGGATCCCGGGGAGTTGCTCAGCCCGAAGTGGCAGAAGGTATGGAAGCCTGTGGTCTGCGCCGTGCACGGTATCTGCACGGCGGGAGCGTTTTACCTCCTGAACGAGGCCGACATCGTCATCTGCTCGGCCGACGCGACGTTCTTTGACTCGCACGTATCGGCGGGCATGGTGTCGGCCCTCGAGCCGGTCGGCCTGATGCGCAGGGTCGGGCTCGCGCAGACGTTGCGTATCGCCCTGGCGGGCAATGACGAGCGCGTCACGGCGCGGACTGCCCTCCGGATTGGCTTGGTAACCGAGGTTGTCGATGACCGGGCACGGCTCTGGGGCCGGGCCCGCGAGATCGCGGCGATGCTCGCCGAGAAGCCGTCGGCTGCCACGCAGGGCACCGTCCGGGCGATCTGGGAGTCGCTCGACCGGCCCTACCGCGCGGCGATGGAGCAGGGGCTGATATACACCAGGCTGGGCAACCCGATCGGCATGGCCGAGGTCGTCGGCCACGAGCGTCCGTCACGGAAGCCAAGGCTGCGGTAATGCCCGCAGCGGGGTTGCCATCGTCAACGCCCCGCTCGTGCATCTCGGCGGGCTGTTCCGCGTGCTGCAGTCCGGGCCAGCGCCCTCCAGCCGACGGCCTGCTGCTCTGCCAGCAGCCAAGTGCCGTCAACATCGGTCGCCGCTGGCCCGTAATTCGACGCTAGCCGAACGATGTAAAAATATCTATATATCTCGGTGATTGCTAGCAGTGTCTCAGGCTGGTTACGACAATTTGCTAGCCATGATTCTTATGGTTGCCAGGGTGATGCGTCTAGGTTACGGTTGAAAACATGTAGATCTTTCCGTGCAGGTCGCGGGAGGGGCCGTGGCGGCAGGACCGCCACGGCCGGAAGCAGGGAGGATACCGATGGCGCCATTCCGTTACAGAACTCGTCTCTTTCGCAGAAAACGTCGCCTGATGGCGGTCGTGCTCATCCTCACGGGCCTGTTCGCGCTGACGATCGGTACGCTCGCCCCGGCGGCCAAGGCGGCGACTCCCGTCGTCTCGCTGCCGCAAGACGAGAGCCCGCATCCGTCGGCATCGACGGAGTGGTGGTACTTCACCGGCCACCTGACCGGCACCGACATCTTCGGCAAGAAGCACAGCTACGGCTTCGAGCTTGTCTTCGTCCGGAGCAACGTCGCTGACCTTGAGCCGGTAGCGGCGCTGTACAACGGGCAGTTCGCGATCACCGACCTGACCCGCGGGACCTTCGACCAGGACACGCTGAATGACTCGCTGCAGGCTGACAACGTCCCCGCAGGCGGCGGCTACAACACCACCATCAACACGTGGAACATCCACGGCATCAACGGGAAGAACCACATCTTCGCGTTCGACGCCAACTACGGCATCAACCTGGAGCTGGACCAGTCCCAGCCGGCGGCGCTGCACGGCGACGGCGGGCTGATCCCCTACGGCCCCTTCGGCAGCTCGTACTACTACTCGGAGACCAACCTGAAGGCGTCCGGCACCGTGATCGACCACGGGGTCCCGGTCACCGTCACCGGGATTGCCTGGCAGGACCATCAGTGGGGCGACTTCGAGGCGGGCCCGGGCGCCTGGACCTGGTTCTCCCTCCAGCTAAGCAACGGCACGCAGTACATGCTGTACTTCATCAAGGACGCCGACGAGAACCTGGTCCAGGTGGTGGCCACGCAGGTGAACGCCGACGGCACGTTCGAGGCGGTCCCGCCCGACGAGGTCAGCGAGACGCCAACGGGCTCGTGGACAAGCCCGTCCACAGGGATAACGTATCCGCAGAACTGGGTGGTCACGCTGCCAGGCGGGCAGCTCACGGTGACCGCGCTGCTGCCGGACCAGGAGGTGACCAACATCGCCGTCCAGGACTACTGGGAGGGCGACTCGTCGGTCACCGGGACGATCGGCGGCCAGGCGGTGACCGGCCAGTCCTACGTGGAAGTCCAGCCACCCTTCTCGGTGCCCCAGCCAGGCGGCATCGGCTCGCTCTTTTAGCGATCGCCAGCCCGGCGAGCTTAGGCGCGCCGGGCTGGTCTAAATATTTAGATCATTTACCCTGAGAACCTTGCTCGAGGTGAGATTCCGGGTTAGGTTCATGAACAGAAATCCAAGTTCACTTCGTGACGGGCGCGGTGGCGGGCCAGCGACTGGCCAGTGGCGACGCGCCCGGGGACCGGAGGTGCGTGATGGAACTGGGCTTCCGTCCGTTCGACGCCGACAACCATTACTACGAGCCGCTCGACGCGTTCACCCGCCACCAGGACCCGAAGATGAGCCGCCGTGGGGTCCAGGTGGTCAGGGACGGCAAGCGGGTGTACCTGGTCGTGGCCGACAAGATCAACCGCTTCATCCCGAACCCCACGTTCGACCCCGTCATCGTGCCGGGGATCATCGAGATGAAGTTCCGTGGCGAGCTGCCGCCGGGCACTAACCCTGACTCGCTCATCGTCATCGAGCCGATCCATCCCGAGTACCGGGACAGGGACAAGCGGATCGAGGTCATGGACCGTCAGGGGCTGGGCGCCATCCTGCTGTTTCCGACGCTCGGCGTCGGTGTCGAGCAGGGCCTGCGCCACGATCCCGAGGCGACCATGCACTGCGTGAGCGCCTTCAACCGCTGGCTTGAGGAGGACTGGGGCTTCGCCTACCGGGGCCGTATCTTCTCCGCGCCGCTGCTGTCGCTGGCCGATCCCATCGCCGCGCTGGCGGAGCTTGACTCGCTGATCGAGCGCGGTGCGCGGCTGATCCACCTGCGCCCGGCCCCGGTGCCGTCGGCGGACGGTCCCCGGTCCTTCGGCCACCGGGCGCATGACCCGGTCTGGGCCAGGCTGGCCGAGGCGGGCATCCCTGTCGCCTTCCACCTCGGGGACAGCGGCTACCTGACCTACGCGGCGGCGTGGGGCGGCCCGTCGGAGTTCGAGCCCTTCACCTCCAATGACGTGCTCGGCGCTGTCCTGGTGGACGACCGCGCCATCTACGACACGATGGCCTCGATGATCACGCACGGCGTGTTCCGCCGGCACCCGACCCTGCGCGTCGCGAGCATAGAGAACGGCTCGGACTGGGTCGCGATCCTCGCCACGCGGCTGCGCAAGAAGGCCAACCAGGCGCCGAAGTATTTCCCTGAGGACCCGCTCGAGGTACTCCGCCGCAACGTCTGGGTTACGCCGTACTACGAGGAGGACATCCCGGCGCTCGCCGCGACGATCGGGGTGGACAAGATCCTCTTCGGCTCCGACTGGCCGCACGGCGAGGGCCTGGCCGAGCCGGTCACGTTCACCAAGGAGCTCGCCGGCTTCGCCAACGGTGACGTGCGCAAGATCATGCGCGACAACGCGATCGACTACCTCGGCGTGCAGCCCGCCGTGCTGTGACCGCGGAGTCGGCCCGTCCCCTGCTTGCCTGCTTCCCTTGTGAGGGTTACCGATGGCCAAGGCACCCCGTGCCCACGACTGCCTGATCAACGTCCACTTCGGCGACTCCGAGCAGCCGGAGTACATGTTCCGGGTCAAGAACGAGTACTTCAAGCGGGACGACTCCATCTTCGGCAAGTGGGACATGTCGCAGGTGCTCGACGAGATGGACGCTAACGGCGTCGAGCGGGCGGTGCTGACCGCCAACCTGAGCAAGCCGGGCGGCTCGCCGGCCAAGTTCGCCGAGGCCAGGCCGGACAGGTTCGCGCTGACCGCGGGCGGCTTCGACTTCCTTCGCCCGATGCCGTCGATCCGGCTGCTTGAGTCCTTCATCGCGAGCAACCCGGTGGTGTCGGTCTCGAGCGGCCCCTCGTTCTGGGGAGACGGCAGGTACCCGCCGGACGACGCGGTCTACTTCCCGCTGTACACCAAGGCCTGCGAGTGGGGCCTGCCGGTCTGCCTGAACACCGGCATTCCCCGCCCGCCCATCCCCGCCGAGGTACAGAACCCCATCCACCTGGACCGGGTCTGCATCCGCTTCCCCGAGCTGAAGCTGTGCATGATCCACGGCGCCGACCCGTGGTGGGACACCGCGATCCGGCTCATGCTCAAGTACCCGGGACTGCACCTGATGACCTCGGCCTGGGCGCCGAAGTACCTGCCTGAGTCGCTGCTGCACTACCTGCGCACCCGCGGCAAGACGAAGGTGATCTTCGCATCGGACGCGCCGGTGCTGTCCATCACGCGCACCATCGGCGAGGCGATGGCGCTCGACCTGCCCGACGAGGTGCGCGACAACTACCTGTACGGCAACGCGCAGCGCTTCTTCTTCGACCGCCTTCCCGCGGACCGCGTCGCGAAGGGAGGCGCAGCCGGGTGAGCGAGACGCTGATTGAGCGGTCCGACGGCCTCGTCACGGTCACCTTCAACCGGCCGCACAAGAAGAACGCGGTCAACGCGGCCAACTGGGCGGACCTGGACGCGGTGCTGCGCGAGGTGGCGAGGAACCCCGGTGACCGGGCGCTGCTGCTGACCGGGGCCGGCGGCAACTTCTCGGCCGGCGCCGAGCTGAGCGGCGGCGCGGGGACCGGCGACCACACCAGCGGCCTTACCGGTCAGGCACCGCAGGCGATCGTGCACGAGATGCGGGTGGTCGGCGAGATCGTCCGGCAGCTGCACCGGCTGCCGAAGCCGACGCTTGCCGTGGTCGACGGGGTGGCCGTGGGCGTGTCGCTCGGCCTGGCACTGGCCTGCGACCTGGTCATCGCCAGCGACCGGGCGCGGTTCTCCGAGATCTTCGTCCGGCGCGGCCTGGCCATGGACGGCGGGAACTCCTGGACCCTGCCGCGCGCGGTGGGGCTGCGGCGGGCCAAGCAGATGGCGTTCTTCGGTGACATGGTCAGCGCCGGCGACGCCCTGGCCTGGGGGCTGATCAACGAGGTCGTGCCCGCCGATGAGCTGCACAAGACCGGCCTGGAATGGGGCCGCAGGCTGGCCGCCGCCCCCACCACGGCCATCGGCCTGATCAAGCGGCAGCTCGACGACAGCGCGCTGCTGACCCTCGAGCAGGCGGTCGAGGCGGAGGCCCAGGCGCAGCACATCACCTACACCACCTCCGATGCGCGCGAGGGCATCATGGCGTTCCTGGAGCGCCGCGACCCGCGCTTCACCGGACAGTGAGGACAGTGCGGGACAGTACGGGACTGGGAGGACCGAAATGAGCGTCCAGCTTTTCCCTGAGGCGACGCAGGAGCAGCGCATGATGGCCGACTCCGCGATCCGGATCATGGAAGCCACCTGCCCGCTGACGGCGGTCAGGGAGGCGGCCGAGCGGTCCGGGCCGGGCGACGAGAAGCTGTGGCGGAAACTCGGCGACCTCGGCTGCTTCCGGCTGCTCGCCGCCGAGAAGCATGGCGGCGGTAACCTGTCGGGCAACGGCGTCGCGGACGCGGCCATCCTCGCGGCCGAGCGCGGGGCACGGCTACAGCCCGGGCCGTTCGTCGCAGCGCTCGTCGTCGCGGGCGCCTTGTCCCGCGCGGGCACCACGCCACTGCACGGGGAAGTACTACAGGCGCTGCTGTCCGGCGCCGCCGTCGCGACCTGGGCCGCCGACTGGCTGACCCCGGCCACCCGCGCATCCGGGCTTACGCTGCGGGATGAGCCGGGCCATCTCACCGTGTCCGGGGAGATCCGCGGAGTTCAGGACGCCGATGTGTGCGACTGGATCCTGGTCAGCACCCGGGCCGGCGGCGCCGACAGGCAGTTCCTGCTGGACAGGTCGGCCGCGGGGCTGTCCCTGGCGAAAGCCGCCGGGCTTGACATCACCCGGAGGTACTTCACCCTGGTACTTAACGACGTCCGGGTTCCCGCCGGCGCCGTGCTCGGTGACCCCGCAAGCAACCCCGCGCTCGCGAGCTGGCAGCTGGCCGTCGCGGCCGTGCTGAGCGCCGCCGAGTCGGTCGGGGCGATGGACGCGAACTTCACGCTCGCCCTGGCGTACGCCAAGACCCGGGTCGCGTTCGGCCGGCCGATCGGATCGTTCCAGGGACTTAAGCACCTCCTGGCGCGCGCCAGCCTGGCCCTGGAGATGGCCAAGGCCCTGGTGGCCGGCGCCGCCGAGGGACTGGGCGGCGACGAGGCCGACGCGCTGGTCATGGCGAGCATCGCGCGGGCATTCGTCAGCGAGAACGCGGTGGAGCTGACCCATGACTGCTTCCAGGTCTTCGGCGGCATCGGCTTCACCTGGGAGCACGACCAGCACCTGTACATGAGGCGGCTGGCCAGCGAGGCCTACCTGTTCGGGTCGCCGTCCTGGCACCGACGGCGCATCTGGGAGCAGGCTGTGCATGCGGAGACAGTGCATGCGGAGGTGGCCGATGCCTGAGCGGCTGGAGGTCGAGGACTACCGGCGGCGGGCGCGCGCCTGGCTTGAGGCGAACCTCCAGCGGCGCGCGGGTCCCGAGGTTTCCCTCATGGAGGTGGCGGACAAGTCCGAGGACGAGATCGCCGCCGGGCGGGCGCTGCAGCGCAAGATCTACCAGGCAGGCTACGCGGGCATCACCTGGCCCGCCGAGTACGGCGGTCAGGGGCTACCGCGGGACTACCAGGAGGCCTTCGCCGAGGAAGCGAGGGACTTCCAGCTTCCTGACCTCGGCATCGCGGGCGGCACCACGTTCGGCGTGTGCGCGCCGACGATGCTTGCGCACGGCTCGCCCGCCTTCCTGCGGCGGCACATCCCGGCCATCCTGGCCGGGGACGAGCTTGTCGTCCAGTTCTTCTCCGACCCCGAGGCGGGCTCGGACCTGGCCGGCGTCCGGACGCAGGCGGTCCGCACGGGGGATCGCTGGATGCTCAACGGCGGGAAGATCTGGAGCAGCGGCGCCCACTACGCGGACTACGGCCTGTGCCTGGCGCGGACCGACTGGGACGCGCCCAAGCACAAGGGGCTCACCTGGTTCCTCGTCCCGGTACGGGCCACGGGCGTGACGGTCAAGCGGATCAGGCAGATCAACGGCAACGCCGAGTTCTGCCAGGAGTTCTTCGACGACGTCGAGCTGACCGACGACCACGTCATCGGCGACGTCAACGACGGCTGGACGGTCGCACAGACCATGCTCAGGTTCGAGCGCGGCGGCGGAAACCGGCCGACAAGCAAGCGTGACGTGCGCGAGCTGCCGGCCGACCTGCTGGCGATGGCGGACGCGGCGGGACGCCTTGACGACCCGCACGCCCAGGATGCCATCGTCCGCGCGCACATCGACGGCGTCGCGTGCGCCCAGCTTGGCAGGCGGATCGGCGCGCTGATCCGCGCGAACCCGCGGCTGGCCAGCGGGCTTGCCTCCTACGGCAAGCTGGCCGCGGCGACCTTTGACCCCATCCGCGCGAACCTGGGGCTTGACCTGGCCGGCGGCGCGATCGCGTGGCAGGACCCGGACTCACCGGTCGCGGACGCCGCCAGGGACCTGCTGAACAGCCGGTTCATGGCGATCGCGGGCGGAACGACCCAGATGCAGCTCAACAGCATCGGCGAGCGGGTACTCGGGCTGCCGCGCGAGCCGAGCTTCGATAGCGGCAAGCCGTTCCGCCAGGTCGTCAGGGATGCCCGTCACTGGTCGGGAAAGGTGAGCTGAGGCCATGGCCGGATGCCCAGAGCCGCAGGCGATCCGGGCCGCCCTCACCGCGCCCGGTGCTCTTTTTGAGATTTGTAACGAACCGGTGCGCCGCGTCACCATGCCCGTCTTCCGTCACCGGCTGCGCTCGCTGAGCGAGATGATCGAGGCCACTCGGCGGTTCGGCGACCGAACGTACGTGGTCGACGGCGAGACTCGCCTGTCGTTTGCCGCGCACCTCGCGGTGGTGGACGCCCTCGCCCGCACGCTGCGGGAGCGGTACCTGGTGACCAAGGGCGACCGGGTCGCGATCTTCGCCGCCAACCGCTGGGAGTGGGTCGCCTGCTTCTGGGCGATCACCCGCATCGGGGCGATCGCGTGTGGCATGAATGGCTGGTGGACGGCCGATGAGTTCCGTCAGGCGGTGGATCTGGTGGAGCCGGTCCTGCTCATCGCGGACCGGCCGCGTCTTGACCGGCTCGCGGGCCGTGAATCCGGCTGCCCGATGCTGTCGATGGAGGAGGTCGCCGAGCTCGCGGGGACGGTCTCGCCGGAGCCGGAGCCGGAGCCGGAGCCGGAGTCGTTGGCGGACGAGGACGAGCCGGCCCTGCTGCTGTTCACAAGCGGCACGACCGGGCGGCCGAAGGCCGTCACGATCCCGCACCGGTCCGTGGCCGGCTTCGCCCAGGTGAGCGCGCTGCAGGAGGCGGAGGCGATGGCGGCGATCGGGCTGCCCGTCCCCGCCGCGGGCGGCACGCTTCCGGCCAGCGATGACGTCATCCTGGTCACCGCCCCGCTGTTCCACGTGTCCATGCTGTGGGCCGCCATCGTCCTGGCGGCCACCAGGGGCTCGGCGATGGTCTTGCTGCGTGGCCGGTTCGACCCGGAAAGGGCGCTTGCTGCCATCGAGCGGGAACGGGTGACCTCGTGGTCGGCGCTTGGCAGCGCCGCCCCGCGCGTCGCCGGGTGCCCGGCCCTGGGCCGGTACGACACGAGCAGCGTGCGGTACCTGGGGGTGGGGGGCGCGCCGGTGAGCCCGGCGGTGCAGCGCCGCCTGCGGGAAGCGTTCCCCTCGGCCCGCTCCCTCGGCATGGGCTACACGAGCACAGAAGGCGGTGCCGTGATCGCGCGGATCAGCGGCCCCGAGTACGCCGCCAACCCCACGGCGACCGGGCGCATCACCCCGACGACCCAGGTGGAGCTCCGCGACGAGCTGGGCAGGCCGGTGCCTGAGGGGGAGTACGGCGAGGTCCACAGCCGCAGCCCGTACATCATGCTCGGGTACTGGAAGGACCCAGGCGCGTCGGCCGCTGTGCTCAAGGAAGACGGCTGGCTGGCCATGGGCGACATCGGCCGCATCGAAGGCGGGCTGCTGTACCTCAACGCGCGCGCCAGGGACCTGATCTTCGTCAGCGCGGAGAACGTCTCGCCGACCGAGGTGGAGTACGTGCTCGAGGACTCCCCGGATGTCAGTGAGGCGGCCGTCTTCGCCGTCGATGACGACGTGACCGGCGACGCGGTCTGCGCGGTCGTCGTCCCGCCACCTGGTGCTAGCCCGACCGCTGAGCAGTTGGCGCAGTGGTGTCGGCGGCGGCTAGCCCACTACAAGGTCCCCACCCGGTGGCACTTCGCTTCCGTGCCGTTGCCGCGCACGGCCAGCGGGAAGGTGATCAAGCGGGCGGTCCGCGAGTGGGCCGGCCACGGGAGCGGGTCAGATGCGAGTCCGGACGACACGTCCTGGCCGGCGATGGCGGGCCAGGAGTGAGCGCGGCTGGCGAGCGGGCGACGCCGTCGCAGGCCCTGGCAAGCGCTGACCTCCCGGCAGCCGAGCTTCCAGCCGTCCCGGACCTGCCCGCCTACCAGGTCGCGCGCCGGCAGCGGATCATCGACGCCGCTCGCGCCCTGCTGGAGGAGCGGGACTACGAGCAGATCCAGGTCAGGGACGTCGCGAATGCCGCGAACTTCGCCGTCGGAACGGTGTACAGGTACTTCAGCTCCAAGAATCATCTGTACGCGGCGGTCCTGCACGCCTGGGGAAGCAGGTTCGGCGACGTGAGCCGCAGCCCCCACGGAAGCGACCCGCTCCAGCGGCTGGAGACCCGGATGCGCAAGGTCCTTGAGTCCTTCGAGAAGCGGCCGCGGTTCTTCCGGGTCCTCATGCTCCTGCTCGGCAGCACCGACCCGAACGCGATAGCGCTGCTGCGGCAGTTCCGCGAGTCCATCCAGGGCCTGGTCCAGGCCGATCTGGCCGAGCTGGACCCCGAGGGGGCGGCGGACGACGCGGTGCTCATCTGGGCCGTCCTCAGCAACCTCCTCACCAGGACGACGTTCTACGGTGCCCCCATGGCCGACGCCTACCGGGTCAACGACCGGTTCACCGAGATGCTGCGGCTGCGCTTCGGCAGCCCTGCGTCAGCGAAGGATCCTGCGCAGAGATGACACCGATGAGGTTCGACCTTACGGACGACCAGCGGCTGCTGCGGTCGGCCTCGGCCGAGTTCCTTGGCGACACCAGTCCGGTCGCCGTCGCCCGCGCGCTGCACGGGGAGAACCGGTCATTCGACCGGGACATCTGGCGGCGCGGTGCCGAGCTCGGCTGGGCGTCGCTGCTTGTCCCTGAGAGCCTCGGCGGCGGCAGCGTATCGGGGGCTGGGCTCATCGATGCGACGATCATCGCCGAGCAGTTCGGCGTTTTCGCCGCCCCGGGCCCGTTCCTGCCGGTCAACGTCGTGGCCGCCGCGCTCGCCGAGGCACCGAACGCCGCCGCCCATGCCGGGCTGCTCGATCGGCTGCTGGCCGGCGAGGCCATCGGCACCTGGGCGTGCTGCCCGCGGGGTGGCGGCTGGAACCCGGAAGCGGGGGCAGTCGCGGCCGTGCCCGCGGGCGACGGCTACCGGCTCACCGGGGTTCAGGAGGGGGCGGAGGCCGCCATCGACGCGGACGTTTTCCTCGTGCTCGCCCGTACCAAGGAAGGCCTGACGCAGTTCGTCGTGCCGGCCGCCGCAGCCGGGCTGTCGGCCGCCGGGATGGGGACCCTGGACCTCACGCGCGGCTTCGGCCGGGTCACCTACGACGGCGTCCGGGTCGGCCCAGAGGCCGCGGTCGGCATGATCGGCGAGGCGGAGGAGGCGGTGGAGCGGGAGTTCCAGATCGCCGTCGTCCTGCAATGCGCTGAGCTCGTCGGCGTGGTCGCCGCGGTGCTCGGGCTCAC
>Ga0302314_10014186_pt1 | contig 13649 bp, 15 predicted proteins | sample III_Palsa_N2_3_FD_200533 | JGI IMG/M metagenome (GOLD analysis project Ga0302314, IMG submission 200533) | Peat permafrost microbial communities from Stordalen Mire near Abisko, Sweden - III_Palsa_N2_3 | ecosystem: Environmental > Terrestrial > Soil > Palsa > Peat permafrost | place: Sweden... | reverse complement strand
GACCGGCTTGACCGGGCGCTGGCCGAGCTCGAACTGCTCGGCGTGAGCACCAACGCGAGCTTTGTGCGCGCGCTGCTCGCGCGCGAGGACATCCGACGAGGCGAGCAGGACACGGGCCTGCTCGAGCGCGTGCTCGCGGATCCCAAGTTCAGCGCAGACGCGCCTGAGGATCTGCTGCCCGCCGCGGCGCTGGCGGCGGCCGGGACCGCGGAGCCCGACGGGCCTTGGCGGCGGACCTTCGAGCAGGGAGAGATTCGCATCGCCAACGGCAGCGTTGCCTTTGGCGATCGCAGCTGGCAGGCGCGTGTTCACGCCGGCTCGGGCACCGATCCTGGCCACATCACGATTGAACTCGAAGGGGTGGCGCGGCACTACGCGGTCGCCTTTGACGGCGATGAGAGCGTCTGGATCGGCCGTGATGGCCACCATCTCAAGGCGCAGACGCTTCGCGCTGACCGCTCCGGAGCGACCGTGCCAACAGGCTCTCTGGAGGCGCCGATGCCGGGCACGGTTCTGCAGGTGCGCGTTCAGAACGGCGAGCTCGTGAGCGCCGGTGCTGTGCTGGTAATCCTCGAATCGATGAAGATGGAACTCGCGATCACAGCCCCGATCGACGGGATCGTGAGCGGTATCACACTGAGTCCCGGTGACCGCGTTGAGCTCGGCCAGCCGCTCGTCGCGATCGTGTCAGACGAGCATGAGTCTAAACCTAAGCTTGACGGTGAGCCTACGTCTGGGGAGACAGAAAAATGAGCGACCGCGAGCAACACCTTGAGTTGATCAGCGAGCTGGAGACGCGACTTGAGCGCGTGCGCGGTGGTGGCGGCGAACGGGCGCGCCTGCGGCACGTCGAGCGCGGCAAGCTGCTCGTGCATGATCGTGTCGAGCGCCTCTGCGATCCCGGGACTGCGCTGCTCGAGCTCTCGCCGCTCGCGGCCGAGGACCTCTACGACGGCGACGCACCCGGCGCCGGTGTCGTGACCGCGGTCGGGATCGTTGAGGGCCGCCGCTGCGTGATCGTCGCTAACGATGCGACCGTGAAGGGCGGCACCTACTACCCGATGACAGTCAAGAAGCACCTGCGCGCCCAGGAGATCGCCCTCGAGAACCGCCTGCCCTGCATCTATCTGGTCGACTCCGGCGGGGCTTTCCTGCCGATGCAGGCCGACGTCTTCCCCGACCGCGACCACTTCGGACGGATCTTCTTCAACCAGGCGAACCTCTCGAAGGCCGGCATCCCCCAGATCGCCTGTGTGATGGGCTCCTGCACCGCCGGCGGCGCCTACGTACCGGCGATGAGCGATGAGACCGTGATCGTGCGCAATCAGGGCACGATCTTCCTGGGCGGGCCACCGCTCGTCAAAGCCGCGACCGGCGAGGTCGTGACCGCTGAGGAGTTAGGCGGCGGTGACGTGCACGCCCGCATCTCCGGCGTCGTCGATCACCTGGCCGAAGATGACGACCATGCGCTTGAGATCGTGCGTGGGATCGTCGGAACGTTGCCGCGTGCAGGCGCGCCGCGCTGGGACCGCCGGGAGTCAAGCCCGCCGGCGATCGCGCCCGAGAGCGTGCTCGATCTGGTCCCGCTCGATGGCCGAACCCCCTACGACATCCGTGAACTGCTGCGAACGGTTGTCGATGGCTCAGAACTGCAGGAGTTCAAGGCGCTCTACGGGGAGACGCTGGTCTGCGCGTTCGCGCACATCGACGGTCACCCGGTCGGCATCCTCGCCAACAACGGCATCCTCTTCAGCCAGTCGTCGCTCAAGGGCGCGCACTTCATCGAGCTCTGTGACCGTCGCGGCATCCCGCTGCTGTTCGTGCAGAACATCACCGGCTTCATGGTCGGGCGCGACTACGAGGCCGGCGGCATCGCCAAGGACGGCGCCAAGCTGGTAACAGCCGTCGCCTGCGCCACCGTGCCGAAGCTGACCGTGATCGTCGGCGGCTCGTTCGGCGCCGGCAACTACGGGATGTGCGGTCGCGCCTACTCCCCTCGGTTCCTCTTCATGTGGCCGAACGCCCGCATCAGCGTGATGGGCGGTGAGCAGGCCGGGGTCGTGATGACCGAGGTCGGCCAGCCCGAGGTCGGCGCACAGTTGCGCGAGCGTTATGAGCGTGAGGGCCAGCCGTGGTTCTCCACGGCACACCTCTGGGATGACGGCGTGATCGACCCGCGCGACACCCGCAAAGTCCTTAGCCAGGCGCTCGCCGCCTGTTCCAACCCCATGCCACAGCCAGACGTCGGCTATGGCGTCTTCAGGATGTGAGCCATGAGTTTCTCGATCCCAGACCATGTGAAGGTGCGTGAGGTCGGCCCGCGCGACGGTTTTCAGAACGAACCTGAGGTGATCCCGACCGACGAGAAGATCCGCCTCATCGGGCTGCTGACGCAAACCGGCCTGAAACGCGTGGAGGTGACGAGCTTCGTGCGCCCCGATGTGATTCCACAGCTCGCCGATGCGGCAGCGGTGCTAGAGGGGATCGAGCAGGTCGACGGCGTCTCACTGAGCGTGCTGATCCCGAATGAACGCGGCCTCGACAACGCCCTGAAACTCCAGGACCGCTTTGACGAGGTCAGTGTCTTCATGTCGGCCAGCGAGTCGCACAACCAGCACAACGTGAACCGCTCGGTGCAGGAGTCACTGACCGGGCTCGAACGCGTGATCGCCCGCGCGCGTGAAACAGGCTTGGGCTGCGAGGCCGTGATCGCCACCTCATTCGGTTGCCCCTATGAAGGCCATGTGGCGCCGGAGCACGTGTATGAGATCGCCGAGCGCCTGGCCGCCGCAGGCGCCGGTGAGATCGGCTTCGGCGACACCACCGGGATGGCCAACCCGCTGCAGGTACGCGAGTTCTTCACTGGCGCTTTCGAGCGACTCCCGGGCGTCGAGCTGACCGCGCACTTCCACAACACTCGGGGCCAGGGCCTCGCGAACGTGTTCGCGGCGCTCGAGGTCGGCGTAGCCTCGTTCGAATCGAGTTTCGGTGAGCTCGGCGGCTGTCCGGTGCCGGCAGGCTCAACCGGCAACATCGCCAGTGAGGACCTGGTCTCGATGCTGCACGAGATGGGGATCGGGACCGGCATCGAACTACAGCGTCTGCTCGATGCGAGCGCCGCCGTTCAAACCCTGCTCGGACGCCCGCTCGGTTCGCACCTGCTGACCGCGGGGCCGATCGACTGGCATCAGTCGCGGTGAAGGGGTCGCCGTGTTTGGGGCGCGCCTAGTGGGCGCCCCAAACAGGCCGTTCAGTGTTCACCTATATCATTTAGCTGATTAGACGGTGTCTAAAGCCCGAACAGAGGGAGCAAACATGACGGGGGACCGCAGTCCGTATGACGACTTGCCCGAGGTGCCGAGCTTTGAAGTTACGAGTGAGGACGTGGGTCAAGGCGCGACGCTCGCGAATGATCAGGTGAGCGGAGTCTTCGGCGCCGGCGGCACCGATACCTCACCGCAGCTCGAGTGGAGCGGCTTCCCGGAGGGCACCAAAAGCTTCGCGGTGACGCTTTACGATCCGGATGCCCCGACCGCCAGCGGGTTCTGGCATTGGGCGGTCTGTGACATCCCCGCAGACGTCACCGAGCTCCCGCGTGGTGCCGGTGATGCCGATGGCAGCGGGCTTCCGTCGGGCGCGATTCAGCTGCGCAATGACAGCGGCATGCGGCAGTTCATCGGCGCCGCCCCGCCTCCCGGGCACGGTCCGCACCGTTACCACTTCGTGGTACATGCGGTTGACGTCGAGTCGCTCGGGCTCGATGAGATGACCCCGCCCGCGCTGCTGGGCTTCACGCTCTTCGGCCACACACTCGGACGAGCGATGATCGTCGCGAACTACGAGCAGGCTGACTGAGCCCGCCCGGAGTTAAAGCTTGGCCGTGGGCGTGTCGATGCGGGTCAGGCGCAGCACCGGCGTTTGGGTGTTGCGGTCATCGCGACCCGCGCGTACGCTTTCTAGCAAGCGCGTCTATCTGTTATATGATTAAGTTGTTAGCGCTGACGCTCGTGTCAGCCGACAAGGGAGAGAACAACCGTGTCAATGACAGCCCCGCGCAAAATTTCTACCGAAACAGTCTCTCCCACGGAGCTTGAGCCCGACGACCTGATCCTCGACGGGGCCACCCTTCTGCGGGTCGTCGGCGAGCCCCAGACGATGCACACGGGGCTCGGGCCGTTCGATGACTTTCAGCTGCTGATCCGCACCGAGCTTGAGAGTGTTGAGGGCGGACACCGCTTTTCACGAGCATGGTCGCTCGATGCCGTGATCACCCGCCAGTTGCAGCCCAAGCCCTGAGCAGAGCGCGGATGACGCCGCAGGAGTTCCGTCGCGTCCTCGGGCACCTGCCGACTGGCGTCACGGTCATCACCGCACGGACCCAGGAGGGTCCGGTGGGGATGGCCGCCAACTCGGTCACGTCGGTGTCGCTTGAGCCGCCGTTGGTGCTGTTCTGCCCGAGCCGGACCTCTGAGACCTGGCCGCAACTGCGCGAGTCCGGGCGTTTCACGATCAACGTGATGGCCCACCACCACGAGGACTTGACGGTCAGGTTCGCGGCGAAGGGCGTCGAGCGCTTCGCCGGACTTGACTGCGTCGACGGGCCCACCGGCCCGCGACTGCACGACGCGCTTGCCTGGATCGACTGTGAACTGCGCGACGAACACGACGCCGGCGACCACACGATCGTCGTCGCGGACGTGCTCGAGATCAGCTCCGCGCCCGAAGAGCACCTGAAGCCACCGCTCGTCTTCTTCCGCGGCGGCTACGGAACCTTCAGGCCTGTCGTCTAGCTGTCGGAGTCGCTGCCGCTGCCGCTGCCGCGGTTGCGAAGCCAATCCGAGACCTGGTCAGCAACGCCGCCGACCTGTGAGCCGAAGTTGGCCACGTTCTCACCGAGGTCGCGGAATGCACCGCGGAATCGCTCGCCGTAGAACTCCATCGCGTCGCCGGCCTCGGCACGCACGTCCGTCTCGTCGTCACGAGTTCTGTACTCGCCGCGGATGATCCGGTCGTACTCGCCGTTCTGCACCCAGCGCATGATCTCGGAGACGCGCCGCACGGCGTACGGGTGGGTGATGTTGATCTCAGAGAAGAACCTGCGGACGCGGTCTGACGGGTCATCCCAGTTCTCGTATTCCATGGCCTGCGTCATGAACGCATCGAGGTTCAGTTTCTCTGCGGGCAGACCCGAGGCCGCCACCATCAGCATGCGGCAGACGATTTGTGGGTCCCGCACGACCAAGGCTGCGGCGCGGTCAGAGCTGAGCTCAGCCGCGCGGTACCACTCGAGCAGCACCGTCTGCAAGGCGCGGAAGGGCAACCCCATCAGCGTCGGGACCGAACTGCCGGCCGCGATCAGGATGTTGAGTGCCGTGATGTAGAGCACGTGGTCGGAGAGGATGTGTCCGAGCTCATGGCCGAGCAGCGCGCGCTGCTCCCCCGGCCCGAGCCGTTGCAGCACCACCGAGTCGACCACGATGATCGGATGCTTGGACCCGATCGTCACAGCGATCCCACGGACCGGCGTCGACACGTAGAGGTCGTACCGGTCGGGCATATCGAGGATCCGGCAGGCAGCGGTGTGCGACGCCCAGAGCTCTGTGCACTGTTGTTCTGAGACCTTCAGCGAGGTTCCAAAGTAGAACTGCCGCAGCGCCCGTTCGTAGCGCCACTCAATCAGCCGGCGAACGAGCGTGTCGAGCATCGGCACGGCCTTCAGAGCGGCGGTCGCCGCCCGATCCGCGGGGTGCTCATAGGCCTTAGACGAGATGTTGAGGTAAGGCTCAACATTTTCCAGTGAGGTTCCCGTCATCGTTGGGCAAGCCTATCCCTGTCGTCAAGCAGCGTGCGGCTATCGAAGTTCAAACACTCCACGATCGAGTACGACGCCTTCCTCGGTTGAGGTCCGGAAGAGGCCGCCACTCTCAGTGCGCCAGATTGAGACAATCAACTGCTGACCTGGATAGACGGGGGCGGTGAAGCGGCCGCGCATCGAACCGAAGCGAGTGACCTCACCGTCGCAGAGCGCGTCGAGCAGCGCGCGAGCGGTGTATCCGTAGGTGCAGAGACCGTGCAGGATCGGAGCTGCGAAGCCCGCCTCCTGAGCCGTTGTCGGATCTGAGTGCAGCGGGTTGCGGTCACCTGAGAGCCGGTAGATGAGGGCCTGGTCAGGGCCGGTTTGGTAGCGGCGCAGCAGTTCCGGCTCGCCGGGCGGCGGTTCCCACGGCGTACTCGGTCCGCGTTCTCCGCCCCATCCACCGGCCCCCCTCACAAAGATCCCACTGGTGATGGAGGCGTAACGGGTGTCAGTCTCGGCGTCGCAAACCTCGGTCTCAAGCCGGACAAGCGCGTCCTTGCCCTTGTCATAGATCGCCACGAGGGTCGAGACCGCACGGATACGGCCGTTCAGCGGTAGCTCAGCGTGAACCGTGATCGACTCTTCGGCATGCAGCATCTGGGCCAGTGAGGCCTGCCCCATGAGGTCGCCGCCAAAGACTGACAGCGTCAGGGCAAACGTCGGCAGCACCCGCTGCCTCACGCCGATGCTGTTCTCGGTGGTGAATGCCAACTCGGCGCCAGAGTTCCCCCGGCCGGCGCCGATCCCGAGCGCATAGAGCATCGCGTCACGCGCGACCCAGGAGCGTTCGACCGGTTCGGAGCGCCGTCCGACGGCGCCGAGGTCAAGTCCGCCATTCGGCAATGCGCTGGTTTCGGTCATCAGGCTCTCAATCGTTAAGATGCAATGCATCAAATCATCTAATTCTTTACTATCATGGGCCTCTCCCCCGGATGGACCCTCACTCTGACGATGCCAGCTGAACGCACATTGCCCTCCCCGGAGGCTGACGACATCGTCAGGCTTGCGCGCGACGTGGCCCGTGGCGAACTTGCGCCGCGGGTCGCGCGCGCTGAGGCCGACAGTGTTTTCCCGCGTGACGTCTTCCGCACGCTCGGCGAGCTGGGGCTGCTGGCGATGCCTTTCTCTGAGGAATGGGGCGGCGGCGGCCTGTCTTACGAGGTCTACCTGCAGGCACTCGAGGAGATCGGCGGCGCCTGGGCGAGCGTCGGCGTCGGACTGAGCGTGCACACGATGTCATGCTGGCCACTGGCCACCTACGGCAGCAAGGAACAGCAGGATCGCTGGTTGCCGGAGATGCTCGGCGGCGGGCTGCTCGGCGGTTACTGCCTCTCTGAAGCCGACGCCGGATCTGACCCTGCCGCGATGCGCGCCCGCGCGAGCCGCGAGGATCACGGCTACAGCGTGACCGGCTCCAAGGCCTGGGTGACGCACGGAGGCGAGGCCGACTTCTACACCGTCTTCGCCCGCACCGGAGACGGCAACAAGGGCATCTCCTGCTTCCTCGCGCCCGGTTCCGCGGAGGGGCTCTCCCCGCACCCGCCTGAGCACAAGATGGGCCTGATGGGCTCGACTACGGCCGCCCTGGACTTCGACCACGTAAAGCTCGACGCAGACCGACTCGTCGGCCAGGAGGGTGCCGGGCTCGCAATCGCGCTGCGCGCGCTTGACTCGGGCCGGCTCGGGATCGCCGCCGTCGCGACCGGCCTCGCACAGACCTCGCTGGACTGTGCCGTTGAGTACGCCAAGCAGCGCGAGACCTTCGGCAAGCCGATCATCGAACACCAGGGGCTCGCTTTCATGCTGGCCGACATGGAGGCGGCGGTTGAATCAGCCCGGGCGACGATGCTCGAGGCGGCACGCCGCCACGACCGCGGCATGCCCTTCAGCCGGCAGGCCTCGGTCGCCAAGCTCGTCTGCACCGACACGGCGATGCGCGTCTCAACTGACGCGGTCCAGGTGCTAGGCGGCGCCGGCTACACCACGGACTTCCCAGTCGAGCGCATGATGCGCGAGGCCAAGGTCATGCAGATCTTCGAAGGCACAAACCAGATTCAACGGATGGTCATCGCGCGCCACCTAGCGCGAGCCTGACCACACAAGAGGAGGACGTATGAAGACGCAGGGAGCGGCGGCAGTCGTATTCGGTGGTGCCTCGGGCCTCGGCGCGGCAACGGCGCGCCGGCTGGCCGGTGAGGGCGCCCAGGTCGTGATCGCGGACCTCAATGCCGATCTGGCAGCGCAGGTCGCAGACGAGATCGGTGGGCACGCCCAGACCTGCGACGTCACCAACTCTGAGTCAGTGCAGGCAGCCGTGGATCTGGCCGCCGGCCTCTCTGAGCACGGCCTGCGGATCTCAGTCTGCTGCGCGGGCATCCCGACCCCGGCAAAGCTAGTCGGGCGCGAGGGCCCGACGCCGCTCGAGACCTTCGAGAAGGTGATCACCGTGAACCTGCTGGGCACGATCAACGCTCTGCGCCTCGCGGCCGGCGCGATGGTCGCCAACGAGCCCAACGAGGAGGGCGAGCGCGGCGTCTGCGTGAACACGGCGTCGATCGCCGCGTATGACGGACAGATTGGCCAGGTCGCCTACGCGGCCTCCAAGGGCGGGATCGTTGGCCTGACGCTACCTGTCGCCCGTGAGCTTGCGGGCAAGGGGGTGCGGGTCGTGACCGTAGCGCCGGGGCTCTTTGAGACGCCGATGATGGCTTCACTGCCTGAGGCGGCGCGCGAGGCGCTGGGCAGCGTGACCCCGTTCCCCTCGCGCCTCGGCCACCCGCACGAGTACGCCGATCTGGTCGCCCACGTCATCAGCAACCCCTTCCTTAATGGCGAAGTGATCCGTCTTGACGGCGCTGTCCGGTTGGCGCCACGCTGAGGCGAATCCCTCGATGATCTGCCAACCCAGGAGCTGACTGCAATGAAGACACGCTTCACCGAGGCCTTCGGAATCGAGCACCCGATCGTGCAGGGCGGGATGCAGTGGGTCGGGCGGGCGGAACTCGTCGCCGCGATCGCCAACGCCGGCGCGCTCGGACACATCACCGCGCTGACACAGCCGACCCCGGACGACCTCGGCCAGGAGATCGCCCGCTGCCGCGCCCTCACCGACAAGCCGTTCGGCGTGAACCTGACGATCCTGCCGACGATCACGCCGCCGCCCTACCGCGAGTACGCGCAGGTGATCATCGACTGCGGTGTCGAGTTCGTCGAGACCGCCGGCCACAACCCGGGTGAGTACATCGAGATGTTCAAGCCCCACGGGATCAAGGTGATCCACAAGGCCACAACCGTCAGGCATGCGCTCAAAGCTCAGTCGCTCGGGGTCGACGCGGTCTCGATAGACGGGCTCGACTGCGCCGGTCACCCTGGCGAGGACGACGTCCCGGGCCTGGTGTTGATCCCGGCCGCCGCCGACAAGCTTGAGATCCCGATCATCGCCTCGGGTGGCTTCGCAGACGCCCGCGGCCTGATTGCGGCGCTCGCGTTGGGCGCCGACGCGATCAACATGGGCACGCGCTTCATGTGCACCGTCGAGTCGCCGATCCACGAGAACGTCAAACAGCGGATCGTCGAGGCCGACGAGCGCCAGACCGATCTGATCTTCCGCACTCTGCACAACACCGCCCGGGTGGCGCGCAACGCGATCTCGCAGGAGGTCATGGAGATCGAGAAGCGCGGCGGCAGCTTCGAGGACGTCCGGGACCTCGTATCCGGCGCCCGCGGGGCCAAGGTCTACGAGCTCGGCGACCTTGATGCCGGGATCTGGACGGCCGGTATCTGCCAGGGGCTGATCCATGACATCCCAACCTGCGGCGAGCTGATCGAGACGATCATGACCGACGCCGATCAGCTGATCGCCGAGCGGCTCTCAAAGATCGCCGGCTACGCCGTGGTCAACTGAGGGTCGGATAGGCCCCGGCTCAGGCTTCGCGCCAGACCGGAGCGCGCCGCTCCAGAAACGCGCGGCCGCCCTCGCGTGCGTCGAGCGAGGCGAGCACAGGCCCGGTGATCCCCGCCTGACGCTGCCACTTCTGCTCAGGTTTCCAGTCGGCGCTCTGCAGCGCGACCGCCTTGGTGGCGCGGACCGCCAACGGCGCATTCTGAGCCACCCGATGCGCCAGCGCGAGCGCGCGTCTGAGCGCCGTCGCGGCCGGAACGACCTCGTTGATCAGCCCAACCGTTGCCGCTCGTTCAGCGTCGATCGGCTCGCCGGTGAGCAGCATCTCTAGCGCGATTGCGGGCGGGATTTTGCGCGGCAGTAGTATCGCGCCGCCGCCTGCGGCGACGACTCCGCGACGCACCTCCGGCAGGCCGAACTGCGCGGTGCTTCCGGCGATGATCAGGTCGCCGCAGAGCAGCAGTTCGAGGCCTAGCACCGAGCGCCCATCCCTCGACCGCGGCGATCAGCGGCTTGGCCGGCGGTGCAGAGCCGATCCCGCAGAGCCCGCGGCCCCTCTATCAGCGTAGTCTCACCCTCAGCTAGAGACTTAAGGTGAGTCCCGCTGGAGAACGCTTCCGTGCCGGTGATCACCGAGGCACGGATCTCCGGCCACACGTCGGCAACGTCGATCGCCGCGGCGATTCCCCGTGCGACGCTGGCGTTGAGCGCGTTGCGGACGGCGGGTCGGTTGATCCGAATGATCTGGACATACTCGTCGAACTCGACGTTGACGTCTGCCATTCAGATCACCGCCCTCAGCTGCCTCAGCGCTCACGCAGTAGCTTGCCGGACCCCATCAGCGCGGTTCCCAGCGGGGATCGCGCTTCTCAACGAACGCCTGTGGACCCTCCTGGGAGTCCGGATGAGACCAGTGGGCGCGGATCGCGTCCCATCCATCCTGGAAGGAGGCAGCCACCAGCTTCTCTTCCAACTCGCGGATCGCGCGACGCGAAGCGGCAACAGCGGCCGGCGAATTGCGCGCGATCAGCTCGGCCAGTTGCATCGCGCGGTCACGCAGTTCGGCTGCTGGCACGACCTCAGAGATGATTCCGGCAGTCAACGCGGCCCGCGCGTCGAGCCGCTCCGGCGTGCCGATCAGCGCCATCCGCGTAACGGCGGCCGAAGACGCCTTCAACCAGAGCCCGAGTGGCTCGAGCGCCGTGACCTGGCCGACGGAGACGTGCGGATCAAGGAAACTCGCGTCATCCGAGGCGATCACGATGTCGGCGTCGGCGACGAAATGCAGCCCGCCGCCGGCACAGACGCCGTTGACGGCCACGATCACGGGACACTCGATCTGCATGCCCGGCAGAAAGCTGAGCTCGTCACGCACGTCGACCGGAGCGTCGGAGCGGTCGCTGGAGAGCAGAGACATGTCGGCGCCGGCACAGAAACCGGGCGACGCCCCGGTCAGGACCACGCATCGGACCCCGCTCAGCGGAGCGGGGTCGCTCCACAGATCCCGCAGTTCGCCGATCAGCGTCTCGTCGAGCGCGTTGCGGCGCTTAGGGCGGTTCAGCGTCACCTCGAGCACGTGCCCACGGCGCTCGACGCGCAGCGGTCCGTCAGTCGTGGCGCTCTCAGTCGCGGTCATCAGCTCAGGCGTGGCGGGCGGCTTCGTAGTGCTCGTCGTGGCCACCCAGCAGCATGCTCTTCTGTCGCGCGCGCAAATACAAGCCCGAGACCGCCTCCTCGGCGGTGATGCCGGAGCCGCCATGCACCTGCACGGCAGCCCGGGCGGCCGCGGATGCGGCTTCGGACGCCGCGGCCTTGGCGCGGTGAGCGGCACGGACCAGATCTGGCCGGTCCTCGACCACCGCGAGCGCGGCGTACAGCGTCAGTGAGCGCGCCCGCTCGAGCTCCAAGTGCACATCCACGAGGCGATGTTTGACGCCCTGGAAGGCACCGATCGGCTGACCGAACTGAACACGATCCTTGGCGTATGCCACGGATCGGCCAAGCAGCTCCGCCGCTAATCCGACCAGCTCGGCCGCCGCGGCGATCCAGGCGACAGGCAGTACGGCGTGGGCGTCGTATTTCAACACCGCGGCGTCGGCAATCTCGTGGTCGCTCAGTTCAAGGATCCCCACCGGACTGGTGCCATCCATGGCCTCGGTCACGCTCACACCGAGCTGCTGCGGTGAGGCGACGACCAGCACCAGGTCATTGGTGTTGACGCGGATGGCGGGCACCGCGATCAGGTCGGCGTCGGCGTCGGGAACGACCACACGCCTCACCGAGAGGCGAGTACCGTCGAGTCTCGCCGTCGGCGGCGCGGGCGAATCCGGTGATGAGTGGGTCGGCGCCAGCGTCCCGGTGGTGCCGGCCAGCACCTTGGCGATCAGCTCGCGCACCGTCGCGTCGCTGGTGTCGGCTGCGACCAGCGCGGCGGTGAAGGGACCGATCGTCATCGCCAGCGGAACCGGCAGCGCGAACCGGCCGGCGGCCTCGAGCACGGCGACCAGGTCAACCGGCGAAAGGCCGAGGCCGTCGAGTTCTTCGGGAACCAGCAGCGACGGCAGATCTAGCGCGAGCAGCTCAGCCCAGAGGTCGGGGCTCGCCTGACCGCTGCCGTGGGTCTTGCGAGCCTCGTCCCGGAGGAACTCCGTGACGGTTTCAATGAAGTCGCGCTGCTCGTTGTCAAAGGTGAATGGCATGGGTTCCGGGTTCTCTGCTGACGCTTGCGCGGTCGATCAGGCGGTCGCCGTGGCGGCGACCGGGTAGAGGCTGTCGAAACCGGAGCGGCTGATCTCTTCAACGAGCAGGCCGAGGATCCGGCTGGTTCCGCACGGGCGCCGCACGAGCGGCTGGATGTGACGGTTCATCAACGTGACGTCGTGCTCCTCGCAGAGCCCGATCGCGCCGAGCACCTGATGTGAGTGGCGCATCACCGCCTGGGCCGACTCGGCGGTCGTCAGCTGCAGTGCAAGCACGTCGGCCGCGAGCAGGCGGTCGTCGATCATCCGCCCAAGGCTGAAGCTGGCGAGCTCCCAGAGGCCGTCATGCGCAACCGCAAGGTCCGAAAGGTGCCACTGGATCCCGCCGAAGTCAGCGATCCGAGTCCCGAACTGACGTCGCTCCTTGGCGTATGCGACGGCGAGGTCCCGGGCCTGGCCGAGCGCGCCGAGCACCCAGAACGCGGCAAGCACGACGTGCACTCCCAGGGCGCCGTTGAGCTCGTCCTCCGCCACGGAACCGAGCTCGCAGGTGACGCCGAACGGATCGAGCGGAGCGTGCGAGACAGCACCGAGCGCCGATAGCTCACGGACCTCGCCGCTGACGAGGTCAAGCGCAACCGACCGGCCCTCGAGGTCGAGGTGCTCGGCGCGGCGCATGTCGCGATCAGACAGATAAACGCGATCGATGCGGTCGCGAAGCGCGACCGGCACTGCTAGATGCTGCACCAGCGGCCAGGGGCAGACGACGGCGCCTGCGGCGAGCATCGCCCGCGCCGCGGCGGCGGCTTCAACCGGGCTGCCGTGCACGTCGAGGTCGAGCAGCCCAAGGTCAGCAAGCGCGTCGCGAAGCTCGCCGTCGCGCAGTGACGGCTGTGCCTCAACCCTGCGCGTGAATTCGATGCCGCCGAGCCGGCTCAGCGCGCCGTCAACCGCCGCCTGGAAATCGACTGCTTCGTCTGGCCACGGGCGCTCCACGTCAGGCTCCGTTGACGAGCGCGCGCGACGCGAGTAGGCGCTGAATCTCAGTTGTTCCGGAGGCGATAGTCGCCGACTGCGCGTACCGCCAAGCGTCCTCGACCCAGCCCCCGTGCCAAGACTCGGGGTCGGGATCAAGGGCTGCGGCGCCGACGCTGTCCATCGCCAGCTCGGAGACCTCCTGGTCCAGCAGCGT
>Ga0302314_10014185_pt1 | contig 13649 bp, 14 predicted proteins | sample III_Palsa_N2_3_FD_200533 | JGI IMG/M metagenome (GOLD analysis project Ga0302314, IMG submission 200533) | Peat permafrost microbial communities from Stordalen Mire near Abisko, Sweden - III_Palsa_N2_3 | ecosystem: Environmental > Terrestrial > Soil > Palsa > Peat permafrost | place: Sweden... | reverse complement strand
AGAGTTCGACGCGGGGTGGAGCAGCCCGGTAGCTCGTCAGGCTCATAACCTGAAGGTCACAGGTTCAAATCCTGTCCCCGCACCCACCGATACCGACACTCCCGACGCGAAAGCGTCGGGAGTGTTGTGTTTTCTAGGGTTTTCAAGGTCTTGCGCCTCGATCCAGCCCAAGATGGTGCACAGATCGCCGTGCAGTGTAGCCTCGATCTCGCCGCGATTAGGCCCTGGCTTCAGCTCGATTTTCTCAACAAGAGCTCGGATGGCGATCGATGCCTCGGCTTGATCCTGTGGAGATCTGAGCGCATCGCTCAAACGTTCGACCTTGCGACGGTAGATCTCCGAAACATTTGGGTGGATGTCGGGGATGTCGATTGGCTCGCGCGATAACAGTTCCCTGAGTACGTCCTCGCGCGCCTCCATCTCGCGCATGCGTTCGGTCATCCCGCGGGTGTACCCCCCTTCCTCGATCACGTTGAGCATTTGCTTGAGAGTGCGGCCGATCTTGGCCAGTTCCGCTCGGTAGCCCTCTCCACTGGCGCGCCGTTCTCCATTGAGCCGGTTGATCTCTTCTGCGTAAGCCCGCATGGCCTCGGCCGCCGCTGTTGGCGCCATCAGCTTGTCCTGGAGTCCGGCAAGTGTGCGGGTCTCGAGAGCGTCCCTTGCGATCGTCCGACTGTTGTCGCAAGAGCCGTTCGTGATGTGGGCTGAACAAACATAGCGGTTCGCACCACGAAGTGAGTAGGGGCCGCCGCAGCAAGCACAAAAGATAAGACCAGAAAACAATGCCTTAGGTCGGCGAAGCTGATTTAGTTTGTTAGATGAATGCGCGTCGCGGATTGCTGCCGTGACATTCGCGTATTGGACCGCAATTTCGCCCTGACGCTCCTTCACGGCTCGCCAAAGCTCGTCATCGACGATCCGTAAATTCGGGACATCGGTTATGATCCACTCAGACTCTGGGTTAAGGCGCGCGACGCGCCGGCCGGTGCTCGGATCCTTCAAATACCGCTGCCGGTTCCAGACGAGTCTGCCGATATAAAGCTCGTTGTTGACTAGCCCCGTTCCCCGCTTGAGATGGCCGCGGATCGCCGTGTCGATCCAGGGCGCGCCCTGCGGCCCAGCGACTCCTTCGACGTTCAGGCGCTTGGCTATCGTGCGCGGGGCGTCGCCGGCGGCGAACTCCTTGAAGATCCGTCGCACGATTTCAGCTTCGTGCTCCGTGATCTCGCGGTCGCCGCGATCGGGTTCGCCACGTTGATCGAATTTCTTGACCACGCTGTAGCCATAGGCGATGCCGCCGCCCGATTTGCCGTGCTCCACTCGGCCCCGCAGTCCGCGATGGGTCTTGGCGGCCAGATCCTTCAGAAACAGCGCATTCATCGTGCCCTTGAGGCCGACATGGAGCTCGCTGATTTGGCCTTCGGCCAGCGTGACGATTTGCACGTTCGCAAATCGGAGATGCTTGAACAGGTTTGCGATGTCCGCCTGATCTCGACTGATCCTGTCGAGCGCCTCGGCGAGCAGGATATCGAACTCACCGCGCTGAGCGTCCTGCAACAGGGTCTGGATGCCCGGTCGAAGGATCACGCTGGACCCAGATATGGCCGCGTCCTTGTAAGTTCCAACGATCCGCCAGTCCTCGCGCTTCGCCTGTTCGCGGCAGACCCGAAACTGGTCTTCGATGGATGCGTCGCGCTGTAGGTCGTGTGAATAGCGGGCGTAGATCGCAACGCGAGTCATGATGGCTCCTGTGGTCTCGCTACAGCTTCGCACCGTGTGGCTGGGTCCTGACCTTGCGCCACGTCGAATGGAGCAAGGCCTCCATCGACGCGCCAAGTTTATCCCTGGGGAATGGCGATCGCCAAATCACATCGCGTGAAGGCGCGTCGGACCTGGTCTCTTCGACGATTACAAATCTGATGATGTTGTGACTTCAGCTTCTGGGTGCGGTTCGCGGGCTTGAAATTGCTCTCGCGCCATTTGGCGCCCAATTATGCGGGCGAGCGTCAGAACGGCCTCATCGATCCGGCGTTCGCCTTCGTTGCCAGCGACCAGCGCCTTGACGGCTTTGGGACGCTTGGTTCGGAATTCTCCGTTTTGCACCACGAACTTTCGCTCCGGACAAAACCCAGACTTTCACCATCACAACAGCCGTTCTCGGTGCTTGGAACCGCCTTTTAGACCGGGGAGGGGCGGCGGATGTTCCAGGCTAGAAATCGGAGTGTCATCCTTCGCGCCGTGGCGCTCCTGTACCGAGAGAGGGACAGTTCAGCGGCAGTCGCCGCGACGGGTTTGGAGGTCGAGAGAGAGTCTCCGGCTGGCCCGTCGCGGAGATACTCCCATGACTCAGCTCAGCCCTGCTCCCATTGCAGCCGGCGCCAATGCGGCCGCCGGCCAGCCAGTATCGGGCGCCTACAAGGTCGACATTTCCCGCGGCGAGCGGATCGGCCGCGTCTCGTCCGAGTGGTTTTCCCGGCCGGCCGACGAGCGTTATCTGTCTCTCGGTGCGCTCTATCAGGCCGTCCGCTCTCGCGCGGATCGCGCTACCGCCCGCACCGTCGAGACGCGCGCGCTGCGTGTCGAGGCCAGCCGCGACAGCAGCGAGCGCCTGACGCTTATTTCACCCGGCGCCGACGCACCCGTATCGCCGACCCACTGGTCGTTCGGTCAGTTGTGCAGCTTGGTCGGCGCGCCATCGGGCTATCTCCGCCAACTGCCCGCCGCGCTCGCCGGCATCAACCTGCAGCACGGTCTGCTTACGCACCGCGCCGAGCTGGTCAAGACGCTCGAGACGACGGGCGAGCAGATCGAACTGCGCGCGGTCACAGGTCCCGACTACGGCCGCATCTGGGACCATGAACTGGTCGCCGCGGTGATGAAGATCGCCGGCGACGGCGTCGGCGACACCCGATGGAAGGTGCCAGGTGTGCTCGATTGGTCGACCATGACCCACAATCCCTTTGTCGAGGTGACCGCGGACACCACGACCCTCTACGCCAGCGATCGCGACGTGTTCCTGTTCCTGGTCGATGACACCCATCCCATCGAGGCCGGCCGACTGCCCAATGGCGACCCCGACCTCTATTTCCGCGGCTTCTATTGCTGGAACAGCGAGGTGGGATCGAAGACCCTGGGCATGGCGTCCTTCTATCTCCGTGCGGTGTGCATGAACCGAAACATATGGGGCGCCGAGGGCTTCGAGGAGATCTCGATCCGCCACAGCAAGTTCGCCGCCCATCGTTTCGCGCATCAGGCCGCGCCCGCCCTGGAGCGGTTCGCCAATTCCTCACCGGCACCGTTCGTCGCCGGCGTCCGGGCGGCGCGCGAACAGATCGTCGCCACCAAGGACGACGATCGCACAAGCTTCCTGCGCAAGCGCGGCTTCTCGGCGGCTGAGACCGACAAGATCATCGCCACGGTCCTCGGCGAGGAAGGTCATCCGCCAAGCTCGATCTTTGATTTCGTGCAAGGGATCACGGCGCTGGCGAGGACCAAGCCTCACCAGGATGCCCGCCTGGAGCTTGAGGGCAAAGCGGCCAAGTTGTTGGCGGCTGTCCGGTAATCCTGGACGGCGTGGAGCCGGATTTCCGGCTCTACGCCTTTCCGGCTTTGGGAGAAGCCGCGCCGCCGAGAGGCAAAGGGCTGCGCCGGTCTTCGTGACGGGTAGGAGGCCGAAGGAGAGTCTTTCGGCCGCCCGTCGCGGAGCTACCGACATGGCCAAGGCCGTTCAGAAGATACGTTTAAGCGCCTCGCGCGACATCCCCTTCAATCAGCTGATCCTCTCCCAGGCGAACGTGCGGCGCATCAAGGCCGGCGTCTCGATTGAGGAGCTGGCCGCGGACATCGCTCGGCGCACCCTGCTGCAGAGCCTCACCGTCCGCCCCGTTCTCGACGAGACCGGCGCCGAGACCGGCATGTTCGAGGTCCCGGCCGGCGGCCGCCGCTACCGAGCCTTGGAACTGCTGGTCCAGCGCAAGCGGCTTTCCCAGGCTGCGCCTGTCCCGTGCGTCGTCCGGACCGAGGGCATCGCCGAGGAGGACAGCCTGGCTGAGAACGTCCAACGGGCGCCGCTGCATCCGCTCGACCAGTTTCGGGCCTTCCTGGCTCTGCGCGAGAAGGGCCAGAGCGAGGAGGAGATCGCTGCGGCCTTCTTCGTCGGCGTCGCGGTGGTCAGGCAGCGCCTGCGCCTGGCCTCGGTGTCGGCGGCGCTGCTCGACGTTTATGCCGAAGACGGCATGACGCTCGACCAGTTGATGGCGTTTTCGGTGAGCCCCGACCACGAGCGCCAGGAGCAGGTCTGGGAGGCGGTCCAGCGCTCCTACAGCAAGGAGCCCTATCAGATCCGCCGAATGCTCACCGAAGGCGCCGTCCGGGCATCGGACAAGCGCGCCCAGTACGCCGGCGAGAACTATTTGACCGCCGGCGGCGAGATCATGCGCGACCTGTTCGAGCGGGATGACGGCGGCTGGCTTAGGGACGTCGGTCTGCTTGAGCGGCTGGTCGCCGAGAAGCTGGAGCGCGACGCCGAGGCGGTTTGGGCCGAGGGCTGGAAATGGGTCGAGGTCGCCACCGACTTTCCGTACGGCCACACCTATGGCCTGCGGGCGATCGTCGGCGAGTCCGCGCCGCTGACGGACGAGGAGGCGGCGGCCGTGACAGCGCTCCAGGCGGAGGCCGCCGAGCTCGAGGAGACCTACGCCGCGGCGGAGGAATTGCCAGAGGAGGCGGATCGACGCCTAGGGGAGATCGAGACCACCCTCGAAGCCATCGAGGATCGGCCGACGATCTATGACGCCGGCGAGATCGCCCACGCCGGCGCCTTCGTCAGCATCGACGGGTCAGGCAAGCTCCGCATCGAGCGGGGCTACGTCCGGGCCGAGGACGAGCCGCCTGTCATTGAACCCGAAGCTATTGGGCAAGACGGCGAGATCAGTCACGAGACCGAGGAGGGCGGCGAATCCGGCGCCCGATCGGCCGACGACAGATCGAGCCCGTCCGAGCCGGCGGAGGAGGACGACGGCCTGCGTCCGCTTCCCGACAAGCTGCTGACTGAGCTCACCGCCCATCGCACATTGGCGCTGCGCGAGGCGATCGGCGCCGATCCCGCCACGGCCTACCTGGCCGTCCTGCACATGCTCTGCCTGAAGCTGTTCTACCGCTACGGGTTGGACTCCTGCCTGGAGATCGAGGCGAAGAGCGTGGCCTTTTCCGCGCAAGCCCCGGGCCTCGCCGACACCGGGGTCGCCCTGCGGGTCGACGACCGCCATCGCGCCTGGCTGGGACAACTCCCGGAAGACTCCGGCCAGCTTTGGGACGCTTTGACCGCGTTCGACACCGACAGCCGCGAAGCCCTGTTCGCCCACTGCGTCTCGCTGACGGTGAACGGTGTCCATGAAGCCTGGAGCCGTCGGCCCAAGGCGCTCGCTCACGCCGATCGGCTGGCCGAAGTCGTGTCCCTGGACATGGTGGCGGCCGGTTGGACGCCTGGCGTGGACAACTTCCTCGGCCGGGTGACCAAGGCTCGGATCGTTGATGCGGTCCGCGAGGCGAAGGGTGAGCCCGCTGCGGGCGGCATCGCCCACCTGAAGAAGGGCGAGATGGCCGTCTCGGCCGAGCGATTGCTCGCCGGATCGGGCTGGCTGCCTGAGCCGCTGCGCACGCCAGGCCGGCCGTTGACTTTCGCCTCGCCGGAGCAGGCTGAAGGAGCCGCCCAGACAGCCGTCGTAGAAACGGCGGCTCCCGAATGCGCAACGGTCGTCGACCCCGACGGCGATCAGCGCGACCTTGTGGTTGGGCGATCGGACCCCCACGCCATCGCCGCGGAGTAGGCCCTTAGCCTCCCCAGGGACCCTCGTCCCAGGGCCCACCCCGGAGGGACCCGTCCAGTTCGACGGGTCCCTCCTTTTTTGCAAGGGGACCTCCGATGCTGATGTCCGCCGCCGACTTGGCGCGGCGTCTCGCCGGTGAGGCCGAGGCTGTTTGCCGCCATTATCTGCCCAACGGCCGTCGCGAGGGCGCCTATTGGCTGGTGGGCGATGTCCACAATGCGCCGGGCCGCTCGCTTTTCGTTCGCCTGAAGGATCGTGGCGATGGCCGAGGCGTGGCGGGCAAGTGGACCGACGCTGCGACGGGCGAACATGGCGATCTGCTTGATCTGATCGGCGCCCGCTGTGGCCTGACCAACTTTCGCGATCTCGCCGATGAAGCTCGGCGCTTTCTTGCTCTGCGCCAACCCGTTGCCGAGGCGGACCATTCCGGTCGACCAAAGCTCTGCGCCAACGGATCACCGGACTCAGCGCGGCGCCTGTTCGCCATGTCGCAGCCGATCGCCGGCACGGTCGTAGAGACGTATTTGCGCAAACGCGGGATTACGGAATTGCCCGGACCCGAGACGCTCCGCTTCCACCCCCGATGCTACTATCGCCCGGACGCCGAGGCGGCGACCCAGATTTGGCCGGCAATGATCGCCGCCGTCACCGACAACGACGGCCGAATAACCGGCGCGCACCGCACCTGGCTGGATCCATCGGGCGCTGACAAGGCGCCGGTCGAAACGCCCCGGCGCGCGATGGGCCAACTCCGGGGCCACGCCGTCCGTTTCGGCCTTGCGGGCGAGGTGATGGCCGCGGGTGAAGGCATTGAGACCCTGCTGTCGCTTCGCATGATCCTGCCCAGCTTGCCGATCGCGGCGGCGCTGTCGGCCGCTCACCTGGCCGCTTTGGTGTTTCCACCGTCGCTGCGCCGGCTCTACATCGCCCGCGACAACGATCCGGCCGGGGAGGGCGCGGCGGCGGCTCTGTTTAACCGGGCCCAAGCGGTGGGGATCGAGGCGATAGACCTGGCGCCGGCGCTTGGCGACTTCAACGACGACCTCCGGCGCCTGGGCGTTGATGAGCGTGCGGCGACGCTCAGGGTCCAACTCTCGCCGCAGGACGTCGACCGCTTCATGTGATTGGCGCCCGCACGCGAAGGCGGGAGGTGACTATGGTCCGCAGCTCGATATCGCGTCGCTTCCGGCGATAGGACTTGGCGACCTGATCGGAGAGGACCGCGCACACGGCCTTCTTGAGAGGGCGACGGGTGCGGTGAACGGCCCGGCCCGGCAATGGCGGTTCCCGGTTCTTTTTCGCCGCGCCCCAGGATCCACGGCATCGCGCAAGGCGCGATGGAAACCCCAGAGAGGGTCGCTTTGCATCGCGAAGCAAAAGAACCGGGCTCCGCCATCCTCCGCTTCGCTTCGGCCGCTCCGCTGGGCTGCGCGGTGCAGGCCCGGCCCGTCCGCCGCCTTTTGTCGCCATGAAGGCCGCGATGGGCGCGGCCGATCCGATAAGGGCAAGTCCAATGACCATTGACGACGACAACGAGCCGCTCCACGCCTCGTCCTCCACCGACCAGGTGCTGTCCGAACTCCAACTCTATGGCTACCGTCCGTTCCAGGACGAGCCTGACCCAAGACCTCTCCCGGACGCGCAAGTCCTCGCTAGCGCGGTCGCCGATATCTTCGACGCCTTGGCCGGCGCCCTGAGCGACACCCGGCTCGAACCCGACCTTGAGGACCTGCTCTGGTCCAGCACCAATGTCTTTCACCGCGCCGTCGGCCGGATCGAGCGGGAGCTGGACGATAACGAGCATGCGCAGCGGCGCAGCCAGAAGGAACAGGACGGCTCGGAAATCCGCTCGGTCGAGCTTGAACGCCTGATCGCGGAGGGGCTGACCTTGATCGAACGGCGGGCCAGCATGGAACTGCTGCGCGACCAGGCCGCCGACCAGTTCGAGCACCATACCCGTTCGGCTTGGCGGCCGCATTTCGGATCGATGGTCAGTCACCGCACCTTGACCGCGGCGATGATCGACAGCCGCGACTACCTCGCCGCCAAGCGCCGCGCCGAGAACGAGGTGCTCCTGCCGCAAGGCCCGAAGATCGCCGTCACCGGCGGGCTGGATTTCAACGACCACCGGCTGATCTGGGATCGGCTCGACAAGGCCCACGCCAAACACGCCGACATGGTCCTGCTGCATGGCGGGTCGCCCAAGGGCGCCGAGCGCATCGCCGCCTGCTGGGCCGATAGCCGCAAAGTCCCTCAGATCGCCTTCAAACCCGACTGGACCAAGCACGCCAAGGCGGCGCCCTTCAAACGCAACGACCAGATGTTGGCCGTACTACCGATCGGGGTCATGGTCTTCCCCGGCACCGGCATCCAGGACAACCTCGCCGACAAGGCCCGCAAGCTCGGCATCCCGGTCTGGAAGTTCAGTGATGGCGGCGCGTGAGCGCCGCCGCATTTCCGCGCACGCGCAAAGCCGCCGATGCGCTTTTACGGATCGGCGGATTTCCGGAAAGCCGGCAATCCGCATCCACGTAAAAGTTCGCGTGGTCGCCGCCAACAAACCGGATTCACACCGCCAACCGGATCGCCTAATCTTCGAGTGCGCCGGTGGTGGTGGAAGGCGCGGCCGTTACACATTTCACGGAGACTACCACCATGTTCGCGATCAGCCTTGTGCTGAGCGTCGCCGGCGTCGGCTTCTGCTGCTGGCTGCTGTTCACGCTCGCCATCTACGCCTTGCCGTTCTTCGCGGGGCTCACTGCCGCCTTCGCCGCCTATCACGGCGGCTGCGGCATCCTCGGCGCTACCATCATCGCCGTCATGGTCGGCGCCGCCATGCTCGCGATTGGGCGCATCGCCCTGGCGCATGCCAGATCGCCGCTCGCTCGGGTTGGGATCGGCCTGCTCTACGCCGCGCCAGCGGCGATCGCCGGCTATGAGGCTACGCTTGGGTTAGTACGGATCGGTGTGCCCTTAGAGATATGGCGTCAGGTCTTTGCGATCGTCGGCGGCGCCGCGATTGGCGGGGCGGCGTGGATGCGGATGGCGTCGTATACCCCGGCCATGAGGACAGAGCGGAGCATTGCCGGAGGGCATGTTCTTCGTCCTCCGGCAGCCTCGCGACCCGGTGGGTGAACAGCCTTCGGTTCTCGAGCGATCGGCAGCGGAGCGAAAACGGGCGTCAGCAAGGCCGAGACCGGCGACCCACGAAAAGCGTTTGCCTGGCCGGCGATGATCATTCCGCCGTGGCGCCTGAATCGTTGCAGCCGTTGTCGCTGGATCGGTTGGTTTCGGGGAGAGGGGTTGGACCTGGTCGGCGATAGCGCTTCCAGACGGACCTCTGCCTCAGAACCGCCAGGCTTTGCCGAGCTCAGGGTATTCGCCGGATTGTCCTTCAAGCTGGCCGTCCAGCCCGCAACCACGCGGCCTCTCTGATGGCTTGATCTGGCCGAAGGGCGGCTGCGCCTCGATCGCCTAAGCCGCAACGGCGGCGGCGGGGCTTTCTTCCCCTGGGGCCTGAAGGCCCCATTCCTCGCGCAAGACAACAAAGCCCCGCCGCCGCCGTCCTTCGCTGGCGCTCCGGCCCCTGGCGGGGTGCGGCGTCGATCGCCTCCGGCCCTGGGATCGCCATCGAGGCCGCGGTGGTCGCGGACCCGAAAGCAGCAGAGGACTAAGACAATGGCGAATATCGGCTCCTTCAAGATGGCGGGTTCTGAGTTTCACGGTGAGATCGTCACCCTGAGCGTTCAGACCAAGAACGTCCGCATGGTCCCCGAAACCAACCGGGCCAACGACAACGCCCCCAGCCACAGGGTCTACGTGGGACGGGCCGAGATCGGCGCGGCCTGGGCGAAACGCTCCACCGAGGGCCGCGATTATCTCTCGGTCAAACTGGACGACCCAAGCTTCGTCGCTCCCATCTACGCCAATCTTTTCGAAGACGAGGACGGCGAGACTCACACCCTGATCTGGTCGCGCAGCCGTAAGGCCAACGGCGACTGAGCCCCCACAGCAAAGCCCCGTCCGGTCCTCCGGGCGGGGCTTTCGTTTTGCCGGACGCAGACAACTTTCAAGCTACGCGGCTGGCGCCTTCAGCTATTGGGACCGCCGGGCTTGCGGAGCAGTTCTGCTGGGTCCGTCCCCAACTGCTCGGCCAGCTTCTCCAGCACGTCGATGCTGGCGCTGTAGATGCAGCGCTCAAGGGCGCTGATATAGGTGCGATCGAGCCCCGCGCGGTGGGCGAGCTCCTCCTGCGACAAGCCCTTCGCCTGACGAAAGCGCTTCAGATTGAGCGACAATACCTCTCGAATCTGCATATCCGAGAGGGGAGGGGCTTGTCGAGTATATCACCACGGAGTATTCTCAACATGTCGCTTTGCTGCGATAGCCACCGCAGAGGGCGACGTGGCAATACTCCGGCTGAAAACGCCGCCACATTCACTCTGACTGAAGTGCATGGCGGCCTTGATCTATTCGCTCTGACATTTCCACGGCAATAGAACGTGGTTATCTGAGCGCTGACTGCAGGACCCCAAAGCCGACCATGCAATTGCCACCGCCCGATCCCGACGTCGCTGATCTCGCGCCCACGGCCAGTGTTCTGACCGGCTACGACATGCAGCACTTGGTGATCTACCTTCGCCTGCTGGACGCCGAGGCGGATGGCGCCGACTGGCGCGAGGTGGCCAAGATCGTGCTTCAAATCGACCCCAAGGTCGCGCCCGAGCGCGCCCATAAGGCCTGGGAATCGCATCTCGCGCGGGCCCGTTGGATGACCGAAAGCGGTTATAAGCATCTGCTGCGCGGCGGCGCGCCAAGCTGATCTGGCGTTCCGTGCATCGGCGGCAAGCAGCCGTGCGCGCAAACATCCTACCGCGATGCTACCCACGGGGGCATTTGCTCGTTTCGACTTGATGTGAAGTTGCGTGAGTGGAGGCGACGCTATGGGTCGCGTAGATTGGCGCTCGGCGGAGGGCTACGAGGACTTGCGGTCCCTGGACGCTCCGGGTTTCGCACTGGAGTTCCTAAGTCGTAACCCGGAGTTCCAGAGCGACCGTGAGGCGCTTCGCCAAGCCGCGAGCCGGGGCGTCCTCGATCCCGTTTCCGAAGACGCCTTCGCTAAGCGCTGGGGGTTGCGATTTCGGCGCTCGCGACGGAAACGGTCACGCAAACGCCGATGTCTGGACTGCCGAGGTGTTGCCCAGCGTTATTACCGTTACCACGCTTCCGTCTGGGCTTGCTGATCCGCGCTACCGGCTCCGGGGCTGGTCGAACGATCTGGCCGTCGTGGGTGAGGGTGACGTTGTCCTGGAACGCGGCGGCGCCTTGATGCGATTGCATGTCAAAGGCGGCGCCGAGCCACCGGCGGCGCTTTTGCCGTTCGATGAACTGTTCGAGATCAGGGCGATGGCGGCGATCCGCGTTTGGCGCGGGCTGACTGGGCGTAGCGTTGGCGCCAATCCAGCGGCGCTGTCAGCGCAGCGTCGCGACCGCCTCGTTTTGGCGCTGCGTGCCCTCGATGGTCGGCTCGAGGGGGCTAAGCATCGTGAGATCGCGGGCGCGATCTTCGCGGTCGGGGAGATCTCGAAGCGGGACTGGATTTCACACGACCTTCGCGACCGGACCGCTCGCGCGGTTCGCTTGGGCTTCAGCATGATGAAGGGCAGCTATCGTCAGTTGCTCGTTCATCCGTTTCGCCGGCGCCTTTGAGCACCAGCGAGAACGGGAGCGGTCTGGCCGGCGGTGTTTGGCGATATGTCGTTTGGATCGGCATGTCGCCTTTATGTGTCGAAGAATATCGATTTTATCGACATATGGTCTTTGATCCGAGCGCCAACGTTGGCGTCCTGGAGGAAATGAAGTTGGGGCGAGAGCGGTTGTTCATCAATCCACGCCTGCTCCGGCTCGTCACCAGCGACCGCGGTGAGCAACGGGACGCTTAGAACTGCAACCGCTGCCTCGGTGTGGGACCGCGAATTTGGATCACAGCTGACTCATCTCAGACCTTCCGGAGGTCCGCTTCCGGTACGCTCTGGTCAGGCGCCGGCGCCAGTGGGTGTAGGCCCGCATGTGCTGGACCCGCTTCCTGCGGATCCCGGCGGCGAACATGGGGCCGAACCTGTTCCACCAAAGCCTGACCGTCTCATGGCAAATGTCGATGCCACGCTCGAACAGCAGGTCCTCGACGTTCCTGAACGACAGCGGGTAGGCGGTCGCCGCATGTACCTCTGGCGCGCCGTCGATGACGAGGGAGAGGTGCTCGACCTTGTAATGCAGAGGAAAAGGGACACGGAAGCGGCGTCCAAGCTGTTGCGCCGGCTGCTCCGCAATCAGCCCGTTGAGCCTGAAGTAATCACCACCGACGGCCTCAAATCCTACCCCGCTGCGCTCGATGATTTAGGCCTTCGCCATCTCCACCGACCTGGTCGGCTGCGGGAGAACAACCGGGCTGAAAATAGCCACCTGCCGATCCGAAGGCGGGAGCGCAAACAGCAAGGGTTCAAGCCAAAAGCCTCCGCCCAGAGGTTCCTGACCACCCACGCGACCATCTACAACACCTTCTACACGGCCCGTCATCTGACAAGCCGTCGAACACTGAAAGTGCTGCGCAACGCGGCCTTTGAGGCGTGGTCTCAGGCGAATCGCGCCTAGAATTTCAGGCGAGAAGGACACCTTTGGTTCTCGCCGGTTAACCTGACAGTTCTGTGAGCTCTGCGGGAAGAGCGGCTGCTAGTAGCCCTTTTGGCGTAGCAGACTATCAACCTCGTCAGCGCTGCGGGCGGCTTCGCCGACTGATCGAGCAAGCTTTTTTTGTTGATCGGGCGATGTTGATTTTGCGCCGGTTGGCGTCTTGGCAGGAACATTCAACACGACCGTAGGTCCCGCAGTCACAATGCGTGCGCTACCAGCAGCAAGGCGCACGGCGGTCTATTGCTGCAAACTGAGCGTGCCGGACGGCGTCGCATGCCAATCGGCTTGAACAAAATCAGCCAGGCGGTCTGCGCGTTTTTCGTTGTCCTGCTGGGAGGTGGTTTTCACGCTGGTCAACTCGTATGGCGCCTCGACATTGACCGCTCTGTTGGATTGAAGGAAATAGGTGACATTGGCCACTCTCGTTTTCTCATCGCTGGTCAACTGAGGTATTGCGCTCAGACCCGTGAGCGCGTCGGTCAACTGGGTGTTGTTGATGGTCTGTGCGTCCCAACGCGGGCCTCCGACGACCACCGCAGCGTACATAACCCGGGCCTTCGTTTGATCGACGCCGGCTGTGATCATCGCGTTGTAGAACATGCGGTCGGTGTCCTGCCACGGTCGGCTCCGCTTGTCGCAATAGAAGTCGTGAAGCACGGCGGGACCCCGATAGAGGCCTTCGAAGGGGCCGCCAATGAAGGACCAGGCCCACTGGGGAATTGAGGCGCCGTCGGTTTCCGTTCCCTTAGGCGCGGTCCATTCGACACTGTTAGAATCCACATAGGCGTATGGATCGAGGAGCGTCATGTGACGACCGTCACCACCGAAGGTGACATTAATCTGGCCGATGAAATGCGGCGTTACCGCATCGGCGCCGATGGCCCAAACCGGTACTGAAGCGAACGCCGTCGTACTCGCGAAGGATTTGAGGACTATCCGTCGATCCATGTGGCCCCTGCTCCAGGCAAATGGCTCGCGACGAGCCATCCCTCATCAACGGCAACATCGCTTCGGTAGCGCTCAGGTGCAAGATGGTACGCCTAGTTGAATCGAAGTGCCCGCGGCGAAGCCTGCGCGACCGGGTTCAGTCCGATCAACGCTCGGGAAGATCCAGGCCCTGGTGAATCTCTA
>Ga0302314_10014182_pt1 | contig 13651 bp, 13 predicted proteins | sample III_Palsa_N2_3_FD_200533 | JGI IMG/M metagenome (GOLD analysis project Ga0302314, IMG submission 200533) | Peat permafrost microbial communities from Stordalen Mire near Abisko, Sweden - III_Palsa_N2_3 | ecosystem: Environmental > Terrestrial > Soil > Palsa > Peat permafrost | place: Sweden... | reverse complement strand
TGACGGCGATGCCAAGCGCCAGCGGCAGGAAGGCGAGACCGATCTGGATCGGGTCATAGCCGAGCACGTGCTCGAGGTACAGCGCGCCCAGGAAGAACACGCCGAACAGCCCTGCCACCAGTGACATTTGGATCAGGTTGGCGGCCGAGACGTCGCGCGAGCGGAACACGCGCAACGGCATCAGTGGATTTGCCGCGGTGGCCTGCCTTGCCAGGAAGCCGATCAGCATCGCCACACCGGCGCCGCCGAAGCCCAGCGTATGCGCCGATGCCCAACCGTCGTTGGCGGCCTCGACGATCGCGTACACGACGAGCATCAGCGAGCCGACCAGCAGCAGCGCTCCGACGACATCGGCGCCCGAACCGAAGCCCAGGCCCTTGTCGTTGGGCAGCAGCCGCCGCGACAGCACCAGGGTGATGACACCGATCGGCAGGTTGACAAAGAAGATCCAGTGCCAGTTGATCGCCTGCGTGAGCGCGCCGCCGGCGAGCAGGCCAAGTGCGCCGCCGGCTGCCGCCACGAAGGCGTACACGCCGATTGCGCGGGCAAGCTCAGAGGGCTTCGGGAACATCGTCACGATCATCCCGAGGATCACGGCCGAGGTCATCGCCCCGCCGATTCCCTGGACGAAGCGTGCGCTGACCAGCATCGCCTGGCTGTCGGAGATCCCGCACACCAGCGAGGCGAGCGTGAACAGCACGAGCCCCGAGAGGAAGATGCGCCGGCGACCGATCAGGTCACCGAGCCGGCCCACCAGCAGCAGCAGGCCGCCGAAGGCGATCAGGTAGGCGTTGATCACCCAGGCAAGGCCCGACTGCGAAAAGTGCAGGTCGTGCTGGATCGAGGGCAGCGCTACGTTCACGATCGTCTGATCGAGGATGATCATCAAGAAGCCAAGGCAGAGCACGACCAGGGCGATCCAGCGCCGCTGGTCGCTGATGCGCTCGGTTGAGGTTTCACTCAGTGAGGACATTCGTGTGTAGCTCCTTTTGTTCCCATGTGAGAACGTACGTTACCAGATCGTCCGGATCGGGACGATCTCATACGGGAGCAATTAGGACAGCGGCTGACCGCAGACGCCCACCGGGAGACCCCAGGGGACCTGCATCAGGCAGAAGCGCTAAACCGCCGCGGTGGCTTCTTCGCGCGACTCGACACAGCCCGGGCAGGCGAGCCGCTCGAGCGCCTGCAGGAACACCGAGCGCTCGGCCTCAGGCAACCGCAGCAGCACGCGCTCGTTGGCCTCGCCGAAGGCCTTGTCGGCCTTGCGCAGGAGCTTGCGGCCCTCGGCCGTGACGGCGACCAACCGGGCGCGACGATCGCTGGGCACGGGCCGGCGCTGCGCCAGACCCTCGCGCTCGAGCTCGTCGAGCGTCACCATCATCGTGGTCTTGTCGAGCCCGAGGATGTTCGCGAGCTGCGTCTGCGTGTGCTCGGCATCGAGCGCGGCAGTCAGCACCTGATGCTGACGCGTGGTCAGCCCCGTGCTCATCAGCGCGGTCTCGATCTCCGCCTTCTGCAGCCAGTTGGCCCGCGACAGCAGCCAACAGATGTTGGAGGCCAGAGCCTCCGGCGGGATCATCGGTTCGCTGTGCAGTTGCACACCCATCCCACTGATCGTAGCACCAGATAGGTGGGCTATGAGATGATCTCGGGTGAGACTATCTCACGGGTTTCAGGCTGCGGCGGCGGACTCGCCTTCGGCCGCTTCCGGCTGCGCGGCGGGCATCTCGGCCGCGGCGGCCTCGTCGGCCTCGGGCGGCTTGGCGCCCTCCTTGGCCCAGGGCTCGTCGAACTCGACCCGCCACCGCCCTTCCTCGTTCTGGATCAGCGCCAGGCGGGAGCGGAAACTCTTGCCGGCGCGGCTCTTGAAGCCGGTCACGGGCCGCTCGGTGCGAGCGGTCTTGATCAGCTCCTTGCCGATCGCCGTGGTGAGGTTCTTGCCGGCCTTGGCCTTCCAGATCACGAAACCGCAGCCCGGGTCGGTGCGCGACCAGCACGAGTAGCCCTTGCGGTTCTCGACGATGTCCTGGCCACAGACCGGGCACGGACCGAGGTTGGCGCGCGGGATGCGCACGTCCTTCAAGGTGGTGTCGAGCTGGTGAACGGTCTCCTCGGCGAACCTGGCGATGTCTGCCATGAACGCCTTGCGCGTGTCCTCGCCGGTCTCGATGTTCGCGAGCCGGTGCTCCCAGTCGCCGGTCAGTGACGGCGAGGTCAGCGAGTGATCACCGAGCAGGCGGATCACATTCATGCCCTTCTCTGTAACGACCAGCGCACGGCCGTCGCGCTCGATATAGCCAACCTGCAGCAGCCGTTCGATGATCGCGGCGCGCGTGGCCGGGGTTCCGATCCCGGACTCCTTCATCGCCTCGCGCATCGCCTCGTCATCGACCAGCTTGCCGGCAGTCTCCATCGCGTCGAGCAGCGATCCGTCGGAGTAGCGCCGTGGCGGCTTTGTCTCCTTCGCCGTCTGTGCGACCCGGTGGACCTGGGCCTGCTCGCCCTGCTCGAGCTTCGGCAGCTGCTGATCGGCGCCCTCGTCCTCCTCGTCCTGGTTGCCGGCGTTCGCATCGGCCGTCACGGCTTCGCCGTAGACACCGCGCCAGCCGGGCACGACCAGCAGCTTCCCGCGGGTGCGGAAGATGTAGTCGGCGACGGTCGTCTCGATGCGCGTGTTCTCGAACACGGCCTCAGGGTGGAACACGGCGAGGAAGCGGCGCACGACGAGGTCGTAGATGCGGAGATCGTCCGACTCCATCTTGTCGACCGGGTGGCGCTCTGCGAGCGTCGGGATGATCGCGTGATGGTCTGTGACCTTCTCGTTGTTGACAACGCGCCCGAGCGGCAGCATGTCGAGCCCGGTGACGTATTTGGACGCGGCCGCGTACTCCTTCCGTCCGCCGACCAGCTCGGCGATCGGCTTGATCTCCGGAATCATGTCGCTGGTGATGTAGCGGGAGTTCGTGCGCGGATAGGTCAGCGCCTTGTGCTCCTCGTAGAGACGCTGGGCAGCCCCCAGCGTGCGGCGCGCCGTGAACCCGAAGCGGCTCGAGGCGTCGCGCTGAAGTGAGGTCAGGTCGTAGAGCAGCGGCGCGCGGTCCTTGCTCTCGCGCTTCTCGACCTTGGTGATCGTGCCGGTGTTGCCCTCGCAGGCGGCGACGATCTCATTTGCCTGCTTCTCAGTGGCGATGCGAGGTTTGGCGCCGGCATGGAAGCGGCCGTCATAGGCACGACGAGGATCCTCGGGCAACGCCAGGAAGCGAGCGTCGACGACCCAGTAGGGCTCGGGCTGGAAGTCGCGGATCTCCTGCTCGCGGCGGGCGAGGATCGCGAGCGTCGGGGTCTGCACGCGGCCGAGGCTGACGGCTCCGTCGAACGAGCTGCGCAGGCGGATGGTGGCGGCGCGGGTGGCGTTCATGCCGACGATCCAGTCGGCCTCCGAGCGTGAGCGCGCTGCCTCCTCGAGCGTGTGGTACTCCTCCGACGGGCGCAGCGAGGCGAACGCGTCCTTGATCGCCGAGTTGGTCATCGAGTTCAGCCACAGCCGCTGCACGGGCAGCTTGCTGCCGGCCTTCTCGTATAGATAGGCGAAGATCAGCTCGCCCTCGCGCCCGGCGTCACAGGCGTTGACGACCTCGGCGACATCGTCGCGATCGAGCTCACGCTTGACGACGGTCATCTGCTTCTTGGAGCGCTCGTCGCGCACCACCAGCTTGAACTTGCTGGGCACGATCGGCAGGTCCGGCATACGCCATTTGGCGTACTTCTCGTCGTATTCGTCGGGGTCGGCCAGCTGCACCAGGTGCCCAACCGCCCAGGTGATGATGTGCTGAGGTCCCTCCAGCACGCCCTCCCCCTTTGTGAAGGGTCCGGGCAGCACTTTGCTGAGGTCACGCCCGACGGAGGGCTTCTCTGCGATCACCAGGGTCTTGCTCATGGGGCCAGCAGCGTAGCGGTCTGCGAAGGCGTTACCCCAAGTCGCTAGTCCGAGCACTCCTGGGTACTGACAGAGTGACGGGCGACACGGGCACTGCTCAGCTCGGCTCTGACGACGCTGTCGGGCACAGCGAGCCCGCTGTGCTCATTGCGTGGAGCGTTGGTGATCTCGGCGAATACCGTGCCGATCACCTGCCCGCCCGCGTCGACCAGCGGCCCTCCCGAGTTGCCCGACTGAACCAGGCCGCGCAACGAGCTGATCACGCGCATCGCCGGGTTGCCGTAGGCGTTCGTGGTGTTTGTCCGCTGCGTCGAGCCGAGGCGAGCCGGTACGACCTTGAAACCGAGGTTGAGCGGAAATCCGAGGATCGCCGCCGACTCTCCTGGGGCTGGATTGCTTGCCACCCTCAGGGCTGGAGCGCTCAGGCCCCGGACGCTCAGCACCGCAATGTCGTTGTGGGGATCGAAGACGATCACCCGCGCCCGCAGGCTGCGGCCGGCTCCGCCCGGCTGCACGACCGTGTTCTTCTCCCCTGCCACAACGTGGGCATTGGTGACGACCAGCCCCGGTCCGGCGACCCAGCCGCTGCCCTCGATCCCGAACCCGCAGGCCGTGCCCAGGATCCGCACAACCGAGGAAGACGCGGCCATCACACCGTGGGCGTAGACGATCGCCTTATTGGGAGCGGGAACGTCGGCGACGGCGCCTGTGACGCTCTCGAGCGGATCGATCCGACCAAGCGCGTTGAGGACCGCGGAGGGCGGCAGCGCCTTGTCGAGGTCACGCAGGATCAGCGAGCTGGCGATGCTGTGACGAATGCTCGGCGGCAGGCTGAATTGGCTGCTGGTCTGCAACAGCAGGGCACCAGTTATCCAGGCCATGCCGAGGCCGATGCAGGCGGTCAGGATCGCGCCCAGTGTGCCGTCGATGATGCGCAGGCCCGGCAGCCAGACGAAGCGCCGCACGCGGCGCGCGATGCCCTCGAAGATCGAGGCGAGCAGCCCGCCGAGAATCACGGCGCCGCCGAGGCTGAAGAGCGCCGAATACGGCGAGTGCGCGCCGCCGGACAACAGCACTGGCCCGAGCCGCGAGCCGATGAAGCCACCACCGACGAAGCCCACGAGCGCGGCGACGCCGACGATGAAGCCGCGCATGAACCCCTGCAGCGCCATCAGCGCCACGAGCGCCAGGATCACAAGGTCGGCGACGGTCATTTGGCGAGCAGCTTAGGGAGCGTCGCGGTGGCAACGCGCACCTGGCACCCCGCTTGGGGGGATGTAACCCGCGCGTAAAACAGCAGATGCTGAGTTTTCTCTACCTTGTGCGCATAGCAACTCGGGGGCATCCAGCAAGGCGGCGTTCTTCGCGGTGGCGGAAGCTGGCGACCCGCACAGTCCCGCTCGTCGTAGTCAGCCTCGGCGCCATCGGCGCCGGCATCTACCTACTCGGCTCATCGGGCCGCGACGAGCGCCAGATCCTGCGCAGCTACGCGACCGACTGGGCGGACAACCACTACGCGGCGATGTGGGCGCTGCTCACGCCGGCATCGCGCCACCTCATCAGCCGAGCCGAGTTCGCCGCCGAACTGAGCGACGCCGAGCAGACCGCGACCGTCAGCTCATTGCGACCGCTGAAGTCGATCGCGATCCGCGGCGAGATGGCCCAGGTCGGCTTCGTCGTGAAGACGCACGTGTTTGGGCTGCTGGATGAGACCCTCGAGCTGCCACTCAGCGGCAGCGGCGGCAGCACCCTGGTGGTGTTCAACACCTCGCTGCTGTTTCCGGGGCTGAAGCTGGGCCAGCTGCTCTCACGCACGACCACGATTGGTAAGCGCGGGACGCTGCTGGCCTCGACCGGACAGGTACTTGCCCAGGGCAGCTCGCTGGCGAGTCCGATCCCGGAGGTGGCCGATCAGATCGCGGGCACGATCGGCAAGATCCCCGTCACCCAGGCGACGCTCTACGCCGAGGAGGGCTATCCAGCCACCGCCCGCGTCGGGATCGACGGTCTCGAGGAGATCTTCCAGCGCAAGCTGGCGGGACGCCTCGGGGGCAAGCTGCTGGCCGGCAAGCACGTGCTCGCGCGCGCCAAGCCCCACCATGGCGCGACCGTCCGCACGACGATCGTGCCGGCGCTCGAGCAGGATGCGGTCGCCGCGCTCGGCGGCAAATATGGCGGGATGACCGTTATGAACCCGAGGACGGGGGCGATCGAGGCGGCTGCGGGCATCGCCTTCACCGACGTCCAGCCTCCCGGCTCGACCTTCAAGATCGTCACGGCCGCCGCGGCGCTGGAGGCGGGCCTGACGACCCCGTCGACGGTCTACCCGTACGAGTCGCACATCGTGCTCGACGGATTCAAGATGCAGAACGCCGGCGGCGAGGTCTGCGGCGGCACGCTGACCAATGCGTTCGCGAATTCGTGCGACACGACGTTCGCGCCGCTGGGCGCGCGACTGGGAGCGCAAAAGCTGGTGACGATGGCGAGACGCTTCGGCTTCGATCGACCCACCGAGATCGCGGGCGCAGTCGAGAGCACGATCCCCGCAGCCGACCAGATCGGCAGCCCCGTCGCCGTCGGCGCCTCCGCGATCGGCCAGGGACTGGTTCAGGCGAGCACGCTCGAGATGGCCGACGTCGCGGCAACGATCGCCGACAGCGGCCGCCGCCCCATACCGACGATGCTCGACGGCGCGCGGACGCGCCTCATGCGCGTCACCTCGGCGAAAGTCGCAGGCGAGGTCCAGGGGATGATGGAGGCCGTGGTCTCCGAGGGCACCGGCACCGCCGCGCAGATTCCCGGGATCACCGTCGCCGGTAAGACGGGAACCGCGGAGCTGAAGGACACGGCCGGTAAGAAGAACGAGGCCAAGGCTACCGACGCCTGGTTCGTCGGCTACGCGCCTGTCGGGGATCCCAAGGTCGTCGTCGCGGCGCTGTTCCCCAACCAGGGGTACGGCGCCGACACCGCGGCGCCGGCGGTCAGGCAGATGATCGAGGACGCGCTCGGCGTCAGCTGACCCGGTCGATCGAGCGGGCCGGCCAGCGGGCCGGCCCGACGAGCCGGCTAGGGCACTAGAGATCGAGCGAGATGCTCGACGCCTTCTTGGCGCCGGGCGCGAAGACCTTGAGCGTCAGCGGACGGTTCGAGTAGACGCTCTGGTTGAGCTTGAAGAGGATCAGGCCGCCGCCGGGCGAGCCGTCGCTGGCGGCGCTGTCGGCCACCGGCTCGATCGCGTTGGGGCTGAGCGTCTGCTGTGTCCAGGCATACGGGTTGACGCTTGAGTTCAGCGGCGTCGGTGTGTAGACGTCGCCGGCCGAGTCGACGATCTCAAATTTGTCAGCGGTCTGGGCGTTGTGTCCGGACTGGTTCTTGGCCCACAGGAACACGCCGAACCAGAACTGCTGCGCGCTGATGTCCTGCGCACCCTGCACGCCCGAGAGGTACTGGACGTCGTAGGAGTCAAACGGATTGAGCTGCCGCGAGATCTCGACCTGATAGGTGACGGCGCCCGTCCAGAAGTAGGGCTCGCCGCCGTTCGACAGCTCGTCCTGTGTGACGTTGGCCGGCTTGGCCGGCCGATTCGCAAGGCCGCAGCCGCTCACTCCCACGGCCAACGCTCCGACCGCAAGCAGCAGCGGGAGGCGAAGCGGACGCTTTTTGAGGAGGGCTGTCACGTGCTCGGAGTCTATAGACCGTGTCGTCAGCCCGCGGCGACAGAGGGACGCTTGCCACGCTTGCGGCCCTCCTCGAGGATCGCGCGCAGACGCTTCATCGATTTCTTGGCCTTGCGCTTGGCCCAGGACCGCGCGAAGGTGTTCTCGGCGATCACGTCGGAGAGCACGTGAGCGTCGGTTTCGTAGGTGTACTCGACGCGCGACATGCCGGGATGCGCCTCGATGATCTCGTAGGTACCGATCATCTTGATGCGGTTGAACTTGCCCCCACGGCCGCGCTCGACGATCTTGAACGGGGGCTGCAGCTCGGCGATCGTCATGTCAGCCCATGCGAAGCGATTCAACGGCACCTTCGAACGGAAGCGTGCGCCCGCGCCCTCGCCGTAGCTCTCGATCCGCGTCAGCCGCCAATCGACGAGGTAGTGGTCGGTGAACTCGGCGTGGTTGGCGATGTCGGCCAGGTACTCGAAGACCTGCTCGCGCGGCAGCGCGACATTGACTGTGACGGTGAACGGATCCACGGGCGGCCCCGCAGTCTAAATATCCGCTCGCACAAACGTCTCCACCTCAGCTCGGCGGCCACTTCGAGCGCGGCCAAACGTAGATGTCGGGCACGGCATCGCCGCAGACCGTGGTGGGTATTGCGAGCGGCACGATCGCGAGCGAGGGGCACACGACAAATGCCGTGTGCTTCGTCGCCGCGGTGCCCTCCTCGGCGATGGTCGTGTCGACGGCAGCCACGCCCAGGGCCACGAGCAGCGCCATCAGAAGTCGCGTCCGACGCATGCGAGCAACGCTACTCCTGAAAACCAGCCAAACCGACCAGCCGCAGAGTTGCTCGCCAACTTCTTGGCGTTTGCGACGTCTTAAGAGCTACGCGGCGCGTTTCACGGGGCGCTGATCCAACATCCGGATCGAGTGCCCGTGGGCAGCGGTGTGGACGGTGCGGGAGTGCGCGATCGTGCGACGCTCGTGATCACAGCAGAGGGAGCAGCGAAGCTCGCCGTTGTCGTATTCGTACACGCGCTCGCCGATCAGGAGGGCGCGATGGCAGCCATGACAGTGCTCGACCTTGTCGGCGATGTCACCCAGGCTGCGGCGCAGGAGTGCGAGCTCGAACTCGGGCATATCGCCAATGGGACTTTGCATGGAATGACTTTCGGCTGGGAATAAAGAATCCCTGCACGACGGCTGCGGTTTCCGAGATTCCGCTGTCTTTGTGCGGCGAAGAAGTACTGAAGAACCGTGTTTAACCCATTACGACTGTGTTGACCGGCGGACTATCATCTTGGGACGTGCCGGAGCCGGCGCGTCATGTCCACCGCCCAGAGGAGATGACCATGGAGGCCTGGACGACAGAGCCAACGGCAAAGGTTGGGGTAGCTTCGGAGGAGACAGTGCCCCCCGTGACGGAGACGCCCGACCAGGACTGGATCGCCGAGCTGCGCGAAGGGATCGACATCCCTGGCCAGTACCTTGCGTACCGGGGCAGCGACGGCAACGTGATCGCGTTTTCACTCGATCGCGAGTGGACCAGGATCGGCCGCAGCCTGGCTGCGGACATTCGCTTCGACGACCCCACCGTGTCGCGCCGGCACGCGCTCATCGTGCGCCAGCCGGACGGCCTGCGAGTGGTGGACGATCGCAGCCTGAACGGCGTGTTCGTGAACGGTGAGCGTGTGGAGTGGAGCGCGCTGGCCGACGGTGACGAGATCGTGATCGGCCGTCACCACCTGCACTTCTGTGACATCCCGGTCACGGCGGCCATGGCTATGGCTCCGGCCGCAGAGACCAACCCCGCCTGACCAACGGCATCGCGGATCGCCGGTGCCTGGGGCTGGCACCGGCTCAATCGCGCTGCGCGAGCGCCTGCACGCGCTGGTGCAGCGCTCCAACGACCAGCTCGTGCTCGGGCTTCATCAGCACGCTGCGCAGGATCCGTGCGCTGTCCGCATCGATCCTCAGCTCGGGGTGCAGCTGCGCGAAGGCCGCCTGATCGACGCTGAGCACGCTCAGGAAGGTCGGATCCTCGGTCTCCTGCATCCCAGCCTGCAGGATCGCCACGCTGCGCGCGTCGACCTCGGACAGGCTGCCCGCTGCCGGGAAGAACGTGACGATGTCCAGCTCGGGCTCGAGGTGCAGCTTCAGCAGCTCGGAGCCGGTCAGCTGCGCTGCCCAGGCTCGCGCCGCCCGCCGCCCCGCGGCGAGGATCGCCCCCAGCCCCTCGTCTGAACGCAGCGGAAACACCTGCAGGGTCAGCCACAGTGCCGCGGCGGCCGCGCCCGCCCGCGAGCACTCGAGGCTGATCTCGCCGAGGTGCAGCTCCTCCGAGGTGAAGTAGGTGTACGGCGATTCGTGCTTGTAGATCCGACCCACGGCTGGGTCGGCGAACAGCACCGCCCCGCAGCCGTAGGGCTGGAGGCCGTGCTTGTGGGGGTCGACGACGATCGAGTCGCATGCACCGACCGCCCTGAAGGGAGCAGGGTCGACGAGCGGGTCGACGGCGTCGGCCAGCAGCTTGAAGAAGCCGCCGTAGGCGGCGTCGACGTGCAGGCGCACGCCGTAGCGGTCACGCAGCGCGAGCGCCTGCTCGACCCGGTCGATCGCGCCCACGCCGGTGCTGCCGAGCGTCAGCACGACGGTGCCGACGTCGCCCTGGCGGCACTCGGACTCGACCGCATCGAGGTCGATGCGGCCATCGGCTGTGGCGGCAACGCTCGTGCCCTCGACACCGAGCACGCCGCACATGCGAGCGTGCGTGTAGTGGGCGCCCGCGCCGTAGACGATGCGCTTGCCGGGCTGCAGCTCACGCGCCACCCACAGCGCCTCGAGGTTGGCGATCGTGCCGCTTGATGTGAGGTGGCCGAGGAAGGGCGCGCCGAAACCGAACATCTCCGCCAGGTCGGCGACGACCTCGCTCTCGAGCGCGCTGGTTCCTGGGCCACCATCGAGCGCGTGGTTGTTGGGATTGATCAGCATGCCCGCGAGGTAGCCGGCGGCCGCCACCGGGTTGGGCGGCTTCAGCATCTGCCCGGCGTAGCGCGGGTGGAAGAACGGATAGTGATCATCCATCCGCCCCGCAAAGGCATCCCAGGCGCGTGCCAGGCGCTCCGGGTCCGGGACCGTTGCCGGGTGCGGTTCATAGGCCCCGAAGCGGCGTTCCCAGGCGCTGATGAGCGCCTCGGCGGTGTCCAGGAGCTCGGCCCTCAGCTCCACCATTTACCCTCGCGCGCCTGTTCGGTCTCACCGGTCTTGTCGAGCGCGTCGAGCGCCGCAACGTCGGGCTCCGAAAGGGCGAAGTCGAACAGCGCGCCGTTCTCCTCGATGCGCTCGCGGTGCGTGCTCTTGGGAATCACGAACGTGCCCTTCTCGACGCACCAGCGCAGGAGCACCTGGGCGGGCGTGCGACCGACGCGCTGTGCGACCTCGGCCACGGTCGGGTCGTCGAGATGACGCCCCGTGCCCAGTGAGCTGTAGGCGGTGATCTCGAGCCCACGCTCGCGACACGCCGCGAGCAGTCCGCCGCGGTACTCAAAAGCGCTGAACTGCACCTGGTTCATCACCGGACGCGCGTCGGCAACAGCAAGCAGCTCGTCGATCTCCTCGACGCTGAAGTTGGAGACCCCGATCGCCCCGGCGTGGCGGCGCTCGAGCGCCTTCTCCATACCCGCCCAGGCCCAGGTGGGACCGCCCTGGGGCCAATGCACCAGGTACAGATCGACATGGTCGAGCCCAAGCCGGCGCAGGCTGCTCTCGAGCTCGGCGGCCGGATCGTCCCTCGCCGGGAAGAACTTGGTGGTGATGAACACCTCCTCACGCGCGACACCGCTGTCACGCAGAGCCTTGCCCACGCTGGCCTCGTTGCCGTAGGCCTGGGCGGTGTCGATGTGCCGGTAGCCGGCTTCCAGTGCCCAGCGCACGGCGCTCTCGCAGTCGGAGCCGTCCTCGACCTGCCAGACGCCGAGGCCGAGCAGTGGCATCTCCGTGCCATCGCTCAGTGTCCTGGTCTGGTCAAGCTTCTCATCCATGGTCATTGCGTCTCTTTCATCCGGGGGACAACTTTCAGTGTCTCAGAGCCCATATAGTCGCCCGCGCATGGCAACGACGATCACAGTCCTCTCGCAGAAGGGCGGCACCGGCAAGACGACCACGGTGCGGACCCTGACCGATGTCTTCCGCCGGGTCGGTCTGAACGTGCTGGCCGTCGACCTCGATCCGCAGGGCAACCTCTCCGACTACCTCGACGTCGATCCCGAGGCCACCCCAACGATCACCGAGGTTCTGGCCGGCACGGCAAAGATCAAGGACGCGGACCACGGCGGGATCATCCCGGCCAACCTGAGCCTGGCCGAGGCCGAGCTGATGCTCGGCGGCAAGATGGGCCGCGAGCTGACGCTCAAGAAGGCACTGCGCGACGTCAAGGGCTCCTACGACATGATCCTGATCGACTGCCCTCCGGCGCTCGGGCTGCTGACCGTCAACGCGCTGGTCGCCTCCGATTACGCGCTGCTGTCAGCCGAGGCGCAGTACTTCGCGCTGCAGGGCATCGAGCAGGCGCTCGAGGTGATCGAGCTCGCGCGGGAGAACCTCAACCCGGATCTGCAGCTTCTGGCGATCGTGCTCAACATCGCCGATATGCGCACGCGCCACTCGCGCGAGGCGTTCGACTCGCTGCGCCAGCATTTCGGCGACAAGCTGGTGGACACGGTGATCCGCCAATCGATCGCCTACGCCGAATCGGCGGAGCGCGCACTTTCGATCCTCGAGTATCGCCCCGACCTGGGCGAGGACTACCTCAATGTCGCCGGCGAGCTGCTCAAGCGGCTGGGAATGAAGGACGAGCGCAAGCGGCTGAAGGCGCTGCGCAAGGCTCCGGAGCCCAAGGGCGACTGAGGTTCAGAGCGGGCTCACTCGCGCACCGCGCGGGTCGAATTGGACGGTCAGCACCTCGGCCCAGTCTTGAGTGGTCGCCTCGAGCCACGGGATCAGACGGTCGTGCTCGCCCCTGCGGCACCAGACCAGCACCGCCGGCCCGGCGCCTGAGATCGTGGCTCCCAAGGCGCCGAACTCGGCGGCCTGAGCAGCGATCTCAGCCGAGTTCGGGTAGAGGTGCGCCCGGTGCGGCTGGTGCAGGCGGTCGCCGAGGCCCGCCGCAATCAGCTCGAAGTCCGAGCTCGTCAGGCCGGCGATCAGCTTCGCGACCAACGCCATGTTGTGCACCGCATCCGCGATCGGCACCATCTCGGGTACCGCCTCGCGCGCCTGCGAGGTGCGCACCGGCTTGCCGGGGATCACGAGCACCGCCTCGAGCTCCGGCGGCATCTCGAGCCGGCGGACATCCGCGCCGTCGCAGATCACCAGGCCGCCCAGCAGCGAGGCGGCGACGTTGTCCGGATGGCCCTCGATCTCGGTCGCCAGCGCCAGCACGTCGGGACCGCCCCCGGCGAAGTGTTCCGCGGCGAGCAGCCCCGCGACGACGCCGGCGGCGCTCGAGCCCATCCCACCGCTGAGCGGGATCGTCGAGTCGACCCGGAACTCAAAGTCATCGGCCGGCAGCAGCCGCTCGAAGGCGCGCACGATCAGGTTCTGGCGGTCGCGGCGCAGGTGCAGATCGGTCGCCACCCTGAAGTAACCGGTCTGCTGTACCTCGACGGTCAGCTGCAACGCGAGCGCGGCCGCCAGCACGTCGTAGCCGGCACCAAGGTTCGCGCTCGACGCGGGAACTTCGATGCGAACCCCGCTCACGTGCAGCTCACCTGCCGCTCACCGCAGGATCGCGCGTTCGATCGCGCTGAGCTCGGGCTCGCACGGGATCACGCCACCGACCTCAGAGAGTGCCGTGTCCGGATCCTTGAGGCCATGCCCGGTCAGCACGCAGGCAATGCGCTCGGCGCCGCCGGCGCCGTGCACCATCAGCCCGGCAACGGACGCCGCCGAGGCGGGCTCGCAGAAGATGCCCTCCTCACGCGCGAGGAAGCGGTAGGCGGTGAGGATCTGCTCGTCGGTCACGGCATTGACGGAGCCGCCGGAGGCG
>Ga0302314_10014181_pt1 | contig 13652 bp, 10 predicted proteins | sample III_Palsa_N2_3_FD_200533 | JGI IMG/M metagenome (GOLD analysis project Ga0302314, IMG submission 200533) | Peat permafrost microbial communities from Stordalen Mire near Abisko, Sweden - III_Palsa_N2_3 | ecosystem: Environmental > Terrestrial > Soil > Palsa > Peat permafrost | place: Sweden... | reverse complement strand
CTCGATGCAGCCCAGTGCCTCGACGCGCACGGGCTCGTCCACCTCGATGGCGCCGCTGCCGTTCTCGAGGCAGTCGATCAGGCCCTGCAGGCTGTTCATCGCCATCCACGGGCAGTGCGCGCAGCTCTTGCAGGTGGCCGAGTTGCCGGCGGTGGGCGCCTCGATCAGCGTCTTGCCCGGCGCCAGCTGGCGCATGCGGTGCAGGATGCCGTTGTCGGTGGCGACGATGTATTCCTGCGCGCTGCCGTTGATGACGGCGTTGAGCATCTGCGACGTGGAGCCGACGACGTCGGCCATCTGCACGACGCTCTTGGGCGACTCCGGATGCACCAGGATCATCGCGTGCGGGTGCTGCTCCTTCAGCAGCTCGAGCTCGAGGCCCTTGAACTCGTCGTGCACGATGCACGCGCCGTTCCAGAGCAGCATGTCGGCGCCGGTCTCGTCCTGGATGTAGCGGCCCAGGTGGCGGTCGGGCGCCCACAGGATCTTCTTGCCCTGCGCCTTCAGGTGGCTGACCACGGCCAGCGCGCACGAGCTCGTCACCATCCAGTCGGCGCGCGCCTTCACGGCGGCGCTGGTGTTGGCGTAGACGACCACGGTGCGGTCGGGATGGGCGTCGCAGAAGGTGGCGAAGTCCGCGGCCGGGCAGCCGAGGTCCAGCGAGCAGGTGGCGTCCAGGTCGGGCATCAGCACGCGCTTGTGCGGCGACAGGATCTTCGAGGTCTCGCCCATGAAGCGCACGCCCGCCACGACCAGCGTGCGTTGCGGCGCGGCCTTGCCGAAGCGGGCCATCTCGAGCGAGTCGGCCACGCAGCCGCCGGTCTCGAGCGCCAGATCCTGCAGGTCGCCGTCGACGTAGTAGTGGGCGACCAGCGTCGCGTCGTGCTGCCTGAGCAGTTCCTTGGCGCGGGCCTTGAGCCGGGCGCGTTCGTCGACGCCCGGGGTGGGCATCACCTTGGCCCAGGCGTTGGCGGTGCAGGTGGCGCCGGTGGCGTCCTGGAGGGGGTATTCGTAGGTGGCTTGTGTCATGGCTACATCCGCCGGCAGGGCGGTTTGCCAATCGTAGCCCAAGGGCAGAAGAACGCCGGGCGTCAGGGAGACCGCCGGATCAGCTGCCGATCCAGGCCTCGTAGAGCTGGTTCCAGACGTTGGTCACCGACCGCGTGAGCGGACGCGCGTGCAGCAGCGTCGGGCGGATGGGCCAGTCGCGCATCTCGATGAGGTCTTCCAGGCCGCGGTGCTCCGCGCCCAGGAAGAACTGCCAGCGCGTGGACGCGGCGAACGGGAGTTGCGCCATGCGGTGCATCTCGTCGATCAACGCCACCGCTTCGTGGCTGGGCATCGGGCCGATCAGCACCGAGCAGATCTGGGAGTGCGACAGCAGCGCGCCGAAGATGGCGCGGCGGTCGACCGGCTTGGCGTCGCCGTGCAGGCAGCGCACCAGCCGGTGCGGGCCGTTGCCGGCAGGCAGCAGCGTTTCGTCGACGACCGCGCGGATCTGCAGGCCGCCGCGCGAGTGCACGCGCAGGCGGTCGACCGGCGAACCGGTGGCGTCGGACAGCGTCTGCATCATGCCGTGGGCCCAGACGCCGGCCGGATCGATCACCAGCATTGCGCTGACCTCGGGCGACGAGGCCAGGTGGGCGTGCAGCGCCAGCGCGCCTTGCTCGCTTTCCGGCACTTCGACGGTGACGCCCAGCGCGCCCGCGGAGTCGAACATCGACGCCGGTCCCGAACGTTCCTTGCCCGGCAACGCCAGCGGCGCAAGCTGGGCGCGCAGCTTGCGGAGCGGTGAAGGAAAGGGGATGACGGACGGGCGCGGCATGGAAGATGAGCTTACTCTGGGAGTTCGTTGCGGCTGAGTCCAAGTTGTTTAAGGATGTGACTTCCTTGTCGCCAACCTGATTTCGTTTCTGGCGACCTGTACCCCGGGTGGCAAGGGCCGGGCCCGCGAGCGTCTTTCCACCCGGCTACCATCTCGGTTTCCGCCACGACCCCTTCCGGTGCACGCCATGCCCCCACCCGCATCCGCGGTTCCCGCCCGTCTCGCCGGCCACGCCCTCGTGGAGGCCTTGATCGCCCAGGGCGTCGATACCGTGTTCGGCGTGCCGGGCGAGAGCTTCCTGGCGGCGCTGGATGGCTTCCACCAGCACCGCGGCCGCATCCGCTTCGTCGCGTGCCGGCACGAAGGCGGCGCGGCGTTCATGGCCGAGGCGCACGGAAAGCTCACCGGCCGGCCGGGCGTGTGTTTCGTCACCCGTGGTCCGGGCGCCACGAATGCGAGCATCGGCGTGCATGTCGCGTTCCAGGATTCGACGCCGATGATCCTGCTGGTGGGCCAAGTGGCGGCCGACCAGCGCGATCGCGAGGCGTTCCAGGAGATCGACTACCGCCAGATGTTCGGGCCCGGCACGCTGGGGCTGGCGAAATGGGTGGGCGAGGTGCAGTCGCCCGACCGGCTACCCGAATACGTGGCGCGCGCGTTCCGCACGGCGATGCAGGGCCGGCCCGGGCCGGTGGTGCTGGCGCTGCCCGAGGACATGCTGTCCGCGACCACCGCCGCACCGGTGCTGCCGCACGTCGTACCGGTGCAGGCGCACCCGGATCCGCAGGCGATCGAGCAGTTCCGCCAGTTGCTGATCAAGTCGGAGCGCCCGTTCGCCATCGTCGGCGGCAGCGGCTGGACGGCGGATTCGGCCTGCGACTTCGAGCGCTTCGCCGAGGACTGGGAACTGCCGGTCGGCTGCGCGTTCCGCTTCCAGGACGTGTTCGACAACCGCCACCGCCTCTACGCCGGCGACGTGGGCATCGGCATCAACCCGAAGCTGGCGCAGCGCATCCGCGCGGCGGACCTCGTCCTGGCGGTCGGCGTGCGCCTCGGTGAAATGACCACCGGTGGTTACACATTGCTGGAGGCGCCGACCCCGCGCCAGCCGCTGGTGCACATCCATGCCGGCGCCGAAGAGCTCGGACGCGTCTACCAGCCCGCCATCGCGCTGCAATGCACGATGGCGGCCATCGGTTGCGCGCTGCAGGACGTCGATCCGCCGACGCCGCGCTCGCCCCGCGCGGGCGCCCAGGCCCATGCCGACTACCTCGCCAACCTGCAGTCCGCCGCTGTCGAGCCGATGGACCTGGCCGTGGTGGTCAAGACCATCGAGGCGATGGCGCCCACCGGGGCGATCTACACCAACGGCGCCGGCAACTACGCCGGCTGGCTGCACCGGTTCCACCAGTACACGGGCCTGCAGCGCGAAGGCCGCACGCAACTCGCCCCGACCGCCGGGGCGATGGGCTACGGCGTGCCGGCGGCCATCGCGGCCAACCTGCTGTTTCCCGGCCGCACGGCCATCGCGATCGCCGGCGACGGCGACTTCCTGATGACCGGCCAGGAGCTGGCCACCGCCAGTGCGCACGGCGCCGGGCAGGGCGTGGGCAAGCTGGTCATCGTGGTGGTCGACAACGGCACCTTCGGCACGATCCGCATGCACCAGGAGCGCGACTATCCGGCGCGCGTCAGCGGCACATCGCTCGCCAACCCGGACTTCGTGCAGCTCGCACTGGCCTACGGCTGGCACGCCGAGCGCGTGGACGCCACGGCGCAGTTCGAGCCGGCGTTCGCGCGCGCGCTGCAGGCCGACCGGCCGACGTTGCTGCATCTGCTGTTGTCGGAGGATGTCAGCACCTCTCGCACCACGCTCAGCGCGCTGCGCGCCGCCGCGTTGGCGAAGCAGGGCGGCTGAGCGCCGTCTTGCAAAGACATGGTGCGGGCACGCTGGCGCGGCCTTGTCCTACACACAAGTCCTGCGCGCGGGTCGAAACTGTGGTTTCCGGCGGCGCACCTCCTCCCTCCCTCCTCTTTGGTCGCCGGTCTCAGCCCGGCCCTGTGCCGGGCTCTTTTCTTTGTGGCGGCCGAAAAGCCGGTCGCGGGACGCGACTGCGGTACCCTGCTGATCCCTTTTCCTGCCTGCCGAGACTTTCCATGGATCCCATCGCCTTCGACCTGCGCGGCGACCACATCACGCTGGACGCGCTGCTCAAGGCCGCCGGCCTGGCCAGCAGCGGCGGCGAGGCCAAGATGCTGATCCAGCAGGGCGGCGTGCTCGTCAACGGCGAGGTGGACGTGCGCCGTGGCCGCAAGGTGCGCGCCGGCGACGAGGTGGCAGTCGGCGAACAGCGCGTCGCGGTGCGCGCGCAAGCCTGACGCGCCGGCACGGCCCTTGCGAGCGACCGGCGCAGGCTGTTCGCCTCGAAGGACCCGACCGTGCCCACTGATTTCCGCAGCGACGCCGCAGCCGCGACCCTGCTGATCCGCAACGCCACCTGCGTCGCCACCTTCGATGACGTGCGCACCGAGCTGCGCGACGCGTCGGTCTTCATCCGCGGCCACCGCATCGAGGCCATCGGGCCGGCGGCCGACCTGCCGCAGCAGGCCGATGACGTGATCGATGCGCGCGGCCACCTGGCGGTGCCCGGGCTGGTCAACACGCACCATCACATGTACCAGTCGCTGACGCGCGCCATCCCCGCGGTGCAGGACGCGGAGCTGTTCTCGTGGCTGCGCGGCCTGTATCCGATCTGGGCCGGCCTGACGCCGGACATGATCCACGCCTCGACCCAGGTCGCGATGGCCGAGCTGCTGCTCTCGGGGTGCACGACCAGCAGCGACCACCTCTACATCTATCCGAACGGCGTGCGGCTGGACGACAGCATCGAGGCGGCCGCCGGGATCGGCATGCGCTTCGTGGCCACGCGCGGCAGCATGAGCGTGGGCGCGTCGCAGGGCGGGTTGCCGCCCGATGGCGTCGTCGAGCGCGAGGACGCGATCCTGGCCGACACGCGCCGGCTGATCGAGCGCCACCACGACGCGTCGCATGGCGCGATGGTCAACGTGGCGGTGGCGCCGTGCTCGCCGTTCAGCGTCAGCCGCGACCTGATGCGCGAGTCGGCCGTGCTCGCGCGCGCGTACGGCGCGCGCCTGCACACGCACCTGGCCGAGAACGACCACGACATCGCCTACAGCCGCGAGAAGTTCAACTGCACGCCCGCGCAATACGCGCAGGAGCTCGGCTGGTTGGGACCGGACGTGTGGCATGCGCACTGCGTGAAGCTGGACGCGCCCGGCATCGCGCTGTTCGCGCGCACGCGCACCGGCGTCGCGCACTGCCCGTGCAGCAACATGCGCCTGGCCTCGGGCATCGCGCCCGTGCGCCGCCTGCTGGACGCCGGCGTGCCGGTGGGACTGGGCGTGGACGGCAGCGCCAGCAACGATGGCGCCCACATGGTCAGCGAGGCCCGCCAGGCCTTGCTGCTCGCCCGGGTCGGGCGTTCGCTGGAGCCGTTCGGCTGCGACCATGGCCCCGCGGAAATGACGGCGCGCGACGCGCTCGCGCTGGCCACGCGCGGCGGGGCCGAAGTGCTGGGCCGGCCCGACATCGGCCAGCTCGTGCCCGGCATGTGCGCGGATCTCGCGCTGTTCGACCTGCGCACGGTCGCGTTCGCCGGCGGGGCGGTGCACGACCCGGTGGCGAGCCTGCTGCTGTGTGCCAGCCCGCACGCCGCGCACACGGTCGTCAACGGGCGCGTGGTGGTGCGCGACGGGCAGCTGACGACGGTCGATCTCGGCCCGCTGGTCGAGCGCCACAACCGGTTCGCGAGAACCCTCGCGGCAGCGGCGTCCTGAGCCGCCGCGCCGCAGCGCTCAGGAGTGGCTGAGCACGTAGCGGCGGATCGCCAGCCGGCAATGTCGCGATGTGGCTGCATAGGCGAGGGACATGGGTCGCTTTCGTGAAGGCTTGCCGTGTCTTCGACCAGGGCGCGGATCGCTCGAGTAGGGAGTCTTGTACGAGAGGGCTTGGAGAAGTCCCGACACAACCTCGCGGCCGGGTTTCCGAAATCGAGACATCCCCAGCAACCGCCCGCATGCGCCATGTCCAACTCGAATCTGAAGAACCCCGACGCCAAGACGCTGACAGGCATCTACTCGGCCCTCGAACGCACCAGGCCATGATCGAGTTCGACATGGCGGGCTACATCCAGCATGCCAACGACATCTTCCTGAAAGTCATGGGCTACGAGCTGGGCGAGGTCGTCGGCCAGCATCACCGCATGTTCTGCGACATGGCCTACGCGCGCTCGGCGGAATACCAGGCGTTCTGGACGCACCTGGGCAGCGGCCAGGTGCATGCCGACGAGTTCCGGCGCTTCTCCAAGGACCGCCGCGAGGTCTGGCTGCAGGCCTCCTACAACCCGATCCTGGACGACGAGGGCAAGCCGGTGCGCGTGGTGAAATTCGCCAGCGACGTCACCTTCACCAAGCTGCGCAACGCCGAATTCGAAGGACGCACGCAGGCGATCAACCGCGTTCAGGCGGTCATCGAGTTCGACCTCACCGGCAAGGTGCTGACGGCCAACCCCAACTTCCTCGCCTCGTTCGGCTATGAGCTCGACGAGGTCGTCGGCGGCCATCACCGCCTGTTCTGCGACCCGCAGTACACGCGCTCGCCGGAATACGTGGCGTTCTGGGACCGGCTCGGGCGCGGCGAGTTCGATGCCGGCGAGTACCGCCGCGTCGGCAAGAACGGCCAGGACGTGTGGATACAGGCCTCGTACAACCCGATCTTCGACGCCGCGGGCAAGCCGGTGAAGGTGGTGAAGTTCGCCACCGACATCACGCCGGCGCGCCATGCGTCCGGCGAGGCGCAGGGCAAGCTGGAGGCGATCAGCCGCTCGCAGGGCGTGATCGAGTTCGACATGCAGGGCAACATCCTCGACGCCAACGCGAACTTCCTGCGCACCGTCGGCTACACGCTGGAACACATCCGGGGCAAGCATCACAGCATGTTCTGCACCCCGGAGTTCGCCAAGTCGCGCGAGTACCGCGACTTCTGGTCCGACCTGAACGACGGCACCTTCAAGTCGGGCCGCTTCAAGCGCATCGGCGCGCGCGAGATCGAGGTCTGGATCCAGGCCACCTACAACCCCATCCTCGGGCTCGACGGCAAGCCGTACAAGGTGGTCAAGTTCGCGATGGAGATCACCACGCAGGTGGACCGCGAGCAGTCGATCGCCAACAACGTGTCGGCCATCTCCGGCGTGATGGACGGCCTGTCGGGATCGATCAGCAGCATCGCCGAAGGCTCGCAGCGTTCGACGCGGCTGGCCAGCCAGACGCAACGCGAGGCCGACGACGGCAGCAAGCTGCTCAAGCGCTCGCGCGAGTCCATCATCGCGATCCAGGAATCGTCGCGCGGCATCCACGAGATCATCGACACCATCAGCGAGATCGCCGGCCAGACGCACCTGCTCGCGTTCAACGCGGCCATCGAGGCGGCGCGTGCCGGCGAGCACGCCATCGGCTTCTCGGTGGTGGCCGAGGAAGTGCGCAAGCTGGCCGAGAAGTCGGCACGCGCGACGCGCGAGATATCCAAGCTGTGAACGCGTCCTCGACCTGTTCCGACAGGCGGCCGCCCTCGTCGACGCGGTTGACCGTGTCGTTGACGACGGCGAACGCGTCGTCGGGCTGCTGGTGGATGCGGTGATCGGCATGCAGCGCTGCGCCGCCGCGGCCGTGGCCCGGCTGTTCCACGACGATCGCCCCGACGAACTGTTCGCGTGCGCGGTGCGCGTCGACACCGAGTCGCCGCCCGTGGCCTTGCTCGAGCCGGCCCGCCTGGCCGCGCTCGTCGGCGTGTGGTGCGCGGCAGCGGGGCTGGCGATGGGCGCCGCGCATGCAGGCGCATCACGCGCGCCGGCAGTGCGCAGCGATACATCCACCGAAAGGGTGAGCGTGGGCGTGTTCCGGGTTGGCGACGCGCTCGTGGGCATCGCGGTCGCCAACATTGGCGAGCTGGTGGTCACGCCCGCGCTGCGGCCGCCGCCGATGCGCCATCCGTCCACGCGCGGGCTGTGCGACTGGCGCGGCCGCCTGCTGCCGGTGGTCGATATCGGCGGCCTGCTGGGCGCCACGGCCGGCGCCGAGGCGCCGGCCTGGATGTGCGTGGTGCGTCATGGCGGCCTGGTGCTGGGCGTGCTGGTGCACGAGATCATCGCGCTGCACGGCGCCGCGGTGCCCGCGATCGACGGCGCATTGGCTCGACTGGTGCGACGCGAACTGCCGGTCGAGCGCGGCATCCTGCAGGTGCTAGACACCGCCGCGCTGATGGCAGCCTGCCCCGAATCCTGCATCAGCCTGCGCACCGACGTCGAAGCACGCCAGCGCGCACCGGCCACCAACGAGCACCCCTACCTCGTGTTCGAATGGTGCGGCGGCTACGCGGTCCGGATCGACTGCGTGCAGGAGATCGTGCCCCTGCCGGACTCGCTGCGCCCACGCCTCGAAGCCGGCCTGCCGGTCAGCCTGCAGTGGCGCGGCCACGCGGTGCCGGTGCGCGAGCTGTTCGCCGAGCCCGGCTCCGTGGTCACGCCGCGCGACGCGCGCCTCCTGATCGTGGTCGTCGCAGACGCGTGCCGCATCGCGATTCCGATCGCCGGCGTGAAGGCGATGATCGCGCCGCGCACGGCCACGCTCGCGCGGCTGCGCGTGCGTGCGGAACTGGTGGACGTGATCTCGACGGCGGCGGGGCCGGAGCGCGCCAGCGACGAGGTGGTGGACCTCGAAGCGAGGGCGGCATCGGAACAGGGACTGCGGCGCGCCGCCTGAAGGCGGGCGGCTGGCACCAACGAAAAAGCCCGCAAGTCGATGACTGCGGGCTTCGCGTTTTGGTCGGGGCGGCGGGATTCGAACTCGCGACCCTCTGGTCCCAAACCAGATGCGCTACCAGGCTGCGCTACGCCCCGAAGCTGGCTATTCTACCTGCTCGGAGCGAGCAGTCGGTCCAGAAGCCCTCGGTCCAGGTGCTCGTCGACCAGATCGGCCAGCAGATCGAAGCTGTCTTCGAGCGCCGGCGCCGTCGCGCCCCACATCGCGCGCAGCAGCGCGGGCGACTCGAACAGGCCGTGGGCGTAGACGCCCAGCACGTTGCCGTGTTGCCAGCCGATGGCCTCGCCGCGGTCGTCGCGCAGGGCGATTCGTGCGGCGGGCAGGTCGGGGTGGGGCACGCTGACGCCGCAGTGGATCTCGTAGCCCTTGGCCTCGACGCCGCTCCAGCGCGACCACCCGCCTTCGAGCGGCGCGAAGCGCAGCGCGGTGCGGCGCACGCGCTTGTCGCGCTCGTAGCGCGTGACGAGTGGCAGCAGCCCGAGGCCCGGGCCGTTGAAGCCGGCCTCGCCGTCGTGGCCGTCGGGGTCGACCAGGGCCTCGCCGAGGATCTGCAGCCCGCCGCAGATGCCTAGCACCGGTCGGCCAGCGGCGGCGTGGCGCGCGACGGCGCCGTCCAGGCCCTGGCGGCGCAGCCACGCGAGGTCGCCGCTCACCTGCTTGGAGCCGGGCAGCACGATCCAGTCCGCGCCGTGCAGTTCGGCTTCGGAACGCGCCCACGCGAGCTGCACGCCGGGCATGCGGCGCAGCGGTTCGAACTCGTCGAGGTTGCTGATGTGCGGCGGGCACAGCACGGCGATGCGCAGGCGGCCGGCCTTGGCGGCGTTCGGGTTGCCGGCGTCGAACAGGCCGTCCTCGTCGGGCAGGCCGTGCTCGCGCACCATCGGGATGACGCCGGCGAGCGGCACGCCCGTCATGCGTTGAAGGTCGGCCGGGCCGGGCGCCAGCAGCGCGGCGTCGCCGCGGAAGCGGTTCAGCACGAAGCCGCTCAACGAGCCGCGCAGGTCGTCGGGCAGCAGCGCCCAGGTGCCGAACAGGTGCGCGAAGGCGCCGCCGCGATCGATGTCGGTCACGAGCAGGCTGTCGAGCGTGCCGAGTTCGCGTGCCTGGCGCGCGGTGCCGAGGTTGACGAAGTCCTGCGGCGCGAGATTGATCTCGGCGGGCGAGCCGGCGCCTTCGACGACGACCAGGTCGCAGGTGCCGGCGAGTCGCTGCAGGCTGGCGCGCGCCGCGGCGGCCAGCGTCGCGCTGCGTTCGCGCCAGCCTTGCCGGCCGAGCGCCGCGTCGACACGTCCGTGCACGACGACCTGGCTCGCGGTGTCGCGCTCGGGCTTGAGCAGCACCGGGTTCATGTCGACGCCGGGCTCGACGCCCGCGGCCAGCGCCTGGAAATACTGCGCGGCGCCGATCTCCGCGCCCAGGCCGTCGAGGCCGGCCACGACACGCGCGTTGTTGCTCATGTTCTGCGCCTTGAACGGCTTGACGACGGTCCCGCGACGCATCGCCGAGCGGCACAGCGCGGTCGCGAGCCAGCTCTTGCCGGCGCCGCTGGACGTGCCCCAGACCATCACGAAACGGGTCATGACGGCGTCGCCGGCGACAGGGCCTGGAACACGAACTCGGTCGGCATGCCCTTCAAGGCACGCACCTGCGCATTGACCAGCGACGGCGCCGGCGCGTGCGACTTGCTTGTGCCGTCCTTGTCGCACATCGTCACGAAGGTGGCGACGGCCAGGCCTTGCTCGCGGGCGCGCCTCAACGCGAGCCAGGAGTCCTTGCCGGCGCTCCAGCTGATGGCGCAACGGGCGGGCGCGGTCATCGGATGGCGACTCTGCGGCGCGGACGAACTGCCGTCATCGGGCTTCCGTGCGCCGCTAGCTGTGCGCCGCCGCGAGGTAGCGATCGAACCAGGCGAGCGAACGCTGTTCGATGTCGGCCAGCGCCGCCGGATCGTGCAGCGCATGGCCCTCGCCAGGGTAGATCACCGTCGACGACGGCACGCCCAGCACGTGCAGCGCACGCCCGAACTCCAGCGTCTGCGCCGCGGGGCATTCGATGTCGGCCTCGCCCACGAAGCTGAAGACCGGCGTCTTCACGCGGGTGATGAAGTTGATCGGCGACGACTTGGCGTACACCGCCGGGTCCGCATAGACGCTGGCGCCGAAGTAGGGCGTCATCCATTCGACGATGTCGTTCTCGCCGTAGTACGACTGCCAGTTGGACAGGCCCGCGCCGGCGACCGCGGCCTTGAAGCGATTCGTCTGCGTCACCGCCCACATCGTCATGAAGCCGCCATAGCTGTGGCCGCTGATGCCCAGGCGCGCGCCGTCGATCGGCCAGGCCTTGATGGCCGCGTCGACGCCGGCCAGGATGTCGCGCAGGTCGCCGCCGCCGAAGTCCTTCACGTTGGCCTGCGTGAACGCGTCGCCCTGGCCGAAGCTGCCGCGTGGATTGGGCAGGAAGACCGCGTAGCCGCGATCGAGCAGGCTTTTCTCGAGACCGGGCCCGACGAACCGCGGCAGCGACGCGGCCGCCGGGCCGCCATGGACGCGGACGATCATCGGCAGCCTGGCGCCGGCAGGCCGCGCGGCCTGCGCGGGCAGCAGCAACCAGCCTTGCAGCGTCAATCCGTCGTCGTGCCAGCTGACGCTGTGCGCATCTACCTGGCTCGCCAGCGCGGCGTTGCGGTGCGTCAGCGGCTTGTAGTCGCCGCCGTCGCGCAGCTGGATCTCGGGCGCGGCATTGAAGGTTTCGATCACCGCTGCCTCGAGCCCGCTCGCGCAGCCGCCGGCCGGGCTGACCTGGTCGAGCGTGACCGGTGCCGACCACGTGACCCGGGCCGGCGCCGGCGCCTTGCCGTCGCCGAAGTCGACACGCTGCATCTTGTCGCCCGCCAGCACCGTGGCGTGCAGGTGGCCGTCGCAGCGCCAGTCGATGTCGTTCACGCTGGCGGGCAGGCGCGGCGTCAGGTTCATCGTGTCGCCGCCCGCGACGGGCACGCTGAAGACGTCGCCGCCCGTCGAGCCGAAGTCGCTCATCAGGCCGACGATGAAGGCCACGCGGCGGCCGTCGGGCGAGACCTTGGGCGTGGCCAGTTGCTGGCGCGCGTTGCGCGGTGCGTAGATCACGCGCTCGGCTGCGCCGCCGATGTCGAAGGCCATCAGCTTGGCGATCCACCAGTTGCGGTCGCCATCGCCCGCGGCGGCCGTTCCGACGAAGCCGCTGGCGTCGGGCAGCCAGTCGTATTCGTAGACGAACAGGCCGTCGCGCGAGACCCAGCGCAAGCGGTCCTTGCCCGGCTCGAGCACCGCCAGGCGCTGCGACGGCGAGGCGGCGTCGAGGTCGCCCGTGGTCGGCGCACCGGCTTCGGTCGCGCCCAGCTCCTTGATGGCGCCTGCCGTGGCGAGCATCGCCAGCGCGCCCGTCTTCGCATAGCGCAGGCCCTGGATCGTGCCGTCGAAGGCCAGCAGCTGCGTCACGCCGCTGCCGTCCGCTTGCACCTGGTACACCCCGCGCGCGTGGCTGCCGGGCGTGCGCAGCGCGAAGCTCAGGCGCGTGCCGTCGGGCGTCCAGGCCGGCGAGCTGGGCCAGCATTGCGGCACCGCGCCGCAGGGCAGCGGCACGGCGCGCTCGGTCTTGCCGTCCGTCGAACGGATGACCAGCTGGCGCACCACCGGCCTGCCGCCGGTGGGCAACGCGTCGCCCTCGACGGCGGCGACGAAGCGGCCGTCGGGCGACGTGGCGAGCTCGAGGTAGTCGTGCTGCACCGGCGGCGCGGCCAGCGCCAGCGCGCTGGCGCCGGACAGCAACGCCGCGGCCAACGCGCGATTCAATTTGACGAGGCGAGGGTGACGATGGTTCTGCTGCATGGGCGTCGGTAGGCTAGGGGGTGGAAACGGGCGTCAACGGCGCGAAGGGTAGCAGGCATGCCGATGCCACCGGACGCCACTGGCCATTCATGCGGTAGCTTTTCACGCGCCGGTGGCTTCAGCTCGGCGGCTGAGGTCGGTCGAGGTCAGGCTCCGTCGCGGCGACATGCAGCACGCCGACCCCGCTGAACTCGTGCGTGCTAAGACGCCACGAAGCCGCCGCCCGGCGCAGGATGGGGAAGCTCCCAACCGAAATAGACTTCGACGGCGACGAGCTGGCCGCCACGCGCGGTGTGCATCTCGCAGTTTCGAAATCGCTTTTCGCCCATGTCCGCTTCGTAGATCACGAACGCGCGATCGCCGTCGTCGACAGCCTCGACGAATCGAACGTGGGTCATGTGCTCGCTGTTGGGCCAGCAGCGTTCGAAGTAGGTCGAACGATCGATCGCGTTGTCGAGCGGGCTGCTGAAGCTGAAGTCCTCGGCGATGAGGGCTTCCGCCACGTCGCGCGCCTTGTCGACGTAGGCCTGCAGGCATGCAACAGAAAGGGCAGATGTCTTCATGGCGATGTCGTCCGGGTTGGCGCAGCGGTGCGGCATGTCGGTGGCCCAGGCGATCAGCGTGAGCCTGGCGCCATGCATGGCGGCGACGACCGGGGTGCGGCGGCCCGCTGCGATGTGGCCTGCCCACCAGGAATCGAACCTGGAACCTACGCCTTAGAAGGGCGTTGCTCTATCCAGTTGAGCTATGGGCAGTCTTTGCGCCGCCCGCGATTCTATCGGGGCGGCTCAGCGGCGCGCGTACTGGGTGCCGCCGAACAGCATCTCGCGCGCCTTCGGGTCGTCGTCGAGCGGCCTGCGCTGGCCCGTGAGCACGTCGACGCCGCGGATCACCGCGGGGCGGCCGGCGATCTCGTCGAACCAGCCTTTCAGTTGCGGGAACTCGGCCCACGAGATGCCCTGGTTCTTCCACGAACGCACCCACGGGAAGACGGCCATGTCGGCGATGCCGTAGTCCTTGCCGCCGATGTAGCGCGATCGGGCCAGGCGCCTGTCCATCACGCC
>Ga0302314_10014180_pt1 | contig 13652 bp, 15 predicted proteins | sample III_Palsa_N2_3_FD_200533 | JGI IMG/M metagenome (GOLD analysis project Ga0302314, IMG submission 200533) | Peat permafrost microbial communities from Stordalen Mire near Abisko, Sweden - III_Palsa_N2_3 | ecosystem: Environmental > Terrestrial > Soil > Palsa > Peat permafrost | place: Sweden... | reverse complement strand
GTACCGCGCCCGCCCGCCCGGTCAGCCTGCCCTGTCCTGTCCCGCTGCGTCACGGACGGGGCAGGGTGCCGCTCAGTCCCCGGCGCAGGCGCCGGGCCGGTCCAGGGGGTCCACCCGGGGGTCCGCGGGGCCCAGGTGCCCGCCCGTGCAGGGGCCGTCGTCCGGCAGGTTCTCGGCGGCCCAGGCCGCGAGTTCGTCCATCGCGGGAAGCAGGGCCTGGCCGGCCGGGGTGAGCCGGTACTCGACCGACAGCGGGGGGCCGGGCTCGACCCGCCGCAGCACCAGCCCCGCTCGGGTGAGCCCGGCCAGCCGCTCCGCCAGCACCGAGTCGCTGATGGTGCCGACGGCCCGGCGCAGATCCGCGTAGCCGAGCGGCCCGGGGATCAGGGCCGCCAGCAGCAGGCCGTTCCAGCGCTTGCCCAGGAACCCGAAGGCCTTCGCCAGTGACCGGTCGCAGACCGCGGAGCTGCGCTCCGTCCGCTGTCCGTCACCGCTTCGCGCTCCCGTTCCCGTCATGGATCCAGCATACCCGCGCACTCGCATTGCCGATGGTGCTCGGTTTTTCGAAGTGCTATGTTTTTAGCAGTTGCTTTGAAAATCAGGTATACCGATCCTGGGAGCTGTTCACCATGACCGATCTCTCCGTGGCACCGGCACCGGGTCTGACCGCGCTCGACGCGGCAGGCCGGGCCGCGCTCTTCACCGAGGCCCGCACCGCCAACTCCTTCGCCGACACCCCGGTCACGGACGAGGAGCTGAGCAGCATCTGGGAGCTCGCCCGGTGGGCGCCCACCGCTGCCAACCTCCAGCCGCTGCGCGTGCTCTACGTCCGCACCCCCGAGGGCCGCGAGCGGCTGCTCGGCCACATGGCCGAAGGCAACCGGGCGAAGACCGCCTCGGCCCCGGCCGTCGCGGTGCTGGCCGTCGACAGCCGGTTCTACGAGCACATCCCGCACACCCTCCCGTTCCGGCCCGAGCTCAAGGACGTCTACGAGGGCAACGCGGAACTGCAGCAGCGGGCCGTCGACTTCAACGGCCCGATGCAGGCCGCCTACTTCATCCTGTCCGTCCGCGCCCACGGCCTGGCCGCCGGTCCCATGGGGGGCTTCGACCGGGAGGGCCTGGACGCGGACTTCTTCGCCGACGGCCGGTGGAAGTCGATCCTGGTCGTCAACATCGGCCACCCCGGCGAGAACCCCTGGTTCGACCGGCTGCCCCGGCTCGACCACGAGGAGATCGTCCGCTGGGCCTGAGCCCGGCGGTCGACCACGTCTCCGGTCAGCCCATCGAGCTTCAGCGCCTCGGGCTTCAGCGCCTCGGGCTTCAGGGCGTCAGCCTTCAGGGCGTCGAGGTCGCACTGGCGGCGCGGTGCGTGGCCGTGGACCTGGCCGAGGTGGAGGGCTGCGCGGTGGCCGAGGCCGAGGGCGTGTTCCGGGTCGAGGGCGCCGCGCTCCCGCCGTACGCGCTCGACGCGGTCGGCCCATGGGTCGCCGTACCCGAGCCGGCCCCGGTCCCGGCACCTTGGCCGGTACCGACACTGGCGCCGGCACCGGTCCCGTCGGCCGGGCCCCCGGGCACCACCGGAGAGGAGGTCGGGCCGGCCGCCGGCGAGCTGCTGGTGGACGGCGCCAACGACGCGCCGCCGCTCTCCACGACGCTCGGAGCCTGCGGCGACCGGCTGCCGGTCGCACCGGGTGCGGCCGGCCCCACCGGCAGATAGGTCGAGCGCTGTCCGCCCGATCCGTTCAGCAGCAGCGGCCCGGTCACGCAGGCGGCCAGCACCAGGGCGGCGACTCCGCCGCCCACCATCGCCCGGCGTCGGCGCCGGCGGGCCGCCGTGCGCCGGATCCCGTCGAACGCCCCCGGGGGCGGCGGCAGCAGGGTGGTGTCCGGGCGCAGCAGCAGGATCAGCGGGTCGTCATCGTCGTCCGCAGCCGGGCCGTGCTCGTCCGGCTCCTCAACGCGTGTAATCAAGATGTCTCCCCAGCTCGGAGCGAAGCAGTTCGCGTGCCGTGTGGAGATCGGACTTGACCGTCCCCTCGTTGCGCCCGGTCAACGCGGACACCTCCCGAATCGGCAGGTCCGCGTAGTAGTGGAGCAGCACCGGTGTCCGCAGCCGCTCCGGCAGCGACTGCACCAGCATCCGTACACCGGGGTTGCCGTGCTCGCCCTGGCTCCCCACCACCGCCTCGTTCCCGACCTGGCGCATGGCCCTCCGCTCCCGTTCCATCTTCCGCCAATGGTCGCGCACGAGGTTGGCGACGGTGACATAGAGGAAACCACGCGGTTCGTCGACCTTGGTCCAGCGCGCCCAGAGCCGGGCGAACGCCTCGGAGGCGATCTCGTGCGCCGTCCCGTCGTCGTCGACGAGGCGGCGGCACCAACCGGCGAGCTGCGGATAGACGGCAGCGAACAGGTCGGATGCCGCGCTGTCCTGGGACCGGGTCAACGCTCTCCTCGTCAGTGGCGGAAGTCGGCGGGAGGTCGGCGGGAAGCCGACGGAGGCCGATGGGGGCGGGTCCGGGGCCGGCCGGGCCGCGCCGCGTCCCCCCATGGAGGAGGAGACGCAGGCGCGACCCGGCCGGATCCCGTCGGCCGGTCCGTCAGTCGCCGGTGCCGGAGGTCAACGAGGCGTAGACGATCACGTTATCCGGATACCCCTGGCCGTTCGCGCCCCGGGGCCCGCCGCAGGTGATGAGACGCAGGGCGGGGTGGTCGACGTTCCCGTAAACGGCGTTGGTCGGAAAAGCCGACTTCGGCGCCAGCTGCACCTTGTCCACCGTGAACACCGCCGACGCCCCGTCCTGGAGCAGCACGGTCACCTGGTCGCCCGGCTTCAGCTGCGACAGGTGCAGGAAGACGCCGTTGCCGAACTGGCCGACCGTCACGTGCGCCAGGATCACCGCCGGACCGGTCTGCCCGGGCGTGACCGAGTTCCGGTACCAGCCGGCCGGGGCGTTCGCCTCGATCGGCGGCACCTGCACGGTGCCGTCCGGGTTGAGGCCGAGTTGCATCAGCGTGGTGTCGACCCCGATCGAGGGAATCTTCAGCCGGACCGGGACCGAGCGCGCGAGCGGCTTCACCGGCGACGAGGCGCTGGTCCCCGGACTGCCGGTACCCGTGCCGACGGCGGACGGGAGGACGGCGCCGACACCGGAGGCTCCGGCCTGCGCAGTCGAGCTACCGGCACAGCCGGCGACGGAGCCGACCATGGCCGAGGCCAGCAGCAGGGCTGCGGCCCAGCGCCGGGGTCGACGGACGCGGGGGGACTGGGTGCTGCCGTTCGCGCTCAAGAATCAGCCCTGGACCTTCGACCTGCGACGCAGCACCACGGTGCCGAGGCCGCCGACCAGCAGCACCGCCGCGCAGGCGCCGCCGATGGCCACGTCGTTGTTGCCCGAACCGGTGGTCGGCACGCCGGTGTCCGGAGCACCCGCCGGCACGGTACCGACCTGGGGTTCGGCCGACGCGCCAGTGCCGCCGGAAGCCGGAGCGGCGCTGGAGCCGGGCGTCGCGGTGGCCCCGGCCGGAGCGGCGCTGGAGCTGGGCATAACGGTGGTCCCGCTCCCGGTGGACGGCGCGGAGCTGGCCTCCGGCTGCGGCGTGGACGTCGCGTGCACCTTCGGAGTCGCCGACGCCGACGGGGAGGCCGCCATGGCCGGGGCGGCCGGAAGCAGCACGACGGCTGCGGCCAGGGCCATGGCGGCGAAGTTGTTCCTACGACTGCTGCTGCGCATGGACTGCTTCTCTCTGTCGACCCGCCGGCCCGGGACTGCTGAACTGCAGGGCCGTTGGCGGGCGGCTGGGTGTGATGTCGCGCGGAGAGACGACGCAGCCGGAGCGCAGGTTGTAAAGGAATGGCAAAATGCTGATCGGTACTTCGACCGGTGGCTCGACCGGTGCCTCAGTCGATGGCGATGACCGGGTGCCGGGTCGGGTCGATCCAGTGCATGACCTGCGTCAACACCGACTCGGGCAGGGCGACGCAGCCGGCCGTCGCACCGCGCTGCGGGCCGAGGTCGTGCAGGAAGATGCCCGCCCCGCGCCCCGGCACGGCCGGGTCCATGTTGAAGTTGATGACCAGTGCGTTGTGGTACTGGACCGGGTAGTCGACGAGGTGCTCGCTGCCGTCGGCGCCGTTCTCGGTGAGCGGGAATCCGCCCTGGGCGGCGGTCCGCATCTGGTTGTAGTAGCGCGAGGCCGGGTCCTCGTCCCACCAGTCCTGGGAGCTCACCCGGTGGTACGGCATCCTGGTGCCGGGGTCGGCGCCCACGCCGAAGCCCTGGGTGATGGTGAAGGTGCCGGTCGGAGTGGTGTCGGTGTTCTGGTGCCGGGTGGCGCCGTTGGTGATGCCGTTGGCGCCGACCCGCGCGGCAGTGGTGCTGAACTCCTCGACCCAGCGCGTTCCGTTCTTCTGCCAGGCCGCGACCGTGGCATAGGAGCCGTGGGCCAGCACGGTGATCACCTGGGTGGCCCGGCCCACCGCCACCGGCACCGGGAACGGCAGGGCCGGCGGCACGGCCGCCTTGGAGCCGGACGGCAGTACCAGCGCCTCGCCGACCCGGATGACATAGGGGGCGGAGATGTGGTTGGCGACCGCCAACGCCCGCCAACCACCGGGGACATGCTCGGCGACGGCGATCCCGGAGAGCGTGTCCCCGGCCCGCACCACGTAGCCGCCGGACACCGCCCCGGTCACGGCGGAGGCGGCTGCGGCTGTCGCCAGGCCGACGAGAAGCACCCCCGCCGTGGCGGCGGACACCACGGCGGTCCGCCAACCGCGTCGGGAGGACGGGCGGTCGGCGCTGCGGATCGGACGACGGACCACGGGGCACGCTCCTGGGTCTGCTGGATGTGTGCCCCGATCCTGCCAGCCGGGGGTCAACCCGTCCGCCGCATCGCCCGGTACTCAGCCGACTCACGGTCGGCTCCCAGCGGGACCGCCGCGCGCAGCAGCGAGGCGGGCTGGAACAGCCCGGCCAGCCGGAACAGGTGGACGGGCGGCCTCGGCGGGGCCGACACGGGCGGCGACACGGGCACCACCACCACCGGTGACGGGACCGCAGGCGGCCGACCGGGCGCGGACGGCACCGGCGGCGACGGCACGGGCGGTGGCGGAGGCGGCACCGTCGTCGGTGGCGCCGGCGGTACCGGCGGCGCCGGGACCGGCGGCGGGGTCGGTCGGACGGGCGGCGGCACCGGCGTGGGCCTGGGCGTCGGCACCGGGGGCGTCGGCGCCGGGGGCTTGGGTGCCGGGGGCTTGGGTGTCGGAACCGGCGTCGGCTGCACCGGTTTGGGGGCCGGCGGCAGCGGGGTGGGCGTCGGCCTCGACACGCCCCTGCGGAAGTAGGCCGCCCAGCTGCGCACCGCCGCGACATACGTGGCGTCGTCGTTGTAGCTGAGCACCGCGCGACGGAACTGCGCCGGATCCGCGAGGTCGGTCCCGTTGGCGCAGAGGTAGCGACCGGCGGTGAGCGCGGCGTCGAAGACGTTCTGCGGGTCCGCCACCCCGTCGCCGTTGCCGTCCGTGCCCCACTCCTCCCAGGTGGAGGGCATGAACTGCATCGGACCGACGGCGCGGTCCCAGGTCCGGTTGCCGTCCAGCCGACCGTGGTCGGTGTCGGGCACCACTGCAAAACCGTTCCTGCCGTCGAGCAGCGGTCCGTAGATCGGCGGGTAGCTGGTCCCGTCCGCCTGCACCCGCCCGTTGTAGGCCTGGGTCGACTCGACCTGACCGATCGCAGCCAGGACCGGCCAGTCCAGCCGGCAGTACGGTCGCCGGACCCGCAGCCGCGACTCGGCCGACAGGTAGGCGAGGAAGACGGTGCGCGGCAGGCGCGGCGTGCGGCGCGGCGGCAGCGGGATCGAGCCGGGCGCCGAGCTCCCGGTAGCCGTCGCATCGGCCGATGACTCGTCAGTTGCCGTGCCAGGCATGCCGGTTGCCGGCTCCAGAGCGTCCGAGGAGGTGTCCGTGCTGTCGTCGTCGGAGGCGGGTGCGCCGTCCGGGACCAGCTGCGGACCGTTGACCGGCAGGGCCAGTACGCCGACCCCGGGAACCCAGACCTGCGAGCCCGAGGGCCCGGTGGGCGACGACGGCAGCCCGAAGGGCAGCAGCCCGGCGGCGTCCCCGTCGCCACCCCCGACCGCTCGCCCGCCCGCCGGTGCGATCACTGCGGCGGCCGTCCCCCGCCCCGGCCCGGCCCCGGCCATCAGCAGCGCCAGCAGCGCGCCCGAGGCCACGACCCGAAGCCTGCCCGACCCACCCGCCGTTCCGCGCGCCCGTGCCCGCGCCCCCACCCTCAACCTCGGGGGACGGGTCGGCGACGGTTGAGGAAGACCACTGCGAGCGCCGTACCCAGCGCGAGCAGGACCGCCGTCACCAGCCGCTGGGTCGACGGCGGCCGTCCGGCCTGTGCGCCGGTGGACGTCCCGGCCACGGCGGCCGGCCGCTCGACGGCCGGTGCGGCGTGGACGGCCGACCCCGGTGGCAGTTCCAGGCCCGCCCCGACTTGCTGCCCGTGCGCCACCGCATCGCTGCTCAGCGAGGTTTCCACCCCGGTCCGCGCGGACTCGGCCGCTCCGACCGGCCGCCCGAACGGTGCGTCCGCCCATGGGTTGCCCGGCGCGGCCGAGGTCGTCCGGGCCTGCCGGGCGGTCTGCTGCGGGGCGGCCGGGAATCCGCCCGGGAGGGGCAGCACCGGAACGGCGGCCAGGGCTGAAGGGGAGCCGAGGAGGATCACCGCACCGACGGTCACCGCAGTCGCCGCGATTCCACTGGTTCTGGACATCTGACGTGCAATCCCTTCTGACGGGCAGCGACGGCCTCAGACCTCCGCCGGAATGGCGCGGCCTGCGTCGCTCTCCAAGAAGATGCACGTATTGACGGTTTTCACGGTTGTCTGCCCGGCATGCCGCCCGGGAACCGTCCGAATGTCGTACTGATCGGCCACTCGAACGGCCCAGTCCGGCTTGCACTCCTCCGGCCTGCACTGCCCCGGCCTGCACTGCCCCGGCCTGCACTCCTCGGGCCTGCGCTACAGCGTGGCGCGCCCCTTGGCCAGCAGCCGATCGATCTCCGCCGCCGCCGTCGCCCGGCCGAAGTGCCAGCCCTGGGCCGTGTCGCAGCCGGTGGCCCGCAGCCGGTCGGCCTGGAGCTCGCTCTCCACGCCCTCGGCGGTGACGGTCAGCCCCAGCGCGTGGGCGAGCCGGACCAGCGCCGCGACGATCTGCTCGTCCGCCGCCTCGGTGCCCGTCGCGGCCTCGCGGAAGCCCTCCATGAAGGACCCGGCCAGCTTCAGCACGTCCACCGGCAGCCGGCTGAGGTAGGCGAGGTTCGAGTACCCGGTGCCGAAGTCGTCGATGGCGATCCGCACGCCCATCGCCGCCAGCGCGTGCAGGCCCTCCACCGGACGCCCGGCCGGTCCCATGACCGCGCTCTCGGTCAGCTCCAGTTGCAGCAGCCGGGCCGGCAGCCGGGTGGCGCCCAGGACCTCGGCGACGTCCGCCACCACGTCCGAGTCCCGGAACTGGCGGGCGGCCAGGTTGACGCTGACGAACAGCTGCGCCTCCGGGAAGCGGTCCAGCCACTCCCGGGCCTGGCGGCAGGCCGTCTCCAGCACCCAGCGCCCGAGCGGGACGATGGCGCCGGTCTCCTCGGCGATGCCGATGAAGCGGTCCGGGCCGAGCCGTCCGAACTGCGGGTGGCGCCAGCGGACCAGCGCCTCCACTCCGAGCAGGTCCGCGCCGCCGCCCTGGAGGTCCACCAGTGGCTGGTACTCGACCATGAACTCGCCCCGTTCCAGGGCCGGACGCATGGTCGTCGCCAGCACCTGCCGGGTCATCTGGTGGGCGATCCGCTCCGGGTCGTAGACCGCCCACCGGGCCCGGCCGTCGCTCTTCGCCCAGCAGAGGGTGGCGTCGGCGTCCTTCACCAGCTCGGTCGGCGTGGTCCCGGGGACCGGACGCTCCACCACCCCGACGCTGGCCGTCGCCACCACCCGCTGACCGGCCAGGTCGTAGGGCACGCCCAGGATCTCGACGATCTCGGCGGCCAGCGCCGAGAGTTCGACCTCGCCCGCGCTGTGCGGAACGAGGACGGCGAACTCGTCGCCGCCCATCCGGGCCACCAGATGACCGCGCCCGGAGAACCGGCGTTCGAGCCGGTCGGCGACGGCCACCAGCAGTTCGTCGCCGACATGGTGGCCGAGGGTGTCGTTGACGGCCGCGAAGCCGTCCAGGTCGAGGTAGCACAGACCGACCCGGCGGTCGGCCTCGGCGAAGGCCCCGGCCAGCCGCTCGAAGAAGAGCGAACGGTTCGGCAGCCTGGTCAGCGGGTCGTGCATGGCCTGGTAGTGCAGCCGGTCGCCGAGCCGCCGGGCCTCCGAGACGTCCTCCACCATCGCCAGGGTGTAGAGCGGCAGCCCGTCCGCGCCCCTGATCAGCGAGATGGTGATGTTGGTCCACACCGCGTGGCCGAGCCGGTGGATCAGCCGCTTCTCCAGCCGCATCCGGTCCTGCTCGCCACGGACCAGCCGCTGGTAGGCGTGCCGGGCGTGGTCCTCGACCTCCATCAGCTCGTGGATGTGCAGCCGCTTCAGCTCGGGAACGGTCCGGCCCAGCATCTCCGCCAGCGCCGGGTTGGCCTCGATCACCCGGTCCTCGGAGTCCACCAGCGCCATCCCGATCCCGGCGTCGGTGAACGCGGCCCGGAACCGGGTCTCGCTCGCGTGCAGGGCCTGCTGCAGGCCGGCGGTGTCGGCGGCGGCCCCGGAGTGCGGCTCGGCGCAAGCCGGACAGAGCCCGGGAGCCACCCGCGCCGTCGCCGCGACCCTCTCGTCGCCGATCGACTCGCTGCTCCGGTCTCCGCTCAGGCCTGGCACGGCACTCCGTCCTGATGCTCTGTTCGCCTACCTACGCACGGTGGTGATCATAGGTCTGCGGCGGCATCAGCAGCCACCCTCAACGCCGTGATTCACCCGTGCGTGGAGGGCGAAAAGCGCTGGCCGAGGGGATTGCGCCGGGCGGCGCGCGCCGGGTGTCACGGGGTCAGCGCCAGCGTGAACTCGTACTCGCGTCCGACCAGTTCGAACCCCAACTGTTCATTGATGGCGATCATGTGCCGATTGCTCTCGGCACAGACCGTGATCACCTCGGCGACCTCGGGGTGGGCGCCGAGCAGCCACTGCAGCATCGCCGCCTTGACCCACAGCCCCAGCCCGCGCCCCCGGTGCGGCCGCGCCACGGCGGTGTCCGACTGCCGGGCTTGGGTGCCGCCCGGCAGGATCACCTCGCTGAATCCGGCCACCGCCTCCTCGCCGTGCTCGTCCTGGTAGAGCGCGGCGACCGTCAGCAGCCCCTCCCCGCGCCGGGCATGCAGTTCGGCCAACTCCCGCACCCGGGCCGCGTCCCAGTCGACCCGTCCGCGGTCGACCCCGCCGGACGGGGCGTCCGCCATCGTCGCGCGCGCCTCGGCGTACGCCGGGGCCAGGTCGGCGGGGGCGATCCCCTGCCAACGGGCCAGGTGGTAGCCCTCGCTGGCGGCCCGGACCACGGCCCGCAAGGCGTCCTGGTCGCAGTCGGCGACCCGCAGCCGCAGCTTCAGGTACTCCGACCCCCGGCTGAAGCCCCAGGCGCCGAGCGCCGCAGGGGCGGCCGTGCCGGTGACGTTGCCGCAGCCCAGGCTGGTGCGCCCGGCCTCCCGCGCCCCTGACTGCACCACCGCCAGCAGTTCGCTGCCGATCCCCTGACGGCGCCGCTCGGGGTGCACCGCGATCCGGCAGCGGGACAGCCGGCTCCGGCCGCTCTCCTCGAAGAGTCGCAGCTGGGCGGTGCCCACCACCACGCCCTCCTCGTCCCTGGCGACCCAGTACCGGACTCGGGCGCCGACCGGGGCGTGACGCAGCCTCGCCGCCGTCTGCGCGCGCTCGGGCGCGGGTTCGCCGCTCTCGTCCACGGCGGCGCAGGCGAGCAGGACCCGGTGCCAGCTGTCGATGTCGGCCTCGCGCAGCCCGGGGCCGTCCCCGAGGGACTCGACCGTGATGTCCTGCTCCTGGTTCCGCTTCTGGGCCACGCGACAGCCTCCGCGATCGGGGTGCTCCGGCCTGCCGGGCACCGACATCCCCTCAGCATGCGCGATCACCCCGTCCGGGGAACAGGTGGCCCGGGGTGTGAATCCACTCACTCACGATGGGTGACAGTGCGGCCGTGGGCGGGCGCCGGCTGCTCGTCGCCGAGCAGGTAGCGGGCCCCCGCCCCGTGCTCGGCGGCCACGTCGTCGGGGTTGTAGAGGGTGCAGGTCCGCAGCGACAGGCAGCCGCAGCCGATGCAACCGCCCAGCTTGCGGCGCAGCACCTGCAGCTCGGCGATCTGGTCGTCGATCCGGTGCTGCCAGGAACGCGCGACCGGCGCCCACTCCTTGGCGGTCGGCGCGTGGTCCACGGGCAGGCGGGCCAGGGCCGCGCCGGCCTCCTCCAGCGAGAGCCCGACCCGCTGCGCGGCCCGGACGAAGGCCACCCGCCGCAGCGCGGCCCGGGCGTAGCGGCGCTGCCCGCCGACCGTCCGCTCGGAGCGGATCAGCCCCAGCTCCTCGTAGTAGCGCAGCGCTGACGTCGCCAGCCCGCTGCGCTGCGACAGTTGACCGATCGTCAGTCGGTCCTCCGAGGTCGGTGCCGGCACCATGGCGCTCCCTGAGCTTCAAGCGGACTTCACCTTTGAGCGTACCGCCGACGGAACGCGACGTCCGAACGCCGGGACAGCGCCGAGCTCGCCATCAATGTGCGGGCCGCCTTCCTCACCTCCCAGGCAGCGCTCCGGCAGCGGATCCGGCCGCTACATCACCGGCGCCACCCTCGCCGTCGACGGCGGCTACGCCGCGCGAGTCCCGGGTCGGCCGCCTGACAACAGGGACAGCGCTTGACTTCAAGTGCGCTTGAAGTTGCAGCCTGGTCCCATGACGCTGACAAGCAACGACACCGCACTGCTCACCACCGACGACGACCGTGACCGGCTGTTCGGGCTGATGTCCCTGATGACCGGCGCGGAGAAGCACACCCACGCCGCGACCTCCACCCTGGACGTGCTCTGGGTGCTCTACGACCAGGTGCTCCGGGTCGCTCCCGGCTCCGTCGACGCCCCGGACCGGGACCGGTTCCTGCTGTCCAAGGGCCACGGGCCGATGGCCTACTACGCGGTGCTGGCCGCGAAGGGCTTCATCGACCCGGCCCTGCTGCCCGGCTTCGGCAGCTTCGACTCGCCGCTCGGCCACCACCCGGACCGGACGCTGATCCCCGGCGTCGAGATCGGCAGCGGCTCGCTGGGGCACGGGCTGCCGCTCGCCGTCGGCACGGCGCTGGGACTGCGCGCCCAGGGACTGTCGGACCCGGCGGTGTGGGTGCTGGTCGGCGACGCGGAGCTGGACGAGGGCAGCAACCACGAGGCCCTCGCCTACGCCGGGGCGGCCGGACTGTCCCGGCTGCACACCGTCGTGATCGACAACGACTCGGCCACCCACGGCTGGCGCGGCGGCATCGCCTCCCGCTTCGAGGCGGCCGGCTGGTCGGCGGTCACGGTCGACGGGCGCGACCAGGCCGCGCTCCGGGCCGCCTTCACCACGCCGCACCCGGACCGCCCGCTGGCCGTCGTCGCCGTCGTGGAACCCAAGTTCTGACTCCCCCTGCCCCTAGTCCAGCCGACCCCGCCCCGGAGGCACCCCGTGCGCAGCCGCTTCATCTCCACCGCCACCTCCCTGCTCGACGAGGACCCGCGCCTCGCGGTCGTGATCGCCGACATCTCCGCCGACGGCTTCGCGCCGGCCCGCCGCAGCCACCCGGACCGGGTGGTGAACGTCGGCATCCGGGAGCAGTTGCTGATCGGCGCCGCCGGCGGGATGGCGCTGACCGGGCTGCGGCCGATCGCCCACACCTTCGCCAGCTTCCTGGTCGAACGCCCCTTTGAGCAGGTCAAGTTGGACCTGGGACACCAGGGTGTCGGCGCCGTGCTGGTCAGCGCCCTGGGCTCGTACGACTGGCCGGCCGGTGGGCGGACCCACATGTCCCCGGGCGACGTCGCCCTGCTGGACACGCTCCCCGACTGGACCGTCCACGTCCCCGGCCACCCGGACGAGGCCGAGCTGCTGCTGCGCGACGCGGCCGCCGGCGACGGACTGGTCTACGTCCGGCTGTCCGAGCAGCACAACGCCACTGCCCACCCGGTCACCCCGGGACGCTTTCTGACGCTCCGCCGGGGCAGTGCCGGGACCGTCCTCGCGGTCGGGCCGATGCTGGAGCCGGTCCTGGCCGCCACCGCCGACCTGGACGTCACCGTCCTCTACGCGACCACGGTCCGCCCCTTCGACGCGGAGGCGCTCCGGGCCGCCGTCGCGCACAGCGCCGGACCGGCCGAGGTCGTGATCGTCGAGCCCTACCTCGCCGGCACCTCCACCCCCTTCGCCAACGAGGCGCTGGACCGGCTGCCGCACCGGATCCTGGGCCTGGGCGTCGCCCGCGACGAGGTCCGCCACTACGGGTCCATGGCCGAGCACCTCACCGCCCACGGGCTCGACGCCCGTTCGCTGCGGAACCGGATCACCGGCTGGCTCGGCTGAGCGACCTGCCGGGGCGTCAACCAGGCCCGGAGCATCACGCGTTGGCGCACCCGGCAGCTTCGCGAATATTGCAGTAGAAATCTTGCGGAACTTATCTACTGCTTCTACCCTGGAGCCATGCCCGAATCCCGACGACTCAACGACCCGGCCGTGCTCAAGGGCCTGACCCACCCCCTGCGGCGCAGGCTGTTCCGGCTCCTGTCGCTGCTCGGCCCGGCGACCGTGACCATGCTCGGCCAGCATGTCGAGGCCGACCCGGGCCAGATCAGCTACCACCTCCGCGAGCTGGGCCGGCGCGGCTTCATCGAGGAGGCCCCGGAGCTGGCCCGGGACCGGCGCGAGCGCTGGTGGCGCATCGTGCCGGGCTCCGTCACCTGGTCCACCTCGCAGTTCGAGGACCCGGCCGACCGCGCCACCGCCGACACCCTCTACGGCGCCATCGTCGCCGAGCAGTTCGACCGGCTCCGGAGCTACGAGGCCGCCCGCGAGGACTGGGGCGAGGACTGGTCGAACGCCGCCGTCGCCTCCAACTCGCACCTCCGGCTCAGCCCGGACGAACTGCGCGAGCTGAGCAGCGAGCTCAACGGCGTGCTGCGCCGCTGGGCCGACGCCCACCGGCACGACCCGCACACCAGGCCCGAGGACCGCGACGACGACGGCCGCGAGAACGTCTTCCTCTTCTTCCACGGATTCCCGGAGCGACCATGACCGTGACGGCGGGTACCGCGACCGGCACGTCCACCACCCGCGTCCGCTCCCGCTCCGCCCTGCGGGAGCCTGCCTTCCGGCGCTACCTGAGCGGCCAGACCGTCTCCCAGCTCGGAAACCAGATCTGGTACGTCGCCCTGTCCTGGTCCGCGGTCCACCTCGGCTCGGCCGGCACCGCGGGCCTGCTGCTCACCCTGTCGGCGCTGCCCCGGCTGATGCTGATCCTCTTCGGCGGCGTGATCGCGGACCGCTTCGACATCCGCCGGCTGATGCTCGGCAGCGACGCCCTGCGCACCCTGGTCACCCTCGGCGCCGCCGGCATCGCGCTGCTGAACCCGGGCAT
>Ga0302314_10014179_pt1 | contig 13653 bp, 9 predicted proteins | sample III_Palsa_N2_3_FD_200533 | JGI IMG/M metagenome (GOLD analysis project Ga0302314, IMG submission 200533) | Peat permafrost microbial communities from Stordalen Mire near Abisko, Sweden - III_Palsa_N2_3 | ecosystem: Environmental > Terrestrial > Soil > Palsa > Peat permafrost | place: Sweden... | reverse complement strand
AGCTCGCCAGCAGCGGTTTCACGAGTTCGTGAAGCCGGCTGGCGCGGCGCGGGCTAGCTAACCAGGCGTCGTGTGAGCGCCGGCGTAGCACAGCAGCGGACTGCTTGCGTCATACAACAGGTACGACACGATCCCGGCCACGTGCGGACGGCACGTGACCGTCGACCTCAGGTGGGCGTCCGGCATCAGCGCGCCACGCAACACCGACGGGATGCGCAGCGAGTTGTGCATCTGGGCGAGCGCGCCGGGCTCGGCGTCCGGCAGAAGTTCGCGAGCGGGGCCGGCTCCGCGCGCTCGACGAAGCAGTTCTCGGCCTTACGGCGTTCCTCGAGCATCCGAGCGCGACCGCGGCGAAATACTCATCGCCTGCATGGCCGGTCGGCGCGGCAGCGACGACGGACAGCCGTGCCAGCGCACCAGCCCGCCCGAGCTACCCGACCGCCGTCGCCATGCACCTCAAAGCAACGCCCATCGCCAGCCGATGCGCAATCCCGGCTGCGCGAATGTCGTCACCCCGAATCTGCTGACCGCTCATACCCGTCAGAACACGGCGCGCGCTCACGCGAACCACGTCGCGCGACGCTCAGCGCAGGACCCCAGCACGAGCTCGCGGGCACCGAGCAGCGGTCAGCCGACGAGCGCGAGCAGGTTCGTGGTCTGCTCAAGCTTCGCATGACAAAAACCGTCAATCCCCGCCAGGCCCAGGGCCTGACACTTAAGGTCTCAGGCACCAACGAAGCGGCGCGACGCTGTGGCCGCCCCTCGCGACCGGCGCTGAACGAAGCGAGCACCACGCCGGAGCGCCGCCCCAGCGGCGACGGAGCGATCTCCTCCCGCCGCCGGTCGAAGCAGAAGCTCTCAGCGACGGTCACCGCATGTCCAATGATCCGCCCGATGGCTCGACGCGTGCGTGACGCGCGCCGGGCGAACGGGCCCTGTAGGTCGCGGTGTTCGGCAAGGCGGCGCGGGCGGTGTCGATCGAGCTCTGCCAGTCCTCGACATCATCGTGTGAGATGTGGGCAAACACGCCGCGTTTGGAGGCTTCCTGACGAATCCGGGTTCTGACTCGTGCACGAGGGCGATGACGGGGCAGGCGGCCTCGGGCACGATCTTGTCGATCAGGTCAAGCGCGTGCTGTGAGCTGGCGCCGAGTCCGACGAGCGCGACACCAGGTCTGGCCCGCTCCCCGTCATCATTGGGTTGCGGCGCGGCCCGCTCGCTGGTAGAAGCCTCTGATCCGACCCGTCCTGCCTGCCCGACCTGACCGCTGAGATAGTGGTGGGAGACGCTCCACCCGAAGGGTCGGCTGACGGGCCGGACAGCGGGCCGTCTGGCGAACTGATCGCTGAGCCCGAGGCGGTCCGAGCCCGATCTGATCCGGAGGCCGATCAGGCGGTATGGGCCGCGCGTACGTTGCGGTGGCGGGAGCGGCTTGCGCGTTTGGTGGCGCGAGAGCCAGGTGGGCTGACCGTGCTGGCGGTGGTCGTCGGAGCTGGCGCCGGGCTGGGTGCGGTCGGGTTTCGCGACATGATCCTCGGCTTCACGTACGCGTTCACCGGGCATCGCGACTACAGCGCGGTGGGTCATGCCGCGAACCCGGTGCTGCCGGGGTTGGGGATCTGGTTCGTGGTGCTCGCTCCGGTGATCGGCGGGCTGCTGTATGGCCCGCTGGTCAGCCGGTTCGCGCCGGAGGCGCGCGGGCACGGGGTGCCGGAGGTGATGTACGCGGTCAACCGCGAGGGTGGACGGATGCGGGCGCAGGTGCCGATCGTGAAATCGTTGGCATCGGCAATCTGTATCGGGTCGGGCGGGTCTGTCGGCCGGGAGGGCCCGATCGTGCAGATCGGCTCAGCGCTCGGGTCGGTCCTCGGACAGTTCCTGCGCCTGTCCGAATCGCGGCTGCGGCTGCTGGTCGCGTGTGGCGCCGCGGGAGGGATCTCGGCGACATTCAACGCGCCGATCGCCGGCGTGTTCTTCGCGCTGGAGCTGATCCTTCGCAACTTCGAGACGCAATCGTTCGGTCTGGTCGTGCTCAGCTCGGTAACCGCGGACGCGATCGGCCGTGCGGCGTTCGGCAGCCACCCGTTCCTCACGCTTCCGGCATTCAGCTTCAGCTCACCGCTGGAGCTCGTGCTGTATGCGGGCCTCGGCGTGCTCGCCACTGGGGTCGGGCTCGTGTTCGTCCGCGTGCTGTACTCCGGAGAGGATCTCGCCGACCGCCTATGGGGGGGTCGGCCCGAGTCGCTGCGGCCCGCTGTCGGGGGTCTGCTGCTCGGGCTGCTGCTGCTCGCGGTGCCGCAAATGTACGGTGTCGGCTACCCGGTGCTCCAGCGCGCGGTCGCCGGTCATTACGTGATCCTCGTCCTGCTCGGCCTGCTCGCGGCGAAGATTCTTGCGACCAGTCTGACGATGTGGATCGGCGGCTCAGGTGGTGTGTTCGCGCCGTCGCTGTTCATGGGCGCGATGCTCGGCTCAGCCTACGGCGCGGTCGTTCACCACCTGCTGCCGGGTCTTGCCGCGTCGGCCGGCGCGTATGGTCTGGTCGGGATGGGAGCGGTGTTCGCCGCCGCTACGCGCGCGCCGATCACCGGTCTGATCATCATTTTCGAGCTGACCGGCGACTACCGGATCATCCTGCCGCTGATGTTCGCGATCGTTGTCGCGACCGCGCTGTCAAACGCGGTCACCTCTGACACGATCTATACGCTGAAGCTTCGCCGCCGCGGAGTCGACATCGACGCGCCACACAGCCCGAACCCGATGGCGCAGATCACCGTCGCCGAAGCGATGGGCGAGCCCCCTGGGGCGCTGCGCCCCGACGATTCGCTCGATCAGATCGTCGGCCGGTTCGCGACCGAGATCAGCCGTTCGCTCCCTGTCGTCGATCACGACGACGCGCTCGTCGGCGTCCTCACCGCGACCGACGTCGAACGCGCGGTCAGCCAACCCACCGAGCAGCCGCCGACAGCCGCGATACTCGCCCGCCGCACACCGCGGCTTCATTCCCACGACACGCTCGAGGCCGCCGTGATCGCGCTCGGCGCCACCGACGACGAAGGAATCCCCGTGATCGGCGAGACCGACGACCAGATGATCGGATGGCTGACCCACCAAAGCGTGCTCCGCGCCTACCGCAGCCACCTCGCCCAGCAACCCCCAAGACCGCCAGGGCGAACAGCAGCTCAACGGGACCGCTGAGCCTGCCTGCGACCCGGTTAGGCGCCGAGCCGCCGCCGGGGATCCTCGTCGAGTCACAGGCCGACCAGCCGCTGTGTTGCGGTGCGAGGTCTATGACGGGAGGGGAGCTTGCGGTTGCTTTGGGAGGCGGTGGCCGTCGACGACGGCCGTGGCGAGGTCGATCAGTTTGCCGTTGCTGGTGCGCGAGTGCTCGCGCAGCATCTCGAACGCGTTTTGCTCGTTGACGGAGTGGCGTTCCATCAGGATGCCCTTGGCACGCTCGATCGTGGCGCGACGCCCGAACGCGCCTTGTAGGTCGTGGTATTCGGCGAAGCGGCGCAGGACGATGTCGATCGAGCTCTGCCAGTCCTCGACGTCGTCGTCTGAGATGTGGGCGAACACGCCGCGTTTGGAGGCTTCCTTGACGAATCCCGGATCTGGCTCGTGCAGGAGGGCGATGACGGGGCAGGCGGCCTCGCGCACGATCTTGTCGATCAGGTCGAGCGCATGCTGTGAGCTGGCGCCGAGTCCGACGAGCGCGACGTCCGGTCGTTCCCGGGCGGTGACGGCGCCGACGTCCTCAACCTCGATCTCGCGGGCGATGACCTCGTGGCCGAGCGCGGCCACGATTGGAACGACGAGCTCGAGACGATCCCTGCGCTCATTGGCGATCAGAACGCGCAGGTGATCCGTCCCGTCCCGGAGCGGTTCCACAGGCCCATTGTAGATCCTTCCGTATAGATCCTTCCGGCAGCCAACACGACTGTTACAGCGCGGATCCACGCCCGGAGTACGATTAGTTCCGGCTTCGCCTCAACCTTCGGCGGGCTGGTTTTTCTCCCGGCTTCATCGACTCGGCCGGCGCGTTCGACACGTCCTCGCGGTGATGCTTGCCAATGCCTCAGGAGCCCGAGTCCATGAACCATCTTTCGGAAGCGCCGGGTCAGACCGACCGATCGGCTATGGCGTGAAGTCGCTGATGCCGGGCAGCGTCTCGCACGCCGTCCTTCATCGCGCAGACCGTGCCGTCCTGGTGATTCCCTCCCCGGGTCTCGCTGAGCGGCGCCATCACTGGGCCGAGGCGGCGCAGACCACGGCCGGCGTCAGAGGAACACCGCGCACAGCGCCGGCGGCTCGTCGCTGATGCACAACCCATCCAGCATTACCGCAGCGAGAGAGGCAAGCCTATGTTCGGAGCCTATGTCATCAAGCAGTACGAGCGGGCCGTGGTGTTCAAGCTCGGGAAGGTCAAGGGCGAAGCGCGCGAACCGGGGTTGATGTTCTGCGTGCCGTTGGTCAACCGCATTCATCGCGTGTCGTTACGAATCGTCACGATGCCGATCCAGTCTCAGGGGATCATCACCAAGGACAACGTCAGTATCGACGTCTCGGCCGTCGCGTACTTCCGGGTGAAGGATCCGATCCGGTCGGTGATCGCGATCGAGAACGTCGAAGCGGCGATCAACCAGATCGCCCAGACTACGCTGAGAGCCGTGGTAGGGCGTCACACGCTGGACGAGGCCCTGTCCGAAACCGACACGATCAACGAGAACATCAAGCAGATCCTCGATGTACAGACCGAGGAGTGGGGGATCGAGGTCACGGTCGTCGAGCTGCGGGATATCCAGCTGCCTGAGAGCATGCAGCGCGCGATGGCCCGCCAGGCCGAGGCGGAGCGCGAGAAGCGAGCGAAGATCATCGCCGCCCAAGGTGAAGCCCTCGCTGCCGGTGAGCTGGCCCATGCGTCGGACGTGATGATGGCCCATCCGCTGGCGCTTCAGTTGCGCAACCTGCAGACCCTGGTGGAGGTTGCGGTGGACAAGAACTCGACGGTCGTGTTCCCGGCGCCGTTGATGAGCACGATCGGGGAGCTCGGGGCGTTCCTGGCGCGCGAGAGCAAAGCCGCCGCGGAGCTCCCCACCCCACCAGCCGTGACGACGCCATCCACTAACGGAGAGCTGATTCCGTCATGACGACCACACAGGACCAACCGTCGCTGTCGGTGCTGGACCGCGAGCGGCTGGCGGCGGATCTACCGACCGCGGCGGGTCCCGATCCTCTCTCCCGGCAGCTGCTGCACCGGATCGACCGCTACTGGCGGGCGGCGAACTATCTATCGGTCGGCCAGCTGTATCTGTATGACAACCCGTTGTTGAAACGGCCGCTTGAGCTGTCGGACGTGAAGCCGCTGGTGGTCGGGCATTGGGGCACGACGCCCGGACAGAACTTCATCTACGTGCACCTGAACCGGGCGATCACCAAGTACGACCTGGACATGATCTATGTCGCGGGTCCGGGGCACGGCGGCCCGGCGCTGGTCGGCAACACGTATCTTGAGGGCAGCTACAGCGAGATCTATCCGAACGTCAGCCAGGATGAGCTCGGGATGAAGCGACTGTTTACCCAGTTCTCGTTTCCGGGTGGGATCTCGAGTCATGTCGCGCCGACGACTCCGGGTTCGATTCACGAGGGTGGGGAGCTGGGCTACTCGCTCAGTCACGCGTTCGGGGCGGCGTTTGACAACCCGGAGCTGATCGTCGCGTGCGTGGTCGGCGACGGTGAGGCCGAGACCGGGCCGTTGGCGACGGCGTGGCAGTCGAACAAGTTCCTGAACCCGATCAGCGACGGCGTGGTGCTGCCGATCCTGCATCTCAATGGCTACAAGATCAGCAACCCGACCGTGCTTGCGCGGATCGAACACGAGGAGCTCGAGCAGTTCATCCGCGGATGCGGGTGGACACCGCACTTCGTGCAAGGCGACGACCCGGAAACGATGCACCAGCTGATGTCCGGCACGTTGGAAACGGTGATCGAGGAGATCCGTCAGATCCAACGCAACGCGCGAACGTCCAACGATCCGACGCGTCCGCGCTGGCCGATGATCGTCCTGCGCTCACCGAAGGGCTGGACCGGGCCGAAGGTCGTTGACGGCATACAGATCGAGGGGACGTTTCGCGCGCACCAGGTGCCACTGCTCGTCGACGCCGATCACCCTGAGCATGTCGAGCAGCTCGAAGCCTGGATGAACAGCTACCGGCCGCAGGAGCTGTTCGATGATGACGGCCGGCTGATGGCAGAGCTTGCCGACCTCGCGCCGAAGGGCGCTCGGCGGATGGGCGCCAATCCCCGCGCCAACGGTGGTCTTTTGCTGCGTGACCTGCGGCTGCCGGACTTCCATGCATACGCGGTCGATGTCCCCGCGCCGGGAGCGGTGGATGGCCAGGACACGCTCGTGCTGGGCGGTTTCCTGCGCGATGTCGTCGAGCTCAACGACGCCCATGGCAACTTCCGGCTGTTCGGTCCCGACGAGACGGTGTCGAACCTCCTGGGCGCGGTCTTTGAGGTCACATCGCGCCAGTGGGAGGGGCGCATCGGGCCCAACGACGAGTTCCTCGCCCCGGCCGGGCGGGTGCTCGACTCGATGCTCTCAGAGCACCAGTGTCAGGGATGGCTGGAGGGGTATCTGCTGACCGGTCGGCATGGGCTGTTCAACTGCTACGAGGCGTTCATCCACATCGTCGACTCGATGTTCAACCAGCACGCCAAATGGCTGAAGGTCACCAAGGAGCTCCCCTGGCGACGGCCGATCGCGTCGTTGAACTATCTGCTGGCCTCGCACGTCTGGCAGCAGGATCACAACGGCTTCACCCACCAGGACCCCGGGTTCCTGGATCACGTCGTCAACAAGAAGGCCGACATCGTCCGCGTGTATCTGCCACCGGACGCTAACTGTCTGCTGTCGGTCGCCAACCACTGCTTGAACACCCGCAACTACGTCAATGTGATCGTCGCCGGCAAGCACCCGGCGCCGCAATGGCTGACGATGAATGACGCGGTCGTGCACTGCACGCAGGGCGTCGGCATCTGGCCGTGGGCCAGCAACGACCAGGACGCCGAGCCAGATGTCGTGATGGCCTGCTGCGGCGACACGCCCACACTCGAGGTGCTCGCCGCTGTCTCGATCCTGCGCGCAGAGCTGCCGGACCTGAAGGTCCGGGTGGTCAACGTGGTCGATCTGATGAAGCTGCAGTCCCAGAGCGAGCATCCGCACGGCTTGAGCGACAGCGACTATGACTCGCTGTTCACCACCGACAAGCACATCATCTTCGCCTTCCACGGCTACCCCTCGCTGATCCACCGCCTGACCTATCGCCGCCACAACCGCGACCTGCACGTCCGGGGCTACAACGAAGAGGGGACGATCACGACCCCGTTCGATATGCGCGTCCAGAACAAGCTCGACCGCTTCCACCTCGTCGCAGATGTGATCGACCGGGTCCCCGGGCTGAGTGCGGCCGGCAGCTATCTGAAGCAGACGATGCAGGACAAGCTCGTCGAGCACAACCAGTACATCGACAAGCACGGCGAGGACCTACCCGAGATCCGCAACTGGAAATGGGAACGCACCAGATGATCGCACGGGCGCTGCTCAACACCGCTGAGCAGCTACTCGCGGGCGACCGTCGAACTCTTGCGATGGCCGAGAGCACCTTGATCCACAACCCGTGGTCTGCCGCTGCAGGAATTCCGCGGGAGACCGGCGGGCGGGCAGACGACCGGACGGCCCGCGGGGCGCGCAGCGCCGCGGGAGAGAGGACGGCAGCATGAGCACCACGAGCCGGCAAAAGCCCGCTGGCGAGCGCAGCCGCACACGATCTCGCTCGCGCACACCGCCGGCCACGGGTCCCGACACCGGCGCCCGATCTTCACCTGCTGCGAGCGCGGATCTGAAAGAGCTGCCGCTGGCCGAGGTCGAGAAGCGGTTGCAGTCATCGCCGGACGGACTCGGTGCGGCCGAGGCGACGACGCGTCTGGCTCGGTATGGGCCGAACGAGATCGAGGAGGTGAGGACCAGTGCGCTGCGGGCGCTGCTGGCGTACTTCTGGGGTCCGATCCCGTGGATGATCGAAGCGGCGGTGATTCTCTCGGCCGCGCTCGGTCACTGGGCGGACTTCTTCATCATCCTGCTGCTATTGGTCGCGAACGCGGGCGTCGGGTTCTCCGAGGAGCATCAGGCGGGCAAGGCGATCGCGGCGTTGAAGGCGCAGCTGGCGATCAAGGCGCGCGTCAAGCGGGACGGGCAGTGGATCACCCCGCCGGCGCGGGAACTGGTGCCGGGCGATGTGATCCGGATGCGGATGGGGGACATCGTCCCGGCGGACGCGCGGTTGCTGGACGGCGATCCGGTGCAGGTCGATCAGTCCGCGCTGACGGGCGAGTCGCTGCCGGCGGAGAAGAAGCCGGGTGAGGCGGTGTTCTCCGGTTCGATCATTCGCCAGGGGGAGATCGGCGCGATCGTCTATGCCACCGGCGCCAACACGTATTTCGGCAAGACCGCGCAACTCGTCGCGGAGGCGAGCACCGTCAGCCACTTCCAGCGCGCGGTGCTGAAGATCGGCACCTACCTGATCATCCTCGCGCTCGCGCTCGTCGCGCTGATCATTGCCGTCTCGATCGTGCGCGGCGACCAGTTCTTGACCACGTTGCAGTTCGCGCTGGTACTGACCGTCGCCGCGATCCCGGTCGCGATGCCGACGGTCCTGTCGGTCACGATGGCGGTCGGCGCGCGGCTGCTCGCCAAGAAGCAGGCGATCGTCAGCCGCCTCGTCGCGATCGAGGAGCTCGCGGGCGTCGATGTGCTGTGCTCGGACAAGACCGGCACCCTGACCCAGAACAAGCTCACGCTCGGCGATCCGTTCGCGGTGACTGGCGTCACCGCGCAGGAGGTGATCCTCGACGCAGCGCTCGCGTCGCGGGCCGACGACGATGACACAATCGACCTGGCGGTCCTCGACGCCGTCAAGGACCACGCGGCACTCGACTCGTATGCGATAGCGCATTTTCAACCGTTTGACCCTGTCGGGAAGCGCACCGAGGCGACCGTCAACGCACCAGACGGAACCGTGCTGAAGGTGACCAAGGGCGCGCCGCAGGTGATCCTTGAGCTGTCCGCGAACGCCGGCGAGGTGAAGGGCAGCGTCGATGACGCGGTCAACGAATTCGCGGCACGCGGCTTCCGGTCGTTGGGCGTCGCCCGCGCGCAAGCAGACGGCCCGTGGCAGCTGATCGGCGTGCTGCCACTGTTTGACCCGCCACGCGAAGACGCGAAGGCCACGCTCGCGACCGCCCGTCAGCTTGGCGTGACCGTCAAGATGGTCACCGGCGACGCGCTCGCGATCGCCCAGGAAACCGCGAAGAAGCTCGGGCTCGGCATCAACATCCTCGACGCCGCTGGTCTCGGCGACACAAAGCGCCAGGAGTCACAGGCGGTGACCGCATCGATCGAGCACGCCGACGGCTTCGCGCAGGTCTTCCCCGAGCACAAGTTCCACATCGTCGATGTCCTGCAGAAAGAGGGGCACATCGTCGGGATGACCGGCGACGGCGTCAACGACGCGCCCGCGCTGAAGAAGGCCGACTGCGGGATCGCCGTCTCCGGCGCGACCGACGCCGCCCGCGCGGCAGCCTCGATCGTCCTGATGACCCCGGGCCTGTCGGTGATCATCGATGCGATCAAGGAGAGCCGCCGGATCGTTCAGCGGATGAACAGCTATGCGATCTACCGCATCGCCGAGACCCTGCGGGTGCTCGGGTTCGTGACCCTCGCGATCCTGCTGTTCAACTTCTTCCCGGTGACCGCGATCATGATCGTCCTGCTCGCGTTGCTCAACGACGGCTCGATCCTCTCGATCGCGTACGACAACGTCCACTACAAAGACCAGCCCGAGGCGTGGAACATGCGGCTCGTCCTCGGAATCGCCTCGGTCCTCGGCCTGGTCGGCCCGATCGCGGCGTTTGGCCTGTTCTACCTCGGTGACAAGGTCATCGACCTCCGCCGCCCAGAGCTCCAAACGATGATGTACCTGATGCTGTCCGTCGCCGGCAGCATGACGATCTACCTGACGCGCACGCGCGGGCCGTTCTGGTCGATCCACCCAGCGCGAAAGCTGATGATCGCCGTGACCAGCGCCGAGATCATCGCCACCGTGATCTCGGTCGGAGGTATCTTCGTCACCGCGCTGCCCTGGAAATACGCGCTGCTGGTCTGGGGCTACGCGCTCGCCTGGTTCCTGGTCACCGACCGCGTGAAGCTACTCGCCTACCGCATCCTCGACCCGATCAAGGACACCACGCGACCGGATGTGACCCCGCCGCTCACCGACCGACCCGCGGTCACCGACCCAGCATAGATCTCGTGGATCGCGCACACGACGATGCTGGAGCGTCCGACGCGCTCGTGTTCTTCGGAGCGACCGGCGATCTCGCCCACAAGAAGATCTTTCCCGCCCTGTATGCGATGGTGAAGCGGGGTGCGTTGACCATTCCCGTGATCGGTGTCGCCTACTCGAGCTGGGACCTTGAGGAGCTCCAGACGCGGGTTCGCGACAGCATCGCGCAACACGCAGGCGGGGTCGATGAGGAGCGAGCGCTGGAACGCCTGATCGCGCTGCTCAGCTACGTCGACGGCGATTACAACGACCCGGCGACGTTCAAGGCGCTCAAGCAGGCGCTCGGCAATGCCGCGCGCCCCGTGTTCTACCTCGCGATCCCGCCATCGCTGTTCGGGACCGTGATCGAGGGGCTCGAGCACGCAGGCCTGGCCGATGGTGCGCGCGTGATCGTCGAGAAGCCGTTCGGACGTGACCTCGCCTCCGCGCGCGAGCTCAACGGTGTCGCGCGATCGGCGTTTCCCGAGGACTCGATCTTCCGGATCGATCACTTCCTTGGCAAGGAGGAGATCATGAACCTCCTCTACTTTCGCTTCGCCAACTCATTCCTCGAGCCGATCTGGAACCGCAACTACATCGCCTCTGTCCAGATCACGCTGGCCGAGCAATTCGGGGTCCAAGGCCGCGGCGGGTTCTACGAGACCGCCGGCTGCCTACGCGACGTGATCCAGAACCACCTCTTCCAAATCGTCGCGCTGCTCGCGATGGAACCCCCAACCTACCGAGGCTTCGGAGCCCTGCACAGCGAGAAGCTCGACGTCTTCATGGCAATGCGGCCACTGAGCGCCGACGATGTCGTCCGCGGCCAGTTCGCCGGCTACCAGAACGAGCCTGACGTCGCCAACCAGTCCGACGTTGAGACCTTCTGCGCCGTGCGGCTGTTCATCGACTCGTGGCGCTGGGCGGGGGTGCCGTGGTACCTGCGCTCCGGCAAGTGCCTGCCCGAGAGCGTGTCCGAGATCCTGGTCGAGCTGAAACCGCCGCCCCAGCAACTGTTCGCCGACTCCTTCCCGACCGCCGTCCCGGCGAACTACCTGCGCTTCCGGCTCGCTCCCGACACCGCGATCGCACTCGCCGCCCGCGTCAAACGCGCCGGCGAAGAATTCATCGGCGACCAACGCGAACTGCTCCTACTCGACACCCAACCGAACCAAGCGGCACCCTACGAGCGGCTCCTCGGCGACGCGATCGCCGGTGACGGCGCGCTCTTCACCCGCGAGGACTCAGTCGAGGCCGCCTGGGCCGTCGTCGATCCGATCCTCACAAACCACCACCGATGCCACCCCTACAAGCCCGGCACCTGGGGACCGGACCAGGCCGAGAAGCTCATCGCCCCCCACGGTCCCTGGCACAACCCCTCGCCAGCCACCGCAACACTCACAGAGCCAACATGAGCCGGATATTGACGGCGACCGCCACTGAGATCACGCGGTAGCCCGGAAGAGCCCAGCCGTACAGTCCCCGAGACAGCGCCACGTCGACGTCGCGGCCAGCCCGGCAACCAGCCACGCATCGTGCCGCGTGCCAGCAGCCCCGTTTGCTGACAATTGGGTCGAGGCGGAAGTCCACGGCGCCGAGGGGTCGCATCTCTGTCTCTCTCTCGCTGGCGCGGCCTCGCGTCTGCGGAGTGGACCGGCAGAGGGCGGGCGGCTTGTAGGCCGCCCGCCCCGTAACCAGCGTCTGCCGTCCGGCGGGGTCAGCGCTGAAGGTCCCGCCAGCTCCAGTCGGCGAGGCTGAGGCGACCGTCGACCGTTTGTCCGGCCGTCGTGGTGATCGCCACATTGGTGAGGAGCAGATGGTTTACGCGGTTGGCCCGCATGTCGCTCTGTCCGGTGCTGTTCAGCTTGATGTTCTGGAAGCCGCCGGTCTCCGAACCCTCCTTGAAGCTGCCCGTACCGATCGTCTTCCCGTTGAACGTCACCTTGAACGAGCCGCTGCACGCGCCCGGGCCGAAGCACCCGACCTCGACACCGATCACCTGGCCCGGCGAGACGAAGCCCATGCGGCCGATCAGGCGCACCGTCGAGATCGCCGCGGTGGTTGTGATCGTCTCGTCGGCGCCGTCGCTGGCGCCGCCGCTGCTCGTCGCGACCAAGCGGTAGTGGTAGCTCGAGCTGGCGAGCAGTCCGGTCGCGGTGGCGCTGACTGCCACCGAGGAGGTGCCGCTGCCGGCGCTCACAGGCGGTGTCTGGAGCCCGTAGGCGGTTGTCGAGCCGTACTGGAAGTAGTACGTCGTCGTGATGCCCTGGGGGTTGACGGTTCCGGTCATCAGGCCCGAGTCGTAGTTGACGCCGGTCGGGGCAGTCGAGGTCACGGTCGGCGGGGTCGTCGTCGTGAAGGCGGCGTCGCTGCCGAGCGTCACGCCGCCGGGGCTGATCGCGACTAGGCGGAAGTGGTAGGTCGTGCTCTGATTGAGGCCGGACAGCGTGTCCGTCGCCGTGCCCTGGGACGAACTCGCGGCGGCCTGCTGCGGGTTTGTCTCGTAGCCGTAGTTCGACGTCGGGCCGTACTCAAAGTAGTAGCTCGTCGCCTGCCCGTTGGGATTGAAGGTCCCACTTAGCGTCGCGCCGGCCTGGCCGATCGCGGTCGCCGTGCCGGTGCTCGTCGACGGCGCCGTCGACGGCGCCGGCGCGGTGCCGGTCGTTGCGAATGTCTCGTCGCTGCCGACCGCCGTTCCGCCGGCGTTGATCGCGATCATCCGGAAGTGATAGGTGGTGCCCGATTGGAGACCAGTGAGCACCCCGCTGACGGTGCCGGCCGTGTTGCCGGAGCCCGCAGATGTGAGGGTCGTCTCCTCGCCATACGACGCCGTCGGCCCATATTGGAACCCGTACTCGGTCGTGGACGAGTTCGGGTTGACGGTGCCGCCGAGCGTGGCGCCGCCGGCGGTGATCGTGGTTGCGGCAGTGCTGGTGACAGTCGGCGCACTGGTGGTCTGCGCGAACGCGAGCGTCACCGGGATCGCGGCAACCGCGACCACGCAGGCGAGCAGCGCCAGGCGAGACCTGCGGATGCCGTCTCCTTCCTGGAGTCTCTTTCTGCTCTGGAAGGTCGTTGCCGCATGTGGGTCGGCTGTTGCTTTGGCGAAGATACGCATGACTCAGCTCCTCACTGTTCAAGGATGCGCTGACCGCTTGCGGTTCGCGCCACGCCGGCCGAGTGTTGAAGCCGGGAAAGCACAGCTCGCCGAGAGTTGGGGCGAAGCTTGGTCCAGATTGTACTCCGACCGCGAAGCCGGCCGGATGGC